>OGHH01001375.1_pt1 | contig 18152 bp, 17 predicted proteins | sample 1571471 | NCBI WGS metagenome assembly OGHH01 (sample SAMEA2581936, study PRJEB24529) | metagenome | biome: Human gut stool | place: China | collected 2011
AGCCTGCGGCTCAGGGACGTATTTCGCCTGCGTCTCCGCAGCCCCTTTCACCAGCCGGGGCCTCTCTGGGCAGAGCGCATCAGGGTACTCGGTTCCCGTCTTCGCCTTTCAACGAGATTCAGTTTAGCACATCCCTGCCGGAATGTCAAGCGCTGGCTTTTTCTTATTTTTCTGCGTTCCGGCCCAGCATTTCCCGAGCATTGGCCAGCGAAAGCTCTGTGACATGGTCGCCGGAGATGAGGCGGGCCAGCGCCTCTACACGGCCATTCTCGTCCAGCGGGTGTATCTCAGTATAGGTACGCTCGTTCGTGATATTTTTCTGGATAAGCAGATGGCAGTCGGCCAGTGCAGCGATCTGCGCCGTATGAGTGATGCAGAGGATCTGATGGCCCTCGGCGCTCTGACGCAGTACCTCGCCGATACGGCTGGCTGCTTTGCCCGATACGCCGCTGTCGATCTCGTCGTAAATAACGGTCGGCACGGCGTCTTTATCAGCCATTGCGTTTTTAATGGCAAGGGTAATACGGCTCAACTCACCGCCCGAGGCGATCTTTGCCAGAGGCTTCGGAGCTTCGCCGGGGTTTGTGGAGATATAGAACTCGATGCTGTCCTGCCCATGGCTGGCCAGCGGGCCGCGCGAATGGCGAAGCGTCATCCGCACGCCCGGCATGTTCAGGAAGTCCAGCGTGCCAGAGATACGTTTGTTCAGCTCATCAAAAGCTTTCAGACGGGTCTGGGTCAGAGCTTCGGCCTTTTCCCGCGCGAGGGTGTAAAGGCGGCGCTGCTCTTTCTGCAAGTGCTCTACCCTCTCCTGCGAGGACTGTATCATCTCAAGTTCTTTCCGTGCCCGTTCGCCAAAGGCGAGGATGTCCTCTACGGTGTCGCCGTACTTCCGCCGGAGCTTATAGATAAGGTCGATGCGCTGCTCGATCTCGTCCAGCTCTGCGTCGTTGGTGTCGTAGGCGTCCAGACGGCCAATGAGGTCTGCGGCGACATCCTTCGCGGTGTAATAAAGGTCGAGCAGCTGGCCCGCACCGGCAGACAGCTCTCCGTCGAGCTGTGCCGCTGCGTCCACAGCGTTGGAGGCTTCGCCCAGAAGGTCAACAGCCCCCGGGGCCTCGTCGCCGCCGGAGAGCAGCGCATAACACTGTGCGATACGGTCTCGGATGGTGGACGCATTTGCCAGCACTTTGCGGCGGCTTTCCAGCATCTGCTCCTCCCCTGCCGTCAGGCCGGCATCGTCGATCTCCTGCACCTGATAGCTCAGCAGATCGATACGGCGCTGCTTTTCGCTCTCGTCGGTTATCATGGCGTCCAGCGCCTTTTTGATGCTGACCAGTTCCCGATAGATAGCATAATACGCCTGATACTCAGCGCTGTTCTGGGCGTAAGCATCCAGAATGCCTTCATGACGGGCCGGGTTTAGCAGACCCACGGAGTCGTGCTGACCGTTGATGTTGATCAGCCCGCCGCACAGCTCCCGCAGGACGGCGGCAGTAGCCGGCATCCCGTTGATACGGCAGGTGCTCTTGCCCTCGGCGGTGATCTCACGGCTGAGCAGAAGGGCCTCCGAGCGCTCATAGCCTGCCTTTTCGAGGCTGTCGAGAACAGCAGGCGGCACGTCCTCGAACGCGGCCCGGATGACGGCCTTGGCCGCGCCGGTGCGCACAAGATCCTTGGAAGTGCGGTTGCCCAGAATGGCGTTGATGGAGTCGATGAGGATGGATTTACCTGCGCCCGTCTCACCGGTCAGGACGTTGAGGCCCTTTTCGAAATGGACGTTTGCTTTCTGGATAACTGCAACATTTTCGATTTGCAGGCTGCTCAGCATAGTTTCACTCCCGCGTTTATTTCTGCCCGATATGACGGGTCAGTTCCGAACAGATGGTCTTTGCGTCCCGCTCCGAACGGGCCACGATAAGGAATGTATCGTCGCCGGAAAGCGTACCGACGACATTCTTCCATTTCAAGGCGTCGAATACCTCACAGGCAGCGTTCGCCATGCCGGAGTAGCACTTCACCAGCACGACATGTCCGGCAAAATCCACCCCCAGCACCGACTCGTGGAATATCGTCTCGAACCGGCCCTGCATCTTGGGGTTGAGGCTTTCGTTGTGGCTGGAAACATAGCGGTAGCCGTCGGCGGTGGCAGCTTTGACGAGGCACAGCTCCCGGATGTCCCTGGAAATGGTAGCCTGTGTCACCTCGAAGCCCTCCTGGCGCAGATGCTCGAGAAGTACCTCCTGTCGGCTGATGGGATGTTCCTGAATGAGGCGGAGGATCGTCTGCTGACGTTCCGTCTTGCCTTTTGCCTCAGCTGGATTGTTTCGGCCCATATTCCTTGCCTCCTCTTGTTATTATCTCCGGCTGCGCAGCTTCTGGTCGATGGCCTGAAACTGGTCCGCCCTGCTGAAGGTGACGAGCTGTACGATCTGGTCAGAGAGGCGTATCTCCGCCGTCGAGCCGGCACTGAGCGGATATTCCGCTGCGCCGTCGCAGCTCAGGAACACTTCGTTGTCGATGACCTGCCCCACACAGATGTTTATTTTGCGCTCCTGAGCAAAGACCATCGCAGGGCTAGTCAGACTGTGGGGACAGATGGGCGTGACGACGATACCCTTGGTCTGCGAGTCCAAGATCGGCCCGCCGGCCGCCAGCGAATAGGCTGTGGAGCCTGTAGGGGTTGCCACGATGACGCCGTCACCACGGTAATGCTCTACGAGGATGTCGTCGCAGTAGATGCTGAAGTCGATGGCCTGCTGCAGGCGGCCTTTCGTCACGACCACATCGTTGAGGGCATGGCCTTCCCAGCCATCCTCGCCCAGCACCCGCACATAGAGCAGCATCCGGCTGTCCAGCATATATTCTCCCCGCACCAGAGCGGCGAGTTTTTCTTCCATTTCATCCACCTCACAGGTGGCGAGGAAGCCGCAGCGTCCGATGTTAATGCCGAGGATGGGTTTTTGATATTGCAGCGTAAAATTTGCCTCGTGCAGGATGGTTCCATCACCACCGATGGTCAGGATGACATCGGTGCGCGGAAAGCATTCTTCCAAAGGAAGGTACTGTACACCTTCCACATAGCAGGACTCTTTCAGGTCATCCCGCATCAGGACGACAGCCCCCTGCATCAGCAGGAGCTGCGCTGCCCGGCGGGCGGTATCAGCAGCCTGTTCCTTTCCGGGGTTTGGCGAAATGTAAACAGTCATAGGGCGGTTTATTCCTCCGTCTCCCAGCAGATTTACTTGTCCAGAGAGCTGTGGCTTGCCGCTACGACCTGTTCGGCAACAGAATCATCCAGCACACCGGGCTGCTCGCTCTTCTGGACGAACATCAGGTACTCAATGTTGCCCTCAGGGCCTTTGACGGGGCTGAAATCCAGTCCGCGCACGACGAAACCGTTTGCAGCGGCATAGCCCATCGCATTGTGAAGCACTTCGCGGTGGGTGGCAGGGTCGCGGACGACACCGTTTTTACCCACCTTCTCGCGGCCAGCCTCGAACTGAGGCTTGACGAGGCAGACGCCCATTGCGTCGGGCGTCGTGATGGCCTGCGCCACCGGGAAGATATGATGCAGCGAGATAAACGACACATCCACGCTGAAAAACTCAATAGGCTCTGCCAGCATGTCCAGCGTGACATTGCGGATGTTGGTGCGCTCCATGTTGACGACGCGCTCGTCAGTGCGCAGGCTCCATGCCAGCTGACCGTAGCCGACGTCCACGGCATAGACCTTGACTGCACCGTTCTGCAGCATACAATCGGTAAAGCCGCCGGTGGACGCACCAATGTCCATACAGACCTTGCCGTTCGGCGTCAGAGGAAAGCACTGCATTGCCTTTTCCAGCTTGAGGCCGCCGCGGCTGACATAGCCGATGTCATGGCCGCGCACCTCGACCTTGGCGTCTTCCTTTATCATCTCGCCGGCCTTGTCCACCTTCTGCTCGTTGACAAAAACGACACCGGACATGATGAGGGCTTTGGCACGCTCACGGCTCTGGATCATGCCGTGCTGCACCAGATATTGGTCTAAACGAATTTTCAAAGTGTTTTCTCTCCTTTCGGGTCTGCTTCCCGCACGGCCTCGGCCAGATGTGCGGCATCCAGACCGGTCGCCTGTTTGATTTGAGGCACCGTCGCATGAGGCAGACACAGCTCCCTCACGGCACGGTGGATATACCGGCCCTGCCAGCCTGCATCCTGCAGGGCGCGGGCAAGGTGTTCGCCGATGCCGCCGCAGGCCACACACTCTTCGGCCATCAGAACGACGGGATAGGCTGAAAGGTCACGAATCAGTTCTTCCTCAAACGGGAAGATACGCACCAGCTTATAAACATCGCAGGAGATGCCCTCTTTGGCCAGCAGCTCTGCGGCAGCGAGAACATCTTCCACCTCATCGGCGTAGCTCACCAGTGCGGCCTTTGCACCCGGTGTGAAAATGAGTTTATCGTACTCCTTGCCTGAGCAGCCGTATTTTGCCAGAGCTTTGCTCTCTCCGCCGCGGGGGTAACGGATGGCCCGGGGACCCTGCATCTCATGGCTCAGCAGGATGGGAAGCCAATGCCGCAGTTCTTCGTAGTTTGAAGGCGAATAGATGGGCATTCCAGTCTGGCTGAGAAAAGCCGGGTCATAAATTCCCTGGTGTGTCTCCCCGTCTCCGGGGACGAAACCTGCACGGTCCACCGCGAAGATGACATTTTCATGCAGAAGGTTGACGTCATGGATGATCTGGTCGTAGCTGCGCTGCAGGAAGGTCGAATAAATGCAGACCACCGGCAGCATTCCCTTGCTGGCCAGACCGGCTGCAAAGGTCACGGCATGCTGTTCGGCCATGCCGACATCGAAGAAGCGCTCCGGATGGGCATGACTGAAAAACTGCAGACCTGTGCCGTATTTCATGGCGGCAGTAATGGCACAGAGGGTCTTGTCGGTGTTTCCGGCGGCGCTGAGCGTCCGGCCAAAGGCATTCGAGAACGACTCTGCCGGAGCGACCTCGGGGTCAGGGATGCCGGTCAGGTCGAATTTGGAAACGCCATGGTAATTGCCGGGGTTCGACTCAGCGGGCGCATAGCCCTTGCCTTTCTTCGTCACGACATGGAGCAGCGTCGGCCCGGGCTGAGCACAAACGGTCTGGAAAATGCGCTCCAGTTCCGGCTCGTCGTGGCCGTCGATGAGTCCAAAATAGTGAAACCCCATATCCTCGAACATCGTGGAATGGTACATGGCCCGGCGAATTGCTTTTTTGCTGTTCTGAAGAGCGCTTTTGATGGGCGCTCCGATGACAGGCACACCGTTCAGGAAGCTGTTGACATTTTCCTTGGCCGTAAAATAGCCGTTCGTGGTGCGCAGATGGCTCAGATAGCCTGCCAGCGCACCGACATTGTGGGAAATGGACATTTTATTGTCGTTGAGGATGACCAGAAGATTGTCCAGCTTTCCGATATTGTTCATTCCCTCGTAGACCATGCCGCCGGTGAATGCACCGTCGCCGATGATGGCCACCACATGGCCCGGCTCCCCTTTCAGCTTTTTGGCCCATGCGATGCCGATGGCAACAGAAAGAGCTGTATTGCCGTGTCCGGCGATAAAAGCATCATGGGCGCTCTCATTGGGATTCGGAAAGCCCGAAAGGCCGTCCAGCTTCCGCAAGGTGCCAAAGCGCTGATACCGCCCGGTCAGGAGCTTATGGGTGTAGCACTGATGTCCTACGTCAAACACGAAAGCATCCTGAGGAGTCTCAAAGACACGGTGAAGTGCTACCGTCAACTCGACCGCACCGAGATTGGAAGCAAGATGACCGCCTGTTTTGGATACGCTGTCCAGCAGAAACTGACGGATCTCGCCGCAGAGCTGCTGGATCTGCGCGCTGCTCAAGCGCTTCAGGTCACGAGGCTGTGAAATATTCTGAAGCAATGAAGGATGCATAAAATGACCGTCCTCCTCACATTTCAAATTCCTGATGTTTTTTACTTAGACAAGGTGCATGGGATACAGGCAGCCGACCACGATGCCGACGACCATGCCGGCCATGACCTGCAGGGGCGTATGGCCGACCATCTCCTTCAGATGCATATTCTGCAAAAACGGAGAGTTCTTTTCGCTGATGTCGATCCACTCTTCGATCATCTGGTTGAGCACCTTGGCCTGCTCGCCCGTCTCGTGACGTACGCCCATTGCGTCGTGCATGGTAATGATGGCGACCACACTGGCCACGGCAAAAATAGCCGAGCTGACTCCCTCGCTGCGGGCTGCGGCAATGACCATCGCACAGACTGTCGCGCTGTGGGCACTGGGCATACCGCCGTCGCCCCACATCCTCTCGAGCTGGAACTTGCCCAGCAGGATAAAGTTGATGATGGTCTTGAGCACCTGTGCAACGAACCAGCCCACGATGGAAACAGTCAATATCTCGTTGACCGAGAACAATTCTTTGATAAATTGCATAGTTTGTTCACCTTCTTGAATTTTATCGCAACCCCACAGCCAACGTCTCAAAAAGCAGTGCATTTGCGATATGTAGTCCTGTGCGATTTCTGAGACGATTTCGGCGTAGAATGCGACTGGCTCAGCTGCGGCGGTTCAGCAGGGTGCGGGCCAGCTGCTCCAAAAACGCACTCTTTTCGCCGAATGCGTCGCGCAGCGCTGTGCAGGTCTCGTCATTCAGCTTTTCCGCCAGCTGCATGGCACCGTCAACGCCGAACAGGGTGACAAAAGTCGTTTTGCCATTTTCGCTGTCGCTGCCAATGGGTTTGCCCAGCTGCTCGGCGGTTCCGGTCACGTCCAGCACATCGTCCACGACCTGGAACACGAGACCGATGCCATAAGCATATGCTTTCAGCGCCTTACGCTGAACCTCATCGGCCTGTGCTGCAGCACCACCCATCTGGATAGCTGCATTGATGAGTGCGCCGGTCTTGTGGCGGTGGATGAGACGGAGCTGTTCCTCGGTAGCGGCAAGCGCCTCATATTTCAAATCGAGTTCCTGACCGTACACCATGCCTCGGCTGCCTGCACCTGCGCCCAGTGCCTGTGCCGCGTGGACACAGACAGAAGCGGGAGCAGGCGCACCGGCGACTGCCTCGAAAGCCTCGGTCAGCAGGACATCACCGGCCAGCATCGCGGTGGATTCGCCGAATGCCTTGTGGCAGGAGGGCTTGCCGCGGCGCATATCGTCGTTATCCATGCAGGGCAGGTCATCATGGATGAGCGAATAGCAGTGCAGCATCTCGACTGCGGCTGCAAACTGCTCAGCTGCCTCGGCATTGCCGTGGAGCATATCACACACGGCCAGCACCAGCACAGCGCGAATACGCTTGCCGCCGCCCAGCAGGCTGTAGCGCGCTGCGCGGCAGACGTCAGATCCCTCAGGAAGATAGCGCTCGCACGCCTGACTCAATGCCTTTTCTGCACGGGCCAGATATTCGTCATACTGTTTTTTATACTCTGCGCTCTCCATAATGGTTCCTCCCTGCAAACTATTTGCTTTTATTCTTCTGTTTCGGGTCCTGCCTTTTCGCTGCGGGAAGCATCGATTTCCTCCATTTGAAGCGATGCTTTTTCCAGCGCAGCATGGCAGTATTCCATCAGCGAAGCCGCTTCTGCATAGAGCTTGACCGACTCAGAAAGGGTCGTCTCTTCGCTCTGCATCTGGCTCAGGATGGTTTCCAGACGGGCCATGCCGTCTTCAAAGCTTTTGGGTGCTCTCATTCAGTTCCTCCACGGACGTGACCGTACATTCTGCTGTGTGCGCTGCACCGCGCAGGGTGAGCTTATCACCGGTTGCAAGAACATCTGCACTGCACAGCCTTCCTTTGCTGTTATATACCATCGCATAGCCGCGCCCCAGTACCCGGTAGGGGCTGAGAGAATCGGTCAGTGCTGCGGCGTGGCGCAGCTGCGCCTGTCGCTTCTGAATACAGCTCTGCGCAGCCGCCTCGAGTTCTTTCTGCACTGCGGCAAGCTCTGCCTGCCCACCGGTCAGTTTCCGACGGGTCATGTCATAGGAAAGCTGCTGCTCAGCCATCATCAGACGACCAGACGCTGCATCCAGACGGTGCTGCATCGCATTCTGGCAGCTCTGTTCCAGCTGGGACAGAACCCGCAGAAGCTCTACACGGTCCGGCACGGCTAATTCTGCCGCAGCCGACGGGGTCGGCGCGCGACGGTCCGCCACAAAGTCTAAAATAGTAAAGTCTATCTCATGCCCAATAGCACTGATAAGCGGCACTTTGCAGCGGTAAGCTGCCCGGGCGATGACCTCGGCGTTGAAGACCCAGAGGTCTTCCCTGCTGCCGCCGCCCCGGGCTACGATAATTTCATCTGCCCGGCCGCTTTTATCCAGCTTTCCAATGGCATCTGCAATCTGCTGCGCCGCTTCAAAGCCCTGCACATTGACCGGGCAGAGCAGGAGTTTCGCCGCAGGCCAGCGCCGACCAATGACATTGCGAATGTCCTGCAATGCCGCGCCGGTCTTGCTGGTGACGACGCCGATGCATTTGGGATACCTGGGCAGCGGCTTTTTGTGCTCTACCGCAAAAAGTCCCTCCTGCTCGAGTTTGGCTTTCAGCTGCTCAAAAGCAAGCTGCGCCGCACCAATGCCGTCCGGGAACATTTCGTTGACATAGATCTGGAACGCGCCGTCCCGCTCATAAAGAGTAGCACGGCATCGCACGACTACCTTCATGCCCTCTTCCGGGCGGAAGCCCAGCCGCCGCGCATCTGAGCGGAACATCACCGCTTTGACACTGGCGCTGGCGTCCCGGAGAGAAAAATAACAGTGGCCGCTGCGGGCGTTCTGTACGAAGTTTGCGATCTCGCCCCGCAGCGCCAAATCGAACAGGATGTCATTTGCATCCAGCAGCGTCTTGACATACTGGTTCAGGGCCGAGACAGTGATCACTTCAGCCATAGCCCGGCCTCCCGTGCGGCGAGGATAGATACGCCGATGGCATTGTCACTGGAATACTGGCCGGGTACGAAATACACCTGCGGGAGGCGCTGCTGCACCCAGCTGCGAATGATGTCACTGCTCATCACGCCGCCTGCACAGACCACAGCAAGCCCGGGATATTCCTTCTGAGCCGCTTTGGTCATCTTGACCACGGTATCTGCCACGCAGAGCAGGCAGTACTTGCAGACATAGGCAGGGCTTTTGCCAGCTGTCAACAAAGCATTGCACTGGTTTTCCAGCCCGGAAAGGCTGCATTCCATGCCTCGGACACTGGATTTCGGTTTTATCGTCACATCACATTCCGCGGCCAGACGAGAGACTTCGACGCCAGCCGGGAATCCAAAGCCCAGCTTGACGCCCACACGGTCCACAGCCTGTCCGGCGTAGAGGTCGGAGCTGGTCCCCAGCGTCTCGATATGCTTCACTTCATCGCAAAGAAGCAGGTCAGTCGTGCCTCCGGAAATGTGGAACAGCAGTGTTTTCTCGCGGAAGAACTCTTCACCCTTGGCCGCAAACAGTGCCGCCGCCGCATGGCCCTGCTGATGGGTCGTGCGGACGAGCGGGATGCCCCGGGCCAGCGCGAACGCCTCGGCAGCGCTGACGCCCGCCAGAAAACAGGGCATATAACTGCCCTCTACCGGACGGGGCTTTTCCGACACGCCTACGGCACTGATTTTGGTCAAATCGAATTCACCGCTCAGTTCTTTCAGCATCTCAGGCAGAGCGGCTGTGTGGTGAAAAAGGGCGTCGCTCTGGCGCAGCCCAAGCTGGCCCTCCTTCACCGGAAGGAAACGCTTTTTTGCGCAAACAACCTCTCCGGCTGTATCAAAGACAGCCAGAGAGGTTGCATAATTGCTGGTGTCGATGCCCAGCGTATAGCTGCTCACAGCTGCTCAGGCTCTGCGTCCAGACCCTGCTCGCGTGCCACCGTACCCAGCAGGCCGTTGACGAACTGATAATCCTCGTCTGCGCCATACTTTTTGGTCAGCTCGACTGCCTCATTGATGACGACGCCAGGCTTTTTCTCGTCGCCGTACAGCATCTCGGCCAGACCCAGACGGAGCACCGTCAGGCTCACGCGGGGCAGACGCTCCATCGTCCAGTTGCGCAGATGGGCGCTGATGAGGTCGTCCACCTCTGCGGAATGCTCATAATAAGCCCGCAGCAGGCGCTGGCCAAAAACATCCACCGGATGCTCTTCATCGCACTCGTGGTGGTTGTCCAGAGCCTCCTGCAGGGGAATGTCACCAAAGGTCTGAGAAAATGCCAGCAGAAATGCATTTTCGCGTGCTTCACGATGGGGCGGAATATTTTCCATAATGTTCCTCTCACAGCGGCAAGGCCCTCCCTTTTGCGGGAAGGCCGACCGCAATTCTCTTTTACGTTTTATTTCTCGGCTCAGGCCTGCGGCTCAGCCGCCGGGGCCAGACCGGCAATGACAAGGTCAACGCGGCTGACCGTGACATTGGTCATGTTCTGAACGGCAGACTTGACGTTTTCCTGCACCTTTTCGGCCACAGCCGGGATGCGTGCGCCAAAGGCTGCTACAATTTCCAGAGTGATCTCTGCCGTACCGTCCCGCATCTCTACGGTAACGGGCGACTGGACGTTGGCGCGCTCGAGAAGGTCTTTCACCTTCCGGTTCTGCTTGCCGCAGGACACTTCTGCCACGCCCTCGATCTCCAGCGCTGCACAGCGGGCGATCTTGCCGATGACCTCTGTGGAGATCTGCAGACTGCCGCCTTTAAGATCCATGTTCTGTAAATCCATTCTATGGCCCTCCATCCAAAATGAGCGAATGCCCATTTTATTTTATGCGTTCTATGCAAAGAGAGGATCCCTTTGCAAAACCTTTGATGTCATTATACCATTTTCTCCGGTTTTATACAACACCTTACTTCACTTCCACCACAGTAATATTCTGCGCAGTCACCTCGCTCTTGCTGAGCACGATGTCCCGTATCTGGGCCACCTGTGCCGCCGTCAGCGCGTCGCCGGAGGTCATCACGGTCAGATCAGCCCGGCCGGACTGCAAAAAGCAGAGGCAGTCGGCAAAGCCTTTCGCCTTGACCAGCGTTTCTATCTCATTTTCTGCGTTGAGGTCTTCGAGGTTGGAAGTCAGCTGCTGGGTATAACCTTTTTTCTCCTCGGCGGAAAGGCCAGAAGTCTTGAGGGTCTTCTGGATCGTGTCCATCGCTTCATCGTGAGCTTTCTGGCGCTTGAGACGGGCTTCCTCAAAGAATTTCGCTCCTGCGTCGTTGGCCACGCTGACGAGCTGGGCCTCCCCATAATTCTTGTTGGCACTGGATATCGCTTCGGCCTCCGTCATCAGCCCATCGGTAACGGGTGCTGCCACAGGCTCACCCTCCACAGCCACCGCCGAGACGTTGACAGCCTCTTCATCCACACCGATGCCGGTGCGGGCATACTGCCAGTTAAGGTATACCGCCACGACCAGCGCGGCCGCAAGGGTCAGCGCTGTGACCCTGCGTGTGTTTTTGGTGATAGCTCTCATTTGTGTCTCCTCCTTGCATAACTTATATTTCATCGCTGCAAAAAATCATTCCCGGCGCTGCTCTACGCAGATGCGGTTGGACGGAACATCCAGCAGCGCCCCCACCAGCTCGGTGATTCGAGCGGCGACCCGGACATCTCCCCCGCCCTCGCACACCACGGCCACCCCGCACACTCTGGGGGTGCAGACCGTTTGTGCCAGCGCGGTCCCGTCATCCAGCAGCACATGGGTCTGCTGTTCCTGGGTCTGTCCCGAGAGCGTGTCCAGAGCATAGATGGTCTCCTCTCCGCTTTCCAGTGTTATCATCACGGTGGTCTTTCCCGCGCCCTCTACCTGCGCGATGAGGTCGGAAAGCTGCTGCTCGAGCTGCTGGCGGTAGACGTTGTCATCCGCCGGGGCGGCGCTTGCTGCGGCGGTCTTCCCTGAAGGGGTGAACAGCTCCGACAGCAGGATGAGCAGCATGGCCGCCGCGCCCAGCAAAACCGCCAGCCGGGCGCGGTTTTCCTTCTGCGCGAGGCCCTTCAGCCGCGAAAAAAGCTCGTTGTTCATAGCACATCCTCCCCGCTGGGGCTGTTCCATTTGACGCATTCCGGTCCCAGTTGAAGCTGTCCTTCCAGCAGCGCTTCTATTGCCCGCTTCTGCGAGGCAGTGACGGCGTCCCGAGGGACGATCTGCACCTCAGCCGCTTCCACGCCCTCAGCGGTCTGGCTCAGAATGATATTCAGCCTGAGCGAAACGCCCGCCTCGCTGAGACAGCGTTCTTCGAGCGTACGGGAGAGTTCTTCTGCCGTCTGTGCCAGAACAGCACCCTCCAGACTGCCTACCGAGACCATCGGCACCTGCGGCAGTTCCAATGCGGTAAACTGTGCCTTTGCGCCGGGCAGAGCATCCGCAAAGACTACTAGAATATATAGCCCTGCCACCGCTTTTATGCACTTCTGCCCCCAGCCCTGCCCGACAAAGCGGGAGAGCAGCTCGGCGCAGATACAGGCCGTACAGAAGACTGCTGCTGCCCGTTCCAGTGCCTGCATCATGAACCACCTCCTACGATGAACAGCAGAGCCACCCCTGCCGCCGCCAGTCCGAAGAAAAGCGCCACCACCGCTGCCATACAGCGCACCGCCTCGGCAAAACAGTCGAATAATGCGCGGCAGCGGGAGATTCCAGTGAGACTGCAGAGCAGACTGCATCCCATCAGAAGAGCCAGCTGTATCATCAGCCCCAGATAGAGCGGCACGAACTCCGCACCCAGCACCGACAGAGCTGCCAGCCCCAGCCCGCTCTTGAGGAGCTGTATCCCCGCGAGGATGGATTCCGATGCACTGCTGAGAGTCTGCCCGATGATGGGAACGCTCCCCGCCAAAAGCTGGCCGGTACGGAGCGAAAAGCGGTCCAGCTGGAATGCTGCAGCCCTCTGCAGGCCCAGCAGTGCCACCAGAATCTTCCCGGCCCAGCCCAGCGCCTGACGGAGCGCACTGCCGACGCCCTTGCAGAAAATGCCGAGAGCTGGTTCAGAGCTGACGCAGCAGGCCATGCTGAGCATCAGATAGCAGTGGAGCAGCGGCTGAACGAAGCCCGCTGCCAGCTGAGCCAGAAAGCAGAGTGCCGTCAGCAGCGCTCCACTGGCCGCACTGCCTGCTGCTCCTTCCCCTCCCATCGTGAGGACACCGGCATAGACGGGAAGGAACCCCAACAAAAAGCTGCGCCAGCTCCCCACCTGCTCACAAAGCTTCTGGGCTTCTTCCAGCAGGTTCCCCCAGAGCAGGACGCCGCAGCCGCCTGCCGCCACCAGATCCAGCAAGGCCCCATCGGTGCATTCCCCGGCAAGAAGCCCCAGCACCGCTGTCAGCGTCAGGAACAGGAGCACTGACGTATAGCGACTCGCCGTCTGGCGCACCAGTGCGCCGAAGGATCGGGGCAGAAAGCTTTTCAGTGTTTCCCACGGTGAGGATGCCGCCTTTTCGAGGTCGATGCGGCTCTGCTGCAAATAGGGCTCCCAGAGAGAACTGCCCGGCAGAGCTGTGCTCGAAGCGGCCATCGCCGCCGGGGCCGCGAGTGCAAGGCTCGTCCACAAGAACAGTATTGCCAGACTCAAACGAAAAAGCTTGTCTCTTTTCATCCTGCGATGCTCCCTATCTTCTGGCCGATCTCTTCCAGCAGGGGCCACGCTGCCGCAAGCACCAGCACCCGGCCGGCCAGTGCCGTACACCACGCCAGCGATTCAGCCCCCGCCTCCTCGCAGAGCGAGTGGGCGTAATCGGCCAGCAGGATGACGCCCGTACACCGCAGCAGACAGGAAAAGGCGTCACCGCCTGCCCGCTGTTCCAGTTTTGTCAGCCCGGAAAGCACGGTCTGCGCCGCGGTGCTGATCTTCCATAGTACGAGGACAGCGGTTCCCATCGAGACGAACAGCCCGAAAGCCGGGGCGCTTTTCTGGAACAGGGTGTACAGCACAGCCCCCATCACCGCAAGTCCTAGCATCGTGAGGGCGCTCATAGCGCAAAGAGGGACTTGATGGTGACAAAAAGCACGCTGATCTGCTTGACCAGGATGGACAGTACCACCACCAGCCCCGCCAACGTGGTCATCATGGCCTGGTCTTCCCGGCCTGAGCGGATGAGCAGCTGGTTGAGCACCGCCACGATGATGCCGATGGCCGCGATCTTGAAAATCAGGTCGATGTCCATACACATTCCCCCTATCTTTCATCAGAGGCAGAGGATGGCCGCCGCCAGTCCGGCAGCAAATCCCAGCTTGTGACTCAATTCCAGCTGCGGGCGGGCGTGTTCCTGCGCCTGCTGCAAAAACAGCGTGAACCGCTCTTGATAAAATGCCAGCCGCTGGCACTCCTGCCCTGCCTCCATCCGGCCAAGGCTCGAGAAGCACTCGATGAAACAGTCGCGTTCCGGGCGCGTCAGACCGGGCAGTGGACAAAGGCCCCGGAAGCTTTCGCCCGTGACAAGCCCCTCCTGTTTCAGTCTGCAGAAAAGCAAGGTGAGGTCCGTGTGACGATAGTTTATCTCCTGCCGGACGCGCTGCAAGAGCAAGAGCGTCTTTTCCAGCGCCGCCAGATGCTGCCGCGTATTCTGGCAGGCCGCATCTCCTGCGCACCAGCCGCAGCCCAGCCAGAACAGCGCACAGACGACTCGAAGCGTTTTCACGATGCTCGCACCTCTTTCAGCTGCCCCGGCGCAGTGCGGCCTTTCAGAAGCACTGCCACATGGAGCGCACCGCACTTTTGCAGATACTGCACCTGCGGACGGCGGGCAGCTTCTTCCCAGCTGGCGGCGTGAAGTGTGGCGATAAATTCCACCCCACTGAAAAGTCCCTGCTCCAGCGCGTAAAGCTCGTCCATCCCGCCCAGCTCGTCCAATAAGATGACCTGCGGCGAGAGGGTGCGCAGCGCCATCTGCACCGCCTGTCCCTTGGGTATGCCGCTGAGGATGTCGAGCGGAAGCACCGCGCTTTCCTCCGAGGGAAATATCTCTCTCCGCTCGTCGATGACGGCCACGGCCCTGTTCTGTTTTGCAAGTTCCCGGGCGACACCTCGCAGAAGGGTCGTTTTGCCGCTGTCGGGTTCCCCCATCAGGAGCATCCCGATAAATCGCTGCTGCAGAATATCCCGGAGTTTCTGTGGCAGAGGAAATTCCCGGTTCCGGGCAACACGGATATTCACCGAGCGCAGCTCCTGCAAGACGGCGCTCTGCCCCGGTGCGCAGTAAAACTGTCCGGCCAGCCCGGCGCGGCACCCGCAGCTGAGCGTGACATAGCCCGCCGCAATTTCTGTCTCGTGGCTGTGTACCGACCCGCCGCAAAGGGTAACGAATATCTCTTCCATCTGTAAGGGCGTCAGCCGGAGCTTCTGCAAAGCAGGTAGTTCCGCCGGGCAGCAGGGCTTTCCGCCGATGGTCAGCTGTACTCCGCAGCCGACCCGGAGGCGTATCTCATGTACCTGTTCTGCAGTGTCCGGCGGCAGGGCGCTCAAAGGCCGCGCCAGCCATGCAGGCAGAGCCCGAACAGCGCGGTAATACTCGTCCATCTTGTTTCTCCTTCTGTCTCGTCATTTTGGTTTCTTGCTCCTACTGTATGCGGCGGCAGAGTTTTTAGAACGCAAAAAAGGCCCACACAGCGGGGACACCCACTGCATGAGCCTTTTGAGTTGATTCTATTTAAGCTTCCGGTTCATCCCGCAGCATGGCAAGGAATTCTTCCTCCGTCAGCACAGGTACGCCGAGGGCCTGTGCCTTGTTTTGCCTGGAGCCTGCTGCTGTGCCAGCCACAACGTAAGCCGTCTTTTTGGAGACTGAGCCGCTGGCTTTGCCGCCGTTTTTGACGATGAGAGCCTCTGCCTCATTGCGGGAGAGCGTCTCGAGGGTGCCGGTGACGACCAGCGTCATTCCCGCCAGCTTGTCACCCTTCGGTTCGCCCTTCCAGGTCATGTTCACCCCGGCGTCGGCCAGACGATGGATAAGGTCTGTGGTGCCGTCCTTGGCGAAGAACTCTACCACGCTCTGGCCCATCACGCCTCCGAAACCGTCGATCTCGCTGATTTTTTCAATATCTGCCTCCCGGATGGCTTCCAGCGTGCCAAAGTGCTCAGCCAGCAATGCAGCGGCCTTGTCGCCGATGTTGCGGATGCCGAAGCCGAACAGCAGCTTGTCAAGATTGTTCTGCTTGGAATTTTCGATGGCGTGGAGGAGATTCGTTGCGCTCTTCTCCTTGAACTTTTCCAGTGTCAGCAGCTGCTCGAGCGTCAAATCATAAAGGTCTGCCGCCGAGTGGACGAGGTCCTTTTCCACCAGCTGTGTCGCTACGGCAGTTCCCAAGCCGTCGATGTCCATCGCATCGCGGGAGGCAAAATGGATGATGTTGCGCAGAGACTGGGCCGGGCATTCCGGGTTGACACAGCGCAGGGCAGCTTCATCCTCGAGATGGACGACCGGTGCGCCGCAGGACGGACAGACTGTCGGCATCTGGTAAGGCTCCGCGTTCTCTGGGTGATGGACGACGCCGATGACCTCCGGGATGATGTCGCCGGCTTTCCGCACCTGAATGGTATCGCCGATGCAGAGGCCGAACTGGCGGATGAAATCCTCGTTGTGGAGGGTCGCGCGGGCCACCGTCGTACCGGCGAGGAAGACCGGGTCGAAGCAGGCGGTCGGGGTCAATACGCCTGTGCGGCCCACAGCGACCTCGATGCTGCGCAAGGTCGTCTCCTTGACTTCGGGCGGATACTTGAACGCGATGGCCCAGCGGGGGAACTTGTTGGTAGAGCCCATCCGATCGCGCTGGGCGAAGTCATTGACCTTGATGACCGCACCATCCATGTCGAAATCGAGCTTTGAGCGGTTCTGCCCGATCTGCTCGATCTCTGCAATGATGTCGTAGCGGGGATAGACCGGCAGGCCGAGACTTTTGAGGTAATCGAGGCTTTCCGCGTGGGTAGTCAGCTCCTTGCCACGCACCTGCTGGACGTTGAAAACAAAAATCGAAAGGCCGCGGCTCCCGGTGATCTTGGCGTCCTTCTGGCGCAGCGAACCGGCAGCGGCATTGCGGGGATTCTTGAAGGGTGCTGCGCCCTGCAGCTCCTGCTCGGCGCAGAGGTGCTGGAACGCCTCATGGGGCATATAAACCTCGCCGCGCACCTCGAGAAACTCAGGGGCATTCTTCAGCTTTTTCGGTATCTTTTTGATAGCCCGGACATTGGCGGTGACGTCCTCGCCTACGACACCGTCGCCGCGGGTAGAAGCACGAACCAGTTCACCGTTCTCGTACTCAAGGCTGCAAGAAAGACCGTCGATCTTGATTTCGACGACATACTCCGGCTCGATACCCGCGTCACGCACTCTGCGGTCGAAATCACGCAGTTCATCGTAGGAAAACGCATCCAGCAAACTTTCCATCTTGACGGCATGTGTCACTTTTGCGAAGCGCCCACTGGGGGTGCCGCCGACGTGCTGGGTGGGTGAAGCTGGAATGACCAGCTCCGGGTACTGCGCTTCCAGCTCCTTCAATTCCCGCGTCAGGGCGTCGTATTCAAAGTCCTCGAGTTCGGGGGCATCCTGGTCGTAATAAAGGCGGTTATTCTTCTCGATAACAGCGCGCAGTTCCTCTACGCGCTTCTTGGCTTGTTCCAGTTCCACAGTTCCACTCTCCTGCCTGACGCGGGACAGAGCGCCGCGTCTTGATTCTCTTGCGATAGTATACCACAAAACGGTGTTTTTCGTAAACAAAAAAAGCAGAGCTGCTTTCCCCCTTTTTTCTGAGAAATACAGCTCTGCGCTATGTTCAAAAACTCAAATCGAGATCGTATTGCATACGTCCACGAGGACCGGGTCGATGCTCTTGGTCATCTCGAGGGCCTCATCTACGGGGTAATCCACCAGCTCCTCACCCTTCATGCCGACGATGCGGTTATACTTGCCCTGCTCGAGCAGGCAGACGGCGTGGTAACCCATAGCAGAGGCGTTCACACGGTCACGCAGCGTGGGAGAGCCGCCGCGCTGGACATGGCCCAGAATGGTGGCACGGGTGTCGATGCCGGTGCGGGCCTGGATCTCGTTGGCGATCTCCTGAGAATGACCGATGCCCTCGGCCACGATGACGATGAAGTGACGCTTGCCGGTCTTCTGAGTCTCAGCGATCTTGTCCAGAATGTCGTGCTGCATGTCGAATTCCTTCTCCGGC
>OGHH01001383.1_pt1 | contig 18085 bp, 21 predicted proteins | sample 1571471 | NCBI WGS metagenome assembly OGHH01 (sample SAMEA2581936, study PRJEB24529) | metagenome | biome: Human gut stool | place: China | collected 2011
AATCCGGGATAGGGAGTCTGCTTCACCTGGTTGGGGTAGGGCCGGTCATACAGCACCTGCTTCAGCTCCCACAGGTGCTTCTCCGACGGCACCACATACACGAAAGCGCCCCCCGGCGACAGCACCCGGCGGAACTCCTCGATGGCCAGGGGGGGAAAAGCAGTTCACCAGCAGGTCCACCGCCCCGTCCGCCACCGGCAGATGATACGACGACGCCACGGCGAACTCCACGTCCTTCTCCCGCTTGGCGGCCCGGCGGAGGATGGCCTTGGAGATGTCCGTTCCCGCCATGGTCACGGACCGCCCCGCCCGGACCAGGGCCCGGTACACCCCGCTGGTGTAGTACCCCTCGCCGCAGCCGGTGTCCAGCACCCGGGGAGCCGGGCCGGTGCGCTCCAGGGCGATGCTGCACAGGGCGTCCCGCAGGGGGGCGTAGTAATCCTTGCTCAAAAAGGCCGCCCGGGCGGCGGCCATGCCCTTGTCGTCGCCGGGCATTTTCGAGTGCATCCGGTTGGCGGGCAGCAGGTGGACATAGCCCTCCCGGGCCAGGTCGAAGCTGTGCCCCGCCGGGCAGGAATAGGCGGAAGGCCCCCTGTCCAGGGGCCCGCCGCAGATGGGACAGCAGAATAAGCTCATAGGTGTTGATTCTCCGTTAGGTGATATAGTCTGGTCAGTCGGACCAAAGCGGTTCCGGGTACTCCACAATGCTGCACGCGTGGCCAAACTGCTTGTACAGATCGCCCACCACCAGGTCCTGGTCGCTGTCTGCCTGGGGGAAGGTGGTAATGGTGTGGGGGATCACGAAGATGGAGCACTCCACCATCCAGTTTTCCGAAAGGTATTCCACGCGGATGCACTCATCCACCGGTACCTGGGTGGCGGCGTCGCCGTCGATCCGGCGGAACTGGCCCAGGTTCACAGCCCGGGACTCCGCCCGGTAAACCCGGAGGATCTCCGGGCGGTCCTTGAGCAGGGCCTGGGCAAAATCAAAGGCATCCGACCGCAGAGCGCCGATGCAGAACTCGGGATTCCCGGCCACATAGCCTCCATCCAGGGCATTGGCCCGCAAGGAAAAGTAGCTGCGGATAGGCTCGGCGCAAAAGGCATCGTCCCGGTGGTTGGTGGCGTAGCCGCTTTCCATGCGTCCGAAGTCGCTGGAAAATGCGTCCCAGGCGACGGTCCAGTTCTCACCGGCCCCGGACAGAGTCAGCCGGTGCTCCTCGGAAAAGTCGATGGACTCCAGATTGGCGTCGCTGGTAAAGGACGTCCGGGAGATGTCCCGGCAGGATTTCAGCGCCGTTTTCAGGCCCGCCGTCACCCGGACCGTTCCGTCCGGATATGTCTCCGGTCGGCTGAGGGTGACTTGTATACTGATCCGGGGATACAGGTTGGTGGAGGCCATCCAGCCATAGAGGGTCAGCTCCTGCAGGACCTCCTCCGAACAGCAGACGCTTTCATAGGAGGCCTCCGGGGCGGCGAGGATCGTCCCCATCAGGGTGAAATACTCTGCGGCCAGCGTCCGGATGGCTTCCTGGCCCTCCGCCTCCTCCGCCCACCGGACGGAAACGGTGATGTCCGGATGCTCCACGGCGGCCCGCGCTGTTTCAGGCGGGTCAAACCGCTCCGCCTTTGCCCCGGCGGGGGGTTCCAAAGGGTTCTGCCGGGTGGACTGCGCCTTCGCCCCGCACCCGGCCAGCAGCAGGACGCACAGCAGGGCGGTGATGATCTGCAAACAGCGCTTTGACATAACCTTCATTCCTTCCGTTTCGGATTTGGATTGGGAGTCTTATGAGCTTTTACAAATCAAGTATACCGCCGCGCATGCCGCAATTCAATTACAAACCGGTTACAGATGCCGGGAATTTGGTTACAACTTGATGACAGAATTATATAAAAGTTACAGCTCCCCCTGGGGCAGGGTGACGTCGTGGATCCATTTCCCGGTGCGGATGCGCAGGGCGCACAGAGGCACCTTCAGCAGGCTCTCGGCCTGGATGGCCGCGGCCACCAGCCAGTAATTGCTCTTGAACACCAGGGCAAACAGCGCCGTCAGCGGCAGGGCCACCAGCCACTGGGGAGCGATGTCCAGGGCCGCCGACCAGGCCACGTCGCCGCCTGCCCGCAGAACGCCGGTGACGGCGGAGATGGAGTAGGCGTGCAGGGGGATCATCACGAAGGACGTCACCGCCAGGGCGGCGGCAATGGCGGCGGACTGCCCCGCCAGCTTGAACAGCGGGAACACCACCGGCACAAACACCGTGGGCACCAGCGCCAGGGACACCGCCGCCAGCCCGGCCCCCACCAGCAGGGTGAACACCAGCAGTGTCCGGCTCAGGTCCATGACCTCCCGGTGGCTCCGGCCTTCGCCGATGGCCTTGCCGATCATTACCGCCGTGGCAGCGCCCAGGCCGAAGCACACCACCAGGAACAGCCGGTTCAGGTTGCCCATCACGGCGTTGGCCGCCAGCATCTCCACGGAGTTGTCGGTATAGCCCAGGATCACCGTCAGCAGGCTGTTGCCCAGGCCCCAGGCCGTCTCGTTGAGGATCACCGGAGTGGAGTATTTCACGAACCGCCGCAGCATCTCCCACCCCGGCCGGAGGAAGGCGGCCAGGTCCAGGGGCAGAATGCGGCTGCGCAGGGCGCACACCAGGCAGATGAGAAACTCCGCCACCCGGGACAGCAGCGTGGCGATGGCCGCTCCCTGGATGCCCAGGGCCGGCAGGCCGCATTTGCCGAAGATCAGCAGATAGTTCATCCCGGTGTTCAGCAGGGTGGACACCCCGAACAGCTTCATGCCGAAGCCGGGGTTCTCGGCGCTGCGCATGGCGCTGACATAGATGGACGAGAGCATATTGAACACATAGGAAAAGCCGATGAGCTTCAGATACGGCGCGCCCAGCACCGACAGCTCATGCTTGTTGGACAGCAGGTCCATGATCTGCACCGGCCACAGAAACAGCACCAGCGCCAGCACCAGGGTGATCCCCGTGCCCAGCATGGCCGCCACGCCGATGGCCCGGCTGATGCTCTCCATGTCCTTTTTGCCCCAGTATTGGCTTACCAGGATGCCCAGGCCGCTCTGGACCCCGAACACGATGGAGATCAGCAGAAACACCGGCACGTTGGCAGTGGTCACGGCGGCCATCTGGGTGTTGCCCAGCCAGCTGACCATCAGCGTGTCGATGAGGCCCAGGGAGAATGTAATCAGATTTTGCAGGGCAATGGGTCCCGTCAGCCGCCACAGATACCCGTAGAAGCCCGGCCCTCGTTTCAGATATTTCAGCATATGTCACCTCACAGCATAGGAAAACGTTGATTTTTGTGGTCCAGCAGGGCCTGATACAGCCCGTCGATATCCGCCCGGGTGGTCTCCGGGCCGAAGCTGACCCGGATGACCCCGGCGGCGGTTTTCTTGTCCAGGTGCAGGGCCGACACCACATGGCTGGCCTTGCCCCGGTGGCAGGCGGACCCGGCGGAGATGCAGATGCCCTTGGCCCCCAGGTCCGTGACGATGTTGGCGCTGGGGTACCCTACCAGGGACACCGCCAGGATGTGGGGGGCCTCCCCCTGCCCCACCGGCACCACCCCGGGAATGGACAGAAGTTTCTCCCGGCAATAGGCTTTGATGTCCGCCATATGCCGGAGCTTCTCCGCCAGATTCTCCTGCCGCAGGGCCACGGCCCGGGCAAAGCCCGCGATCTGGGCGGTGGCCTCGGTGCCGGACCGCAGGCCCCCCTCCTGGCCGCCGCCGGGCAGCAGGGGCCGCAGATTCCGCAGCTCCGGTGCGGTATACAGAGCGCCGGCGCCTTTTGGCCCGCCGATTTTGTGGGCGGACAGGCTCATCAGGTCCACCCCCCAGCCTACCGGGTCGCAGGGGACCTTCAGAAAGCCCTGCACCGCATCGCAGTGCAGCAGGGCCCGGCTGTTTTTCTCCCGCAGCAGGCGGGCCACCTCCTGCACCGGGAAGATGCAGCCGGTTTCGTTGTTCACCAGCATCATGCTCACCAGCACCGTGTCCTCCCGCAGGGCTTGGGCCACCTGCTCCGCCGTCACATGGCCGGTTTTGTCCGGGGCCAGGTACGTCACCTCGTACCCCTGCTGCTGCAGCAGCTTACACGGCTCCAGCACGGCGCTGTGCTCCACGGCGGTGGTGATGATGTGCCGCCCAGTGTGGCGGCCTTGCCACACGGCGGCGGAGATGGCCCAGTTGTCGGACTCCGTGCCGCAGGAGGTGAAGTGCAGGTTCTCCGGCCGGCACCCCAGGGCCCCGGCGACAACGGCCCGGCCCTCCTCCACCAGAGCCTTGGCCTCCCGGCCCAGGGGATACTGGGAGGAGGGGTTGCCGAACTGCTCCGTCAGCACCTGATACATGGCGTCCGCCACGGGCCGGGGCACCGGCGTGGTGGCTGCGTGATCCAGATAAATCATATGCGTTTCCTCACAAATCCTCCGCCGCCGCTTGCCACCGGCGGCAGAATGCTATATAATAAGACATAAGTCTTTTTATTATACCGAATTTACCCGAAAAGTGCAAGGAGAATCCCCATGCGAGCTGCCATTTACACGTTGGGCTGCAAGGTGAACCAGTACGAGACCCAGGCCATGGAGCAGGAGCTGCGCCGCCGGGGCCACGAGCTGGTGGACTTTGAGGACAGCGCCGACGCTTACATCATCAATACCTGCTCCGTTACCGCCGTCAGCGACAAAAAATCCCGCCAGATGATCCGCCGGGCCAGGCGGCGCAGTCCCGGCGCCGTGGTGGCCGCCTGCGGCTGCTATGTCCAGACCCACACCGACGAGGCAAAGACCCTGGGCATCGACCTGATCGGCGGCACCGGGGACCGGATGGCCTTTCTGGACCTGCTGGAGCAGGAGGTCCGGGACCGCACCCCCCGGGTGGCGGTGGATGACTCCCTGCGGCGGCGGAGCTTCGAGGTGCTGCCTGCCGGGGGCCTGGCCGCCCGGACCCGGGCCATGCTGAAGGTGGAGGACGGCTGCGTGAACTTCTGCACCTACTGCATCATCCCCTTTGCCCGGGGTCCGGTGCGCTCCCTGCCCCTGGACCAGGCGGTAGCCCAGACCCGCCAGCTTCAGGCGGAGGGCTATCGGGAGCTGGTGTTCACCGGCATCGAGATCTCCTCCTGGGGCCAGGATCTCCGCAACGGCACCGGCCTCATCGACCTGATGGAGGCTGTAGCGGCGGCCGCACCCCGGCTGCGGCTGCGGCTGGGCAGTCTGGAGCCCCGGACCATCACCGAGGACTTCTGCCGCCGGGCGGCGGCTCTGCCCAATCTGTGCCCCCATTTCCACCTGTCCCTGCAGTCCGGCTGCGACGCCACCCTGCGCCGCATGAACCGCCGGTACGACACCGCCCGGTTCCGGCAGTCCGTGGAACTGCTGCGGCGGTACTTTGACCACCCCGCCATCACCACCGACGTGATCTGCGGCTTCCCCCAGGAGACGGAGGAGGAGTTCTCCGCCACCCTGGCGTTTCTGGAGGAGTGCCGCTTCGCGGCCATGCACGTGTTCCCCTACTCCATCCGCCCGGGCACCAAGGCGGCGGATATGCCCCAGGTGCCGGGGCCGGTGAAGGAGGAGCGTGCCGCCCGGGCCGGGGCCCTGGCCGCCCGGCTGCACCGGGCCTATCTGGAGGAATGCGTGGGCCGGACCTATCCCGTGCTCTTTGAGCAACCGGCGGCGGGCCGTTACGGCGGCCATGCGCCCAACTATATGGAGGTGGCTGTCCCCGGCGGCGAAAACCTCCACAATCAGGTGCTGCCGGTGAGGATTACCGGCACCGACGGAGAAATTCTATGGGGGGAGCTGGAATAATGCACCACTTTTTCGCCTATATGGCCCGCATGCGGTATATCGACCGCTGGGCCCTGATGCGCAACAGCTACACCGAGAACATCCAGGAGCACAGCCACCAGGTGGCCATTTTAGCCCACGCCCTGGCGGTGCTGCGCAATGCGTATTTCGGCGGCCAGGTGGACACCGGAGCCGTGGCCGTGGCGGCCCTGTATCACGACGCCAGCGAGATCCTCACCGGCGACCTGCCCACGCCCATCAAGTATTATAACCCCGACATCCGGGACGCCTATAAGCAGGTGGAGGCCATCGCCTGCCGCAAGCTCACAGGGATGCTGCCGGAGAAGCTCCGGGGCCTGTACGCGGACCTGCTGACCCCGGCGGACCCCCAGGTGGAGGAGCTGGTAAAGGCGGCGGACAAGCTGTCGGCCCACATCAAGTGCCTGGAGGAGGAGAAGGCCGGCAACCACGAGTTCTGCGCCGCCGCCCGCCAGACCCGCCAGGCCCTGGAGGATATGCACCTGCCGGAGGTGGACCTGTTTTTAGAGGAATTTCTGCCCAGCTTCCGCCTGACCCTGGACGAGCTGGAGTGACAGGAGAATGCTTATGACACCCCTTTTCTGCGTGAACATCACCGAAAACAGGAACAATGACCGGATCAATGGCCGCGATACGGAGCTGCTGGAGCAGCGGCGGGAGGATTTCCGGGAACAGTGCCTGTGGCAGCAGCTGACGGAGCTGCTGCGTCAGGCGGAGCTGGACTGCGAAGATCTGTATATGCAGGATTGATATAGAGCCAAAAAATCCCCGGCTGCCTGGCAGCCGGGGATTTGTTATGCGATTTGCGGGGTTAAGGCTTTACCGGGCGGCTTCCATGCCGGCGATCAAAGCCTTCTTGTTGCCCTCCAGGAAGCGGGCCTTGCGCTCACCCAGCTCGATGCGGATGGCCTCGGTCATCTGCTCCACGGTGGTGACGGGGACCTTTTCCAGGACAGCGCCCAGAATGGCCACGTTGGCGCCCTTGGGATTGCCGATGGACTCGGCAATGGCGTTGGCGTCGCAGTACACCACCTGGATGTCGTCGCGGACGGCCTTGCGGTCGATGATGCTGCTGTTGATGACCAGCACACCGCCGGGCTTGACGTGATCCTCGAACTTATCCAGGGAGGGACGGTTCATGGCCACGATGACGTCGGCCTTGTCCACCAGGGGGGAGGCCACGGGCTCGTCGGACACGATGACGGAGCAGTTGGCGGTACCGCCGCGCATCTCGGGGCCGTAGGAAGGCAGCCAGGAGACGTGCTTGCCGTCCAGCATGCAGGCCATCGCCATGAACTTACCGATCAGGAGCATGCCCTGACCGCCGAAACCGGCGAAAATAAAGGTCTTTTCCATGTTACTTGGCCTCCTTGTCTTTGTAAACACCCAGAGGATAGTAAGGAATCATGTTCTCCTCCAACCAGGTCATAGCCTCCACGGGAGACATACCCCAGTTGGTGGGGCAGGTGGACAGAACCTCCACCATGCAGAAGCCCTTGCCTTCCTTCTGATAACGGAAAGCCTTGGCAATGGCCTTCTTGGCCTTGACAATGTTGGCGGTGTTGTTGACGGCCACGCGCTCGATGTAGTAGGAGCTGGGCACAGCGGCCAGCATCTCGCTCATCTTGATGGGGGCGCCGCACCAGGCCTCGTCACGGCCATAGGGGGAGGTGGTGGTCTTCTGGCCGATCAGGGTGGTGGGGGCCATCTGGCCGCCGGTCATGCCGTAAATGGCGTTGTTGACGAAGATGGTGACGATCTTCTCGCCGCGGTGGGCGGCGTGAACGATCTCGGCGGTGCCGATGGAGGCCAGGTCGCCGTCGCCCTGATAGGTGAACACCATGGTGTCCGGGCCCATGGCGCGCTTGACGCCGGTAGCCACGGCGGGGGCGCGGCCGTGAGCGGCTTCGTACATGTCGCAGTTGAAGTAGTCATAGGCAAACACGGAACAGCCCACGGGGGCCACGCCCACGACCTTGCCGTCCAGGTTCATCTCGTCGATGACCTCGGCCACCAGGCGGTGAATGATACCGTGGTTGCAGCCGGGGCAGTAATGGAACTGCTTATCGGTGAGCAGCTTCGTCTTTTCAAATAATACGGCCATGTTACTTGCCCTCCTTCATGCTGAGAATCTTCTCGACGATCTCATCGGTGGTGGGCATCTGGCTGCCGCAGTGGCCGGTGAAATCGATGGGCTTGGCGCCGTTGATGGCCAGCTTGACATCCTCCAGCATCTGGCCCTCGTTCAGCTCCACGTCCAGAACCGCCTTGACGGAATCCTGGCTGGCGGCCTCGCGGACGGCGTCGTAGGGGAAGGGCCACACGGTGATGGGACGAACCAGACCCACGTTGATGCCCTTGGCCTTCAGCTCGGCAATGGCGCTCTTGGCAATACGGGCCACGGTGCCGAAGGCGGTGATGATGTACTCCGCGCCCTCGCAATTGTAGGTCTCCACCATCTGCTCGTTGGCCACGACTTCCTTATACACAGCCTGCAGCTCGTCGTTGTGAACGGCCAGGCTCTCGGTGTCAATATAGATGGAGTTGATGACGCCGCGCTTGGCGGGATCGTCGCCGGGCTTCCAGCCGGTGCAGGCCCAGGGCTTCTCCTCGGGGTCGACCTTATAGTCCACCATCTCGGGCAGCTCCACGGGCTCCATCATCTGGGCGATGATGCCGTCGGCCAGGAACAGAACGGGAATACGATATTTTTCAGCCTTCTCATAGGCGAACATCATGATGTCGATGAACTCCTGGATGGAGGAGGGAGCGTAGGTCAGCAGGTGATAGTCACCGTTGCCGCCGCCCTTGACGCCCTGGAAATAGTCGCCCTGGGAGGCCTGGATGTTGCCCAGACCGGGGCCGCCGCGCATGACGTTGACGATCACGGCGGGGACGCGGGCGCCTGCGCAGTAGGAGATGCCCTCCTGCTTCAGGGACACACCGGGGCTGGAAGAAGAGGTGATGACGCGGGCGCCGGTACCGGCAGCGCCGTACACCATGTTGATCGCCGCCACTTCGCTCTCGGCCTGCAGGAAGCAGCCGCCGATCTCGGGCATACGGGCGGACATGTACTCAGGGATCTCCGTCTGCGGAGTGATGGGGTAGCCGAAGAAGAAACGGGCGCCTGCGCGAATGGCGGCCTCCGCGATAGCTTCGCTACCCTTCATAAGAGTCAAAGCCATTATAAATCCTCCTTAGTCTTTTTCGATGCGGATGACCACATCAGGGCAGGTACGCGCGCAGGATGTGCAGCCGATGCAGGCCTCCATATCAGTGACCTCAGCCGGGTGATAGCCCTTCGCGTTGATCTTCGTCTTGGACAGGGCGATGATGTGCTTGGGACAGGCCCGAACGCACAGGCCGCAGCCCTTGCAAAGATTCTCGTTGATAGTAACTCTTACCACACTTTACACCTCTTTTCTGGATTTTTGCCTTTCCAATGGGTATCTATAAAAATCCCGCTTACCGGGGGTCGCGCGTTAATAGATCTCCTTCCGGGGATCGGTGGTGTTCAGACCGTGCTGGATGTAGGAATCCCAGTCGCGGTGCATGTACACGTCAATGGGGACGGGCGTTCCCACATAAGCGGGGTCCGGGTTCCGGGCCAGGAAATCGTCCAGGAACTCCTTTTTGCCGGTGGTGTACGCCACGGGGATACCGGTGCGGTCCGCCACCTCCCGCAGCACCAGATAGCCATCCCACAGGTCGTCGGCGCTGGTCATGGTGGAGAGGTTGGTGTTGTTGATCATGCCGGTGATGGTCAGCCGGGAGTGCAGCTGCATGGCGTCCTGCAGGTGGTGGATTTTCTCCGGGGTGCTGGCCAGAGGCCGCCGGATATTCACCACGTTCAGCACCTCCAGAGCGCCGGGCTCCAGGCTGACAAAGTCCTGGTGATAGCGGCCCAGGGCCGTGGCGCCCACGTCGTCGCCGCCTACGTCAAAGATGACGCTGTCCCAGTCCAGCACGAAGGCGGACGACACCTCCGCCGGCAGGGACAGAGTCTCGATGCCGGAGCAGGCAAAGTTGGGGGACACCAGACGGATCTCCTTCTGCTCCACCAGCTTGCCCCGCTCGGTCAGGCGGAAGTAGGTGTTCACCATATCCAGGTCCAGAAGCTCCGTTCTGTCGCCCCGGGCAGCGGCCCGGATGGCGAAATTCAGCGCCAGCTCGCTTTTGCCGCTGCCGTAGTTGCCGATCAGCACCTTGACGTTTTTCATGGGTCAGATTCTCCTTAAAATAGTAACGCTTGCATCAGAAACGCGGGATTACCGCAGGTTTTCGCGAATGGTCTGGCACAGAGCCGTGATGCCCTGGACGATCTTCTCCTCGGGCATGCAGCTGTAGTTCAGACGCAGGGTGTTCTCATGGTTGCCGTTGGGGAAGAAGGAACCGCCGGGAACGAAGGCAACCTTCTTTTCCAGGCACTTCATCTGCAGCTCCTTGGCGTCCATATACTCCGGCAGCACCACCCAGGCGAACAGGCCGCCCACGGGGTGGGTGAAGGTGCAGCCCTCAGGCAGCTCCCGCTCCAGAGTCTCCAGCATCACCTTCCGGCGCTTGTCATAGCAGGCCCGGATGGTGGCCACATGGGCGTCCAGGTCGAACATGTCGATCCACTTGGAGGTTTCCATCTGGCCGATGGTGGAGGCCTGCAGGGAGGCAGCCTGCTCCATGAAGTTGTACTTGGCCAGAATGTGCTCCTCGGCGCAGACCCAGCCGATGCGGTAGCCGGGGGCCAGGATCTTGGAGAAGGTGCCCAGATAGATCACCAGGCCCTTGGTATCCAGGCTCTTCAGGGCGGGCAGATACTCGCCCTCGAACCGCAGCTCGCCATAGGGGTTATCCTCGATGACGGGGATCTCGTAACGGTTGACGATCTCCATGAACTGGTGGCGGCGCTCCAGGTCCCAGGTGCGGCCGGTGGGGTTCTGGAAATCGGGGATGACGTAGATCATCTTCACCCGCTCGGTGGTGGCCAGGATCTTCTCCAGCTCCTCCATGATCATGCCGCCGTTGTCGGTGGGCACCTCGATGAACCGGGGCTCGCAGGCCTTGAAGGCGTTGACGGCGCCCAGATAGGACGGGCTTTCCAGCAGCACCACATCGCCGGGATTCAGGAACACCCGGGCGGAGAAATCCAGGCCCTGCTGGGAGCCGGAGGTCACCAGGATGTGGTCGGCGTCGGTGTGGATGTTGTTCTTGGCCAGCATCCGCTCGGCGATCTGCTGGCGCAGCCGGGGATGACCCTCGGTGGAAGAATACTGAAGAGCCGCGCGGCCGTTCTCCTCTAAAACGGCCCGGGAGGCCTCCATCATCTGCTCCACGGGGAACAGCTCCGGTGCGGGCATGCCGCCGGCAAAGGAAATGATGTCGGGCTGTGCGGTGAGCTTCAGCAGCTCACGGATCTCGGACCCCTTCAAAAGGTCCATCCTTGTTGAAAATTGTACCATGAATGCTTCCTCCTCAAATTCATAGCCATGTGCTTGTGCAGATTGCCGCCTGCACGCATATGCTTACGGCTATATTTAAGCACAAATTCACAACGATGTAAAGGAACAGAGGGGGGAAAACCGGGTCCAAAGGGGCCTGATTCCGTAAGTTTGGAGACTGGCACAAAAATTCCGGGAGGAATAACGGCATTTTCCACAAAGGAAACTTATGTGATTTTTTTGGCAAAAATGTTAAAAACATGGCAATTAAGGGCACCAACCCGGTAGGATTATACAGAGTCCCCCGGGGGTACGTTGACTTTTCCCGGCGGGAACGGTATAGTAAAGGAAACTTATGGGGAGGATGTGCAGAAATGGAAGAACATACGCTGAAGGGTGAGTATATTTCCGTCCTGAAGGACGGCCGCCTGTCCTATGGCGGCAGCCAGCGGTGGTCGGACAGCCCGGTTCTGCGGGGGTATGGCTGCGGGGTCATCGCGGCCCTGGACCTGCTGCTGTATCTGGCGCGGCAGCGGGAGGTCGGCTCAGCGCAGTCGACGCTCGCCGGGGGGCCGGTGCCCTGGACCCTGTATGACCGGTGGGCCAGACAGCTGAGCCGCCGGTATATGCCGGTGGTCCCGCCGGTGGGCACCAACGGCTGGGCCATCGCCCTGGGGCTGAACGCCGTGTTCCTGCGTCAGGGGATCCCTCTGCGAGCCTCCTGGGGGGTCAGCCGGGACCGGCTGTGGACCCGGATGGGAGAGCTGCTGGACCGGGACGTGCCGGTGATCCTGTCCATCGGCAGGAACTTCCCCCGGGTGTGGCGGAACGTGGAAACCGCCTTCTACACGCCGGGCCGGGAAAGCGGCCCTCCGGCCTGCTCCACCAACGCCCACTTCGTCACCGTCACCGCCATGGATGAGGACTATCTCACCGTCTCCTCCTGGGGACACCCATACCGCCTAAGTCGGGAGGAGTTTGACGCCTACAGGAGGGAAGCCAGCGCCTCCCTGCTGTGTACGATATTGGACGTGCGGGAAAAATAGGGATGCTTATCATTCCAGGCATACCGGGCCGCGGCCCGGTATGCCTGGATGGGGCAGTGTCGCTTACACCAGCTGCTCCATCTCGTCCACCAGCTCGCCGAACAGGGCCAGGGCGCTGTTGACCGGCTCGGGAGAGCTCATGTCCACGCCGGCGATCTTCAGCAGGCTGATGGGGTCGGTGCTGCAGCCGCCGGACAGGAACTTCTTGTAGTCTGCCACGGCGGGAGCGCCTTCCTTGAGGATGCGGTTGGCAATGGCCACGGCAGCGGAGAAGCCGGTGGCATACTGGAACACATAGTAATTATAGAAGAAATGGGGGATCCGGGCCCATTCCAGGGCGATCTGGTCGTCGGACACCATATCCGGGCCGAAGTACAGCTTGTTGAGCTCGTGGTACTTCTGGCACAGGGCGTCGGCGGTAAGGGCCTGGCCGTTTTCGGCCATCTTGCCCATGGCCAGCTCGAACTCGGCGAACATGGTCTGGCGATACACGGTGCCCTTGAACTGGTCCATGAAGTGATTGATGAGATAGGCCCGCTGCTTCTTATCGGTGGTCTTTTTCAGCAGGTGGCGCATCAGCAGCACCTCGTTGCAGGTGGAGGCCACCTCGGCCACGAAGATCACATAGTCGCTGGTGCTGACGGGCTGATATTTGCAGCTGTGATAGCTGTGCAGGGCATGGCCCATCTCGTGGGCCAGGGTAAACTGGCAGTCCAGATTGTCCTTGTGGTTCAGCAGGACATAGGGGTGGGGACGGCTGTTGCCGGAGGAGTAGGCGCCGCTGCGCTTACCAACGTTTTCGTAAACGTCGATCCAGCGGTTGCTGAAGCCCTCCTTCAGCAGGTCCACGTAGTCCTCACCCAGCACCTGCAGGGCCTCCAGCACGGTCTCCTTGGCCTGCTCATAGGGGATGGCCTGGTCGGCGTCGGCCACAATGGGGGTGTACACATCGTACATATGCAGCTCGTCCACGCCCAGCAGCTTCTTGCGCAGGGCCACGTAGCGGTACATCTTGTCCAGATTGTTGTGAACGGCCTCGATGAGGTTCATGTACACAGGCACGGGGACCTCGGTGGCGTCCAGGGAGGCCTGGATGGTGCTGTCATAGTGGCGGGCGTTGGCAAAGAAGCACAGCTGCTTGAACTGGCCGTCTAGGGTGGCGGCGATGGTGTTCTTGTACTGGCCCAGCTGCTTGTAATAGGTCTCGAAGGCCCGGCGGCGCAGCTCCCGGTCGGGGCTGGTCAGCAGGGGGACGAAGGTGGCGTCCGTCAGGGGATGGACGCTGCCCTGGCTGTCGGTGACGTCCGGGAAGATCTGGTCGGCGTTGCGGAAAACGCCGGCAATGTTCTCAGAAGCGTTGGCCATCTCACCGGCGGAGGCCAGCAGGCGCTCCTCGGCAGGGGAGAGAATGTGGTCCTTGCGGCGGCGGATCTGGTACAGGCTGCGGCGATAGGTCTCCAGCTCCGGCTCCTGTGCGTAGAACCCGTTCAGGGTCTCCTCGGGAATGGCCATGATCTCGGGGGTGGCAAAGGCGGCGGCGCTGGCGATGGACACATACACGTTCATGGCCTTGCCCCGGACGTCCTGATAAAAGCTGTTGCCGGTGTCCTCGTCGCCCTTGCAGCTGGCATAACCCATGAGCACGCTCAGCCGCAGCTCGATCTCGTCCTGCAGCCGGAACCAGGCCAGCAGGTCCCCGGCGCTGCGGGCCAGGGTGCCCTGAAAGGCGGCGATTTTGGCGGGGAACGCCTTCATGGCCTCGTATTCCGTCATCCAGGCCTCGTCGCTGGCGAACATGTCCTTCAGGTTCCAGGTCATCTCCTCCGGAACTTCACTGCGCTTGGGAATAGTCTGATTGGTCATAAGATTACCCCTCCATAAAATTTGTCGGATTCCACCGAATCAATTCGGTGAACATTATAGCACACCTATATTTTATTTGCAAACTTTCTTTGCCTGAATTGTGAAAAAAATTTCCCTGCCGGTGGCTGTCTGCCCTGTGCGCACATATACTGGGGCGGGAGGAGGCGAGACATGGATTTCGGAATCGCAGGCGTGGCCGCCATCACGGTGATCGCCTATGCGGTGGGGCAGGCCATGAAGGCCTGGGGCCGTCTGGACCGGTGGATTCCCACGGTGTGCGCCGCCCTGGGCGGCGCTCTGGGGGTGGCGGGACTGTATATCATGCCGGGCTTCCCGGCGGGGGACGCCATCACCGCCGCCGCCATCGGCGTGGTGTCGGGCCTGGCGGCCACCGGCGCCCAGCAGGCGGTGAAGCAGCTCTGCACCGGGCCGGACTGCGGCAAGGGGAAGTGAGCTTCGCCGGTGGGAAAAGGGGCAGCTTTTGCCCCCTCCCCCGGCTTCGAAAAAAACCTGAAAAATTTTGAAAAAAGTTGTTGACAAATGGGGCCGGACGTACTATACTAAGCAAGTCGACAGCAATGAGCTGCGGCGCAGAATTGAATCGGGGGTATAGCTCAGCTGGGAGAGCGCTTGAATGGCATTCAAGAGGTCAGCGGTTCGATCCCGCTTATCTCCACCAAAAGAAAACCTTGAAACCACAACGGTTTCAAGGTTTTCTTTTTTGTTTTCGCGGGGACCTTACCCGGCGGTTTTCTAACACATTTTTAACACTTGCCGAGCCTTCATCGCTTTGCGCAGGCGGCAGCACGCCGGTGTCCGATTATCCGGGTAAAAACTTCTTTGGCGCACCCGAAAGGCATGTGCAGAACACCATTATGATGGCAAAAGCGGGCAGTGAGCCGATGCAGTCAGCCAACGCGAAGAATCAGTGCATTTTTTGACCGTTCTCCCGTCAGCGCTATATCCGATGGGAGCATTGTTTCTTTTTATCGTTTCTTTTACATCTGAATGAAAGCATCACCGCTTGACAGCCTATCGTTCGGTAGGTATAATATGAGGAAATACCAATCCCAGGAGGAGTACACCATGACAGCAAAAGGAACCACCAAGCAGGGGATATTGGATGCCGCGCTGGAATTGTTTTCCGTGCAGGGGTATGAGGCCACTTCCATTTCCCAGCTCGCGGAAGCGGTTGGTATCCGCAAGGCGTCTCTCTACAGCCATTTTGAAAACAAGCAGGCGATTCTGGACGCTCTGATCCAGACCACCATAGGAGAATACGAGAAGCATTCCATTTTTGCCAATGCAGATTGGGATGATCCCACATTCACAAAGGATAAGGAACATATGACGGCGGAAATGGCGGCGCAGATGTTCCTTGGGCAGATTCGTTATATTCTCCACGATCCGAAAATCAGCCGCGCCAGGAAAATGCTCACCATTGAGCAGTTTCAGAATCCGCAGACGGCAGCGCTGCAAACCAAGCAGAATTACACGGATGTCATGGGCTACTTCACCGGGCTTGTGCGTTTTCTCATTCGTCAGGGGCGGCTCGTAGACTCTGACCCGGAGATCATGGCGGCGCAGCTTTGTCTGCCGATCTCTGCCTGGATCAATCTCTGCGACCGGGAGCCGGAGCGGGAGAATGATGTGATGAAGCTGATTGAGCGGCATATCCGGCAGTTCTTTGAGGTATATCAGGTGAAATGAGTTTGGAGCTGAGAGGATGAAATCAAGCAGACGATCGTTTCTCCTAAATCCGCTGTCTATGCTTTTGGCCGGACTGCTTCTCGGCATTGCAGCAAGACTGTTTGATATCTATTTCCAAAATCTCGGAGAGATCTTTTCCCAGATGGCCATATGGATTCTTTTGGGAACAGGGTTTGCGATTTACAGTCCTACAAAGAAAGCGGCCATGGAAAATATATTTCCCTTCTGCATGGGGATGCTGGCGGCCTATTATGTGACGGCAGCCATCACCCACGGGGTTTACAGCCGGACCTTTATCATCGGCTGGACGTTGTTCGCCCTGACCTCCCCTGTCATGGCCTATTTTGCGTGGATGGCAAAGGAACCCGGTGCTTTCTCGAAGATCATCGCCGCAGGAATCGCAGCTGTGTCGGTTATGAGCAGCGTCCTGCTTTTTGACCATTTGCGCCTTTACGATTTTGTCATTGACGGGGTGCTGATTTACATTCTGTTCTTCAAAAAAATCAAGCGATCACAGAAAAGAAAGGATTGGAACGAATGAAACCGGAGGAATTATATCCATACATAGAGAAAAACCAGCCGAATATCTGCCAGATCAGCGTCCTGCAAAACGGGCAGGAGCCTTGAGGTGAGGCGTGGAACGGATCGAGAATGTGCTGCGGCCGGCATTGCGGCAAAACGAAAGGGTTGAGATGATATGAACTATATCCGAATCACGGAAGAAAACATCGACAAGGAGCACATCTGCTGCGCCATGTCCGGCAAACAGAGCCTTGTGAAAAAAGAGTGGCTGAAACGGCGCTTTCCCGAGGGGCTTGTCTTTTACCGCAGTGAGGAGCGGGGCAAGTGCTTTATCGAGTACATTCCGGCAGAGAAGGCATGGGTGCCCATTGAGGCGGCGGGGTATCTCTATATCAACTGTCTGTGGGTCTCCGGCTCCATGAAGGGGCACGGCTACTCCACAGATTTGCTGGACGAGTGCATCCGGGATGCCAAAGCGCAGGGGAAAAAGGGCCTGTGCATCCTGTGCGCCGAGGGACGCAAGCGGGAGTTCCTTGCAGACCCGCAGTTTCTTGCGCATAAGGGCTTTCTGCTGGCCGGAGCCATTTGCTTCGGACTGGCACTATTTCCAATTGGGCCGGTCCGCGAAAAAGGCGCTGTCCATGTATTATGCCAAACCGCCCTTTCCGCGAACATAGAGCAGGATTTCTTTCATTCACCCACGCTTTCATCGTCACGGCGCTCGATCTCAGCAGAGCGGTCGAAGTCGATCTGCAGGATGTCATCCATGGGGATCCTCACACCGCTGCGCATGATTACCAGCCGCTGGTACTCGTCAATTTTTCCGATCTTACCCGTCTCAGTCAGATACGCGCCCCCGTCCTTCCGCTGGTCCGGCTTGAAGTAGGTGACGGAGGCCTCCGGTTCTTCGTCTATAGCTTTCATAAGGAGCTGGAATTTCATATCCAGCGCCGTCAGGGCCTCCTCATCCAGCTCAATCTTCTCATCCGTCAGACGCCCGGTTTCTCTGATGGCGGAGTCATATCCGGTCAGCGCGGCGAAAGGAGCAAACTGTGCCGCACGGCTTTCCAAGGACATGGGCGTATGATGCTTTAACTGGTAGCGTTCATGATTCCGGATATCCTCATAGTTTCTCATGCCTTATGCCCTCCAACCTGTTCATTTCGTTCCATGGTCGTTGCACCTTCCCGAAAGTTCATGCCTTTCAAGATCGCATTTTTTCCATAGCGATCCTTGATACTCAGGATAGCTTCCTGTAACTGGTGTTCTTTCTTTAAGGACTCTTGCTCCTGTTTTCGCTTTTGTTCCTGTACCTCTACATCATCAAACAGGCTGTACTGCATCACTTCTTCCTGTACTTCGCCCTCTGGAATCACATGATTCGCTGTGATGCTCATTCTCCGCACCTGCAATTCCGGATCAACGATCCGGTCGTAGAGAGAAAGTACTTTTTCCATGATGCGTTTGGTAGAAGAAGTCTGCTTTCCCAGGTTCACCGAACCGTGTGCAGCTTTGGGGACTTTCTTGCCGTAACGGTCTTTTTTTAGTTCACCCCGATAGGTTTCCGGGATTCCGGTGTGATCGTATCCCACCATCAAAACGATCTGATCCGCAACCATTTTCTTTCGCACCAGATCCAGCACCAGCAGCTCGGTCATT
>OGHH01001394.1_pt1 | contig 17980 bp, 21 predicted proteins | sample 1571471 | NCBI WGS metagenome assembly OGHH01 (sample SAMEA2581936, study PRJEB24529) | metagenome | biome: Human gut stool | place: China | collected 2011
AAACAGGCTCCTCTGGAAAACAATCGTTATTCAGAAGGGCCTGTTTGAGTTATCTCTTTTTGGAAAATCAGGGGGCCTATGGCGAGCGTTTTGGTGCTTTTGGAACCGTTTAACCGTAAAGGGGCTGCTGCACTTGGAATTTTTCCTTGTGCAACAGCCCCTTTTCTATTATCGATTCACATCAAAAATTTCAATGCAGCGTACAAACAGCACGCACTGTTCTTGGTATAAATCCTCGTCAAATACACCGTTTACTACGGAATATTTTCGCAAAAGATTTTTGTACCTCGCAAACAGTTCTTCAAAGGCCGATGTACTTCCCAATTTAGCTGAGAGTAACAGTTCCATAAAAGTCATTTTACATCCCCCATTTCGGCTCTCAGCTTTTTAATGCTTCTATAATAGGCAGATGCCACTCCTTTTTCTTTGAGTCCTGTTTCTTGAGCAATTTCCTTAAAGGGCTTTCCTTTCAGGACATACTCTGTGACAACAAACCTCTCTTTGAGACTTAATTGCTGCATAGCAGCCATCAGTTTTTCATTTTGCGGCTCCATTCTGCTCCACATATCATACCCGGCGGTTCTAAATTCGGATTGTTCTGCCTCCTTTTTAGTTCTGGTTTCTTTTTCATGCTCTCTCTGTTTCTTCTTTATGTAAGATTGGCGTTTTCGTTTTACTGCCAAAACCACATAAGCAGTGAATTGGTTTTGGCATATATCATCTTTGGATATGCCATCGTTCTTTTTTATCATTTCTGTACTCCCATCATTTTTTCTTCGATGGGAATACTGGTGGTGAACGACAGCGACAAAGAATCTTGTCGAATTGAAAATTGACACACGCAAATTCTTCAGTATATGTCCACCTGTGTGGAGCATATACCGTCAGGATTCGCATATGGCAGCGGTAATTCCATTTCGTTTTTCGCGTGGAATTGCCAGAGTTATTCATTCGACAAACTCATAATGCGGTTCTCCGTATAGAGGAAAAGCCTATTAAGTTATAGGCAATGGGTCATAACTGCATTTTGAGAAAAGAGATATTTAATATATCTCTCACTTTTGAAATCTCTAGCACACCTCCAAAGGCAAAAAAGGAGAGGCTTCAAAAGAGCCTCTCCTTAACACGTATTTAAAGACCATCAGTAATGTTCTTAACCGTATGAATTGCCTATGCAGAGGATTTTGCGTTCATGCACATTTTTTTGCGTATAGGCAAATTTCTTGGACTTTTATAGGCAACTGTGTTATTTTAATTACAAGTTCATGCTTAGTTTTCTGACTTCAAGCAGCATCCTTTACAGCGAGAATATGCTTTCTATTTTAATTATCAATCCCAGTAATGTCGTTCAGATCCATGACGGTCATATTCCTACAACCAAACAAGACCCTTTGCTTCATGGCTTCGGCATTGGGAACGTCAAAGACATTTTAGAAAAGTACCACGCCGAGTACCTCTTCACTTATGATGATGGGCGCTTTATTTTTAGCGCCGACTGGCCGGATATATCTGAATCCCCTGTAAACACATCAATTTTCTCATAACCAATATTGCTTTTTAATCCTCTGTGCAGAACAACTCGCACAGAGGATTTTTGCATTCATGCACATTTTTTTGCGTATACGCAGGTTTAGTTGACTTTTGTAGAAAACTGTGTTATTTTGATGTCAAGATAACACACAACTTCTGACCGTTTCCTACTCAGTATTAGGCATCGGCGCGCAGATACTGAAATATCGTCCGAACATCAACCCTATTAAATCCATTAGATTGGAGGCTTATCAAATGTCAACGATGTAGAAACGCATCCCCATGTTCCTGCTCGCTCTTGCAATGATGGTGGCAATGGCGCTGCCCACTTTTGCTGCCGCTTATCGTCCCAACGCACAATTCGACCATTTGCTGAACATCAACGGCTCGACAGGGTCTGCTTACCAGGGGCGTGCATTGAACCTGATGAAAACTAAGACGATGGGAACAGATCAGGATTTCAAAATCGGAACCCATAGTGGTTACCCCCGGATACTATATGCTTGTTAGCGCGAATGTCAATTATGCTGTAAACCGTTCTACTAACGGCGGTCGCGCGATTATTTGGCCGATTGCTACAGGTTATAACGATTCACGCCTATATAACAATGATGAATCCGTGATTCGTTTGTACACTTCTCGTGAACTCTTAACCGCCCGTGAGCTCGTTGGCGACTGGAGTAGCGTTTATTTCGGTGGCAGCGGCATTTCTGTTTGGGTGCGCGCCCACTAACCTTCCGGCACAATTTCAGATTTCCCTATGATAGACATTCAAAAGGAAGTTCATACGGGATTTAATTGCCATTAGACCAGCGCAAGTGAAACACTAATGACCTGTCAAAGGCATCGTCTCAAAGCACAGTGTTACACTTGCATTAGTTTGTTTGCATTTAGCAACTTTTGTAAAGAAAGGTTTTAAGGAAACATGAAATTCATTTATAAGTTGTTGTCTTTAAGTTTGGCTATTGCTTGCCTTAGTGGATGCAGCGCGGCCAACACTGAAATTGCATCCTCGTCAGCCGCCACTGCCACAGTGGACCCCGCTACTGACTCTACAGAAGTTCCTGCTTCCAACAATGTTTTTACATCTGCAGGGGACGGTTTATATGTTACCACTGACTCCGGAATCTATGAACTGCAAACAGTGTTTCCGGACTCTGCAAACATATTTTATACTGATGCCAATACAAAGGAACGCATTTTTCTATGTGCGAACCCCAATTGTACACATGCAGATGAAAGCTGCCCCAGTTACATAGCTACACCTTCAGCGATGTTTCCGCCCATGCTTTTGCGTGTTGGCGATCAGCTTTTGGTCGTCTTTACTGAAACCACCGACTCCAGTAACCCGCATGGGATGCTGATGAATATGGATGGTTCCAATCGTCGAACCGTATTTGAACTCGCATCCAATCAATATATGCAAGGCGGCTTTTGTACCTCTGGAAATGATCTCTATTTTGATCTTTACGAGATTGATGATAGCGGGAACGTCACATATCAGCTGTGGTATGTGAGCTTCGAGAATGGAACATCTGAAAAAGTGATGGACTTGGGATCCGATAGCGACCACTATTCTTTGTGCGATGGGGCAAACAATGAGCTGTGTTTCAACCATGTTTCTTCCGACGGAATCAGTTATTGCATGTATAATCCACAAAGCAAAACAATATCAGATCCGTTTTTTGTTGACAGTAGCGTGAGCGGGAATTCGATGATTCAAGACGGATACCTCTTTGTCCTCGACGAGCAGGCGAGTTCTGTTCAAAGAATCCGTTTATCAGATAAAGAGCAAGCGAGTGCTTCTTTTACGGTAAAAGAAGGCTTCGGTGCTCCAAGTATGCGGTATCTATTTGATGGGAATCTAATGATTACCGAAGCACAAACGACGGCATCTGATATACCGACCGATGGATCGTATGGTGTGTGCTCTTACATTCTGGATTTTGGCACACGTAATTGTACAGAATTCACATTGCAAACCCCATACAATAATCGTCCGGTATATGTGTTGACAACCATTGGTGACGCTTGTTATGTTGCCACAGATTATAAAACGTATACTCCTACCTCTGTTTCTGAAGACGGTACAGTTTCCAACTTCGATTATGTTGCTAACATATACGCCTTCATCACAAAGCAGGATTATATAAATTCAAATCAAAACGGCTATTCAATGGTTAAAGACGCATTCGAATAATTCTACCTATTGTTAAAATTTCATAGGTAAATTTGGATTGTAATTATGAGGCATACCTTTACACTTGATTCAATTCACAAAACATATATTTCGCAAATTTCTCTGTTTACACTCAGAAAAAATGCACAGCCACAAGTGAAAAAAGCTCTGTCAGGGGTGTCAATTACACTAACGCCAGGACTTTACGGATTGCTTGGGCCAAATGGAGCAGGAAAGTCTACTTTAATTCACATCATCACAGGCACTCTTGCTCCTGACTCCGGTGAAGTCCTCTGGTGTGGTAAGCCCGCATCGGGTATCACCTTCCGCCGCATTCTTGGCTATATGCCACAGCAGCAGGGGCTGTATGACAGTTATACCGGGCGGCGTTTTCTTGCCTACATGGCTGCCTTAAAAGAAATCCCTAGAAAAGCCGTTGCAGCCGAGGTGGATCGCGTAGCAGCTGCCGTAAATTTGACCGCTGAATTGGACAAGCGCCTTTCTGCCTATTCTGGCGGCATGAAGCAGCGCCTGCTGTTGGCATCCGCTCTGCTTGGAGATCCGAAACTGTTGATTTTAGACGAACCAACGGCGGGTCTTGACCCAAAGGAACGCGTTCGCCTGCGTGAATTGCTGGCAGATATGGCCAAAGATCGAATCATCCTTGTGGCAACGCATGTCGTTTCGGATGTGGAAACAGTGGCAACCAAAGTTATCCTGCTACGCGCCGGCAAGATTGTGGACGCCGCCCCCGTGCCGGAGCTGATTGAAAAATACGCACCCGGCCAAGGTCTGGAGGATGTCTACCTGAATGTATTCGGTGAGGGGGACGGCAAATGAGCCTGTTTTTTGCTGAACTCCGCAAGGTCTGGGGCGGCAGGGTGTTCCCGGCTCTGTTGGCTATACTGGCGGCCTCCAATCTCCTACTGCTGTGGATGGGTACTCGTCCCACAGCCAAGCAGCCTCCTGCATCAGCTTATCGCGCAGTAGGTGTCGAGCTTTCCGATAAAACCATGGAAGAAAAGGGAGCCTACCTTCACGACAAATACACTGAGATAGAAAGCCTTGTGAAAATCGGGCAGTATTATCGGGAACAGGCTTACGGCGGCTATGGGCTTTCCCAGTATCGGCAAGACAACGCTGCTATGTTTGATGCCTATGAACAGGAATACAAGGACAAATCCTACACCCTATTCACAGATGATTTGAACACAGAGTACCGCCTGTTCAGCCAGTTGCAAAGCGAGTATGACACCGTGGCAGCTTACACCGACTTCTTGAAGGGTGTTCAAACGAAAGCCACCCAACTGTCCGGCATCTCCATTTTTCAAAATGACCGTACCGGGTACGATTTGAAAAACATAGAACTGACCGCGCAGGTTTATGCCGGGCTGACAGATACGCCTATAGAGTATTACCCGCAAAAAGGGTTGTACACGGCCATCAGCTATGTATTCACGGATCTTATCCTGTTGGCGGCTATGCTGCTGCTTGCGTTGATTCTTGTGCGCCAAGAGCGCGACAGCGGCTTGTTGAGTTTGATTCGCAGTCTTCCCGGTGGGCGACTGAAAACGGCCATTGCAAAGCTGGCGGCATTTGCTGCCAGCTTATTGGTCGTTCTGATGGTGCTGTATGGGGTCAACCTCGCATATTGCTCGGCGTCGTTCAGTTTGGGGCCTATGAATCGCACGATTCAAAGTGTTCCCGCATTGATGCGCTGCACCATGCAGATTACCGTTGGGCAGTATCTTTTTCGATTTTTACTTGCCAAATGGGCCGGTGCGTTTGTGATGGGGCTGTGGGTCATGCTGGCCGCCCTTATCGCCAAACGCGCTGCGACCGGCTGGATTGGCGCGTTGGCGCTGCCTTTGGCAATGTATGGTATCCGTACCGCGATTCCTGCCACGAGCCATTTGAATGTCATAAAGTATGCCAATATGGCAAGCCTGCTGCAAACCAATGAGTTGCTGGGGAATTATCGAAATCTGTTCTGGTTCGGCAGCCCCATCAGTCTCCCAATGGTAGAGTGGGTAACTACCGCTGCTTTAGGCAGCATCTTGTCTGTGGCATTTTGTACGGTTTTTGCAAAGGCACAACTGCTGCCGGCTGCCAAACGTAGTCTGTCACTTCCCTTCTGTCACAAAACACACGCAACCTCTGTCACTCGTGAAGAAGGCAGAAAGCTGTTACTGATGAATGGTGCGGCGGTATTCTTGGCTGCATTTTTGGCATTTGGCATCTATCAAGGCGTAACGGCAGAAAGCTACATAGACGCGGACGAAATCTACTACGCCTATTATATGAAGCATATTTCCGGGCCGTGGAGCGAAGAAAGTCGCGACTGGCTGAAAGAGCAACGTAATGAGTTTGCTCCCATGTTGGAAGTACAGAAACGCGTCAACCGTGGCGAATTGAGCAGCGAAGCACTACTGGCCTACAATTCCTTGCAACAAAAATATTCTGCCTATCAGCGTGTTCTTCAATCCAATATTAGCTACTACCTCAAGGAGAATCCCGGTGCGTGGCTTGTTTATGAGGCCGGCTACAAGAAGCTGTTCGGCTTTACCGGCACAAGTGATGTGCAAGATACACTTTTAGCAGGATTGCTGTGCGCCCTATGCTTCAGCGGTCTATTTGCAATGGAGCGCAAGGGCGGTATGGATGAAATTCTGGCATCCACCCCTTTGGGCCGGAAATACACTGTGAAAGCAAAGCTGTGGCAAAGCACCGCGGTTGCGGCAGTAATAGCTTTCGGGACGGTTTTGCCTCATCTATGGCAGGTTCTGCGCGACTATGGCCTTCCCTCTTTGCTGGGACCGGCAATGAGTATTTCCGACTTGCAGGCCGTTCCAAAGTTTATAACTTTATCGGATTTGCTGCTCTTTTGGCTGATCTGCCGCTTTGCCGCCTGCCTGTGCATGAGCCGAATTACTCTATGGTTAGGACAGAAATTGGGAAATCTGCTGCCTGCACTGTTTATCAGCGCTGTCTCGTATTGTCTGCCTGCGTTGCTTAGCCTCTCTGGGATGAAAAATGGGATTGAATGGCTGGGTTTCTATCCCCTATTTCATGCTGCGGCTCTTTGGCAAAACCAGGGATATAACGCTGACGGTGAAAGCTATAATGCAATGTGGATCCCGATTTTTCTGGTATGCGCAGCATTTTTCCTCGCATGGGCGATTGGTCAGGCCCTTATTGATGACTATGACATGATAGGTGTTCCAGATGAAGTATTATAAAAATCTGTCCATCGATGAAAATGATTACTCCGTTCAAAGGCAGGGCTGCCGCATTCACCTGACAACCACAGAATATCAACTATTCATTACGCTGCTCGACCATTCTGGGCACATCTGCTCCCGAAACTTTCTGCTGGCATCTGCATGGAATATCACAGTGCCGATTCAAACGCGGACGGTCGATGTGCATATCGCAAAACTACGGAAGAAGCTGGACTTGGGGCAAAATGAATTGAAAACCGTAACGAGGCAGGGATATGCGCTTTCTACGCAAGAAAGCTGTAGAGAAAAACATTCTTTATGAGAGTCGTTTTATTCTGATTGCAGGTACGGGTGATAAAGATGGATAAATTATATTGGGGTGCTGTTGCAATTTTTGCAATAGGCTGGTATATTGAACAACGTATGTATGTCGATGGCTACACACGGCGCAAACGCGATCTATATAAGCCAATTGATTATTTAGGTCTATTCAGCATCGGCGAATTTGTCGGTTACCTTATACGGTGCCTTATCGCCCCTGCATTTGTATGGTTTTCCGACATTCTTATTGGGTTGCCCGACAATCTTATTCAAGCTATTGCAGCCGTGTGGTTGGTTGTGATGTCCATTTTTGTTCCTGCCGTGGTCGAACGTGTGATTGATGGGTTCTAATAATAGCTTGGTCCTTGCACAACTTACCAATGCCCTTGTAAACAAAACCAAAATCCGCATCGAAATTGCCGACATGTGCGATTTCGATGCGGATTTTTTCTTTTTCTTTGCAAATTGTGCGTCAAAATCATTGATTTCTCTCTGTTTAGTAATTGAAAGAATTCTTTCGACAAACTAAAACAGGGAGTATTTTTATGCCATTCAAAAGACAGAAATCCAATGTATCCCCGCATTATCACGACACACGGACGCTTTTGCGGAAGTACCGGGATGTCATATGGAATTTGGAAGTATCCGATCTCGATTTGCAAGAGGAATTCAAGGCTGAGTACGGGCTGTCCACGGATGCACTGTTTGTGGACAGCGAGGTCAACAAGAGCGGCAACCGGCTGGAAAACTATGCCCGCGCCCTGGAGCGCAGCAAAAAGATGATGCAGATCATCGACACCGCGATTGACCTGATGCGCCGCAAACACAAGAAAGGCGAATTCTATTACTGGATTTTATACTACGCCTATCTATCCCCCCAGCAGTGCGAGAATGCGGGTGCAATTTTGCAGGCACTCGAATCTAAGGGCATCTCCATTTCTCTGCGCACCTACTATGTCCACCGGGATGAAGCTATCGAGGTCCTCAGCTCCATTTTGTGGGGCTATACCTCTCAGGATTGCGAGAAAATCACCAATCTGCTGACCCCTGATTGACCCTGCACAACATCCGCACAAAATCAGCAGAGCGAAAGCCTTTTTTCCTGCACAGCCAATTTGTTATCATGGTAGTAGCCTACTTTTGGCGATTCTTAAAGTGTTTTTGCACATAGGAGGTTTCAATGACTAAGAAAAACACACGTTCCGACTCCCATAAGCACATAAAAGCAACCCTCTGCGCCGCCATGTGCAGCGTACTGACCGCAATGCCAGCTTTCGCAACTGGCGAGGATAATTCCGCCGCCGCAGCCGGCACTACCGTCTGGACGAAAGCCAGCGAGATCATGCAGGATGTCTACTCGCAAATCATCTCTATCTCCACCGTCACAGCTGTGGTCTGTGCGGCCGTTGCCCTGCTGCTGATGAATTTTTCCAAAAACGGCAAGACAGTGGACGATTCCCGCGCGTGGCTCAAGCGCATTGCCATCACCTGGGCGATTCTGAACGGTCTTGGCTTCATCATGGCCTACGTCACGCCGTTCTTTCAGGGCGGCACTTGGAATCCGTAACCACTCCCCTGCTCACAAAAGGAGGTGACGGCCTTTGGGCATTTTAGACGGCATTGTCGATTGGCTAGCAACGCAGGTGATGAACCTGCTGGATCTGGCATCTGCCTCGGTACTCGGCGCGTTGGGCTGCAATATGGACACGTTCAAGCGGTACTTCCCTACTGCTTCGGCTATGTATGAAATCTTCATTTGGACCGCCATCGGGCTGGTGCTGCTGAACCTTGTGTGGCAGCTTTACCGCTGCTATGGTGCAGGGTTTGACATTGACACCGAGAATCCCATCAATCTGGTGGTGCGTTCTGTGATTTTTCTGCTGCTGATTTGGTACTGTGATGACATCGTCAACCTTGCCTTGCGGATTGGCGGCACACCCTACAACTGGATTCTGGACAGCAGCCTGCCCGGCGTGCAGTTTGGAGACTTCAATTCCGTACTGCTCGTCATCATTGGCGTGATTGCCAACGGTTCTGTGGCCTTGATTGCGCTGATCCTTGTTGTGATTCTTGCGTGGAACTACTTAAAGCTGCTTTTGGAAGCTGCCGAGCGCTATGTTGTACTGGGAATTCTGGTTTTTACTGCACCAATGGCTTTTGCCATGGGCGCGGCTCGCGGCACAAACAATATGTTCAAAAGCTGGTGCCGAATGTTCAGTGGGCAGCTTCTGCTGCTGATTATGAACGCATGGTGCTTGAAACTGTTCGTCAATATGGTCGGTGAATTTCTCGCTAATCCGCTGTCCTTATAGGAGATTTTTGCATGAAAAAAACTCTGTTTACCCTATTCACCGTTATCAACCTTGTACTTCTGTACTGCCCAGCCGCTCTTGCTTTGACCGTGGATGAAGCTGCTGCGGCCGTGGACGCACATGGTAAGGATGCGGTCTCCGGGAATCTGTTCCTGTGGCTGCTGTGTGCTATCGCGTTTCTGAAAGTCAGCACCAAGCTGGACGGTATTCTGCACTCGTTGGGCATCGGCGTTTCACGCTCGCCCGGCTCGATGCTGTCCGAGGCATTGTTAGCCTTTCGTGGTTTTGAAATCGGCAAAGCCTTTATGGGGCTGGGCGCTGCAAAAGCCGCCGCTTCAACTGCTACCGCAAAAGCCACACCCAGCAACACCTTTGCAGGCGGGCTTTCCGGCATGGTAAGCCGTCATGTGCAGCAAAGTACAGCAAGCTCCATCAGTGGACAATCCGGCGGCATCGGTACATCCTTGGGCGGTGCCATGTATCACAACAGCCTTGGCAAAGATGGCGGCTTCGCCAGCAAGGTCATCGGCTCTATCGCCACCGGGCAGACAGGCGGCAGTATTACAGGTGACAGCGCCGTGGAAGCGCTCAATGGCTATTTTGCCGGTACCAGCGACGCGGAGGCCATGCCAGTCCCCGCCACTGGTGAAAGTATCCCTACTGCAATGGCAATGGCCGCAAATGACACCGTGACGGACTCCCCTATCCCTGCCACGCCGCTGGCGTTGGAGGGCGATAGCACGGTTGATGTTTCTCCGACAAGGGATAGTGAAATTGCCATGCGCGCCGGCGCTAGTCCTGCTGTTACGGAGCAGACCACCATTCCCACTTCGTCCTCTATCCAGCAGGCCGCCATGAACCGCGTGCTGCTGGGGCAGATGGGCAACAGCGTCACCGATGTAGAAATCGGCGGCGGCAAGATTCAGGGACGCGAGATTATCCCCGGACGCGGGCAGATTCAGTTTGCCATGTACAACGCCCGTCAGTATGAGAAGCCGGAGGGCCGCTTCACAGAACAGACATCCCGCGACGGCGAAAAGTGGTACAAGGTCTATGCCACGACCCGCGTAGAAAAAACGCCAACCGTTCAGGACGAACGCGGGCGTATGCAGTATGATGAGCGTAAAGTGGCCGCCATGCCAAAGGCTCCGGCACGGAGACACTAAATGATGGAAAACGATACCCAAAATTCTCGGCAGGCTTCAGCGGCACTTCACAATGCGCCCAAGCTTGCCAAAATTGCACAAGCCGGAATACAGGGCGGTCCCGCCGGGGCTGCTGCCGAAGCTGCGGTGCAGTATTGCAAGGAAGTTCTGGTTGTTGTCGTTGCTGTCTTGCTGCTGCCAGTTCTGGTTCTGCTCATGCTGCCCGGTGCAATTTTCGGTACGCTGACACAGCCCAGCACGGCAATCAACAACGATTTAGAAGTTGCAGCCAATGTAATTCAGCTTCGCAATGCAGTATCGGATATTTTGCAGGCAGCCTACGAGGACGCCCTTGCCGAAATAGACTCCGAGCGTGCAAACCTTACCTACAGCGATGTGGTCGATTCCGTGGGCGGTCATGTCTCCTACAATGCCTTTCAGCTCATTTCCATGTATTGCGCCTATCAAGGAGAGGACGACTATACCAAAATCAGCCTGGCGGATCTTTCCTCACAGGTACAAGCGCACCAGGCAGAATATTATACCTACACCACTTCCGAGGAAGTCCGCACAGAGCCGGTACAAAAAGAGGTGCGCGGGCAGACTATAACCGTACAAGAAGATCACACCTACACCATTTTCACGCTTTCCTATGTGGGTGATGATTACTTTGCTGACACGGTCTGGCAGCTTGATGACAAGCAGAAAAACTATGCCGATGCCTATGCACATAACCTGACTGTCTATCTCCATGAAATCGAAGAACGTGAGGGTATTACGATTCTGGGACAGATCAACGATGTACTTATTTATGATACCTCACCTGCTCCCAGCGGCGGATTTGGCAATCCATTCAATGATCCAAACTGGGAACAGCACATTACTTCTTTCTTTGGCAAACGCGAGGATGTAGGCATCCCCGGCAAGGATACCACCAACCACAACGGTTTGGACATTGCCTATCCCTACGGCACTCCGATTCTGGCAGTGGAGGTCGGCACAGTCATTAAAGCGGGGTATCATGTCAGCTACGGAAATTATCTGGTCATCAACCACGGCGGCGGGTATTGCACACTTTATGCCCATTGCAGCCAACTTTTAGCGCAGGTTGGCGATAAGGTGAACAAATACGACACCATTGCCAAGGTCGGCGCTACTGGCGATGTGACCGGAAATCATCTGCATATTTGTGTTATTATCGACGGGGTCTACGTCAATCCAAAAGGATATCTGCATTAAAACAAAGAGGGCTGCTTCTGCCAATACGCAGGAGCGGCCCTCCTATTTTTTATTTATCCGAACAGTACAGACAAATAATCCGTCCTGCCGTCCAATACTCGAAGAATCTCTATCACGCTGTTTCCCTCGTCCACACGGTAGAAGATCAGCTGCTTTGACACCACAAAATAGCGCACATCTGTGGCGATTTCAAACTTTTCTGCCAGTGCCGCGCCCATATAAGGGTTATCCGCCAGCAAGGATATGGCTTTCAGCAGCGTCGTCATCAACTTTTTGGCGGCTTTGGGATTCTTCAGCCGCCCGGCGATGTAGTCGCGGGTCGCCTCCATGTCCTTGACGGCGGCTCTCTTATAGCTTACCCTCATTTTTCAACTCCGAACATCTTATACACTTCATCCTCGGAGTAAGAAACCGGGTCGTCCTGCGCTTCCTGCAACTGCCTTGTCAGCCGGGAGAGCGCCTTTGCCTTGATGATCTCCGCGTTGTCCTCGGTCACAGCAAAGGGAAAACCGCCAGCGTTCAGCGACTGCTGGAAAAACACGTTGATGGCATCGGTCAGGGTAAGGCCGTTCTTTGCATACACAGATTCCAGTTCCTGCTTGATTTCCGGGTTGATGCGAACACGGAACACATCCGTTTTGGCCGCCGAAACAATATTTTCCATAAAACAAACTCCCTTCCTGCCGTGGTTTTCTTCTTATCTCCATTATACGTTCATCTTGTCGGGTTGTCAATCTATGTAGCTACATTGATGCCACAAATATGCATTTGAAAATTTATCTGCCGAAATGCAGTAAATCAGCACAACATCCGCACAGCAAAAGTCTTTTTTGCTGCAATATGACTCTGCTATAATAGTATCGTCAAAATTGAACAGAAACGCAAGAGCGCCTTTTTTCGAGGGCGCTCTTTTTGTTTGGAGGTGGTCGAAATTTCACGCGAAGAGCGGGATGTTTACCTTATCCCGCAGAATTTTGTGGACACCGGCACGATTCTCGGCGGTACAGTCAAGCTGCGCAATGCGATGGAGGCGGCTGTGCTTGCCGTGGGCAGCGCAGTGCCGCTGTTTTATCTGCCGCTGGCGTTCAACATCCGCCTGATGATCGTCATTGCGGTGTCGGTGCCGCTGGGCGTTTTCGGCGTGGTAGGTATCGGCGGTGACAGCCTGACCCAGTTTGCGGCGCATTGGTTCCGCTTTATGAAGCGCCGCCGCATCATAACACCCACACCGCAGGGAAACCTTGAAGCCAACCGACACCGGCATCTGAGGTTCATCAGCAAGCGATACCATGTTGTCTACTACGAAGATGCCGATGCCCTACCCCACAACGCACAGGTTTTGCAGCGCAAGGCAGACCGCCACGGAAAGCTGGTAAAGCGGCAGACGCTCTACGATTTGCTGCCCATCGAGAAAATCGAGAACGGCATCCTGCACACCACAGATGACCGCTACATCAAGATTCTGGAAATTGAGCCAATCAACTTCCTACTGTGCTCCCCGCGCGAGCAGCGTAGTGTCATCTACTCGTTTGCCAGCCTTTTGAAAGTCAGCCCGGTGCGGCTGCAATTCAAGTCGTTCTCCCGCAAAGCGGATGTCAATGCTTATCTGGACAAGCTGCGGCTGGATGCCGCCAACGAGCCGGATGCAGCGGTGCGCAAGCGCCACATGAGCTATATCCGTTTTGTCAAGCGCCTCGGCTCCCGCGATGCCGTCAGCCGCCGCTTCTTCGTTATTTTCCAATACGAAGCGCCCACGAACGAGCGGAATATCTCCTACGCAGAAATCGTCTCCACGCTCGAAACCACCGCCCGCAATTTTCGCACCTACCTGGCGCAGTGCGGCAATGCCATCGTGGAACACGAAAATGAGGACGAGTTCCTCACCGACGTTTTCTATACCTTATTAAATAGGCGAACGGCGGTACAGGTGCCATTGCAGGAGCGCATCCAAGATGTGCTTGCCAGCTATCTGGCCCAAAACGATGCCACCGCGCTGGACAAAATACCGCCTGCCGCCTTTATGATTCCGCCCTCGCTGGATTTGAAGCATGGGCGTTATCTCTATATGGACGGCACATACCACGCCTACTTGATGATTCCCGCAGACGGCTACCGTGCGCAGGTCACAGCCGGATGGATGGCTTTGCTGGTGAACGCCGGCGAAGGTATCGATGTGGATTTGTTTCTGGAACGACAGCCCAAAGAACGCATGATGCAGAAAATCGGGCAGCAGATTCGCATCAACCGCAGCAAAATCAAGGACACCAGTGACACAAACTCTGATTTTGATGATCTCTCCAACGCCATCCGTTCCGGCTACTACCTGAAAGACGGCCTCGCCAACAACGAGGATTTCTACTACGCCGCCATCCTCGTAACCGTCACCGCGGCCAGCGTCAAGGATTTGGAATGGCGTATCGGGGAGATACGCAAGCTCATGGTCTCACAGGATATGAATTTGCAGCTGTGCAGTTTCCGGCAGGAGGCGGCCTTCCTCTCTTCTCTACCGCTGTGCGCCCCGGACGCGGCGCTGTTCAAAAAGTACCGCCGCAACATTCTCACGTCCACCGCGGCCAGCTTTTATCCATTTGTCAGTTTTGAACTATGCGATACAAACGGCGTGTTGCTGGGCGTGAACAAGTACAACAACTCCCTTGTCAGCCTTGACAACTTCAATACACGCATCTACAAAAATGCCAACATGGCGATCCTCGGTACCTCTGGCGCAGGCAAGACGTTCACCATGCAGCTTATTGCCCGCCGTATGCGGCTGGCCGGAACACCTGTCTACATCATTGCACCACTGAAAGGGCATGAATTTTATCGTCAGGCCAAGGCATTGAACGGTACCATCATCCGCATCGTGCCGGGCAGCCCGGACTGCATCAACGTCATGGAGATTCGCAAAATCGACCACACCAGCAGCGAACTTCTGGATGGCCCCATGCCGGAGCAGTCGGAACTGGCCGCCAAAATCCAAAAGTTGCACATTTTCTTTTCGCTGTTGATTCCCGATTTGAGCAACGAGGAGCGCCAGCTATTGGATGAAGCCATCGTCACAACCTACCGCAATAAGGGCATCACCTACGACAATGCCAGTCTGGACGACCCGGCGCGCCCCGGTCAGTACCGTGAAATGCCAATACTGGGCGATTTGCACGCGGTCTTGTCTGCTACCCCGGAAACACGGCGCATCGCCAATATTCTGAACCGTCTTGTACACGGCTCAGCATCAAGCTTCAACCGCCAGACGAACGTGAACCTTGACAACAGCTATGTTGTCATCGACATCAGTGAGTTGTCCGGCGATCTGCTGACCGTGGGTATGTACATCGGGCTGGATTATATGTGGGATAAGGCGAAAGAGGACCTAACCCGCCGCAAGCAGATTTTTATAGACGAAGTCTGGCAGATCATCGGTGCATCATCTAACGCCTTGGCCGCTAATTATGTGTTCGAGGCCGTCAAAACCATTCGCGGCTACGGCGGCGGTGTACTAGTCGCCACGCAGGATCTGAACGACTTCTTTTCCTTGGAAGATGGAAAATACGGTCGCGGCATCCTGAATAACTGCAAAATCAAAATCATTCTGAATCTGGAGGAAGAGGAAGCGCAGCGCGTGCAAAGTGTTTTGAAGCTGACCGATGCCGAAATCGACAACATCATCCGCTTTGAGCGCGGCAGCGCGCTGATCGTCACAAACTCCAACAATGTCACCGTCGATATGCGATGCAGCGAGGAAGAAAAAGACCTGATCACCACTGACCGGGACGAGCTGCGCCGTATTGTAGAACGCAAAATGCAAAATCAAACCGAAACGGAGGAATCCTAATGAAGAAACCTGTTATCGTCGCCCTGTGCTGTCTGCTGGCGCTGGGCACCGCCACTGCTGCCTTTGCCGAGGAGCCCACCCCCACCCCTGCCCCGGAACTGGTGGAATTGTCGCCCGAAGATACCGCGCCGCCGTTCTACCCGGACAGCATCTCATGGCAGGAGGACGGCGGGCAGCTGCTGGTCGTCAAACAGTACAGCGTACCTTACGGCACGGCCGTTGCCGACCTGACCGAAAGTGGTATGCAGTGGGGCGGTTTTGACTACACCTTATGGGGTGTCACCCAGTCGGTAGAGGGCGGTGTGACCGAGGAGAAAGAGGTCACGCAGGATTTTGAATTGTCCGTGCGCAGCGCCGATGCCGAAACCGCCCGCAATGACGTGAAAGAGTCCGTCGCCTACGATGACGAGTACGGCTTTTCCGGCTCACTGACCTTGCAGGACATTACGATTGGCGAGACATTGCAGGCCGACAGCACCTACATGGCAACAGCGCACTACGCCGGGACTGTCACTCGCACCGAGGCTGGAACCGTGCATTATACGCTGCTGTACGCGCCGGTTTCTGCACCTGTGGTGGTTGCTGCTGTAGAAAGCAGAATTACCCCCGCCCTGTTGATTATGGGTATTGCCTGCGCGCTGCTCTTTATCGCGGTGCTGCTGATTATCATTCATCTGTTGCATAAAGAACCCGCCCATGCGGCTGAACCCGCAAAGCCTGCCCCTGTGCCGAAAGTCTATGTGCCGTCTGGGGATATTGTTCTCGGCGGCAGAAATGAGGATGACGATGAAGAAAATCTCTGATTGGGCAAAAGTTCTGCTGCCGCTGGTTGGCAGCGGGATGATCCTGCGCTACCTGTTTCTATGGCATGAGCGCCGCCATGCGGTGGCGCCGCATAAAGAAGTCTATCACAAACCGCACCATTAAGGAGGAAAACACTATGATTGCACAATGCCTTTACCAGTCCGACCCAAAGAATCTTGCCAGCATGGGCAGACAGCGCCTTGCCTGCCAGCGCGCCGCCCGCAAATTGCAGTGGGGCGTGCAGAAAGAACGCATTTCCGAAACAAACGAGCCCGTGCCGCTGCTCATGCGTCCCGCCGTCAAGGAAATTTTGCAGGATGCCGAGCAGCATCGTTTTGATGTGCTGCTGATTGGCAACCGGGATTCGCTTTGCTGTGATGCCGCCGACATGGAGAGCTTTTTGACTGTACTGAACTCGTTCAACATTCATATCTTTGCTGGTGGCCAGGGCAGTTGGGTCGAGCCGAACGGCCGTCACTATGCCCCCCTGCCCCGCCTGCCGTGGCAGGAAGATGATGTTGCGGAGGTGCCGCAGTGAGAGAAAAATTCAAACGGTTTTGGGATACCGCCAACCCTGATTTGCTGCGACTTGTCATTATTCTTGTTTTGGTTGGGCTGCTATTGGCCGGTTTTCTGCTTTTCGGGCGTTCCGGCAGCAGTGGTTCGGTGCTGCCCGCGTGGGTACAAGCCGAGCACGTGGAACCGCCCGATGAACGGCTTGCCGCCGCGCAGAAAGAAAACCCGGACACAGTGGCGTGGATTACGATTCCCGGCACGAACATTGACTCGCCTGTGCAGCAGTACGGCGACAATGACTATTATCTGCACCGTGATGAAAAGGGGGTCAAGGATTACCACGGCTGCATCTATGCCGACTATGCCTGCCGCATGGACAGCGGTATAAAAGTATCTCGCAATCTTATTTTTTACGGTCACACCTTTACCAACGAGGACTATGTCGGCGGATTTGAGGATTTGCACAAATACCGCGTGTTCGAGTTTGGGCAGGAAAACCCGTACATTTATGTTTCGCTGGCGGATGAAAAACTGGCCTACCAGATTTTCAGCGTGTGGGTTTGCGATGCAAGCGCCGATACCGACTGTATTCAGGCGACCCCGGACGATGCTGCATTCCAGCAGATTCTGGATAAGGCTGTTGCCAGCTGTGCATTCGACTACGGTGTGGACGTGACGACCGCTGACCATATCTTGACGCTCTCCACCTGCACGGCAGACCCCAACAGCCGCCTGTTGGTCGTTGCCAAGCTGATTGACGGAGGTGATGTAGATGTAGCATCGTGATTTTTCGCATTTGATGTAAAAATAATACGAAGGAGCTATGCAAATGCAATATAAACGCAAACACCGCTTATCTGCGGCGCTCATGGCGGGTGCTA
>OGHH01001403.1_pt1 | contig 17861 bp, 16 predicted proteins | sample 1571471 | NCBI WGS metagenome assembly OGHH01 (sample SAMEA2581936, study PRJEB24529) | metagenome | biome: Human gut stool | place: China | collected 2011
GAGGCAAATCCTGACAAGCTTAGTACCGCTGCGAGCGACAAGCAGCGAAAGCGTGCCTGAGTTGCTTTATAAGTTCTAGTGCAGCGTCCGTTCTTCCCCCAGCCTACGCATTCTTCTTAATGTATGCAGCCACATCCGCAGTAGTTGCGTCAACCTCAGACTCCCAGCCTGCAAGAACTTCTGCACCATCAATCTTAATATCTGCTTTCTCTTTAAGTGCAAGGATAACAACAATACCTGCATTTACAAAGTGAGTAACAACATTTGTATAATCCTCGCCCTCTGCCGGAACATACAGATATACGTGCTTGCTGTCAAGAAGAAGCTCCTTCTCAACCTTCTTTAAGAAATCAACATTAATCTTGTCTGAAAGAACAGCCTCAACAACAACAGGCTTCTGGTTGTTAAGCTCAGCTCTGAAAGCTGCGTCAACTTCCTTAACATCATTTGCTGCCTCATTAACTTCACGGACAACGCCGCAGGCACTAGTCATATTAGTAACACGGTCTATGAGGATAAGTTCCCCCATAGTCTTGTGAAGGTCAAATTCATCAACAACAATTACATCAGCAAGAGAAATCTTGCATACAGCAATTTCATTTTTCTTAAGGAGAGCTGCCGGCTTCTCCTCACCTGTATTAACATCAATAGTATTGACAATCTCAGTAACAACGCCCGGAATAAGTCTTGTTCCAAGCTTTACAAAGAAGTTCTTATTATTAGTAAGAACATCATCGTCCATCCAGAGGATAGTAGCAGTAATCTCAGTTGCAAGCTTTAAGTCAGCACCTGCTGCAAGAACAGAGCCTCTTGAAACATCAACCTCACGGTCTAACTGGATAGTAACCGGCTGTCCGATAGAAGCAGTCTGGGCTTCCTTGTCACCGACATGGATACTCTTTACATGAACATGCTCCTTAGTTGGAAGAGTGATAATCTCGTCACCAACAGATACGCTTCCTGCCTCAATCTGTCCCTGGAAGCCACGGAATTCATGATTTGGACGGCATACTCTCTGAACAGGCATGTAGAAGCCCTTTTCTTCCTCAGTATCATCAACATCAACCTGCTCAAGGTATGGAAGAAGTGCCTTGCCCTTATACCACGGGATATTAGCAGACTTAGTTGTAACATTATCGCCCTCTGTTGCCGAAACAGGGATAACAACTACATCTGCAAGTGAAAGCTCCTTAGTAAGCTCTGCTATCTGCGCATTAATCTCGTTGAAACGCTCCTCACTGTAACCAACAAGGTCCATCTTATTAACTGCAAATACAAAATGCTTAATTCCCATGAGTGCGCAGATTCTTGCGTGTCTCTTAGTCTGGATAAGCACGCCCTGCTTTGCATCAACAAGGATTACTGCAAGGTCTGCAAATGAAGCACCAACCGCCATGTTTCTTGTGTACTCCTCATGTCCCGGAGTATCAGCAACGATAAAGCTTCTATTGTCAGTTGTAAAATATCTGTAAGCAACATCAATAGTGATTCCCTGCTCTCGCTCAGCCATAAGACCATCAAGAAGAAGTGAATAATCAATCTTACCTTCACGGCTTCCGACCTTGGAATCAAGCTCTAACGCCTTCTCCTGATCTGCATACAATAACTTTGAATCATATAAAATGTGTCCGATAAGTGTAGATTTTCCATCATCAACACTACCGCATGTAATAAATTTAAGTAAACCTTTCATTCTAAAAGTACCCCTCTTTCTTTCTTCTTTCCATGCTTCCTGCTTCCTCATGGTCGATAACACGGCTTGTTCTCTCTGATTCAACCGCACTTAAAGTCTCCTCGATAATCTCGTCAAGAGTTTCTGCGTCTGACTCAACACCGCCTGTAAGTGGATAACAGCCAAGAGTTCTGAATCTTACCTTCTTCATCTGTGGCTTTTCGCCTGGAAGAAGTCTCATTCTGTCATCATCAACCATGATGATATTGCCGTCACGGTATACAACAGGTCTTTCTGCTGCAAAATAAAGAGGTACAATATCAATCTTTTCTCTCTGGATGTACTGCCAGATATCCTTCTCAGTCCAGTTAGAGATAGGGAAAACTCTCATACTCTCGCCCTTGTGAATCTTAGTGTTGTAAAGCTTCCACATTTCCGGACGCTGGTTCTTAGGATCCCATGCCTGTGCTGTATTTCTGAAAGAGAAAATTCTCTCCTTAGCTCTTGATTTCTCCTCGTCTCTTCGTCCACCGCCAAATGCTGCTGTAAAGCCGTATTTGTTAAGCGCCTGCTTAAGAGCCTGAGTCTTCATGATATCAGTGTAAGCTGAACCGTGGTCAAATGGGTTGATTCCCTGCTTAACACCCTCTTCGTTAGTGTAAGTAAGCATCTCGATTCCAAGCTTTTTCGCGGTCTCATCCCTGAACTTAATCATTTCCTTGAACTTCCATGTTGTGTCAATGTGAAGAAATGGAAATGGCGGTTTCTCAGGATAGAATGCTTTCATTGCAAGATGAAGCATAACTGAGCTGTCCTTTCCTATAGAATACAGCATTACCGGCTTTTCGCATTCTGCTGCAACTTCCCTTATAATATATATCGCCTCTGCTTCGAGTGCGTCCAAATGTGATAAATTACCCATGATATTCCTCCCTAATATTTATTAGCTTCCTGTCTGTTGACCTCAAGCGTCTTAACTGTTCCGTCCGGTGCCGTCACCGTCCATGTATTGATGCTTCCATTCTGTCTGAACGAAAGAGTGCTTCCCTTGCCACCTACATCGGCACCAAGGAAGAAATTAATCGCCTCAAAACGACATTCCTTAAGACAAGATGTACAGCCCCAGCAGTCCTTGACATGCTTTATAAATGCTTTTCCATCTGTATCTTTCTTGATAAGGTTGCCGGGACAGGCTTCAACGCACTTCCCGCAGCCAACGCATTTTAACTTATTTATCTGAATGCTCATAGCTGTCGCCTCCTCTCACAAGGTCTCTTATGATTATCTTAATCTCGCCATTCTCCTTGCGGGAGTTGACATATTTTAACCAGTCATCACTCTTAGCCGGATAATCCATATTCTCTGCAAAGCTGTGCCAGCGTGTTTCTTTTCTTGCCTTCAAATGTGCTATAACACTCCTGCACACCGTAAGTCTTTCTCTTATCTCATAGATTCTAAGCAAGTCATCTGCATCCTGTGCCGCAAGATTATCAATGCTCTGCTCTAAAAATTTAATCTTCTCATCTGCAAGCTCAAGTCTTGCTTCATTGTACTGATAATCAGTGCTTATGCCACCTGCGTACTGGTCCATAATCTTCTGCATTGCTTCCTCAGTCTGCTCGATATCGACCAGCCCCTGCTTATTATTAAGGAAGCTCTCATATTCATGCTTCTTTTCCAGTGCTTCCTGTGACAGCTCCTCATCCGAAGCTTCCCTGACAACAAATCCTTTTCCAGAACCAGTAAGTCTCTCTGCTATCGCCTGTGCTGCAATCTCGCCCTCGGCAAGTGCGCCTGTCACATATTTCTGTGGACATCCGCCTGCAACATCGCCTGCTGCAAAAAGCCCGTGAATTGTAGTCTCTCGGTTATTATCAACCCAGTAACCACTCGCTGTATGGCCTCCGACTATGTATGGCTCAGTTCCTTCTATCTCAACATTTTCTTCAGAAGGACCGCCCGCCGCCTCAAGCCACTTAAGTGTCTGGCTCGGTGCCATGTTAAGATATGCTTTGTAAAGGTCTTCTTCCTGCTCCCTGCTTATTCCCTTAGTTCCAAGATAACAAGGACCTCTGCCCTCACGGTTTTCCGTAACTGTTCCGTAAAGTCTCTGTGAAGTTGTAAGACCATATTTGTTCTCATACACTTCACCGTTGGAATTAAGCTGCTTTGCCGGAACTCCCTGTGCGATAGTTCCTGTCGGAGCAATCGTATCTTTACATCTTAAAGCAATGAATCTCATTTCAAATGTGGTCATCTCCGCACCTGCATTGATTCCCATTGCATATCCGGCTCCTGTATTGAACGGTGGATACCACATTTTATGTCTTGAAAATCCAGGATTGTTAGGTCTGTAAAGACCTGCCGCTCCGCCAGTAGCCACAAGAACTGCCTTCGCATTTATCTCATAGAACTCTGCATTGTTGACATCAAATCCGTATGCACCTTTAATCTTGTTATTCTCTACTATGAAATCTGTAATATTAAGGTGATTGATTACCGCTACATTGTCCTGCTTCTTAACTGCATCTGCCAGTATCGGCTTGATATTCTCACCATTTATCTTAATATTGCGGTTTCCTCTCGCAACATAATCTCCATTCTCATCTTTAAGGATTACAAGTCCTAAGTCCTCCATTATCTTAGTGACATGATTAAGCCTCTCAGACATTGAAAGAAGCAGATCCTCTCTTACAATTCCATCTGCATCTTTCTTACAATAATCAACATAGTCCTGTGGCACCCTGCCCTTAGTAATGTAGGCATTAATTGCATTAACACCTGCAGCAAGGCAGCCGCTTCGTACAATGTTAGCTTTCTCAACAATCAGTACATCAAGGTCTTTCTTCCCTCCAAGTGTGATACCGGCAAAACATCCCGCCGTTCCACCACCTATAATAAGTACATCTGTTGTAATAACTCTATTCTTCAACCTTCATGTACCTCCTCGCATAGTTCTGCATAATCTTCTTGTGAATCCTTCTTGTGAATCCTTCTTGCGAACCCAATTCCATATAAACATAGTATCTTGGTATGTAAATCATTATATTCTCAATTTCCTATTTGTCAATAGGGTTTTGCAGATTCTTGTTATTTGAATTGTGGGGGAGCTAGGTATTGGCTCGGTATTAGCTGAGTATGGGGCTGGATATTGGCATAGTAAGGAGCTGGGTATTGGCTGTGGTATTAGGTGAGTATTGGCTGGGTGCCTACTAATCTCCCTCTTTTCTCAACTTTAGTAGGTCTTTCTCGGTTGATTTGCTCCCTCCTGCTCTTTATCTTGCTTGATTTCACCTACTAATTCTCCTCTTTTCTCAACTTTAGTAGGTCTTTCACAACTATTTCCTTCCCATCCGCTCATCTTCTTGCTAGAATTTGCCTACTAATTTACCATTTTCCTCAACTTTAGTAGGTCTTTCTCAACTATTTCCTTCCCATCCGCACCCCTTCTTACTTAATTTCACCTACTAATCTGCCGCTTACACTCTCTTTAGTAGGTCTTTCCCGGCTCTTCTCCGCTCTCTTGTTCTTTATATTGCTTGATTTCACCTACTAATCTTCCACTTCCCTTAGCTTTAGTAGGTCATCCCCCAAAAAAGAACTTGATTTTATACGAAAAATATATACATAATAAAGCAGAGCAAATATAACACTTAAACAATTGTATACACCATGTCAAAATGGTTATTATATATGTAATGACTAATATACGGCTGTCACCTACACAACAGCAGATGACAGCCGTATATACCTAATCTCAAGGAGGCTTTATGATAATAGATTTCCATACACATACATTTCCAGATGAACTTGCTGACAGAGCAGTTGGCACATTAGCCCACAGCGGAGGAATACACAATTATCTTGATGGCAGAGTACATTCTCTTACAGATTCAATGAAAAAAGCTGGCATTGATTACTCCGTACTGCTTCCCGTGGCAACCAAGCCTAATCAGTGCGACACAATCAATACACTTGCTTTAAAGACTAATGAAACAAGTGAGACAACCGGATTAATTTCATTTGGGGCAATACATCCGGCTTGTGAGAATTTCAGAGAAATATTGAACTGGCTTTCCAACAATGGTTTCAAAGGCATCAAGCTTCACCCGGTTTTCCAGAAAACCAATATAGATGATATGCAGTCATTAAGGCTTATCGAATATGCATCAGCACTCGGGCTTATAATACTTATACATGCAGGCTTCGATGTAAGCTTTCCGAGCTGCGACGAGTCAAGCGTCGACAGACTTACCACAATGATTCAGGAAGTAAAGCCTGAAAAACTCGTCCTTGCACATATGGGTGGCTGGGGACAATGGAACGAAGTCGCCTGCATATTAGAAGACGATTACATGAAAAATGTATATCTTGATACCTCATCATGCATCAAGAAGCTCAATCACAACGCAAGCCTTACAATAGAAAAATTCAAGAAAATGGTCAACATTCACGGTGCAGACCACATATTATTCGGCTCTGACAGCCCGTGGGACGACCAGAAAGACGCAGTAGATTTAATAAAAGAGTGTGGATTTTCAGAAAAAGATACCGATGCAATACTCGGTAAAAATGCGGTTACACTCCTTAATCTATAATTCAATCAGAAAGTTTTGCGGTTATAACCTAAAAATTTTTTACAGTTTATTTTTTCGACAACGCACATATTCACCAAACATAAATCAAGCAGGCTGTCCCACATAACAGCCTGCTTACAATTTAACAACCAATAAAATCATCCCCACCACATGCACAACAAGCATAGCAGGAACCGTATACTTAAAATACCACTTTTTTATCTTATGTCTGAACATCTGCATTGCAATAAAAGCTCCAAGCGAACCGCCGATTAGCGCTGTAATAAGAAGAGTCGCCTCCCTTATTCGCCATCTGTTGTGTATCGCTTTCCACTTATCAATTCCATACAAAGCAAATGTTACTACATTAATAATCAATAAATATATTCCTATAATCTTAAGCATTACTTTTCTTTAAATGCATAATCCCAAGTCTTAGCGTTGCCTGACTTATTCTGCACAATCGTCATCTGCCACTTTGCATTATCTTTATCCGTGCTGTCCTTAACAGTATAATATGGCGACTTTCCGCTATCCGACATATAGATTATGACGCTGTCTCCTTTCGCATCTGGTGTATCCATTGTACCATAGAATACGTAAGATGCATACGAATATTCCGTATCAATGCTCTTGCTGCTAATATACTGCGTATTCTCCTGCGGCTTATGCTCTTTAACATACATTTCGCGCTTCTCAATCACAACTTCCGGATACTTAGTCTTAAGAAATTCTTCCGCTTCCTGTGCCGTTTCCTGCGACACCTTTGCTGTGCGATTCTCCTGAACCTTAGACATTACTGGCTTGATAAGCAGTATTACTGCAATTACCACAACAATGAATACTGCAAATGCAATAGCAAGAGTCACCCTTTTCTTAACAACATTTTTATCATCCATAAATCTCGCCCTCCTTTTTCAATGTCTCTTATTAAAAATGTGCTTCTTTATTTACCACAATTATATAACACGAAACTTACATCCAGCTTACATTCACATATAATATACATTTGTACTTGCCAATCTCATGATAATCTGCTAAACTACACAGGCTGTGTTATGATACAGTAACAAATCGTGTGTTCGAGACCTTCCACACGCAAAACAAAACTAAAGGAGATAATTGAATATGAAGAAAAAGGAATGAGTGTGAAATTCATCACACAGGCCGCTGTAATTGCAGCAATCTATGTCGTACTTGTAGTAATCTTTAACTACATCAGTTTCGGACCAGTGCAGTTCAGAATTGCGGAGGCACTCACAATACTGCCTTACTTTACACCTGCAGCAATCCCTGGATTATTTGTTGGCTGTATAATTGCTAACATCCTTGGTGGCGCAATTGTATGGGATGTAGTATTTGGAAGCATTGCAACACTTATCGGTGCAATCGGAACATACCTGTTAAGAAAGCATAAGTGGCTTGCACCAGTTCCACCAATTGTTGCTAACACAATCATTGTACCATTCGTACTTAAGTTTGCTTACGGCTCAGAGGGCATGTTTGCAATGTTCTTCGTTACAGTTGGCGCTGGCGAGATAATCGTATGCGGAATCATCGGAATGATACTATTATATGCACTTACACCAGTAAGACATGTAATATTCGGTGATGCGGAATAATTCACACAACAATATATAGAACTTTATACAGTCAAAGGCAGAAGAACTACCTAGGATAATTCGGGTAAATCTTCTGCCTTTTTTTAATATCCTTCAGATATTATCCGCCACTTGCCGCCATCGCTCCGTGCAAGAGTCCATCCATAATGTATGTACTCTGTATTCGCTTCCCATTCAGGATTGTTAATATCTGACTCTTTTATCGGTGTCTGAAAATCTGTCTGAAAATAAACAACCTGCGTAAATTTTTCTGTCCATCCCTGTTTCTTACCTTTTGCATTTACTGCCTGCAAAGTACTTTCGGAGAATTCGTCATCTACAAAATAGACTTTATGAAGTTCAAATCCCTTCATATGCTTAAACTTTCTTTTTATAACTTTAACAGCATCTTCCATATCTTTCTGTGTATATATGGAAGAAGTACCATAGTCAACTTCATTTGTTGATGAAATCTGTCATCATAATCATCGAAATCGTCAAAGTCATCATCAAAATTCTCATCATTATATTTTAACTCAGCCATATCAGCCTCCTTCACCATATGCTGACATTTCCCGTTACAACCACAAGCACAATCACCGCTACTATGATCAGTACACTGACAGCCCTTCCACGCACTTCAGAAAAACGGCTGCTAAACACATATGTGACTGCAAATACAGCAAACATCATAACCAGCCTTACAATCAATCGTATTACAATAAATGTTCCAATAGAAATATTTAGTCCGCAGTCCCTCATAAATGTAAGACTCATAAGCGGTGCTTCTGTATATGGCATGCCATAATAATTCTGCAAATATATCATATCAATTCCATACACAATAAAATACAAAACTATACAGAGTGCCAGAGAAGCGGCAATTCTCTTAATCTTAACCGTATTCTTTCCGCTCGCAGCATTGACAATATATTTAGTTCCTGTGCTTGTCTCAATTCCGATATTCTCTGATACAATAAGCACAACAGACGCAAGCAGAGCCATAAGAAGCACAATCTCCCTTGCCTTTCCATACTTGCCGAATATTTCCTCGTATCCTCTGTCCGACATCATATATCCGTCAATTCCAGTCTCTTCCTTAAGATTCTCAAGATATTCCCGCTTCTGCTCAAATTCCCTCACCGAAGCATAGCGCGACGCATATATAGACACAGTCGAATTAATCTGCGATAACTCATCAATTCCAATCTCACCATTCTCATACTGTTCAGAAGCTTCCATACTTTTCTGGACAGCCTGCATATAATCAGCTCTGCGCTCATCAATCAGGGCAGATATCTGCGAATAATCAGCACCGCCCTTCTCAAGATATATCCTGTCACGCTCTCTGGAGTTGTCCGAGAAAGCCATCTTTCCATAACTGATAAAATACATAACAACCAGTAGAAGCACCACAATAACCGTAAATCCCCTGCTTGTCACAATCAGCTTGTGAATCTCCTTGAGAACAACCGGCACATTTGCAAAAAGATGCTGATATCCGGCATACAGCTTATCAGTAAGCCGTGTCAGCACATTTTTACCCTGACTCGGACGCATAAGCACAGTTCCCATTACCGCAACAGCCACGGACACAACAAGAATCATCATAAGCGCCCAGAACATAATAGCCGACTCAGATATGACAAAGCTTCCCCTTCCGCGGTTCGCATATGTGCTGATGATCTCGTTGACCTTCATAAGACGCACAATATTAATCTGTTTAAATGCACTGTAGATGCTGTGAAGCCCTATCCTGTAATACATAAGCACTTCCAGCCCCACAACTACTCCGGTCAGAATAAGCGCATGATTCCGCTTCCTGTTTACAACGAATACAGCCCATAATGCCACGCTAAGAACCACTACCGCCAGCGCACTGTATACATAATTGTATAGCACGAACCCAATCTGGCTCATCGGCATAGCAAATCTTTCAAATGCCTGTATGGACTGAACCGACGCATTGAGCGCACCTGCTCCGCCGTATAACAGCAGCGCTGCTGCAAATGTTGTAAAATACAGCCCCGCTGTTATAACCACGCCAGAGCCTGCGATAATAAACAGTCTGTGCAACGCTTCCTGCCGAATGTACAATCCCCCACATTCCATTATCACGCTCGCCCGACAGCCCATATATTATGAAAACCATCATAATCAGCGCGAAATAAAATGTGTAATAGTAATCTACAAAACTGCCTGCCGCCTTATTATTAACAAGATAAAGCGATACATCAGCTACCTTTTCAAAATCCTTGCCCGTCTTTACAATATTGTTATATGTAAAACTATTCTTATCAGAAAATATAGAGAAAGTCATAAGCTGCTGTGCATTAGTCTGAATCTGCCTGATGTCCTCAGGATACTTACTGATATATTCAAGCTGGCTTTCTACGTCCCTTAATACGGTCAGAAACAGAAGCTGTTCGCTATCAGACAGCGGCTTATATTTTTCAAAAACCACAGATGTATAATTCTCAACTGCTGCCTCAGACTCCACACCCTGCTTATCAGCCTTCCTGTAACTTAATATCCTCTCTATATCCGAATCCACCGCATTTATCGCAGCCTCAATATCATAATTGCCATAGTAATCAACACACCACTGCCGCTGCGCGGTTTCAAACCTTAATTCCTTAAGCCCTGCGCCCTTCGTCTGCTGATAGACATACAACGATACATTAATAATAAGCAATGCGATAAAACCAATGACAACTTTCCTGTTAATCAGTCTCCTAAACTCGTTCATATTCCGCCCCTCACTGTGTAAGCCCGCTCCAAAATCACTTAACAGGAACTATCTCCACACTGCTGCTAATATTGCTCTTATTAATATACGACAGCTTATTAGAGTAGCCTATGAACAGGTACTTGTCGTCGCCGTAGTACAGATTACTCATTTTTCTTCTGTCGAGTTCTATAGTATTGACAAGGGTTCCGTCCGGATTAAGTACAAATATTTTCTCATCAATAAAATTAGTAATCTGAGTTGCACTTCCTGCTCCACCGTTACACATATATATGTACTTTCCATCATAAGACAGGGCTGCCATTACTATTGAATCATCCGCCTTATACAACAGTTTGCCATCATTTTCATTAAGCTTTCTTGAATAAAGTCCCTTATCTATCACGAAATAGTACAGAATTCCATTGTCTGTATCAACATAATAATCAGATATATTCTTGTCAGATACCTGCTCTGCGCTGCCTGTGGCATAATCATAACAATAAAGCTTGTAATTAACATCTGCTGTTAATGTCTCTTTATTAATTGAGTTATGATTAATCAAGAAAAACAGTTTGTCACCAAAGCTTCTCGCCTCATTAATAGCGTTGTTCGCTCCCTCATATGAGAACACTTCAGTTGTCTTTCCATTTGCAAGTTCTGCCTTTACAATCACTACTTTATCAGTATCTTTACTCTCAACTGCACCTGTATGCCCAATCCTGTCATATGCATACACACAGTCGTCATGAAATACTAAAGATACAGTTCCGTTATCACTTGCAAACAAATCTGCAACATTTTCTCTGCTGTTTCCATCTTTAGCAATTCTCTCTAACTTAGCCATTCCATTTTCAACTTTCACAGTGTACAGGCTTCCCTTATAGTAATGAAGCGGTGAATTGTTATAGCTGCTGTCTAATACTGCATTACAATCTGATGAATTATGCTTACATTCAGCTTTGGCACACACTGGAATAGTCTTATGTGTACTGTCATCGAGATACATAAGCATTGTAGTCGAATCAGTATCACTCCATTCCAGATAATAATAACCTGACTCCGCTTTCGCCACACGATGTCCGTCAGTTCTCCAGCTGCTCATCTCGTCTGACTCTGTCGCATTGCCGACATTAATTGTTTTGTCTGATTTTCCTCTACTCATCCCCAGAACTACTGCCGCCACGATTCCGACAACTGCAACTGCTGCAATAATTCCTATAATAACCTTTTGCTTACCCTTCATATGATGCATCTCCTTTGTTCTGATTATATAATATTTTACAACCCTTTCCACTTCAACAAAAATGTCGTGAACGACACCAATTTGTCGTAAACTGCAATGATGATTATTATCATAGTACTTTCAATTATGTATTAAAAGATATATGGTACGAAATGACTTAAATGCGGCATGAAATGCATGTCATCATTGATAATCTCCTGTTAGTTATTAATAAACTTCTCCGCATGTTCCTTTTTCCAGCTTGTATACTTTGCTTCATCATTAATATTGTAACGACCCACATTTACAGTATTAACCCAGTTATAACGTGGTTTTTCACTAAAAGTATACTTTATAACATAATTTCCATACTGCCCCTTTTTACTAAACTCAGAATAATCTATATAATATACATCAGTTTCAGTAATCCTTTTAGTTGCAAGAAGCTCACATGACTTATAGTTATCTTTTTTTAGTTTATCCAAAAAATCATACAATTTGTCGCTATTAAATTTCTTGCCAAATTTCTCTTTAAATAAAGCCTGCGGTACTCCATATACTTCTACTGTACATACCGGACCGCCATAATCTTTAAAATCCTCATACAGTGCAAAAGAATATGCTGCAACATCAACATCAGCCATTGCATCATCACCTGATTTATATTCTTTATCTCCATCATTAATAAGATATGAAAATGCAAAACCAACACGTTCATCACCTACTCCTTTCGATGAATCAGAGTTGTATTTCAATGCAAAATCCGGCGTAGACCATGCATTAACTATCATACTGTCACACGCCGAATTTCCAATTTTGCTTGATGTACCATCTGGTCTTGCCTCCCCTTGTAATTCCTCATCTCTAGCAGAATTTCCTCTTATATACATATCATCAAGATAGTTCACACCTTTTTTCTTCTCTTCAACATATGGATAATATACATACAATCCAGAAGGACTCGGTTCATCATAGACCATAAAATCATTAACTATTGAATATCCATTCTCACTCTTTGTTGTTTCATATTCCTGAAGCACATAGTTTGGCTCAGTCAATGTCTCGTTACTTTCGTGTTGTCCGCAAGACAACAACTGAAGCGACACAGCTCCTAATAATACACATGCTATTTTTCTTTTCATATTCAATTTCCCCCATATAATCGTGAACTCATTTATTTCCCTGATATACATATATACGAATTCCGTTTGAAAAAAGTCGAGAAAATTTTCTACTTATTTCATAAGTCCCCTCCATAATAAAAAGCTATAACCAATGCAACCTGTTTTTCACAATCTATATTACATTAATTATAGTTTTTTATATTTTATCCTAGTTATATGTCACGAAATGACGAAAAAACGGCATGAAATGCATTATTTTTCTTTACTATCCCCAACAATCCGACCATCACTGATAGTAATAATCCTATCCGTCATCTTAGCAATACCCTCATCATGGGTTACTATGATAACAGTCTTTCCAGACTTGTTAATCTCCTTAAGAAGCTCTAACACTTCATGTCCTGTCTTCTGGTCAAGCGCTCCTGTCGGTTCATCGGCAAGTATGATATCTGCATCAGTAACCAAAGCTCTTGCTATCGCAACTCTCTGCTGCTGTCCGCCTGACATCTTTCCCGGAAGCTTGTTTCTTTCCGATAATATTCCAAGATGTTCCATCTGTTTTAATATAATTCTCTTTCTTTCCTTGCGCTTAACATTGGCTGCAAGAAGCGGAAGCTCTATATTCTCATATGCCGTATAATAATCCATCAGTGCAAAATGCTGGAACACATACCCGATCTTTTCCTTACGCAGCTTATGTACCTGTGAACGGCTTGCCACTGTCACCTCGGTATTATCAAGGAAATACTTTCCTGCTGTAGGTGTATCCATGCAGCCGATAATCTTAAGAAGCGTACTCTTTCCGCTTCCCGACGCCCCCATAACCGAAATGAATTCGCCGTCCTCTATCTTAAGACTTACATCGTCAAGCGCCTTCGTATCATCAATCTTTTCATTGTATATCTTTGTAATATTCTCTAATCTTATCATTTAATAATCCCCCATTAATCATCACTTCCAAGAACCTCTACAGAATCATAATGCAGTATCTTTATAACCGGATATGCCATCGAAAGAATAATCGTTACCGCAATAGCTGCTATTGTCGTTAACAATGTCGTAAGATTAACGGTTATTATACCAGCCCCGGCAGTCACCACATTTATAATAACTGCACTTACTGCAAATATAATAAGAGCCGTTACGCTTAACGCAAGAATATTACATGCCATTGCACCGATTATTCTTGAATCACTCATTCCGTATATCTTCTTTACCGCAATCTCCCTGCTTCTCTGAATCAGCCAGAACTGTGACATCAGCAGGCAGTTAAATATACAGAATACATATACCATCACATTTATCTTCATATTCTCGCCCTGAAGTGCCTTAACCACATCTGACTCACCCTTTGAGTTAAGCTTCTTGGCATTTATCTGTGATTTCGCGTCCACACTCCTTATATTACCGAATACCGCAGAATAAGAATTATCAAGACTTGTTATGTTGCTTGACAATTCAATCGTATAGCTGTCCTTTCTGCATATTTCATTCATTACATTAGTTCCGAGACAATCTATATTAAGAACCATCTTGTAATCATAATAATCTGATGTACTGCTTCCTATAACACCGCATATCTCATATTCTTCATTCTCTAAAGTCACATACTTCTTTCCGTCCATTTCGTATGCGTCTTTATACTTATATCTTCCAACGGCAATAAGCCTTTTGCCGCTGTCACCCGGCTCGCTTCCCGGGAGCCGTCCGCTTACCATCTTATATGGAAGTTCCTCATTACTCTTAAGAATAACCTCGCATTTCGTATTAGCACTTATCTGTGCATATGAAAGTGACAGCTTTCCGCCAAGTATCATATTGCCGTCTTCCACTCCATTGCTTATATAATTAAACATATCCTGACTGTTTCCAACAGTAACATCTAACTGTATTCTGTTCTTATACATGGACTGCAGCCTGTCCGTTTCCTTTGCGTATGCCTTATTATATATTGAAAGCACACCGAACACGGCATAGAACATAACGAGCTGGCTTATTATAAAAAATGCTGATATCAGCCTGTACCTGAATACACTCCGTAATAATGCTTTTATCTTTCCCATCAGCCTTCACTCCTTCCCGAAACCATATCCGCCAGTGAAGTCCTGCCAATCATTACCGCAGGTATCACACATGATATCACAAGAAGTATCATTACTGATATTATCAGAATTACCGGCATATAATGCATATGTGCCACATATGCCCCCTCATACAGTCTTCCTGTTTCCTCTAATACCTTTTTCGGAAACAGTGTCTCAAATTCAGCCCTAAGCCGTACAATCCATGCCGCCACAGCCGCAAGAACCATGACAATTGCATTCTGCATGGCTATAAGCCATATAATATCCGCCTTGCACATACCATTTGCAAGCATAATTCCATAATGTTTTCTTCTCATAAGACAATACACAATGTTAGACGCTGCAATTGATACTGCTGCAAGAACCGTTATCATAATTGCTGCTATGAAAACAGTATCGTCCACAATGCTGGAATCTTCTTTTTCTTTATCAATCTCATCCTTATAGTTACTTATATTGACAGTTATACCCTCGTCATAACAGAACTTCTTAATCTTATCTGTCACTTCATCAAATGTGCCGGACTCACACTGAAAATAAATAGAGTGTGCATACCCGCTGCTGACACCTTCTAATTCTTTTCTCAGACTTCCCGCTATCACAATCATGGAATCATCAAGCGTGTAATTATCCCATTTACCATATGAACCTTTAAACAGTCTGTCTTCGTGTATCCAGCCTGCACCCTTTTTAAGGATACCGCCTATCTTAATCTTCCCAATATCATCGTCCACATAACAGTTAATCATATCACCGGCATGATACTGCTTTCTGTAATTATATCCTGCAAATACAATCCGCTCATCTTCTCCAAGGTTCTCTAATATCTTCTTATCCTCTTCACTGAGCATAAGATTTCCTATTGCAGCTATATCCTTATCTATTATATTTACCTGTATAGATTCATCTTCCTCTTCAAAGAGAGTTTCACTAAGAATATATCCGCTCCGTACTACTTCCGGCAGTGTACTCATATATTCATGCACCTTATCTGATATGTCCTGTTTAATATCCCTGGTTACAAAATGAACATATCCCGCATCAGCCGTATTAACACCGAATTCTTTCTCTGTCTGCCTTATCGCATATCTGCTTCCAATATATCCGGTAAACACCCTGTCTATCATAAAAAATGATACAAAACACATGCCAAATAAAAGCAGGGTCACAAACATCCTTCTTGAATATATCCTGAAAACCAGCCTTAGTTTATTATACCATCTCATATCTTTCCCCCTGTATACTGAGCTGTCTGCCTAATTATTAATCATCTGCTCCGCATGTTCCTTCTTCCATTCTGAATATACCTTCTCATTGTTTATCTTATACCCGCCTGCTGCACATGCCTTCAGATATACCTTTTCCCCTGCATCTGAAAATTTATATTCCATTATATAATTAATGTAATCTCCCTTTTTATTAAGTTCCGCATAATCAACATAATATACACCTGTTGCCGTTATATCCTTTGAACAAAGTAAATCGCAGCCCTTATACCCATTATCCGTAAGCGTATCCAGATATTTAAAATACTCCTTTGCCCCAAATGTTTTCCCAAACTTCTTTTTAAAAAGTGACTTTGGAACTCCGTATACTGATATAGTCATCTTAGGGATATCATCATAAAAATCTTCATACATTGCCACTGATATTGCTCCAATGTCAAGACTCACCATCGTATCTGATGTAGATTTTACATCGCCAGTTTTTTCTACTCTATATGTAAACGCATACCCTGCACTATCCGACAGATACCAGTTGGGAATTGTATCATTCGAATTATAGTAAGGTAATGCAAAATCAGGTACAATACTGGCTTCTACATATGGTGCTCCATAATCACTGCTTGTCTGCTTATTATATAATGCGCCATCTGGTGTATTCCCCGCTTCAAGGTCAATCCGCCTTTCTGTCGACGATTTTATATGAAGTTCCTCCAGATAAGAAACACCTTGTTGCTTATTTTCTATATATGGGATATACAGAATAGTATCCTTATCACCATTGTTACTCTTAATTCTGTAGAATCCATTAATTATCGTATAACCTTCATCTGTTGTTGTAGTTTCATACTCCTGTACAATATAATCAGGATCAATAAGTGTCTCGTCCACCGTATTATCTTTCTTCCCACATGCCGGCAGAGAGAATACCATCATTCCTGCTAGTACTATTAATTTTGCTTTCCTGCCTGAACTATTCATAGATTATCCCCCCCAATTTATGATTATAATTATAGTACTTTTAATTATATATTAAAAGACATATTGAACGAAATAACATAAATACTGCTTAAAATGCATTATTTTGATTAATTATCCTGTAATTTCACCACACAGCCTATTACCCTAAGCGGGGGGACTCTTACCGCTTTCCAAGGTTACCCGGTAAACCTACTATTTCATCAATTTTCACAATTTGGTAGGTCTTTTTCTTGTTTGTCTACAATCTTAGACATTTATTATCAGCCAAAAGACCTATTATTCTCGCATAAATCACAACTTTAGTAGGCAATTTTCTTTAGCTGCCTTAATTCCCATCAAAATTTCTTCTCAAAAGACCTACTATTTCATAACATTGAGCAACATTAGTAGGCTTTTCACCAACTTATGCACTGATTTCATATGCTATTTGACACTGCCCCAACAATAACATATACGAAAAATGTGTCTAAAAAGTTTTAATTATCCCCAACAATCTTCCCATCACTGATAGTAATAATTCTATCCGTCATCTTAGCAATACCCTCATCATGGGTTACTATTATAACTGTCTTTCCAGACTTGTTAATCTCCTTAAGAAGTTCAAGCACCTCATGTCCTGTCTTCTGGTCAAGCGCTCCTGTCGGTT
>OGHH01001404.1_pt1 | contig 17818 bp, 12 predicted proteins | sample 1571471 | NCBI WGS metagenome assembly OGHH01 (sample SAMEA2581936, study PRJEB24529) | metagenome | biome: Human gut stool | place: China | collected 2011
CCCGCCGCAAGATATACACTGCCACTAAAAAAGTGAAGCTAAAAAAATAACCCCACTGAAAATGGAGATATCACTTATTGAAAGCCCCCTATAATACATTTATTCCGCAGAACACTTTCGTTCTATTCTCACGTAGCGGTACTAAGCTCCCGCCATTTGGCGGGTCGCTAAGGACCGACGTTCGAACAGGTCTGCTACATAAAGTATATAGGGGGCTTTTCTATAAGTGATATCTCCATTTCTTATAGAGCAATTAACTCCCATTCTTTATATATTAGTTCTACTCCATAAAAGAACACCGCCTGCCTAAAACAACATAAAAATATTACTATTCCTATATGTAAAAACAGACCGGCGATCAATATATAAATACACTGTTATGTAGCAAGCCTTATCCGAGGCCGGTACTTAGGTTGCGTACTTTGCAACCTTATGTACCGCTGCACGAGGATTAGAGCGAAAGCGTCTTGCGAAATAATATGTGTATTATATACTGGTCGCCGGTCGTTCGTATATTATATATTAGTCTAATGTAACTTTAACCTTTTTGAGGTTCCAGATCTCTTTTGCGTACTCTTCGATTGTTCTGTCAGATGAGAACTTACCGGCGCATGCTGTATTCAGCATAACCATCTTAGCCCAGTTCTTCTCATCTCTGTAAAGAGTATCGATCTTTCTATGAGCTTCTACATAAGAAGCAAAATCCTTAAGAATGAAGTATACATCTTCGTTGATAAGTGAATCATACAGATCTCTGAAACGATCCGGATCATCAGAAGAATACATACCATTGATAAGCTGTGTAAGAACAGTTCTTACTGCTGCATCATTGTTGTAGATATCCTTTGGATTGTATCCACCTTCACGCTCATACTTCATAACCTCTTCAGCTCTTAAACCGAAGATAACTGCATTTTCTTCGCCAACTTCTTCAACGATCTCTACATTTGCACCATCCATGGTTCCAAGTGTAACTGCACCGTTTAACATGAACTTCATGTTACCGGTACCGGATGCTTCTCTGGAAGCTGTTGAAATCTGCTCGCTGACATCTGCTGCTGCGAAGATCAGCTCTGCATTGGATACTCTGTAGTTCTCTATAAATACAACCTTGATCTTACCCTTGATAGATGCATCGTTGTTGATAACATCTGCAACGGAGTTGATCAGCTTGATGATAAGCTTTGCTCTCTTATAACCGGCGGAAGCCTTTGCTCCAAAGATATATGTTGTTGGATACATATCATATGATGGATTTGTCTTCAGCTCGTTATACTGATACATAACATGTAAAATATTAAGAAGCTGTCTCTTGTACTCATGAAGTCTCTTAACCTGTACATCAAAGATAGAACGAGGATCTACATCCACGCCATTATGCTCCTTGATATAATTTGCAAGACGGATCTTGTTCTGGTACTTGATATTCATAAATTCCTGCTGATACTTCTCATCAGTAGCATATACTTTTAACTTCTTCAGATTTGAAAGCTTAACGATCCATTCATCACCGATCTTATCTGTGATCCAGCTTGCAAGAAGCGGATTACCATGAAGAAGGAAACGTCTCTGTGTAATACCATTTGTCTTATTGTTAAACTGCTCAGGTCTCATCTCATAGAAATCCTTCAGCTCTCTCTCTTCCAGAATCTTTGTATGAAGTGCCGCAACACCATTTACAGAGTAAGAACCTGCGATAGCAAGATGTGCCATCTTAACCTGACCATCATAGAGGATAGCCATGTTCTTAACCTTATCCTGGTTGCCCGGATACATAGACTGGATCTTCAGTACGAATCTTCTGTTGATCTCTTCTACGATCTGGTAGATACGAGGAAGTAATCTTGAGAATAATTCGATCGGCCATTTCTCAAGAGCCTCAGCCATGATCGTATGGTTGGTGTATGCACATGTTCTGGTTGTGATATCCCATGCGTCATCCCACTCAAGACCTTCTTCATCCATAAGGATTCTCATCAACTCTGCTACTGCAACTGTTGGATGTGTATCATTCATCTGGAATGTAACTTTATCCGGAAGATTATGAATATCGCTGTTCTTCTCCTTGAATTTCAGGATTGCTCTCTGAACAGACGCTGAAATGAAGAAGTACTGCTGTCTCAGTCTTAATTCCTTGCCTGCATAGTGATTATCATTTGGATAAAGAACTTCAACGATCGTCTTAGCAAGGTTCTGCTGTTCAACAGCCTTTTCATATTCACCCTTATCAAATGAATCAAGACAGAATTCCTGATCTGCTTCTGCATCCCAGATACGAAGTGTATTTACAACATTGTTGCCATAACCGACAACCGGAACATCATATGGTACGGCACGAACTGTCTGATAACCATCCTGAATAAAGTAATTTCTTCCATCTCTGTTCTCAACTCTTACATAACCGCCAAATTTAACTTCTACAGCGTACTCCGGACGCTTGATCTCAAATGGGTTGCCATCCTTTAACCAGTCATCCGGCAGCTCAATCTGATAACCATCCTTGATCGCCTGCTTGAACATACCATAACGATAACGGATACCACATCCGTATGCCGGATAACCAAGTGTTGCAAGAGAATCCAGGAAACATGCTGCAAGGCGTCCCAAACCACCGTTACCAAGTGCTGCATCCGGCTCCTGATCCTCAATCAGATTCAAATCAAATCCAAGTTCATCTAATGCTTCTTTTACTGCATCATAGTATGTCAGATTGATCAGATTGTTTCCCAGGGCTCTACCCATCAGGAACTCCATGGACAGATAGTAAACTGTCTTAACGTTCTTCTTCTCATATTCCTTATGTGTTGCTATCCATCTGTCTATTATGTCATCCTTAACAGCGTAGCTGACAGCCTGGAATACCTGCTGTGGAGTTGCCTCTTCGATTGGTCTTCTGTACAATGTTTTCACATTTGTAATAACCTCTTTTTTGAAGCCCTCTTTGTCGAAATCAATCAACTTTTTCATTTATCGTATCCTCCTTGAAAATTGCACGCCAGAATGCATCCCTGACGATTTTTCTATAATCAGATGCCGGTATTATCCGGATCCTTTATATCTCTTTCGTCCTGATTCATCATAATAACCGATTTTACCATGAGAATTTTTGGAAGAAACCTATATTATTTTAACAAAAAAACATGTATTTCTCAATACATGTCTTAATTTTTTGTAGAAAAATACATATTTTTTAGACCAAAGTCTAATTAATCTTGCAATTTTACAATGATTTTTCAATTATTTTCTGTTTTTATAGTTATTTATACGCTCTTGTCCTATGCAACATACCAATATCTGAACAGTTTCATAAGGGATTTTCCTTCTAATAACCGCCTGAATAATAGCCGCCACAAGGGAAACAGCACATATTTCCTCCACAGCAGGAGAGACAAAGCAGGGTAGTGCAGAATGTATTACAGCATTTTGTCATATCCCGGCCTGACATATCCATGCCGTAGCCCTGTCCCTGATCCATATACCATTTCGATCCGCTCTTGATCTGTTCGTACGCCTGCTTGTATTCCATATTATCCGGCTCTAACTGTATCGCTCTCTGAAGCATCTCAAGCGCCCGGATCTGATTACCAAGTCCGGCATTGCACACACCGGAATAATAATGCCATTTTGCATTATGATCCTGGATCTGGTTCAATACTGTTCTTGCTTCCTCATAACTGCCTGACCGCAGATAGTTTCTGGCTGCCTGAAAATATCTGGAATCCTGATCGTTTGGATCATATTCCTCCCGTCTTCCGCCGGTATAACCGCCGAACCCACCAAACGGTCCAAAGCCGCCATAGAATCCGCCAAACGGATCTGACTCATCATAAGTCGTTCTTCCACCGCTGTTGCTGTTTCGGTAACTGCCTGAACCATATGAACCATTTCCATATGGGCTGCCATATCCACCTGCTCCGTATGAATTTCCATAACCGGTATCACCATCCATGATCGCCTTATATGCCTGCTGGATCTCTTTGAACTTCTCCTCAGCCTCGGCTTTATTAGGATTGTTGATATTCGCATCCGGATGATATTTTCTGCTCAATCGTCTGTATGCACTTTTTACTTCATCATTACTGGCACCATGCGGCAATCCCAGTACTTCATAAGGATCTTTCATTTATTCTCCATTCTGCCTGTTATCTGCTTTGCTACCGCATCTTTCGGCAGTTGCTTTATAATAATTATTCCATATGCCAGAATACACGATATTCCTGAGAATTTCCACATTTTTTATGATCGGAAGCTTCTCAAATTCTCTGGCACATTCTGCCGCCTGCATCATCAGGACTTCTTTTACCCAGTCTGCAAGCTTCTGCCATTTCTCCACCGGAATGTCCTCTGTCTTCATTTCTTCACTACATGTAAGCTTGTGTATCAATGGATTAAAGCTGTGTTTTTTTCGGTCCTTTTCAATATCATCGTAAGCGTCCAGAATATATACAAATCTTCCAAGATAATAACCGATCTTTCTCAGATTTTCTTCCCATGCATCAGCTCTTACGGCAAATATCTCTGCCAGCACTTCACCAAAATATCCTGATAACCGATCCAGATCTTCACTGTTTTCTTTCTCAAGCTCGCTGATCTTTGCAAGCCGATCTGCAATAGTATCAATCTTTTGTCTGTAATCATATAATCGGCTGTCTTCCTTTTCTAACTCTTTCTTCGGTATTAAAAGCTCCGCATACAGCTTACGAAACAGCTTCTTATCATCTGTCCAGTCATCCATGCATTTGTAATATGTAAGTATACGGTTCATATCCGCTGCATAATCGGAGTACAGATTTCTAGCATATTCATGTTTTGTCATCGGATGAATCACACATCTTTTTGTACCCCGTTCCTCTGACGGCTCATACAATCCGGTAAGCAGCAGCACCAGAAATGTCATATCATAGCTTAATGACAACTGGCCTTTTGCACCCTGATCTTCTTTTAACGCCCTGCACAACCCGCAGTAATACCTGTGGTATTCGTCAAATTCTTTAAATTTCATTTCCTGCTGGTTTACTACTATATATCCAAACACGCACCTGTCTCCATTCAGCTTTTCTTAATAAAAGTATTCCCACATTTCGGACATCTTATCTCGATCCTGCCCTTGCCTCGTGGAATCCGGATCATTTGCTCGCAACGTGGGCAGGTGAAGATCTTATAATCTTTTCCGGCTTCTTTGCTTTTCTTCATCCGTTTAAATAGATTGCGAACACTTGCTGTATGGCTTAGAAACCACTTGTTTTCTGCCGCACGCTTGTCATATTTCTTGGAAAAAATACGCACATACCCATAGATAAAGGAAGCGAGTCCAAGGAAATACAAAACTCCTGTCTTCGCCCAGACATCTATGATGATCAGGAGCACTCCTGTCCAAGTCAGAAATGACGAAAACTGGTCATTTCCATATCTTGTTCGCATAAAGTTATAAATCTTATCTCTCATATCAGCACCATTCTTTCTTTGCCCTGCAGATCTGCTGCCATTTCAGTACCTTCAGGTCATTTATTCTATCTATATATTTCCAATCCGATGTTCGTAATATTCTGCCTATCCAAGGATCATTGCAGATTCCTGTAACTGTCTGTAAGCATCCTTTATATTGCCCGCTTCTATATCCGTGATCCGGTCAGCATCCGTCCGGCATACGAGCTTCTTCAGATATTCCAGATCTCTCCGAATCTTCTTGATCTGAGCCTTATCCAGTTTCTGACTTTGTACCTCTAACTGATTTTCTACTTTATATACATATGCTTCAGCTTCATTCCAGATATCCATATTTTCCTTGTTGCCCTGAGTTTCTTCCTCATACCGCATGGCATCTTCTCTTGCCCGGCGAATCTCTTCCTCTGAAAGATTCGTACTGGATGTGATAACGATCTGCTGTTCCACGCCTCTGCCAAGATCCTTTGCAGATACCTTTAGGATACCATTTACATCAAGATCAAATGTAACCTCGATCTGCGGAACTCCTGCAAGTGCTCGCTTGATTCCACTCAGGCGGAAGTTACCAAGCAGCTTATTATCTCTGGTATATTTGCGTTCGCCCTGATACACCTTTACCTCTACATCACGCTGGAAATTTCCGGCCGTCGTAAAGATCTTGGATACCCTGGTCGGAATTGGTGAATTTCTTGGGATCAGTACATTTGCAATACCACCTAAAGTCTCGATTGACAGAGACAATGGTGTTACATCCATCAACAAAATATCATTTACCTTATTCGTAACGGTCAGACCACCACTGAGCTTTCCTCCCTGAATCGCAGCTCCCATCGCAACGCACTCATCCGGGTTGAGATTCTTCGAAAGCTCTTTTCCGGTTATCCTCTTAACCTCGTCCATAACGGCAGGGATTCTGGTTGACCCACCAACCAATAATACCTTATCTAAACTTCCGGCTGATATACCTGCATCCCGAAGTGCCTGATTGACCGGACCGTCTGTCCGTTTTACAAGATCATCTGTCAGCTCATTGAACAACTCTCTGGTTATGAGCATATCGAGATGCTTCGGCTCGTTCTTTACGACCGTGATAAACGGAAGATTGATATGAGTCTGCAGCGTACTGGATAATTCCTTCTTTGCCTCTTCGCACGCTTCCCGGATACGCTGTACCGCTGTTATATCTTTCTCCAGATTGATCCTTGTTTCTTTCTTAAATGACTTTATCACATACTGCACCAGACGCTCGTCAAAATCATCACCACCAAGATGATTGTCGCCTGCAGTTGCAAGAACCTCGATCACATGATCTCCGATTTCGATCACGGATACATCAAAGGTTCCGCCACCAAGGTCATATACCAGAATCTTCTGTGCCTGTCCGTTATCCAGACCATAGGCAAGTGCCGCTGATGTCGGCTCGTTGATGATTCGAAGTACATTTAACCCTGCGATCTTTCCGGCATCCTTCGTCGCCTGTCTCTGACTGTCATCAAAATACGCCGGAACCGTGATGACCGCATCATGAACCGGCTCACCTAGATAGTTTTCTGCATCCGCTCTTAACTTTGACAGAATGATCGCCGATATCTCCTGTGGTGAATAATCTTTTCCATCTATTCTTTTTCTATATGCTGTTCCCATTTCTCTCTTGATCGATGCAATGGTTCTGTCTACATTTACCGTAAGCTGTCTCTTTGCAGCATCCCCCACCAGTCTGTCGCCATTTTTTGTAATGGCTACTATCGATGGTGTGGTACGGTTGCCTTCGGCATTCGGTATGATTGTCGCCTGTTCGCCTTCCAGAACGGCCACGCAGCTATTTGTCGTTCCTAAATCTATTCCTATTACCCTGCTCATGTATGATCTCCTTTTCTATCCGAACGAAGATATCTATACTGATATATCCTGTATTGTGTAATATCTATATAAATAGTATCTACTTTGTTTTTTCTAAAAGTATGATAGACAAGTTTTTTGAATAAATTGTGTATAGTTTATAAAGCAAGTATAAAGTGTTTCATAAAACTTTGGCTGGCTTTTGAGTTAAGAAAGAGCTATGATATCTAAAGAGTTTTACAGAAAGTGGTGTTTTTATATGCGAGAGAAAACAAAAGCAATTCTTTATATAATTCTGGCCGGTGTCGGTTTTTCTTTTATGAACGTATTCGTACGATTATCCGGCGATCTTCCTACGATTGAAAAAGCATTTTTCCGCAATCTGGTCGCAGCATTCATCGCGCTTGTTGTCCTGATCCGAAGTGATCTCGGACTGCATTATGAGAAACGGCACATTCCGATGCTGTTTATGCGGTCGATCTGCGGCACACTCGGTATCATGTGTAACTTCTATGCAGTCGATCACATGAACATCGCCGATGCTTCGATCCTGAATAAGCTGTCACCGTTTGCCGCCGTTATCTTCTCGATCTTCCTGTTAAAGGAAAAGGCAAGTCTGAAACAATATGCTGCTCTGATCGGGGTATTCATCGGTGCTTTATTTGTTATCAAACCATCCCTGAACTTCGCTGATTTTGCTCCGGGTCTCATCGGTTTTACCGGCGGTATGGGTGCAGGCGCTGCTTATGCGGCAGTAAGATATCTAAGCAACCACGGTGCAAAAAATCCACAGATCGTATTCTTTTTCTCCGCATTTTCGACTCTGGTCATGCTGCCATTTGTGATCGCCTTTTATAAACCGATGTCATTTTTCCAGTTGTTCTGTCTGTTCATGGCAGGTGCCTCCGCTGCTGTCGGTCAGTTCTCGATCACGGCTGCTTATTCACATGCTCCGGCAAAGGAAATATCGATCTTCGATTATTCGCAGATCATCACCTCGGCAATCCTTGGTTTCATCTTCTTCAGCCAGATACCGGATGCATTGAGCTTTATCGGGTATGCCATTATCATCGGCATTTCTTATCTGAACTGGCGCGCAGGATTAAAAGCAGATGCAGCCGGCAAGTAAATTTAGATACTTTTTTATAATTATTACTATAATATTTCTTATTATTTATATGGCTAACAGATTTGTATTAAACGAAACATCTTATCATGAAGCAGGTGCGATCGCTGAAATCGCTACAGAGGTCATCGGCCGTGGCTTCAAGAAAGCATTTGTCTGCTCTGATCCTGATCTCATTAAGTTCGGTGTTACTAATGTTCTGGACAACGCTGGTCTTGCATATGAGATCTATTCCAACATTAAACCAAACCCAACCATCGAGAATGTTCAGTCAGGTATTGCTGCTTTTAAGGCTGCAGAAGCTGATAACATCATTGCGATCGGTGGCGGATCATCCATGGACACAGCAAAGGGCGTTGGTATCGTGATCGCAAATCCGGATTTTGCTGATATCAGAAGTCTTGAGGGCGTTACTCCTACCAGGAATAAATCCGTACCTATCTTCGCTGTACCTACAACAGCCGGAATTCCTGCCGACTTAAAAGATATCGTAAAACCGGAGGATATTCCTTTCCTTGCTCAGTCTGCATATGATGATGCATGCCGCCCAGGCAATCCAAAGGAGACAAGCGTTGAGGATATCACCAAGCTGTACGAGTCATTGATCTAGGATTTATATAAAAACAGGGATGTAACATCGAGGGCACCATAATATTATTTCGCAAGACGCTTTCGCTCTATCCTCATGTAACGGTACTAAGCTCCCGCTTATCAGCGGATCGCTAAGGACCGACATTCGGACAGGCTTGCTACATAATATTATGATGCCCTCAATGTTACATCCCTGTTTTTTATTTTATTTACATCTCACGGAATCTCTTATATCTTGCAGCAGCAATCTCCTCGCCGCTCATTCCATCGAATTTCTTCAGGAATTCCTTGGCATTCATTTTAATGAATTTACCGATATATGGGACAGATTCTTTATCTGCTCCGCCATACTCAGGAATAACCTTCTCGATCACACCAAGTCTTGAAAGATCCTGTGCGGTAAGCTGCATAACCTCTGCCGCCTCCTCTGCACGATTGCTGTCCTTCCAGAGAATTGATGCATAGCCTTCCGGTGAAAGAATGGAATATACTGCATTTTCAAGCATCCATACTTCATTACCAACTGCCATAGCAAGTGCTCCACCACTACCGCCTTCACCGATCAGGATACAAAGTACAGGAACTTTAAGGGCTGACATCTCGTAAAGGTTTCTTGCGATTGCCTCACCCATACCACGCTCCTCTGCTTCCAGTCCACAGAATGCACCAGGTGTATTTACAAATGTGATGATAGGACGATTGAACTTCTCTGCCTGTTTCATCAGACGAAGAGCCTTACGGTATCCATCCGGAAGCGGCATACCGAAGTTACGCTCCATACACTCTGTCATGCTGGAACCCTTTACCTGTGCGATCACGGTTACAGGTTGTCCATCGATATGACCGATACCACCAACGATCGCTTTATCGTCATTCATTGTTCTGTCTCCATGGATCTCATGGAAATCTTCACAGATATAATCAATATAATCAAGTGCGCAAGGACGAGTCATCTGTCTTGTACCACGAATTTTCTCCCAAGGAGTCTTATTCTCAACAGAAGTCAATCTCTCCTTTAAGATCTCGCTGATATCAAACTTCTCGTCTTCTTCCTTATCGAAGTTTGCATAACCGGTTCTCTGTTTATGTGTAACGATCAACTGATACATGGTATCCTTCATCTTATCTCTGGTGATAATACCATCAATAATACCATGCTCTACCAGGAACTCTGAACGCTGGAAGCCTTCCGGAAGATCCTGTCCGATCGTCTGCTTGATAACACGAGGGCCTGCAAATCCAACCAGAGCACCAGGCTCACCTAAGATGATATCGCCAAGCATTGCAAAGCTGGCTGTTACACCACCGGTTGTAGGATCTGTAAGGATCGATACATATAACAATCCGGCTTCCGAATGTTTCTTCAATGCTGCGGAGGTTTTTGCCATCTGCATCAGGGAAATGATACCCTCCTGCATTCTGGCACCACCGGAACAACAGAACATGAATACAGGAAGCTTTTCTTCTGTCGCACGCTCAACCGCTCTGGCAATCTTCTCACCAACAACATAGCCCATACTGCTCATCAGGAATCTGGCATCACAGATACCGATCATTGCCGGCTCACCATTGATCAGAGCCTTACCGACTGTAACCGCTTCTTTCAGTCCTGTCTTTTCCTGCGCAGCCTTAACCTTATCCTCATATCCGGCTGTATTTAACGGATTTGACATCGGCATATCTTCAAACCATGGTTCAAATGACTTTGGATCTGTTACCATCTTAATACGGTTCTTTGTCTTAACACGGAAATAAGAACCACATTCATAACAGATATATTTTGCCTTTACAACTCTCTGCTTATCAAGCTCAGCTCCACATTTCGGACATTTTACAGTCTCCGGTTTTGGCTGTTCTGCTTCGACAGCCTTCATTTTTTTCATCTCGGCTTCTTTTGCCTTTTTCTTTATAAATAACATTTCTTTTTACTGCTCCTTATATTTCTGTAAAAGAATACATGCATTATGTCCGCCAAATCCAAGAGAATTGCTGATCGCACAGTCAACCTCCTGCTCATATGGCTCTTTACAATAATCAAGATCCAATTCTTCTTCACTCTCATGAAGGCCACGGGTTCTGTGGATATAGCCTTCCTCGATCGTCTTTGCTGTAACGATACATTCGATCGCACCTGCTGCGCCAAGAAGATGTCCTGTCATAGACTTTGTAGAATTAATCTTGATGTCCTTTGCATGATCGCCAAATGCTTTCTTGATCGCTCTGGTCTCAACCAGATCGTTTAAATGTGTACTGGTTCCGTGTGCATTGATATATGCAACATCCTCCGGGGATACGCCTGCATCTTTTACAGCATTTAACATAGCTTTTGCAGGGCTCTCGCCTGAATCTTCCGGTGCTGTGATATGGAATGCATCACTGGAGCATCCGTATCCGCTGATCTCTGCATAAATCTTTGCGCCACGCTTCTTAGCATGTTCCAGTTCCTCAAGAATAACGATACCGGAACCTTCACCAAGAACGAAACCATCTCTCTCTTTATCAAATGGAATTGAGCATCTGTCCGGATTATCAGATGATGACAACGCTGTTAATGCATCAAATGTCGAGATACCGATCGGTGAAACTGCTGCTTCTGTACCACCGGCGATCATTACATCTGCATCTCCATACTGAATTGTACGGAATGCTTCACCGATACTGTTTGTACCGGATGCACATGCTGTAACAACATCAATACTCTTTCCCTTGCAGCCAAGCTGAATCGCAATATTACCTGCTGCGATATTGCTGATCATCATAGGTACTGTAAATGGGCTTACACGATTCGGTCCCTTTGTCATGATCTTCTCATATGCACTTTCAAGTTCCTGAAGACTTCCTACACCGGAACCAACACAGGTTCCAACCATGTATGGATCTTCTGCTGTCATGTCAAGCTTTGCATCTGCAACTGCTTCCTTTGCTGCTGCAACCGCGAACTGTGAAAATCTTGCCATTCTTCTTGCAGCCTTTGGATCAATATAATCTTTTGCTACAAATCCTTTTACTTCACCTACAACCTTGCACTTATATTCTGATGCATCAAACTGTGTAATCGGTCCAAAACCATGTCTGCCTTCTTTTAAGCCGTTCCAGAACTCATCCACATTCAAGCCAAGTGGAGTAACCGCTCCCATTCCTGTAATCACTACTCTTCTACTCATATTCAATAATTCTCCTTAATATAAAGTATGATTTCCATTTTCTTCCATATCTATACCATCCAGATTATCTGTGAAAGATATAGAAGAAATCCTGCATTGTTAAATTCTATAAAAATTTACTTTGTCAGCTTATGTATAAACCACACATACTGCACAGAATGCATGGTTACGCCGATATTGTACTACATTTTACAAAAATATGGAAATAAATCTTGTAAAGTTTTTATTAATTATCTCACGATTTCACGACATACTTCGTCTTCCGACAACATTTCTCCACTATTTTTCTTTTCGTATTGAATAGAAAAGATAAATTTCTTACTGATGAAATAATTCAAAAAGATCACAAGGATCGATGTAAACACCTTAACGCCCATCGCATTCCATTTCAGTCCGGTGACAAGCGCAAAGATAATTCCCGTTTCGATCAGAAGTGTAGATACCCGGCTCAGATAGAATAATGCCAGTTCAATAAAATATGCCTTTACCGTGGCTGCCTTTGTGTGGAATACAGATTTGCGGTTTGTCGCAAATGACACATAGTTGTACAAAATCCACGACATATAATTGGCATAGATCTCATTTATCCCGCACTTGTACATAAAAAACCAGGCAGACCCTAAGTTCACTGCCCCTACGAGTATGCCCCATGCGATATATATGTATATTTCCTTTGGTATTTTGCGTAAAAGTTTCATACCATTCTCCCTATAGTCCTGATATCGGAAGCTGCTTGAGTGTCGTCTCTTCTTCCGGAAATTCCCGGACGATGCGATCATACATTTTATGGTTAAAAGCTTCCCTTTCTTTATAATTGAATTTCAGAATGTTCTTATAGCCCCATAAATGTGTGAAGATATCCTGGTTCTCGATCTGTGCCGAACCGGGAAAAAAAGATGATATCTGCTTTCCCTGCTTCTCTGCGCACATCGCAAGAAGCCGCTGTTCCGCAAATACCATATGGCAGAGATTCTCCTCTGTCTCCAGACAATTCTCCATAAATGTGATTGAACTGTCAACATAATAATTCTTAAACGCTTCATCCGCGATATATAACATACAGGTATTGACCGGAAGAACCTCAAGTCCGGGTCAAACCGATACTCCGGCTTCATATGGAAAAACTCTTTTCCCGGATACACATCAGGGAATATCCCTTCTCTGTGTATTGCACAGATATCCGTATCTTTTATAATATTCCGTATATCCTTCCAGATGATCAGATCCAGATCCACCATGACCGCAGGCATCTGCATTTTTTTCAATGAATATAATTTGCCGGCTGCCCAGAACACCTTTTCCGGTACCGCTTCCGGCACTGTAATTTCCTCGATTCCGAGATTCCAGATGTGCGCAAGTCCCAGCTTCTCGATAAATACTCTTGCCTCTGCATCCGCACACAAACGAATCCCCCCATTGTGTTTTCTCCACATCAATGCCGAAAGAATCATCGTAAGGACTTCATAGTCCTGCATCCAATATTCGTCCGCTTGTTTTCCCGCCATATATGGTTTTGACCATAAGGAATGAAATCCGTCCATATGTTGTCCTTTCAAGATAATTGAAAATCGACTAAATATTGATTAGTTACAGTCTCTTGACCTTCTCAGCCAAGGGACGCTTCCGCTCTATATTAAATCCAGCCCATAGCCAAATGTGCTGTTTCCGCCTTTTCTGCTGCATGGTCGTTTTGACCGGTTTATAAGCTGCCATTCCGGCGGCATATAATACCAATGTGGAATGTCATAATCATCTGCCCCGCCATCTGTTACCTGATAAAATGTCGGTGTGTACCGGCTGTCTGCTAAAAATCCACACTGGCTGCCATTCTCGTATTCCCACTCATACATCCAAGGTCGATTACTGCTTGTCCAGAATTCACGTTCACTACCAACAAAAGTTCCATGTTGACTGCCTGCTAATATTTTGCTCTGGCTTGTACCGAATAAGCTTCGTTGACTGCTCATCTGGCTTCCAGATACATCCGTACGATTTCCTTTACCGCCATTCTGCGAACCCTGTATCCTCACGTTCTCTGCTTTCTTCTTATAATCAACCGGGATTAATATATTTCCGTTAAATTCCACACTAAAAGGCCTGCCATTCCACATCACATATGTGCGATACGGATACAGCCTGCCCTCATGTGCGATCAACTTCATATAAACAGGAATTCCACCTGTTTTTTCTTCCAACTGTCTTGCCTGTTTTCCTGTTGCCTTTATAAAATAACCACCCGAAGGCAGTCTGTCATTCAGGATGGAATTCAATTCCTCATTCCACTCTATATAAACATTAAATTCCCCATTATCATTACGATAGTTTCGCATATCAAAAAAAACCAGACCGGCAGCCACTGGAAGCATGTTAGAAATTCTGTTATCAAATTGTGAAAGTTCCTCTCCGGTTCTCTGCAAAAACAATGAATATACGAAACTCATTCAAATCTCCATTCTGACACCCACAAATATGCTGTCCCAATTTTTCTGTCTCACAGGCGTCATTTGTTCGCCCTTCACGCTAAAAAAACGCTACAATCCCATACTAAATACTCATGATATTATGGTAAACCATTTACCCATTTATTTCAAGAAAAATCACACTTTCTTGCAATGAAAAATCAGCAGAATCAGGACTTCAAAAGCCACAAATATTAACAGCCGCAGAATTCCTGCAAATAGAATAATCATCTTTAGACAATAGACAAAAGCCGGACACTATCTCTTTAAACCAAAGATAGTGTCCGGCTTTTATCTATCTACAATTTATGCATCTTTATTATCTGCTAATGCTGCTGTGATGATCGCCATAGAATAAACCTCATCTGCTGTACATCCTCTGGACAGATCGTTGATAGGAGAATTAAGTCCTAACAGGATCGGGCCATATGCTGAGAAGTTACCCATTCTCTGCGCGATCTTGTAACCGATATTTCCTGCATTGATGTCAGGGAAGATAAAGGTATTTGCATTTCCTGCAACCTCTGACTGTGGACATTTCTTCTTTGCAACTCTAGGTGATACGGCTGCATCGAACTGGATCTCACCGGAGATTGGAAGATCAGGATTACGCTCCTTTGTCTTTCTTGCTGCATTTCTCATCTTATCCACATCTTCGCCCTTACCGGAGCCATAGGTTGAATAGCTTAAGAATGCAACCTTTGGATCTACACCAAAGATTCTTGCACAACGAACAGTCTCCTCTGCGATCTCAACCAGCTCATCTTCATTTGGCTTGATGTTGATACCACAGTCACCCATAGCGAACACTTCATTACCACCTGTTGCAAACGGACGTACCAGAATGAAGCAGGATGAAACCAGTGTGTTGCCCGGTCTTGTCTTGATCAGCTGTAAAGCAGGTCTTACTGTATCTGCAGTTGAATATGTAGCACCACCGAGAAGCGAATCTGCAATTCCCATCTTAACAAGCATCGTACCAAAGTAGTTGTTCTGATACAGGATCTCTCTTGCCTGCTCCGGTGTCACACCCTTGCTCTTTCTGAGTTCACAGAACATCTCAACCATCTCATCCATACGATCAAAATTCCTTGGATTGATGATCTCGGAACCTCTTATATTAAAACCGCTTTCCTCTGCAACTTCATAAATCTTATCAGGATCTCCTACAAGAATCGGATGCAGGAAGTTACTTGCAAGAAGTCTTGAAGATGCTTCCAGAATACGGGGATCAGTACCTTCAGTCAAAACAATTGTTTTTGGATTTTTCTTCAAAATATCGATCAATACACCGAAACCAAAATTTTTACGTTCTTCCACGATTATAGTCCTCCATTGATTATTTATACGAATCATATATCATGCATTATATACACGTTCCGTATATTTTCAGTATTAAAAGCTATACTTGCGCATAGCGAGTCATCTTACTTTTATTATAGTGATTTTTAACGAATAAACAAGGTTTTCCATCGAAATAATTGTACCTTTTTTTGAACAATTATAAAATTAGTTCTTGACAAATATATCATACCGGTGCAATATGAATACAATAAAACAAACCAATGAGCAAGAAGAGTAGCTTATGAACAACATGTCCAGAGAACTGCAGGTGGTGAGATTGCAGTGATGATTTCTTAAGTGAATGGACTTGCGAGGGCAAACCGAACGAGCGAATCTAGTAGGGGCGACGGAGACTTCCCGTTATAGAAAGTACATATATGTTAGTATATGGTTGAGTGCATCAGATTTTGATGAATATAGGTGGCACCGCAGGAGTGTTGTATTTGTATCTTGTCCTATAAGCGTTTTGCTTTTGGATGAGATTTTTTTATACAATCTTCTGACGGTGCTTTTTCTTTTTATAAAAAGCAGATCAGGCAAAGCGCACCTCACCATACATGAACAATTTCAAATAACTTATTAAACTATTATTTATGAACGAGGTGAAACATATGATACGACCAACACTTAGCGAAGCAAAAGAATATGCGAAACAGGGATATCACATGGTTCCGGTCTGTTATGAGATGCTCTCTGATATCATCACTCCGATCAATCTGTTGAAGAAACTGAAAGCGGAAAATGAGCATTGCTACATTCTGGAAAGCGTGGAGAATCAGGAGCTCTGGGGAAGATACACTTTCCTTGGATACAGTCCAAAACTGGATATCACCTGTATGAACGGAACCCTGACATTAAAGGATGAGAACGGAGCAGTCATCAAAGAGACCTCCGGCATCCATCCGGAAATCTTCATCCGTGAGGTTTTAAAAGATTATAAGAGTCCGAAGATCGAAGGCTTCCCTACCTTCACCGGCGGACTGGTTGGATATTTCTCTTATGACTATCTGAAATACAGTGAAAAGAAGCTGGTGCTTGATGCAAAGGACGAGGAAGGATTTCAGGATGTCGACCTGATGTTATTTGACAAGGTGATCGCATTTGACAATGTAAGATCCAAGCTGATCCTGATCGCAAATGCCGACACAGCAAATATCGAAGAAGGATATCAGAAAGCCTTACAGGATATCAAAGAAATGAAAGAACTCATTCTCCATGGCGCAGAAGCCGATATTCCTGCTCCTGTTCTTAAGACAGAATTCAAACCATTATTTGACAAAGAAGCCTACTGCCGGATGGTAGAAAAGGCAAAGCACTATATATATGAAGGAGATATTTTTCAGGTCGTGCTTTCCAACCGACTGGAAGCCGAAATGGAAGGAAGCCTGTTCGATACCTACCGGCTGCTCCGAAGCACAAACCCATCTCCTTACATGTTCTACTTTGACGGTGACACGATCGAGGTTGCCGGGGCTTCCCCTGAAACTCTGGTCAAGGTAGAGGATGGCGTTCTCCACACATTTCCTCTGGCAGGCACAAGACCAAGGGGAAAAACAAAGGTCGAAGATCTGGAACTGGAAAAGAGCCTGATGGCAGATGAAAAGGAACTTGCAGAACACAATATGTTAGTGGATCTCGGAAGAAATGATCTCGGAAAGGTCAGTCAGTTTGGAACGGTCGAAGTCGAACGATATATGTCCATCCAGCGTTATTCACACGTTATGCATATCGGCTCTACCGTACGCGGAACACTCCGTGAGGATCTGGATGCGATCTCCGCTGTCGATGCGGTTCTTCCGGCCGGAACCTTATCCGGTGCACCGAAGATCCGGGCATGTGAGATCATCAAC
>OGHH01001424.1_pt1 | contig 17631 bp, 10 predicted proteins | sample 1571471 | NCBI WGS metagenome assembly OGHH01 (sample SAMEA2581936, study PRJEB24529) | metagenome | biome: Human gut stool | place: China | collected 2011
CTCTTTCCCTACACGACGCTCTTCCGATCTGCCGTATTAGGGGATGGCTTGTACATAAATGTCACTGGCATATGCCGGGAAGGCGTACAAGATTGGTTAAACCTTCCAGATGAACCTTAAGTCGGAAGACCTGCCTTATGGTGTGAAATGTGACCTTTCGGAGGGAGAGGAAATGTTTTGACTATTCATTCTAGTCATCACAGGTCCTTGTATGCCCTTTTTTCGGGAATACAGGACTTTTCTTATGTTATCGCAATACCAGAACAAAAATACGCGATACGCGAGAAAGAAGGTTTTTCTATGAAAAACAAAAAGAAACTTTTATCCGTTCTTTTAGTCTTTGTTATGACGGTAAGCGTCTTTCATGGCTATGCAGCAAAAGCAGCGGATACAGTCAAAGTAACACTTCGCCTTGAGCAGGATAATAAAACACTTGTTACACCGGTTGAAGTTACTCTGACTGATGCAGACAAAAAAGATTATGGAATCGGCCTCAGTACCAAAACACTTACCCCGCTTCATGCGCTGGCTAAGTATCTGACCGAGAAAAAAGGTGCCACAACAGAAACAATGAAAAATTATATTATGGCAAGTACAAGTCAGTACGGTTTGTTTGTTAACGGTATTAGTATTGACGGCAACTCTGATGGCAGTGCTTCCTCTGACGCTTTGGACGGCGTAAACTGGGGATATGCTGTAAATAATACAGACCCGGGTGTCGGTATGGGATCCTATTCACTAAAAAATAATGATGCAGTCACCATCTATGGACTTTGGGGCGGCGGCACATGGCCAAATAACGTAGAAACAAATTACAGTTATTTTGAAAACAGCACCTTGAACACAACAGTTTCCAACAAAACTACTGTATCACTGAAAGGTGTAGGTCACGACAAGAGTTACAATCCGATTGTTAAATCAATTAGTAACGCAACTGTTGTAGCAGCAAAATATGAAAACGAAGCCAGCACAGCAACCACCGGAAATGCTGTTTCTTTAGTTCAGACGGATGAAAACGGTACTGCTACTCTTTCCTTTGATAAAGCAGGTACTTATGTACTCTCCGCTTACCGTTTGGACAGCGACGGCAAACACTCCAACATTTCCAGACCATACGGAATTGTTAACGTGCTTGCTGCAGTTACCGCACCAACAGCTACTCCAACCGTTACACCAACAGCTGCTCCGACCGTTACACCAACAGCTACTCCAACCGTTACACCAACAACTACTCCAACCGTTACACCAACAGCTACTCCGACCGTTACACCAACAGCTACTCCGGCAGGAGATTCTCTTGGCAAACCGGTTCCAACAAAAACTCCGACTGCCACACCAACTCCGGCATCGGATGACAAGGGTATTAAAAAAGTTGCAAAAAAACCTACTAAGGTAAAAGTTGTTGTGAAAAAGTCAAAGAAAAAGAAAAAATCCGTAACTGTTTCCTGGAAAAAGGCAGCAAACGCAAAAGGATACCGCATCGCACTTTCCAAGAAAAAGAACGGTAAGTACAAAAAAGTAACCGATACGAAAAAAACAAAATACACCTTTAAGAAAACAAAGGGAACGTACTATGTAAAACTGACCGCTTATGTTGTAAAATCTGACAAAGCTACTTTCAGTAAAGCAACAAAACCGGTAAAATTCAAGGTAAAATAAGATGAAGAAAAAGACATTTTTCTGTCTGATACTCACCGCTGCCATCTTCCTTAGTGCATTTTCGACTTTTCGTAATGAACAGGGTATGGATGGTGCCAGCGTGGTATCCTCTGTAACACCGGAGGATACCGCCAATTGCGGTGCTATTTGGACAAAGAAATTTTCCACAAAGGGAATTTCATACAACTCTATTCCGATTATGGGAACAAATGGCATCTATGTCGTAAATTCGAATATACTTTATGAACTGTCTTATGCAAATGGACAGGTTCTCAGACAAACTACTTTAAAAGAAAAAATGAACAGCGTCTGCAACATGCTTCTTGAGGAGCATTTTTTATATATTCCGCTGGCAAATGGCACAATGGAATGTGTTGACATCAATTCGATGACAAGCCTATGGCAGAGCGAGTCGTTTGGCGGACAGTCTCTTTCGACTACCTTTTATCATAATGGATATCTCTATGCCGGCACGACAAATGTTTTGTCAAATGGTACAACCACCGGTCTCTTCTACTGCCTGAATGCAAAAGATGGCTCAACCGTCTGGACTTATGAAGATAAAGACCATCCGGGCGGTTACTATTGGAGCGGTGCCATTGTCTATGAGGATGCACTTTATTTCACCGGTGATAACGGCATTTTAGTAAGCCACAGTCTCACAGAACCGGTTGTATATGATACCGCTGTTCTGACTACGGCAAACATCCGCACCGGACTGACCTATCACAAAGGAACCGATGCCCTTTATACCGTAGCAAAAGACGGTACATTATTTCAGATACAATGCACGGAGCAAAAAATCACAAGGGTTTCCTCCGGTAAAATTATGAGTGGTGCCAATTTTGTTACCTGCACCAGTACTCCAACTATTTATAACAATCGTTTATATGTTGGATGTGTGGCAGACCAATATGGTTATGTCTGTGTCATGGATGCCCTGACTTTAAAACCTATTTATCAGGTAAAGGGATTTCAAAATGCTGAAGTCAAATCTTCTCCTCTTGTTTCAACCCGTGGTTCTTCCACCGGAGAAGTAACGGTCTATTTCTCCATGAATGCTTTACCGGGTGGTTTGTACGCTTTTAAAGATACAGAAGGAAAAACAAGTGCCTCACTTCACACTTTGTATATTCCACAGGCAAAACAATACTGCCTGTCCAGTATTACAGCCGATGACAAGGGGCGTTTATACTATTCCAACGACAGTGGAACCCTGTTTTGTGTTACGCTTGCCAAAGATATCCCTGCCACAAGCACACCGACAGTCACAAGCATACCGGCTGCGACAAGTACGCCGCCTGTTTCTAATTCGCTTGCACCGGCGGCTAAAAAGTCTGTGTCAAAACCGAAGAAACCATATAGCGTTAAGGTAAAGAAAAGCAAGAAAAAATACAAAGTCACCTGGAAAAAAAAGAGCAAAAAATACCAGACAATTATCTCCTACCGATATGGTAAGGGAAAATGGAAAAAGAAAACAATCAAAAAAAATACGGCAGCAACGATAAAAAAAGGCAAAAAAAGACTGCAAATCCGACTGAGATGTAAAATCAAAAAACAGTCCAAATGGATTTACTCCTCTTATACGAAAACCTTTTCATTTCGCCCCTAATATGCTAAGATAAAAATAGTCATTGGATTTACAAAAGGGAGGTTTATAGTATGAGTAAAGAACAAGAACAACTACTGCAATGGATTGATGAATCCGATAATATTGTGTTTTTTGGCGGTGCCGGTGTCTCAACAGAAAGTAAAATTCCGGATTTTAGAAGTGTTGATGGATTATATAAACAGAACTACGATTATCCACCGGAAACGATTCTGTCCCATAGTTTTTATATCCGTAACCCGGAAGAATTTTACCGTTTTTACCGGGATAAAATGCTGTTTCCTGACGCCGATCCTAATGCCGCTCACATTGCTCTTGCCAATTTGGAAAAGCAGGGCAAATTAAAAGCAGTTATTACACAAAACATCGATGGTCTGCACCAAAAGGCAGGAAGTAAGGAAGTACTAGAACTCCACGGCTCTGTTTTGCGAAATCACTGCACACACTGTCATAAATTTTATTCTTTAGAAGATATTTTAGCTATGGACGGTGTTCCTCACTGCGAATGTGGCGGCATCATAAAACCGGATGTCGTTCTCTATGAAGAAGGACTTGATATGCCGCTTATGGAACGTGCCATTTCCTATATCCGCGATGCTGATTTGCTGATTATCGGCGGCACATCTTTGGTTGTTTATCCGGCCGCCGGGTTAATTGACTACTATCAGGGCGATAAGCTGGTACTCATTAATAAGGATAAAACTTCAAAGGATAATCGTGCAAATCTTATCCTGCACGAACCAATTGGTGAGGTCTTAAAACCGCTCGCCTGACAAATTATTTCTTAATCTGCATAAAATTGATTTTTGCGGATGCCAGTACATTGCGTGGAAACATCTGGTTTACACCACTTGTTCCACCGTTACCGGTATCCGTTATTTTTTTCGGATAAAGGACAAGAGAAATCTTCTTTTCTTCCTTTAGTTTTTCCTCCATCGCCTCTCCTGCAAGTACAATACTTGGCTTTTCTTTATTGATTAGAGATAAGGTATATGACATCGGCTTTTTCGTTTTGCCATCTGCACGGCAGCCAACAAGTTGAAGCCCATTATGTAAAACTGCACTCTCATCCAAAAGCAGATGCACACCTGCACCGGAGATTTTTTCTTTCTTTTCCTCCACAAGGACAGAATCTGCACTTCCTTCCACCATATAAATGCCCAATGCCGCCTTCATTTTTTTGATACTTGCGAGCGTTTTATCCACCGTTACTTCTTTTGTATGCTTGCCGAATAAATTTCCTCCAATTAAAATAACATCCGGCTTTTTCTCATTAACCTTTTCTACCAAAGTGTCAAATGCATGAGCGGTCATATCACTTCCCACAAAGCAATTGGAAATATAAACAATGGAAGTATCCTTAACAGGCTCTTTCTTATCCTCCTGCGAAATTACAGTCTCCTCCCATGATATGCACCGGCTTTTCCAGCAAATAACGGCACCGACACACATGGTAACAACAAAAAAGCCAAGAATCAATTTGGTCGGATGATTGAAAAAGCGGTATATTTTCCCGCTGCATCCTGCTTTTTTCCCAATAAAACGGACAATACCACGCACAAAACACAAAACCGGTGTGAGTATCATAACACTGCCATATATCACGGAGTATGCATGCATAATGACGGAAACTACATCCGAAATCATTGCGGATATCCCGGTTTCATAAAGAAACAGAACCACGATAGAAATGATATGTAAAAACGCGAAAAAGACCACCGGTACTTTCCCGCGTTTCCACAAATCATAATATCGCAAAATAGAATAAAACCATGCTCCTAATGCAAAGCACAATGCAATCACAACTTCTATCATAAAAGCACCCCTTGTCGTATGTTTTACTACACGGGTAGTGTATAATAGAACTGCTTATTTGTCAACCGTTATTTGGTTTTGAATTTCTTTGTTTTGCTCCATTTTGAAACGGTTTTCTTTCCGTTTATTACCTGATACGTTCGGATTCGTATATAGTATTTCTTTTTCGTTTTTAACTTTTTAATCGTCCGGCTTTGTTTCTTCTTACCGGAAATCGTAATCGTCTTTTTCCCTTTTTTGAAAGATGCAGACGTGCTATATTGAATCTGATATCCGGTAATTGATTGTGCTGACTTCTTCCAGCTTACCGATACTTTTTTCTTGCCTGCTTTCACCTTTTTGATAACCGGCGCTTTCAGAACAGCCTGCTTTGGATTCTTGTTTGTATTTGCCGGTGCTGTCGTCGGTTTTGCGTTGGAAGCCGGCGTTTTCACAGGTGTTCCCGAAGTTTTCTGTGTCGGCGTTGGAATTGGTGTTGGTGTTGTCTTTGGTACCGGAGTAGGGGGAGGGGTTACCGGCGGCATTGGCGTTGGTTTCGGTGTTGGAATCACGAGATTTCCCGGCACTTTTCCTACTTTTACATCCGTGTAATCACTGTACAAATACCGGTCTGTTTTATTTGCTGCTAACCAGTCTGCCTGCTCTTTTGTTGCTGCATAAATCATCGATGGATTGTGCATTTCATAAAAGATGTAAGTATCCCATGTTTCCAGTTTTGTTCCATCAAAGCCGGTTCCAAGTCCAATCGCCACTAAATTTGTACAATTATAAAATGCCTGCCCACCAATCGTTTGTATCCGGTCCGGAACTTCCACCTTCACAAGCCCGGTACAGTACGAAAATGTATATTCCGGTATGTAGGTCAGCGATTTCAAATCCGGTAATTCGGTAAATGACGTACAGCCGGAAAATACTGAGCCAGCCATTGATTGTAAATTCTCTGACATCGTAACTTTATCCGCTTTTAGACTTGTACAATTACTAAATGCCCCATATCCGATTTTCTTAATCTGAGACGGAATCACAATCTGCTCTAAAGCAGAACAACCGCTGAACGTATATGGCGGTATTTCTTCTATATTAACCGCCTTTGATAAATCAACAGAAACCAACGAAGTACAATTTTGAAATTCACTACCGCCAAGTTTTTGTAATCCTGCTCCGAGAACAACCGATGTCAGTTTTTCACAATCCTCGAAAGCTCCTTCTGTTGCTAAATTGGTTATTCCAAGGGTTTTAACGGAATCCGGAATCACAACCTGTTCCAATTCACTTCCCTGAAATGCCTGATACCCAATCTGAGTCAAACCGTTCGGAAGTGATATACGCCGAATGGCACATCCCTTAAATGCCTGCCCATCAATACAAATTAATTTCGATGGAAGTGAAATTGATGTTAAATTTGTTGTTTCTCCAAATGCACTGTTTCCAATAAATGTTACGTTATCCGGAATATGAACTGAAGTTAATGCACTGCAGTGCTTAAACATAGTCCCCGGAACTGCCGTCCAGCTATCCGGAATCGTAAATGAACGTAAAGACTTACATCCCCAGAACAAACCGCCGGAATACTTATCCTCATCATTCTCATAACGGTTTGTGCCATCATAATCTGCTGCGGATACTGTAAATTTCCCATCTTCCGGGAACACAACATGGTCTAACTTTTCACAGTCCATAAACGCATTCGATGCAATATGCTGTACAGATTTTGGAATATTAATACTTTTCAAATTTTTACATCCTGCAAATGCACTGCAGCCAATAAAGGTTAAGCCCTCCGGAAGTGTTACCGTATCAATCGTACACTCACGGAATGCCCTCGAACCTATATAGGTAAGATTTGGTGTCTTATCTTTTCCAATCGGCAGTTCAGTCAACTCCGAACAGTTTGCAAATACATCTTTATATACGGTTTTTAATTCCTCCGGATATTTTAGCGTAAACTTAGACATTTTAGAACAATTATTAAATGCCATTTCTCCCAAATAAGTTAATTTTCCTTTTATCGTAACACTTGTAAGGGCTTTACAACCACCAAATGCCAGTCGCGGTAATGTTGTAATCTTCTCCGGAAGTTCAATCGTGGTTAAACTTTCGCAGCGGTTAAACGCATGATATCCCAGTGACGCAACATTGCCCCATTCAATTATTTTTAGCTGGGTCAACCCCTCACATAAATGTGAGGGTACTTTTGTAACGCCGGACTCAAATGTGATTTTTTCAATTGCATCTCCGGCAAGACAGGCCCCATCCTTTTTCTGATCCTCTTCTTTGTCATCATCCAATGGATATGTGTCATAAATCGATGTTGTACCTTCCGGAATTGATATCTCGTTTAACGAATCACACTCATAGAAAATGTATTTCCCAAGCTGGCAATTTGTGGGAAGTTTCACTGAAGAAAGTGCACTGCATCCATAAAAAGCATAATTATCAATCTCCAAAACACCTTTCGGAATATTTATGGACGTAATTGTCGTGTTATCCCGAAACGCATTCTGTCCAATAACAGTAACATTATAACTTGCCCCATCCCAATCAATCCGGGAAGGTATTGTTATACTTTGTGATGTCCCCGTATATTTTTGCACTGTTGCTGTTTTTGTTTCCTGTGTCAATTGATAGGAAAAATCACCTTCTAAATAATTGACTGTGTCTGCTTTTGATGACTGCCCCATAAACCCTATGGAGAAAAAGAATGTCAACATAAAAAGCATGCTAAAAATGAAACATTTCCTTCCTTTACAAACTTTATCATTCACCTTAACCATCTCCTTTCTTAATTTCATATAAATCCGTTTCATTATACTGAATTAAGTACAAAATGGTAAGGTTACAAATGTCTCATGTTCGCTTTTTTGCTGACATTCCTGTGATTTTAGTTATAGTTAAATTTCAATTTATTTAATGATACATATTTGGTCTGACTCCGCTCGCCATTCAGAATCTGAATGTTAAAGCCGACGCCCTCTTCCAGTTTGTGTGGCATGGAACCATTATATTCTGTTAAATCAAATACCGTGTGTTTCTTCGAACCAATCAACTTATAGTTTCCTTTATCTAAAATATCTGAATCACTGTAGCCATTCAGCGCCTCAGCAGAAACAAAGGCACATTTCTGATAATCCCCCTCAAAATCAAGTTCTGTTCCGGAAGCATCATATACACCAAATTGAATCTCAAATGAGGTGACATCCTGTATACGAATTCCCTTTTTTAACAAATACCGGCTGAAATCAATCGCAATCATACAACTAACTTCCTCATCGTATTCATTTTCAAAAAGCATCAGACCATCGAGTTTATTTACGCCACTCTCGACAAGACCACTGCCAAGATTCATGTAACCAATAATGTCTTTATCCTCCAAATCCGCAACCAATACTTTCGGTTCCGCAACCGTTTCCTGTCTAACCGTTTTTTCCCGGAAATGCTCCGGCCATTCATCTTCCGGCAGTAGCAACTCCATTTTTAAAAGAATCAATTTACGAATCCTGCTAAATTCGCCATTCGTAAACTGAATGTTAATCCCCACTGCATCGTGAAGCTCATGATCCGAAAGAGAAACTCCATCTGCTTTGTATCCATTGTAATCCGTAAGCTTGATTTTTGTAATTTCCTTTGAACCAATAACCTTATAATTTGTCGTTGGTAAAATGTCCGAATTACTGTAACCATTTAATTCATCCTCAGAAACAAGTGCACATTTTTCATATTCAATGGAAAAATCAATTTCTTCCTCATTTTCATCATACGCAGCCGCCACCAAATGAATTTCCTGAACATCCTCAATTGCAATTCCCATATGTTCCACATACTCTCTTAATTCAATCGCATACATCGGATACAGGCCCGGTTCAAATTCCGCAAAAAACTCAATGCCTTTTGACGTCACCGAAACGCCGTCCTCCTCAAGCCCATGTCCATAATTAATATACGCTTTCAGCATAGGATCTGCCAAATCAACAACCCACTTTTTCACTTTATCCATAGCAACCTCCGTTCTGAAGCCCCTGCTCCCATCAAAATAATGTTACTATTATCATACCACATTATAGCGAAAGAAACAAAGTTTTTCTGCCTTACCAGACAGCTAAATCACTTTACTTTCATCGTCTTTTTAAATCCGGTCTTTTTCTTCTGAATCAGCTTTTTGTACTTCTTTAACTGCTTCTTTGGCACCTTGAATGTAGCTTTCTTATAAATTCCTTTGAAAGCATTCTTTCCGATGCTCTTCAGCTTTGCTGCCTTAATGGTTACTTTCTTTAGCTTCTTGCAGCCTTTGAAAGCATTTTTCGCAATCGAAGTAACGGTATACGTCTTTTTGCCAATCTTTACTTTATTCAAGATGGTAACACTTTTTGCTTTCTTCGATGTGCATTTTTTAACAACCGCATACTTTCCGGAAATAGCATATACTACTTTTCCTTTTGTTGCGGAAGTAACTGCTTTACTTTTTTTTGGAGCCGTTTGACTGTTATTCGGGGCCGGATTTACCGGCTCCACATAATCTTCTTTAGAGAGCGTTGGCACTGAATAATTGGCGTAATCTTTTATTCCATTTCCCTGACAATCACTAAAAAACATTGATGTAACAATATGATGTTCATCAATTACCGACTTTGCTCCTTTTAAGAAATATGTATAAACAACCGGTTCCTCATCATCCCACGTAGCATCCAGCAGATACCACTGGTTTCCAATTTTCACCTGATTCCACATGTGCGTCAAACTGTAAACAGTAACACAAGGAATTTGATAATAATCACAAAGTATTTTTATCATTTTCGCATACGACTCACAACACCCCTCTTTATGTGTCATCAGATAGCCAACCGAACGTGTTTCATTTGTTGCTGCTGCACTTAAAATATGAGAATTGTTACGGTAACTGTATGTTTTCACAACATAGTCATGAATTAATTTCAGTTTCTTCGCAGTCGAAACTTTTTGAACACCGGAATTATTAAGCGATTTAATAATCTCTTGTAAAAATCCACCGTATTCTAAAGCATCAGCCTGAAATGCTGTTTTATAATAAGCAAGCACCGGATGGATTGTTCCGGTATAAACACCATCTTTTTCTTTCATTTGTGTGTGGTTAAAATACCGAATCCAAAATATAGACGGATTGTCTAAAACGACTGCTGTACTTGCTTGATACATGTTAGCAATGGTAATTTTATCTTTCGTTACAACTTTCACATTCTCCATTCTGCACTCGCCTTTATCCATGTCAAATTTATAGTAATTATAAATTGTCGTATAGATTTTCTTCTCCACATCTGTAAGCCGGTTGTAATACCATTGATTACTTTCCATTGGTTTTTCTGCGTATGGAATTTCTTTTTCTGTTCCATCACTTTCTACCGTTCCGGCTATTTTTGTCGTACTCGCATTTGAGCTCCACAACGCACGCAAATGGTAATCCATCGCTTTTGTTGTATCGATGCGGGTCACAATAACATCTTCATCTTCTAAGTACCATCCGGCAAAGGAATGGCCCTGCTTTGTGACATCCTGCGGTAGCACAATGTTGCTCTGTTTGTACTTATACTCAGTCGGAATTGTCACTCCATCCGGAAGTGTTCCACCGTCTAAGTCAGTTGTTACATGATATACAGTGCTTTCATAAATTGCCTGCAGGGAAAGTTCCCCGGATGTCGTTGCGTCTACTTTGGTCATTACCTTGTTGTTCAAGGTGTTCCGCCATCCGCAGACATACAATCCGGCTTTCTTTACGTTGGTTGGCAGGTCAAATTCATCACCGTAGGAATAAGTTTTCGGATAGTCTCCAACAAACTCACCGCCAAGGGTATCATAAGTGATGCCGTAAGTGCGATTTGCTGCTTCCACATAGACTTTTAAGTTGTTCTTCAATGCATAATTGGACGGGAAAGGAATGGTTACGGTCGAATTCTTGTCTTCACAAGTCCCGGCACTTACCTCTGTTCCGTCTGCTGTTTCCACACGGTAGCTCTGAATATAACGGTTTGTATTGCACTTCATAATCAATGAACTGATTTTTTCGCCATACTCATACGTTACTTCGTTTGTTTTGTCCAGCTCACGGTCGCCAAGAAAAGCGGTTGTGTCACTGTACTTTGTACTGAATGTTACCGAGGGGTTTTTGTACCATGCTGCATAAAGTGTGGTATCTTTTGCAATATCCCACTTATTCTTTCCGGAACTGTAGTTGATTACAGCCGTTTCACGTTCCGTTACCGGAATCGTTTTTGTCCGGTCAGTTACCCATCCGGCAAAGTCATAAAATTTGGAATACAGATATGGGAAGTCTTCCCATGCATCATAAGTAAACTCGTGCTCTGTTTTCGACTGTGAATTCGTCACAAACGTTACTTTGTACGTGTTTGGTTTCCAAATAGCATATACAATTACAGTATCTACCTTTCCACTCAAATCATCCACTACATCTCCATCTTTTGCATACGACCATCCGGTAAAGGAATAGCCGGTCTTCTCAAAACGGCATGTTGGATTGGATTTTGTGTCATAGGTCACATCCAAATCATCCATACTGCCGGAAGTGGCACCGTTCCCATCGAATACTACTTTGTGGGTTCTTGCCGTCCAATGTGCATAGAGCGTGTGGTTTTCCGCGCGGGTCATCTGTGTATCTTCCGTTACTTTTGTGCCGCCGTTTTTTGCCGTGTACCATCCGTCAAAGGTGTAACCGTATCGGGATGCCGTTGTTAAGGAATAATCCTTATCGAACGTGTTTGGCAATTCAGCGTCTTTTACCTCTCCTCCGTTAGCATCAAAGGATACTGTATAGGTGATTGGTTCCAGAATTGCCTTGAAAATAGAGTTGCAATCTACCGTCATGGTGGTTTCCGGTTCTAATTTCTCCGGCTCTCCTACTGCTTCTCCGTTTGCATTCATCGAATACTTTTCCCAACGAATCAGCTTATATCCAATAGTCGGATAAAAGTTTTCTGGCAGATTTGGTGAAAAAACTTCCTGATAGGAATGTTCTTCGTTCTGCACGTTGGTATTCTGATTGTTTCGGAAAGAAACCTGATAGACTTCCGGTGTCCATTTGGCGTATACGTCCGTTCCATCCGGAACTTTCAATAAAATGCCGTCTTTGTCGAAAATCTGAGTGTTTTTCTCAAAATATCCTTCAAATACATAGTGGTCTTTCTTTGGTGGATAGATGTTGCCGAAACTACGGCTTTTCTCATCTTCCTTTCCTTCAAACACATATACCGAGTCATATTTCAAACCACTGCCCCCGCGGTTTACTTCACCGCCATCCGGAGCATCAGCATGAAGCGTAACTTCTTTTGCGGTTGCACCAATGTAAGGGAACTTGTCCGGGTCTTTCAGAATGGCCGGAATGTTAGTTTTGTACTTTGATTTGTAGATTGTTTTTAAGGTGTTCTCTGGTGTGGTAATCGGACCACGATAAGCAAAATTGTCCGCTATATTGTCCGCCCCATTCAATAAAACATTAGGCGAATTGCAGTACACAAGATTTTGATTAAAGCAGTTTTTTCCAATAACTTCCAGAGAATCCGGCAAGTAAATATCTACACGGCCTGCATAGCCATCATCTGTACTCCCATAAGCCCCCTGACTAAACGCCCAATCATTAACCGTTTTCAGCCCCGTACAAGCCGTGGCGTCAACGACAATGCCTGAACTGGTGACGTTGAAGGAGCCGAGAAAAAACGAATCCTTGTTTTTCGCGTCTGCATCTCCTAACGATTCCACCTTGTGATAGGCGATGATTTTTCCATCTTCATTACATTCCGGTACTTTATCCGGAATAACGATGTCGTTGGTGATTTTTTTTGAGAAATCACCATTTTGATATACTCCAACTATATGAAGATTCATTGCAGGACTATCACTATCACCAGAGATAGCATCATACGCCCATTTTATTTCTCCTTGCGTTTTAGAATTATATCCTTCTACCGGCACTACCGCATTCTGTTTTCCCTCTTTAATATAACAAGAACCGGCTAACAGGCCGGCAACAAACAATGCGCAGATAGCAAAGGATATAATATTTCTTTTTCTTGCTTTCATAAATAATCTCCTTTCTTAAAGCGATTCAGTTGTACGGCAGCTAATTACTACCGGACTCCTGTTGTTTTTAGTATAGTATTAATATGTCTGTTAAGTGGAGCTAATTATATTAGCCCCACCCAAATACAGATATTATGTGTTAAATTAAATTTTTATCCTGTAATTCATTTAAAATATTTTTAAAGATTGACAAATCTGTATAAGCATCAAATCGTAAATCATTTGATTTTTTTGGAAATTCAAAAGTTTCAGTATTTATAAATTGTTTGCATCTATCAATAAGATTTATGCCTTTGGATGATTCAAATGCTTTATAATATCTTTCGGTTTATCACTAATAATATCCTTTATTCTTAATTCAATTAAATTTGCAACAAACATATATATTGTAAAGCATAAATCAATTTGCATTACAATTGGAGTTATTTTGTCTTTTATAAATTCGTTTACAGAACGAAAATTTTTTCTATTATTTTCTCCATTCTCTTCTCCATAAAAAAAAGCTATTTACTCGCAAGCAAATAGCTCATATTTTGAATCGTCCACTAAAGCAAGACCTCTCTTTACTATATTATAACCCATTTCATAGAAATTACAATATCATTTTTATAATCATATGTCATAATCTTAGATTATGTGCTATTGATTTCCCAATTATATTCAAAATATTACATAGCAATGTGCCTTTGTCGCTTATATATGTTTTATGGTAACATATTTCCAATTGGAAATCAATTGTTTTTTTATTATTATACACAAGTTATATAATACTATGTTTTGAAATTTTACAAGAGAGCACATTTGTCCCTTCTTTCATTTACCCAACTCACCCATTCAACACCAAATTTCTTATCTCCTCCGTCCGAACCGCACCAAACGCCCGACTGTCCAACGAATGATTTCGATTATCTCCCATCACAAACCATTCATCCTCTTTTAATTTGCAAATACAATTCCTAGTTTTCATTGGCTCATTCAAATAAGGTTCCTCTATTTGTTTGTGATTCACATAAACTGCATTGTCCCGAATTTCCACCGTATCCCCCGGCGCACCAATAACCCGTTTAATAATATTTAATTTGCCATCCTCTAAAAGATATTTCTTTGGCACATTCGCTTTTGGTGAAATGATAGCAGAAATAATATCGCCCTTTTCAATCCGCCCTTTTAATGCAGCACTGCAGAAAATCAGCTGACCATCCTTAAGCGTTGGCTCCATACTTTCCCCCTCTATCTGAGAAGGACGCACAAAATAAACAAGCACACAGGCAAAAATAATTCCAAATAAAATAGGAAAACCATAAGCCCGTACAATACCTTTTATTTTTCCTTTTTTCAATTGTTTCAAATATCTCATCCCCTTGCATATTCTGCTGCATAAAACAGAAAGTATAAACCTAATATACCATTTTTCCAAAAGTATATATACTTATTTGTTAAAAAAAGAAATCCCCTGCACACGGCGAGGGAATATAAAACGGAGACGATGGGATTCGAACCCATGTGCCCGTGAAGGCAAAACGATTTCGAGTCGTTCTCGTTATGACCACTTCGATACGTCTCCACAACATATTCCATTTTATCAGAATAAGGTAATTTGTCAATAGAAAATTACAACTTTTCTACTCCCCGTTAAGTGCCTCAATTAAAAACAATTCCACCGCTAACTGGTCCGACAATTTACCGGATTTAAACTGCTCTTCCAACTCCAATCTGGTTTGCAGCATCGCCAGTAATTTACTGCGTTTGAAAAGTGCCGCCTGTTTTTCATACTTAGGAATTGTAAACGGAGGAACTCCACATTTTTTTGCAATTTCTCCTGAGCGAAGTCCGCGATTTTTACACTCCTTCACCTGAAGCAAAATGTTGATGTGACGCGAAAACATAAATAAAATAGACATCGGCGATTCCTTGTTGGTATACAAATCTTCGTACAATTTCATCGCACGGTTTTTCTCGCCAAGTGCCACGGCATCAATCATGTCAAACATCTTGGAAACCGTTACCCCCGAACAAATTGCATCTACTTCCGGCACATCAATCAACTTACTTTCACCTACGTAGCCGATGCATTTTTCAAGTTCATTGCTGAGCATTTCCATATCCGTTCCCACTCGCTCAATCAACCGCTCGGCACCCTTTGTTGAAATGCTTTTCCCCGCTTTTTTCATATAGCCGGCAATCCACCGTTTCAACATATGTTCCGGCTGTCTTGCGCACTCGGTCACACATCCATTTTTGTTCATCCACTTAAAAAGGCGGTTGCGCTTATCAATCTCGCGCTCCACAAAAATGATATATGTGGTCTCCGGAAATGATTCCATATAATCTGCCATATCGCTGCTACTTTTAAAATAACCACTGTCCTCTACAACAATCAATCGATTTTCAGCAAAAAAAGGAAGAATCTGAGCCGCCTCAGCAATCTGGGATGGCTCCGGTTTATCACGAAAAAATGTGCGGTTCATCTCATCATCCGGATTCGATAGTTTTTCAATCAACTGATTCCGATAATACTGAACCATGTATCGCTCCTCGCCATATAAAAGCTGGAAACGGGATATTTGATTATTCTTTAACTCATCCTCAATGCGAAGCATACCTGACTCCTCTCAAAAACACGAGCCGGCCAGCATTTTCGTGACCGACTCGCTTTTACAAATTTCTAATTAGTCTTCATACTCTTTGTAATCAAAACTTCTAAACTCTGCAACCGTATTGTATCCGGCATAATCAACACATGCCATACCAACAAATGCACCGGTAAAGAATCCGCCATAACTCTGCAGTACATAGTCATCTGATAAGATTGCTGCGTCTAAAGTTACCGGAATTTCTTTGTAATTCTCACCATCAAATGAATATTCGTAGGTATAAGTCTGTTTTCTAACTTTTGTGCGGAACCAGACATCTGCACCATCCGGTACCGGAATTGCATCATCGCGAAGGAATGATGTATAGCCGCCACGGTTACACTGAGCCACTTCGATGACACGTCCATTTTTCTCATTCCACGTAATAAATGCAAAGGACCAATGCTTGTCATTATAGAAGTTGGTAAGTCCTGCCATCTGCTGATAGGAAAATGGATTGTAACTTACTTTTACAGAAGCATCAAAGTTAAATGCCTGCCAGCGTTTTGCAACCAGTGACAATTCATGTTTATTGCTCAGAGAACCTTGTCCACGGAGAGTCAGTTTGCCATCTCCTGTTGTTCCCATTGCATCGGTAAACGGAACACGAAGCGTATTCCACTCATTATGTAATTTTTCAGTGTCAAATTCATCATGCATGGAATGGTCAAGCGGTGCATCTGTTTTGATTGCATCTTTCGGTGCGTCTACAAGAACCTTTCCGCCGTGGCCGCCCTCAATACGAGGCCATCCCTCTTCATCCCAGTATACTTTCTGAATCGCTGTCTCGCGTCCAAGAGTACAATAACCACGTGGGTCAATACAACACTGATTTTCATGTGTCCACGGACGTCCGCAAAGACTTGCATAATACCACTCACCGCTTGGTGTATCAACAAGTGCGCCATGTCCCTGTTTCTGGATTTCCAAATATGGCGTATCAAAGTTTGTGATAAATGGGCCATCCGGCTCTGTCTCAAAACTTAATTCGTCAAGTGTCTTAGAGCGTGCAACCACTTCCTGATGTGTATACACCGTTCCGCCCTGAGCAGCAAACAAATAATAATATCCATTAATTTTGTACAAGTGAGGTCCCTCGACCAATTTCACCTCTGTACCATTGTAAATATTTCTTGCTGTCTCCGGTTTTAACTGCATCGTATCTGTATCAAATTCTGTCAATGTAATGCCATCAAATGCATGGTGATACTCTCTGTGATCCCATGTCTGCTGAACAAGATATTTTCTTCCGTCATCATCATGGAATAACGAAGCATCAAAACCAACACCATTCACACGAATCGGGTCAGACCAAGGACCATGAATATCTTCTGCTGTCGTAATGTAGTTTACCATATCTTTGAATGGTCCCTCAGTTACTTTAACATCTGTATAAACAAGCCAGAACTTACCATCTGCATAGGAAAGATCCGGTGCCCAAATACCGCCGGAAGACGGATTTCCTTTCATATCAAGCAGTGTCGTTGTTGACAATGCCGATGGCAGCAGTTTCCAGTGAACCATATCTTTGGACTCGTGCAGGCGAACCCCTGGGAACCACTCAAATGTAGAATTTGCAATATAATACGTGTCATCGACACGAATGATTGACGGGTCCGCATTAAAACCCGGCAATACAGGATTTTTAATCTGTTCCATAATTTAATAACCTCCAAAAGTAATCAATTCTGTTTGCAGTAACATTATATCAAAAAAACAATGGCTTGTCTTTAAGATTTTCAAATTTTGGCTTCCATATTTTTCGGCAGTACCAGATTCAGAATTACAGCCACTAAAAAGACTACTGCTACGCAGTTCTGAGCAAATACATTTTGCACAATCTGCGGGAAAATA
>OGHH01001436.1_pt1 | contig 17514 bp, 16 predicted proteins | sample 1571471 | NCBI WGS metagenome assembly OGHH01 (sample SAMEA2581936, study PRJEB24529) | metagenome | biome: Human gut stool | place: China | collected 2011
GAGCAGCTGCCGCACGAGAACTTCGTGCGCCTGATGGAGATCGAAGACTACGAGTTCAACCGTCTGCTCGACCATTACAACATCCATCCCGAGGTCACCTACGACACGACGAGCGACTTCGCGCTCTTGTCCATGGTCGAGGCGGGACTTGGCGTCAGCATCGTGCACAGCCTGCTCATCAAGCCCGAGCGCTATCATGTCGCCGTGCTGCCGCTCAACGTCAAGCAGTCGCGCGAGATCGGCATCGCCGTGAAAAAAGGCTTCCTCCCCTCCACGATCACACAGCTTTTCCTTCAGCATGTGGTCGACTACACCAAGGATATGGGCGAGATCACCGTCATCCGGCACTGAGTTTTTCTTGAAAAATCAGAGGAAATTTCATTTTCCAACCGGCGGTTGGAAAGGATTTTCCCCGATTCAACCACCGCGCCATTGTCAATCCTCCCCATGCCCCCTATACTGAGTCCATAACCGGTGATTCAAAGCCGCGGCTGCAGCACGGGGCAAGGAAGGACCAACATGTTACGATCGGCGATCAGGCGTTTGCACACGATGTGCTGCCTGAATATGAGGGAAACGTCGGCGCCTGACTTCCCGTTCGACGCGGGACACCCGCTTATCGCGTTTCCAACGCTCACTTTACTATTATAATGCAGTGCAGGAGGATAGACAACTTGGAAGAATCGACAATGGGCGCGCGCATTCTGCGCCGCCGTAAAGAAAAAGGACTGACACAGGAGGCGCTGGCAAACAAGCTCGGTGTGAGCAATCAGGCCGTGTCAAAGTGGGAGGGCGATGTCTGCTGCCCCGACCTGCAGCTTTTGCCGCTGCTGGCCGACACGCTGGAGCTCAGCCTCGACGAGCTCTTTGGCCGCGAAAGCAAAGAAAAGCCCACCCAAAAAGCGGAAGCGGACAGTCAGATCTTGCCCATCGCGGCAGAGCTGCCGTGGGAGGATGACGACGCCATCCACGCCGTGCTCTTCCAGGGGCACCGGCTGCTCCAGCCGAAACAGGGGGGCCTGTTCCGCCACGACAAATATGACGAGATCCGCAAGACCGTCGAGCTGCACTTTTCCGGCACGGCGCAGGATATTTACAGCGACTTTTCCGTCGTCTGCACCGATTCGACGATCTCCGGCAGCGTCAGAGCCGGTGATGGCGTGACCTGCGCCGACGTCGGCGGCGATGTGTCCGCGAGCGACAGCGTCCGCTGCGGCGAGGTCAGGGGCAACGTCCGCGCAAGCGACAGCGTCACCTGCGGCGACGTCAGCGGCAGCGTGAGCGCCGAGCGCGTGCGCTGCACCAAAACCGGCGGCGATGAGCAGGAGGGCTTCGCCTTTACCAAGAAGGGCAAGAGCTTTACCTTTCCTCTCCGATAAAAATCGCAAAAGTGCGGTGTCCCAAGACACCGCGCTTTTTTCCTTGTCATCGCGGCGGGTTTGTGTTACCATAACTTTGACAAAGGAAAAGGTGGGAGAAACATGGAAAATACCTTCAAGAGTTCCGTCTTCGGCGGCTTCAACCGCGATGACGTCATCCGTTATATCGAAAAAACCTCGCTCGAGAGCAAGCAGCAGATCGAAGCGCTCGAGCAGGAGAGCGACGGCCTCTGCCGCGAGAATGCAGAGCTGCGCGACAAGCTCGCCGCCGCCGAGCGCGAGCGCGACGGTCTCAAGGAATCCTACGAGACCGCGTCCGGCGCGCAGGAAGCGCTGAAAAAGGGCCTGACCGCCGCGCAGGAGACGATCTCCGAGCTGCGCGCGCAGATCGAAGAGGGCACGCAGAAGCTTGCAAGTGCCAAAGCCGACTATGACCGCCAGCTCAAGGCGCGCGAGGAAGCGTCTGAGCAGCGCATCGCCGAGCTGGAAGCGCAGCACGCCGAACGCCTTTCCGCCGCCGAACAGGAGCGCAAGCGCCTTTTAAGCGAGCTTGACGAGCTCCGCCCGCAGGTCGAGGAATACGGCCGCGTCAAGGCGCACATCGCCGACATTGAGCTCTCCGCCCGTGAGCGCGCCGACGCGCTCGACGCCGCCACGCGTGAGCGTTTGCAGGCAATGATCGCGGCATGCAGAGGGCACTGCGAGCAGGTGCTCTCGACGCTCGGTGCGACTTGCGAGAGCGTGTCGAACGAGCTCAAGCGCGCGGACGCTGCCGTCGCACAGCTGCCCGAGGCGTTCACCACGCTGGAGGGCCAGCTCGACGAGCTCAAAAAGTTAGAGCAGTGACAAGATAGCAAAAAAGAAGTGCGTTCCCGTTAGGAACGCACTTCTTTTTATGCTAATTCGCTGTACTGATTAAAAATGTCTGCAAATTCGTCCAGATGCTCGCGCAGGTCGTCGGGCGCCTCGGTGCGGAAGTAGAGCACCTCTCCCCCGCGGCGCAGGATAAGAAACTGGTGGACTTCGTCCGGTTCATTTGGAAGCCGGGTATTTGGTTTGATAAATTCTGCGTAGTACGCTTCGTCAAAGCCGTCAATCGAAAGCGTCTGCGCACCGTCTTCCATAAAATAGTCCCGCAGCTCATGTGTCAAGGGCTTTGCCAGCGTTGAAATGCGTGGGGCGTAGAAGTCTACCTCTGTGCTCAGCTGCTCCCAGCCGTCGATCATTCCCGCATGCGGCGTTTCGCCGACAGAATACACATGCCCGCCGAGCGGCGTCGAAAGATCGCGCTGATAGCACCAGTCGAACGGATTGCCGCCGAGCTCTTCGGCGCGAAGATATGGCAACGTCGGCTCATCATAGTCATCGCCGTACTTGCTGTATCCCCCTTTTCCGAAGAGCACCGCGACCATCAGCACAACGACAATAAGCGAGAGCGCGCGGTCTACCCCCGCCCAGCGGTTGCGCGGCATCTTCTCCACATATTCGCAGTCCTCCATCGCGCGCTTAAGCGTACGCATCTCTTTCCGCTCCTGCGCGCCGCTGAACATACCGATGATGCTGCCAAGGAGTAGCGAAACTCCTTGAATCACATCATTCTTCGGCATCGTGAGCAGCGACAGCAGCGGGATACTCCACGCGTAAAACACAAGAAAAATGAGCCCCGCGTCCATCAGCAGATAGACCAGCGGCAGAAAATAGCTGCGGCGCAGCTTTTTGCACAGTCTGCGGTAGCCATAGGAGTCCGTACAGTCCTTCGGCGTGGGGACGTGCGCAGTCCTGTCACCGCGCCAGATATAGAAGATGCCGTCCTTCGTCCGGCAGACGTACTCCCAGCCCAGGCGGGCGCGCTTTTCGCGCAACAGCTCGTCGGGGTCGTCATCGTCCGCGGCGGGTTCCAGGTGATAGCGGCAGTCGCGCGGCTCGCCGATCACAAAATCGTCGTAGCGGAGCAGGAGCTTCCCCTCCGCCGCGCGCTCGGAAAGCCACTGCTCGATGCCGCGCGGGTCATAGGCGCTGGGCACAAAGCGGATGCTCTTCGTCTCGGGCTCATTCTCTTCGTTCGGCGCAGTCCCTCCGCTCTCCGGAAGCTCTGTTGTCTCGCGCAGGTTTTCGTCCATTCGCGCTCCCTCCCCTCTTCTCTCTATGGCAAAGTATAAAGAAGCGAGGGAAATTTTTCAAGCAAGTTCAGTGAGCATTGACAAAAATCGCGCGCAAGTTTATTGTTACATCGCAAAAAAGGCAGGAAATTCCTGCCTTTTTTCGTTTCACAGCAAAATTGGCTGAATTTGTCTTCCCTCCAGCGCCGCCTCGGCCGTCGGGATAATTTTGCGGAAGTCCGCGATCAGCGACGTGGGCTTCGCCTCGGCGTTGTCCTGCCCGAAGGGGACAAAATAGTAGTTCTTGCGGTTCAGCAGCACCGCGATGTTCGGCGCGCTCGCGGATAAGCCGTCGTTCGTCGCCAGCGCGAGCACGACAGGCTTGCCGTTGCGCAGGTGCCCCTTCGCCGCCATCGTCACCGCACCGTCCGTGATGCCGTGGGCGAGCTTGGCAAGCGTGTTTCCCGTGCAGGGCGCGATGACGAGCACTTCCATCGCCCCCTGCGGGCCGAGGGGCTCGGCTTCGACGATATTGCGCACGGCCCTCCTCCCCGCCAGCGCCTCCACGCGGGTGACGAAGTCCTCCGCCGTGCCGAAGCGCGTGGAATACTTCGCCGCATTTTCCGACAAGATTGGCACAATCTCGTGCTCGCGCGCGATGTCCTCGTAGAGTTTCAGCAGCTCGGGATGGTTGCAGAACGAGCCGCAAAAGGCAAATCCGATCTTCATGCTTCCTCCTTGATGAGTCGACATAACGTCTTTTTGATGGCCCGCGCCGCCGTCTCTGGCGCGACGCGCCCGGGCAGTCCCCCTGCCTTGAGATACGAAAGGCGCAGCGTTTCGACCGCGTCCATGTCAAAGCCGCTCGCGCTCGCAAGCTCGATGAGCAGGCAGGCCGGCGGCAGTTCGGCAAGGAGCGTTTCGTCCTCTTTCGTCAGCTCGGTGTGCTGCTCCAGATAGGGAATGAACTGCTCACGCCCGAAACGCAAGCTCTCCATCTTCTCTCGGTAGTAGTCCTCGCCTTGCTTTTTCCACTCTGGGATAAAGGGGCAGTTCGGGGATAGGCAGTAATCATAGTAATTTTTGATATGGGCAATCAAATCGCCCTCGCCGTCGCCAATGTCAAACCGCCCGTCATAGTGGAAGTCCTCACCGTCAAAAACAGCGGAAATCTCAAAATCGGTCTTGTGATACCAACCGATATTTTTATCGCCTTCACGCTCACGGTGCTGTTTTTCGTCCAGAACGCCAAGCAGCTTATTCCCAAGAGCAAAGCTCAAATTGGTAAAACGGTCATTGAACTCCTTATCATAAAAGGCAGGGTGTTCCGAAAAACCGATAGAGAATGTCAAACTGTCTGGCTTTTTCTCAGAGAGTGTTTCTGTTTTCTGCTTCTCGGTAACGACTACTTTCAAGTGGTCGTTTGCCGCATTTTCCTTTAGCTTTTCTTCAAGGTCGCCACGGCTCAACTCTTTGCCGAACAGCGGGAACTCCACATTTTGCAGAGAAACGCTGTCCTCGGAAATGGTCACTACCTCATACTTATCCGCACCGATATACACCACATCGCCCTCGTGATAGAGGTAGTGCAGAGGATGCAGCTCCAAAAGCTCCTGCCCGAAACGCCACGCATTGCTGCGGCTGTAAACATCGCTTGTCTTGCCCTGTACCAATTTCAAAAAGTCAATGAGCTGCTGAACGGTGGCAGGGTCGGATAAATGCTGTTCCATCTGTTCGGCAGTCACATCGGATAGGTCTGTGCGTTCTACATTGGAAAGCAAGGCTTTCTCATAACCGTCCAAATCTCTGATAAAGTCAGAAAGCCTTAACGCAAGGGTATCCCGTTTGTCGGCAGGGGGCAGGTCACGCTTTGAGTCAATAAAAACCTGTCGCCGTATCTTCCTTTGACTCTCAATCTCATATTGCGGAGCTTCGACCTTTTCCAGATAGTCGGCGTAATGTTCTTCCTCTTTTGGATTGAGATAGCATTTATTCTTCACTATCAACTCACGCAAGCGTTTTTCAACCTTTGACCAAGGGAGAAGTACATCGGGTTCGGTATATGAACCGTGCTTTTCTATGGCAATACCTTTTCCACTAAACCAAGCACCGCCCTGTGTACCGTCTGGATAGAAATGCGTACCGCCGCCGATACCATATTCCTTTTTAAGAAATTCAATATTCTTCTTGCTATCCTCGTGCTTCCAGAACTGACGATAAATACGGTACTTGCCGTCTTGAAAATCGCTTCCCTTTACCAGAACAGAGTCAATATCCTCCTGTGAAACGGAAAAAGCAGAGGACTTTTCTTCCTCTGCTTCAACCATCATTTCAATCTGTTCATCCACTGTGGGGAGATTGGCTCTGACCTCATCTTCGTTGGCAATGCTTACTTGTAAATCAGTTCGGTCAAGATGACCTCCTCCGCTTGACTGCGGATATTGTTCATCATTCCTACCCACTGCATCGGTGCTTTCTCTTTCAGCTCCTCCGTCACGCCCTGTTCCTCGGAGAGCTGCTTCGTCAGAAGCTCCAATCTCTGGAGTGCGGTCTGTTCGGTCTGGTAGAGATGTTCGGAGAGTTTCCCCGATGTCAGCAGATTGAGATAAGTCACTCGCTTGTTCTGCTCCAGATAATCCCTGTGCATCATAGCGTACCTGCCAAGCTGAATTTCTGGCTCTGTCGGTAATGTTAGGTCGGGAATAAGATAATCCCCCTGTTTCGTGTAAGTGATTTCGCTCATTATCGTTTCTCCTTTCGGGTTGTTTTCTGCCCTTATCATACTGATTTCGGGCTGTTTGTGCAAAGGTGCGATTTTGGCTTTTCTCTGCAATTTGCACATTTCGGACGGTCTGGGAAATCTCTCGGAGTGCCATTTCGGAAATATCGCTTGTGGCAAGTCCGATAGCGTTTATCGTGGCAGGGGTATTGAAATTGATAATGTCGGAAAAATCGTCACGCTCAAAATACTCGCCTGTATCCAGACCGCAGCGGCTCATCAGCATAAATGCAACGCTGTTTACTGCAAGCCGCTTATAGATAACCTCAACATTGAAGTCGTCAAGTTCCTCTAAAAAGCTGTCCTTCGTACACTCTTTAAGCTGTGCCAGATAATCGGGCAGATTGTCCTCAACGGCGTTTTTAGCGGTCTGCATAAGAGCTTCGCCCAAGTCATTACCCTCTAAATCCCCAAACCTGTCGGAGAGCCGTTCTATGACCGCCTGTTCGTATCGCTCATTCATCTGCCATATCGGAACAGGGCGGCTGTTATAATATCCCTCGTGGGTATCGGAAACATCAAAATAGTATTTGAGGGTATTCCTGCGACCTTTCGTATCAAACACCGCTATTCCACGGCTGTCCTTATTTACCCAACGCTTAAACTGTCTGTTCCAAGTTTCAAGCGTGGTTACAGCGGTAGCGTCGGGGCGTTGAGCGAAAATCAAGAGCTGCTCGTCAAAGCGACACTTATAATTTCGGCAGGCAGAGGACAAAAAGCTCTGCCACGCCTGCGGATTCCTTGAAACCGCAGCACCTGTACGCTGATACAGTTCTGTAATTAGCTGATACTTCGCAGCCATATTTTCGTACACCTCCTTATCGTTCTAAATCTCGGCTTTTTTGTTTCTTGTCGTATTCCTCACACCTCTCGGCAATCTCGCAATACATCTTTTTACGCATTTCAGACTCATACGCTCGGTATTCCTTTGCCTTTTCGGTGGGCTTATACCAAACGGTTTTCTTATCGGCTTCGTCCAAGCTCTCATAGCGTTCATCAATCATATCGCTGTATTTCTTGTAGATTTTCTGTGCCTGCAAGCTGTCTATTGCATAGCGGTATCGGTCAAGGCTTTTGTGTGAGCCACGAAGCTGTGCATATTCATAGAGCATACAGACAATTTCACGGTCAAGACCTTTCTGCCCCTCGGCGGCATAGATTTCCGACAATCCTTTACAACGCCACGAATGGAAAGGGGCTGTGTCATTGGAACTGTGAGACGAAATATATACGCCGTCCTTTTTCACGGTTATGCGATTTATAAACTCAGTACTCATTCCGCACCACCGCCCAGAAAAGAAATGACCTTATTTGCCTTGATACTCTTTTGCAGGTCGTTGATAAGCCCGATGTCGGCAACCGTGATACCCTGCATAGAGAGAATATCGTCCATTGTCATAGCGGAAATCTCTTTTTCATCGGTAAAGCCTGCTTCAAAAATCTTGTTCAAGACCTTAATTGCTTTTTGATTTACAGCCATTTATCGTTCCTCCTTGTTGTTAGGCTTCTTTGCTTTTTCCTGTTTCTTGATTTTAGCAACGGCTTCCTTTGCCCAATCTGGCATTTTCTCTGGCTTGATAACACCAAGCACATCGTACCTTTCCCATCTGGCTCGTTTACCGTCTGCAAGGCAAGTACCGAATACCGCCTGACCTCTGCCGCCAATTGCACCGTGTCCGCCGTCCACCAATACAAGCTGATAGGCAGAGTGCTGATATTCATAGCGGTTAAGCTCTGCATTGATAACCACCACCTTGCCAACAATGCTCTCATTTCGGTTATCAGGAATACAATCCTCTGTGGTAAACGGGGTCATATCAAAATCAAATCGGGATTGCTCCTCTTTGACGACTTCAATCTGTGCCTGCACTCGGTCAGTAAATATCTGCATTGCTTCCAGATAATCGTCCGTACCCACCGCTTCTGTTGCCCACGCTGCGGAAAACGGATTATCATAGGTGCAGAAGCAGACCATAAAGGGATATTTATCTGCTTCGTTTACACCGAATACAACCTCTTTTTTGCCGATATGGATACTCTGCCTGACCTCATAATCGCCAAGCATACGCTTTTCTTCATTCTCCATCTGGCTGCTCCTTTCTTCGTTTTTTCTCGTTCTGCTCGTCTAAAATCTTTTTGATACAGACATCGCAGAAAATAATAGACCCGTCCTTGTATCGGGGATAAGGACAGGTCGTACAGTCATATATTTTCTTTTTATCGCTCACGGTCATCACGCTGCCTTTGCTTTTTCTGGGGCTGATTGTACGGCATATTACACTCGGTTTTATACCGTTCATTCAGCTTTTCTCTGGCAGAGGACAGTTCATTGCAGTAATAGCCCCAAAAATATTCCTTGCCGTTTTTACAATACCAACAGACATACGGATTAGGAGCTTTTGGGTTATGACCAATGACAAGCTCGTTACTCCCGATAGTACAGCTCTCGATAATTTCATAACCGCCGTTTATGCGTTTTTCTTCGTTCATAAGCACCTCTCATTCTTTGGCATACTTCCGATAAGCCTTTTCGCCTGCGGCACGGAGCTTCTGCACACGGACGCTCCCTACAAGCTCTGGGAATTTTGCCTGCAGCTTTCGTCTTGTCCTGCCCACGCTCTCAATGCTCGGAAGCCCAAGATAACGGTACTGCGACATTACCTCCGCAAAGGGCATTGCACCTGTGTCTTTCAAACAGGTATTGCACACCTTTAGATACAACAGCATATCGTCGTTTCTGGCTTCCTCGTCTTTTTGCAGCACGACTCTTACCTTGCCCTCAATGGTTTTGAGATTTCTCATCGTACACCTCCATATAAATAGGAAAAGGGCGGCTCGTTGTGGCAAGCCGCCCCGTTCCTGCAAAATCGGGTTACTTCTTCTTCCTGTTTCGGATATTGAGCCATATCATCGCACCGATGATAAACGCCACAAGCACTATGGCAACAATCGTTTTAGCGTCCATTCCTTAATCCTCCTTTTTCTTTCTGTTCTTAAAGCCGATAAAGCCAAGCACTCCTGCACCTGCAAGGGAAACAGCCGAAAGACTTACCCACAAGCCCAGATTAAAATCGTCGCCCGTTTTCGGGGTATCTCTGAACTCGTTGTGCATCTGGACAATCGTGGTCGCCCCTACCTTGATAGTGAGCTGTTTGTCGGCAGGAAGAATATATCCTGCGGAAGCCTTGTCGTTTACTTCGGATACGGTGTACTCACCAATTCTCAAGCCCTCAACGAAGATTTCGCCGTTTCGGTCAGTCGTAAAGGTCTTGTCATAGCCGTTCACGCCTGTTACTCGGAAAGAGAAGCCCTCAACCTTGCCGTCGGAAGATGTTTTGACGATTTTTAATGAGCCTGCCTGTGCGGCGTTCACAAAGCCTTTTCCTGCTTCATTTTCCACCACATAGGTCTTGCCGTTTTCATCAATGGATACGGTATAGACATTTTCATCAAGGACGAAGCCTGTCGGGGCTGCTTTTTCACGGACAAAATATTTTCCGTAGCGGAGGTCTTTCATCTGGTAAACACCACCGTCAAGCTCGGTCATTTCGCCAAGAAGCTCATCGTCCTTGTCAAACTCGCCGTTGCCGTTGGTATCAGCAAACACCTCAAAGACAGCACCAGAGAGCTTGTTGTCGGGATAATCCTTATCCACCTTTGTCAGCTCAATGTTGCCCTTAATGAAGTAGTTGACCATCTCGATTTCCACAGCCTCGTCCACCTTGCCGATAGTAACGGCGATTTCTTCTTCGGATAGTACAAAGCCTTTCGGACTTTCGATTTCACGGATTATCCAAGTACCATAGGGCACTTTGGCAAAAGAAAAACTACCGTCATCTTTTGATGTGGTAGTCTGGATAGCATTTTCTTTTGTAAATTCCTCTGTGCCTGCCTTAAAGATACCGATGACCGCACCGCCTAACGCCTTGCCGTCCTCATCTGATTTCTTACCGCTGACAGAGCCGTAAATGAGTTTGTTCTCAATGGCTTCGCCGTCATTTGCTGTGATGTGGACGGTTGCAGTGTCCTGTCCTTGATATTCAAAGGTTACAGGGTATTTCTGGTCGCTTATGATATATGCGGAGTTGGTGGAGATTTCTTTGACATAGTAGCTGCCAAACGGTAAATCGGTTGTCGCCTTGCCATAGCCGTTCTCGTCAAAGGAGATAATCTCAATCAAGCCGTCGGCAGAGATTACCGTGCCGTCTGCGGCAACAATATCCTTTTCCGCATACAAGCCAAAGGTTACATCAAAGATTTCTCCATTATTGCCGATACCGTAATTTTTATCCACCTCAAGGCTCTTAGTAAGGTCGATTTCCACACGCTGACGCTCGTTATAGAAGCTCGTTGCCGTTTCGGTAACAGCCATATTCTGACCTGCATAAACAAGCTCGACAGAGTGGATTTCATCATTCAGCACCATTCCAAACGGAGCTGTGATTTCCTTGACCTCATATTTTCCGAGGTACAATTCCTTTGATTTTGCCGTACCGTCTGCACCTGTGGTAATGGTATCCACAACCTCGCCTTTGGAAGCTCGGAGCGTTCCGTCCAAAGTGTAAATATCTTCGGCGGCGGTAATCTCATAAACTGCACCCTCAAGACCGCTTACTGCAAAAATCGGCTGATACAGACCGTTATTCTCGAATACGGAGCTGAACACCTCGCCAGATTTGGAAACAGTAATCGTGCCTTTCTGTGCCATATTGGAGCGTACCACTTCAATCACGGTAATACCGCTTTCCTCGGTGGAGTTATCCTGTGCCACATCAAAATAGACAGGCTCGGAGTTCAATACATACCCATACGGTGCTTGTACCTCTACGAGTGAATATCCCGTGCCGTATTCCAAAGTCTGCGGTGTGATAAGGTCGCCGTCTGCCGTAGTATAGAAGGTGTCAATGGTCGTCACTTCGGGATAAGTGAAAGTCATAGTCACAAGATTTCCATTCGGGTCGTAAATCTGGAAGCCTGCACCTGCATACGGGATTGTCTTGCCTGTTTCCGCATCTTTCTTGACAATCTTGATATAGCTTTCAAAGTTGGCGTTGTTGATTAGGAAACGGTAGGTCTGACCGTCGGCACTGATAAACACATCAAAGTCCTTCATCAGCTCACGCCCATCCCAACCAGAGGTCTGGTGGACGGTGTAGATACCGTAAGGCATATCCTTTGTCTGGGCAAAGCCGTTCTCATCGCAAGTGAGGACATCACGCTCGGTTTCCTTTGCGTTTTCAAAGCTGCCTGCCGATTTCAAATAGACCTCAAAGGTCGCTCCGACTTCGGGAGTTTCAATCTGTGTTTCGCCGTCATCGGTGTGTTTGATAATAGCGATATTTCCCTTAATGACCTGCTCGGTTACATCGTTGGCGGTAGAGTTATATTCCACGGTATAAAGCTCTGGCTCTGCACCGACTTTGTGAATGGTCGGGTCGAGCAAGTAGCCCTCGGACGGTGTAAGCTCTCTTACCGTCCAATCGTCGCCGCAGATATAATACTTGCTTGTAAACTGTCCGTTTCCGTCCGTCGTATAGGTGTCAATGAGTTCTTCGCCCTTGTAAATGCCGTAAACCGCACCTGCAAGAGAAGCGTCGCCCTGTTCCGTTCCCGTTTCCACATCGGATTTTGTCACGGTCACATTGAACTTTTTGAGTACATTGACAAAAGTACGGCTCGTTACCTTTTCCCATTCAATCGGTGCTGTCTGGGATGCAGGAACGACATAGCGGATAGCCGTATCCACTTCCTCAACCACATACGGCGTATCTCCGCTGATAAGGACATCAGAGAATTTCGCCACACCCTTTGCGTCGGTCACGGCATATTCGTCAACAGGCAAGCCGCTTAAAGATGTTCCGTAAAGGTGGAACTTCACACCCTCTACCAGATTGTCCTCGGAATTTTTGATAACCTCCAGAGAGCCACGCTTCAAGGTGTTGTTGAAGTTTACCGTGGTCGTTTTTCCACCAATAAGAGTTACAGTCTGGGATTTCTGCGGTTCGTAACGGTCAATGGACTGTTCGGTAATGGTATAGGTGGCAGGGAATAAGCCCTCCACGGTAATATTTCCGTCTTTGTCTGTCGTTACGGTCTTGTTGAAGTTATCGCCCTTGATATTAAACTGAATACCGCCGACAACGCCGTCCTCGGAAGTCTTTTTCAGGGCAATCGTGCCTGTCGGCGTTTCAATGTTGAGATATGCGGCAACCGTATCGGCGTTCTCAACGCCCGTTACCAAATCCTGCAAGTTCGGGTCGCCGTAAGCAATCATCTTTGCACTGTCGCTGACTGTCGGCACGCCGTTTCGCTTTGCCGTAATGCGGACAGAGCCAGAAACGGCAACGGCAGAGCTGATAGTCAGCTTGTTGCCAGACTTTGATACCGACACATTTCCGTCAGAGCTTGAAAAGCTGTAATCGGAAAGCACACCGTTCTTGTCCGTCAGCGTGATGCTGTATTTGCCGTCTTTGTAGGCAAGCTCTTTGGTAATATCATTTTTACCGCCCGACATAAAGCTCGGAATGGTGTTATGCTCACTCAGCAGCGAAACAATCTGGTCATAGGCAGCCTTTGCTCCGCTGTTGGGATAATTTGAGCCGAAGTGCAGGCTGTATGCCTTTGTACTGTTCTGCTGATATGAGCCTGTGGCTTCACGGCAGCCTGTTACAAACTCCCATACAAGAGTCTGTGTCGCAAGCCATTTTTCATCATCACTGCCCGACAGATGACTGCGGTTGCCTTGATACCCATAGAGCAGGGCAAGTCCAACCGCCTTTTTCTGGTTTGTGGAAAGGGCGTTCCAAGTATCTGAGGAAGCCTTTTTCAAGGTGTTTCCCGTTTTCAGCGGTACGCCCGGCTGAATACAGAACGCATTTTCTCCGTCCACAAACATACGGTATTTGTATTTTCCCGTACCGCCTGCGGTATAGCCGTCAAAGACAGCACTTGAATTGTATCTCATCGTATTGCCGCTGCTGTCATAGGTGTGGGTAAAAGAAATCGTGCCTATATCGCCCGCAGCAAACGCCGTTGTCGCAGGCAAAACGGACAATGCCGTGACCGCAGCCATAAGAGCAGCCGCAGCCTTTTTGAATAATCTACGAAATTTCATCGTTTACCTCCTGTTATTGTTGAGTTGAATTTTCCTTACTAACCGAAAAAAGCCGCCTGTTGGCAGCTCATATATTTTCTTTTTTCGGATAGTTACTGGTAGTAGTTAGGGGGAGAGGTGTGGAGAGGGGGAAACCGAAAATATGGCTATCCACCGTAAACAGGCAGACCTCGCCCTCGGTGTGTGGCTATCGTTCACGGTCTTTGCTCCGCTGTAAATAACGGTTGTAAAACTCCAACGCTTTCACAACAAAGTCCGATTCCTGCCCTCTGGGAATAGACTTGGGGATGAGCTTGGTTATCCGTTCATCACGAAAGGCAGGCTTCTCCCTCTGGTTAGGTTTTTCCTCCTCCATAATGGATTGGATAACCTCGTCCGTGAGCTTATCATCCTGCATAAACTTCTTCATTTTGATAGCCTGTGCAAGTGACGGGGTAGCGTCGCTGTACTCCATAGCTTCAAGCAGAGTGTATTGCTGTTCTTCGGGCAGATAAGAGATTTCCACCGCAGGACGAAAAGCAATCTGCCTGTCATCGACCATTTGCAAGATTTCGGGAACAAGCTCGGTAAGGCGGATATAGCGGTAAATTTGCGGTTGACTGTCACCGCTTTTTTCACTTATTCTTTGTGCTGATGTTGTTCCTTTTAACTTATTATCCATTGGAGAATAAGTTAAATCGTTACGCTGTCCTTGTCTGTTCATCGCTTCAAGCCGCATTTTATAGGCAAAGGCTTTTTCACTCGGAAGAATAGTTGACCTCTGCAAGTTACTCTCCACCATTACAATAATGGCTTCATCACGGCTTAAATCCTTAACCTCGCATTTCAGCGTTTCCAATCCTGCAAGCTCACACGCCTTTTTCCGCCTGTGTCCGCTGATAAGCTCATACCGTCCGTCCTCTTTGAGCCGAACAGTCGCAGGAGTCATTACACCATTTCGTTTAATACTATCGACAAGCTGCTCCATATCCTCGTCAATGAAAACCTTAAACGGATGGTCTGGGAACTCGTCAATTTCTGAAATGGGAATATCCCTTATCTTGCTGAGCTTCGCTTCTTCACGGCTCTGGTCTGTTTCAAACAGGTCATCGTAAGCGGTCAGCTCGATTTTTGTTTCTTTGCTTCTCGCCAATGTCCGCCACCTCCTTTCCGAACTGCTCATAAGCTGCGGCAACCTTTCCGCTTTTGTCATAAGCGAAAATGCTTTTTCCCTCTGCCGTAGCTTCAACTGCACGGATGGAGTGCGGTATCTGGGAATCAAAGACTTTGATGTTCTGACCGTATGCACTCTTTACCAATGCAGTCACTTCCTTAGAAATGTTGGTGCGTGGCATTACCATTGTCATAAGGATACCGTCTATCCGCAGCTTGGGGTTGATTTGCCGCTTGACCATTGACACCGAGCGAAGCAAAAGCTCTAAACCTTTGGCAGAAAGATAATGGGGCTGTGTCGGGATAATCACGCTGTCAGCCGCCGCCAGAGCATTGATGGTTATCATGCCTAAGCTCGGCATACAATCAATAAGCACATAATCGTAATTCTTTTTAACCTCATTGACATAGGTTTTCAGCACACGCTCACGGCTCATTGCATTGATTAGCCTTACCTCAAAGCCCGACAGCTCAATGTTTGACGGAAGCAGGTCAACGCCCTCTCTGTGATGGATAATACCCTGTGAAGCATCAAGCGTTTTATCGTCTATGATGTTCTGCATCACAGTAGAGAGCGTTATGGGAATATCGTCTGGTCTGTTATAACCCAGAGCCATCGTGAGATTTGCCTGTGCATCAGCGTCAATCAGCAGGACTTTTTTACCCTGTTGCACCAGACTTACGCCCAGATTGACCGCCGTGGTGGTCTTGCCGGAGCCTGACGGTCCTGAGATAAGCACCACCGGCTTCTCCCGGCGCTCGCGGTAGATACGCTCTGCCGCTCGGGAGATCTGATCAGCATAGGCGTTCTCTGATTTTTCTATGAGCCTGTGCGGGTCAGCCGACATGGAATTAAGCTCTAAAACAGGAATACATTTCATAAATTGTCCCCTTTACTAAATTCGTCCGCGGTATACCCGCGGACGAGAATGTAAAATTCGGAATTCAGAATACAGAATTCGGAATTTAGGCGTCCGCTTCGCGGACGTAATTAAAAAAACGCTGAAACAATAAATACTGGAACTCAATTTGAGATAACGTCCCACGGAGTAGGACACAATAATTCCGAATTCCGAATTTAATTTAAATTCCGCTGAGCAGCTTCTTTTCCATCTCGCCGCGGTCGGTAGCGTATTCAAGCGCTGTCTCGTAGGATATCTGACCGGTCTTGTAGAGGTTAGCGAGGCTGACGTTGAGCGTACACATTCCATCGCGGGCACCTGCCGCCATAGTGGTCTCCATCATGTTTATCTTCGCGGAACGGATAAGATTGCGTATCGCATCGGTGCCGATCATTACTTCGACTGCGGCTACTCTGCCCTTGCCGTCGGCGCGGGGGATAAGGGTCTGCGCGATGATGCCCTGTATCATGCTGGCAAGCTGAGAGCGCACCTGATCCTGGGAATGTATCGGGCATGCGTCGATGATTCTGTCAACGGTCTGAGCCGCGCTGGAGGTATGCAGCGTACCGAATACGAGATGTCCGGTCTCGGCTGCGGTCATCGCAAGGGAGATGGTCTCGTAATCGCGCATCTCGCCGATGAGGATAACGTCGGGGTCATCGCGCAGGGCAATGCGAAATACGTTGCCGCCCAGCGGATTTTTCCGCTGGAGGCGCCGCCCATAATAAGGGTCACCTCTAAAAACCTTGTTTGAGTGAAAATGTGTATAGCACACCGACTGCTTCTTCAAACCTCCTCGTAAGGCATACAGCCTTACTTCGTCGGCTTTCATCGCATTCGGCGCACTCTACCCATTTTCCCTTTTCAAACCGGTTTTTAGAGGTTCCCAAAATATAAAGCATTTTTCGAGAAGGGCTTGAACTTCTGGTTCCGAGCAAGAAAGAACGCCTGACTGCATGGTTGCAGTCGGGCGTTCTTGGTTATATCCGGCTTCGGCGGGAATGTCCGTATGATCCTGGTGATGTAATCAGCTCCGTATACTTTGACCCTGTTGGCTGGAGCTTTTCAGCGGTGACTCCGCCTGGCTGAACTGCTTTTCTGTCTGGGATTTGGGCTGCGTGCGCTTCCTGGATTCTGTAGAAGTATCCGCAGAATAGGCCGCTGCCGCGGATTCCTCCAGCGCTGACCGGGACGAGGGCATTCTGCATTTAAGCGTGCAGCCGCGGCAGCTGTGCTGACCGCAGGAGCACCCCTTTTTCCGGGAATACCTCACCGCCGCGAAGAATCCTACAGCGATAAGCGCGAGTATCAGAATACTTACCAGGTTCATGGAGATCTCCTTTCAGGCGAGGCCAAACAGTAGTCCCACCGACCTCACCAGGAACGCCATGACCCATGCTATAGCGCACTGAATGAGCACGGTAGCCGCGGCTGCTCTTGCGCTGCCAAGCTCCCGCTTGACGGTGGCTATCGCGGCAACGCAGGGAGTGTACAGCAGCACGAACACGAGGAACACCGCCGCAGTGAACGGGGTAAAAAGCGTGGTGGCGCAGCGCCAGTCGCCGAAGCCCAGCGGTGCGAATATCGGTGCGACGAACCCGCCGAGCAGAGCCAGCAGGCTGTCCTCCGGGGATTCCACGATGTTCCGCCGAACATCGAAGTTCTGGAGTATCCACACGATGATGGACGCCGCGAATATCACTGTGAACGCCTTCTGTATGAAGTCCTTCGCCTTTTCCCAGATGAGCTGACCCACGCTCTTTGCGCTTGGCAGGCGGTAGTTCGGAAGCTCCATCACGAACGGCACCGGTTCGCCGCGGAATTTTGTAATTTTCAGCAGCAGGGCATAGAGCATTCCGCAAAGAATGCCGAAAACGTACAGCCCGATCATTGCCAGCACCCGGTACTGCGCCGGGAAGAACGCCCCTATCATCATCGTGTAGATGGGCAGCTTTGCCGAGCAGCTCATGAACGGTGTCAGCAGGATAGTCATTTTGCGGTCGCGCTCGCTGGAGAGGGTGCGGGTAGCCATTATCGCGGGGACCGAGCAGCCGAATCCCACCAGCATGGGGACGAAGCTCCGACCGGA
>OGHH01001437.1_pt1 | contig 17484 bp, 22 predicted proteins | sample 1571471 | NCBI WGS metagenome assembly OGHH01 (sample SAMEA2581936, study PRJEB24529) | metagenome | biome: Human gut stool | place: China | collected 2011
TGCCCCATCCTTCAGGGGCTCAAAACACTAAGCTACCCATAATGGGATAACCATTCTATATAATATACAGACGTTACAAAGAGATAATTTATTTCCCCCAAAAAATAAAAATTTCATTTTTATGTAATAAAAACGGTCCGAGGAAACGTCTGTATATTATATACAAGCTACAAAAGGTAGTTTAATTAAAGGTTAAGCCCGGTAAAGATCGGGCAGAAAGGATGGCGTTGGACATGGGTATAATTTATAACATCGTGCTTTACATGGCACAGAAAAGGGTGAGGCGGTTCAAGAAGGGAACAGCAGGGATCCTCTCGGACAGAGAGAGAGCCATACTTCTCAGACAGCTCCAGAAGGAGGCAGTAGAGATAAACAAGCAATATCAGGAAAAGGTATTGAAATACTTTCTCTTTGCAAGTAAGGCTCTATTCTTCATAAGTTTGGGACCCCTTGATTTCGGAGTGTTATATTACAATGAAAATGAGGTAATCTCAGAAGGAGCTCCTGTACTTATAATAACAGGAGGAATATGTCTTGTCTTGTCAATAGTGCTCCAGAAATATTTCAAGAAGATGTACGAAGATTACATCTGGAAAAAGTATGGGCTGGTGATTGACGCCGGGTTATAAACAATAAAAACATTCTATTTTTTTGAGAAATCAAAATTAATAGGATGTTTTTTTTGTTATAATGCAAATAAAAAAGTATAAAAGGAGATAAATTATGGAAAAGAGTCTTGATGAAACAATGAAATATATGACCAAGCTGCAGCGCGTGATAAAAGACCTGATGAATTATACGGAGTTTGAAATATATGATGGACTTTCCGACTATGATATAGATAGAAATAATCCTGGGGAATTATTTAAGATGGATGAGTTGCAGAATATCATGGGAAAATTAGCAGACATTGAAAGCCAAATCAGATATATCAATGCGCCGGTAAGGGTAGAAGGGAAACTGCATAAGAAATCGAACGAAAGATATGAAGTGAATGGGTGTGAACTTACATGCGGATGCAGAATAGAGTATCTTCGGAGGGATAGACGGCATGAGACACACAGTAACAACGAATGGATTAACTTGCCATATTGGTGCAAAGGAAGGGTTGAGCACAACGGAAAGGAGTATTACATAGTTGGTGCGGACGAAAATGTAATATTGGAAGGACTTAGAGTAAGAATAAGAAAATGCGAATATTGATGACGCTCATGCCTATAGGCAGAGGCATTGTGGTGACGTTTGAATAATATATCTAAATGTTCAGACATATTGATAGAAAGAATTAGCAAACCTACGGTTTCTCTTTTGGAGGGAAATTCGTTCCTTGAGTTCCCCCCTTTTTGTGTTATAATAAATTTGGGCTGAGTTGACAACCTAAAGGTGAGGGACTTGTTTTCCACTCACCAAATTCCTTATCGCAGGGGAAAACTCTCTATTGCATGATGGGGTAATCAACCTACCAAATATGCCAGCTTAGATATCAACATGGGACAGATTTGTTGTATCATGCAAGAGCGGGAGAGTTCCCTATGTTTTTATAGGGTAATCAATCAGTTAATGTAATTTTGTACATTGTGGAATGTAAATTTGACGCATTTAATATGCAATCATGTAATAGTTCCATTGTGGATCCACGGTGTATTTGAATTTCTACTTTTGTAGATTTTATTGATGTAAAATATAATACATCATGGGAGGCAAAGAATTTTATATGCCTCCCATTTTTTTTAGTTAGTGATAAAGTTGCAAAAACTTGTAAAAAATGCTACAAAATGTTATAATTTTCGGAAAGAAAGGGGGGATACCCCAGACAATGAAGTATTATAAAATAACGGAGGCTGCCAAACTACTCAATGTAACTCCCGAAACGCTGAGAAACTGGGAGAGAAAAGGGAAGTTTGTTTCGCATCACAGGACAGAGGGCGGACAGCGGCTTTATTCTGAGGAACAGATTGAAGAAATTATCGGGGAAAAGACAAAGGTTGTTTTTAAATTCTGCAACAACACTGTAAAAATTCCGAACATTGAAGATATAACTACATCTCAGTTGCGCAAGATTGCAGATTATATAGCGAAAGAGATCCAAAATAGATCTGATTGTGAAAGCAAACAATGATGGAATGATTTGTCTGAGTTCGGTGACAATAGCTCAATCTGAATATGGTGAATTTTGAAAAAAAATGGGAAAAAAGAAATTGATATGAAAAGTTTATGATGATAATATAGTACTATTAAATACACACGGTTATGGGGAGGTATAGTGTGGTTGTCATCAAATTAAATAAACTGCTTATTGATAAACAAATGACTCAGAAGGATCTTGCAAGGATGTTGGGTTTGTCAATGACAACAGTTTCCAAAATTACAAATCATAAAACCAAAACGATCAGTTTTGAATTACTCGATACTTTGTGTAAAATCTTGGATTGTGATGTAAAGGATATTTTAGAGTATCGTGATTATTCTTCAGAATCCCAGAATGAGCAAAGATAACACAATGTTTTCGTTAAACTTGGGTTTTGCGAATAGAATTATCACACTCTGCGCACCCGACCGAACATATATTCGAGAAAAATTCTGCTTTTTCCCATATTAAATTAAAATTATGAAAGGATGACACTATAATGGCTGAAAATAAGAACAACGGCGAAATACTGGCAGACTCAATAAATATTATTGATGATGATGGGTTCTTCGATACGAGCACAATCCAAAACATGATAGATGACGAGCCATTTGTATCGAGTGGTCCTTATGATGAGGATGAAGATGCTGAATCCCCGGAGGGCGTAAATAACAATTCGGATGATGATGAAGATATAAAGGCTTTTCGTGAGGTTGTTTCATCCGGCATTGACGATCAGGAAACAACATTATATAGAAACTCTACCACAACGGATGTTTCGGACGTACCGCCAGTAGATCAATATTATGCAAATATGGCTAAATCCCAAGAAAATGAAACTCCACAATATAAAAAAGAAAGTGTATCTGAGAGAAAAATAGAACATACTGCAAGACCGGCACAGCCCTCCCAGGGAAAAGTCCAGAATAGCCCAGCAACTCCTAATCTCCCACCAATTCCACCCGCAGCATACAGTAATGGCGACCAGGAGCCGAATGCAACTATTAAGTCTCAGCCGACTGGTACACCTCCACAAGGACCGTATAATGGACAGGTTTATACTCAGGACGCGAATATAACAAACCAGGGGCAAAACAATAATGATAGGTCACAACAAGTACAGACTCATTCGCAGGGAGCTTATTATGGACAGCCCAATGTCCAGTCTCAATCCGCTTTTGCAAATGATCCAGAACCTACAAATGGCGAAAATCCTAAATCAAAAAAAGATGGATTTGTAAAAGGGGTACTGACAAAAAAATTTGGAAATGAATTTTATCGAAATTCAAAATTTGTTAAGATGCTGGCAGTTGTTATTATGTCCCTTATTATGGTTCTTATAATTGCTATAATGGCAAGGACACCCAAAACTCTTGATGAGAAACAATCTTCCTCTTCGTCCTCGATTTGGGGAATAGATGATAACAATACTAGACAGGAAACACAAAATGAAAGCACTACAAAAGTTGTGACAGATGATAATGAAAAAAGTCTGATGGATAAATTTGCGGTATCGACACAGCAGCCGAAATCCGATCAGACTTCATCATCCAGTTCCGGATCAGGCTCAAGCTCATCCAGATTTGCTAATTTAGAGGAACTGACATTTTACATTGAAAGTAAAACAGCCTCATTGATGGCGGACGAAAAAACGCTGCTGAATCAGTATAATAGCGGTACGATGTCTGAAACGGATTTTAAAGAGCAATTGAAGGGAAAGATAGATGAAGTAGATGGACTTAATCACCTTCTTGTATTAAACAAGGAGTCGTATGACGATGAAGAACAGAGTGAGAAATACTCAGAGCTCCTAGATAACATCAACTCTCTCACTGCTTATGGAGACAATATATATTACGGACAGTAATCAAAAATACCACTGCTTAAAATATCATTAGCAGTGGTATTTTTATTACTGTCCGGCTTTCAATTCAGTAAATAACCAGATTTTATTGCCCGAGGCTACAATAATTCCTTTTTCGTTGACCTCGTAAATAGTAGCAATTTTTTGATAATCATTCCCTCCGAGAGATATTTCGCTCCCTGGCATCAGGCTTTGGTAAATCCCTGTTGTTTCAGTTGGAATTTCGATATTGGTGTATATGGAATTTTTAGTGCTAAATGTTAGTTGCATCCTGTCATTGTTTATTGTTATGCTGTCAATAGAGGTTGGAATAGATTCGCACAACTGCCCCTGTTCATTCTTAAATCTGACCTTTTCTCCAATCCTGATCGGAAGTTTTAACTCTGTTGCTGTTTTCCTTGTTTTAGCCATTGATGGACTCACTCTCCTTTTCTCATTTTAACCCTCTTCTTTGCCTTTTTTAGCCATGTTTCAAACGTATAGGTGTTATTTCCTTGTTGTTTCTTTTTTATCCAAAGCATCGCAAATAACGCGATAATACCGACTGAGAAACATGCAACTGCAGCAATCAATATCATTTTAAAAACATACTCGGATAATACATTGCCATTGCTCGCCCCGAATACATATCCCAGAGAGATCCCTATGAGAAAAAAAGAGGGATAAGTGATCGTATTGCATATCTTTTCATAGATCATGTCATCATTTCCACCAACAAGCCTCATTATTATCATGCATATTATCAGCATAATAAAAGCAGAAATAATAAAAACAGGCTGATTGAGGGTAGCAAGAACCTCAAAAGTATTCAAGGAGTCATTTATGTTATTGCTATTTTTGTCAAATATATTTTGGCGGTACGCTGCAGGTGTTCCGTAAGAGTACATGGTTGTAATTCCACTGATGTCCATTGTGTAAGATACCACACTTGACATAGCCTTGTCGGAAAGCTCAATATTATTTTCTTTGGCAAAATTCTTTATAATACCTGCTATGTCCGTTTTGCATTCATCCTGAGTATAAGAATAGCTTTCGGAGTAATTAAATAAAGCCGTGACAAGTTCCGACATTACTCTGGCTACGCACTCTTTTATTTTGTCGCCCTCCAGGAGCTCGATACACTGTTCTTTAGAAAATCCCCTATCAATATAGTTATCAAAATACTGATAGTCGATGTCAATAGAGTTTGTATATTCCAGGGTGAGGTTTTCAACGTTCCTTTTCCGTGTACCAATTTTTAATGCCAAGAATAAAATTGTAATGACTACGAGGATCATAGTCACCACTCTTATAGCTCCCAATGTTGGGTTAATCTTTCCTATGTGTAATTTTGATTTTTTCAAAGCGAACTTCTCCTTTATTTGTCCTTGACATATTCTATGATATCGGCTAACCCGCATCCAGTTAGTTCGCATAACTTGGACAAATTCTTCATTGAAATAGGCTTGTTTTGCCTGATATTTGTAAGTACTGATTCTGATAATATATTCTCCTGGCGGAGTCTGTAGGTGGTATACCCCGCCTTTTCAAGTTTTGTGAATATGTCCTTGTATATAAATGACATTCTTTATTTTTAGTAGCAGACTGTATCGTATGTATGAAAGTATTGTAAATTAAACATTTATTACTTCTTTTACATAAAATACTGTCTACTACGTTCTCCTTTCCTAAACTTATTTTTCATCCAATAACTCTTGGCAGGTCATTAAGATGTTTTTCTGAAAGGTCAGCATCTTTTCTCATAAGTTTTGATATTTCTGCACTCAATTCATCTTCTGTTCCTTCAAACATAACCATTTTAACTTTGCCACTTGGAATCCCAATTCTAATACTTCTCATTTGATCTCCCTCAATTTTCTATTGAAACATATCAGCTTTAAAATATATCCGTTTTCTAACATTTCTTTGATTACTTTCTGTGCGTATTCATCAGTTTTCGCATCTTTATCGATACTGACATTTCTTTGAGTACTTTCTGTGCGTATTCATCAGTCTTTGCATCTTCATCAATATATTCAACTGTACCGTCAGCAATATCTATTTTTGCAATACGCGTACTCTTTTCATTATCATTGTCTGTTTCCCATGCATCGACCATGTACTTTTCTTCCATTGCGTTGAAGAAAGTACATCTAATCTCTTTCCATTTACTCATACTTATATATCCTCCTTTACAAATTAGAGCCTGTGATTGCCCTGGTTATTTCTCAAACATATTTTATAGTACAATTTAAAATAAACCGGCGATGTCCGAATAGAAATACTGCCAACGGCTTGTTTCCATTTCGAGTATCGAAGGATGACGGTTTAAATCCTCTATACTCCACATGCGCATATTTTTGTACTGGAATTTATCATCCAATTCATTATGACACCATTTGGCTAAATAATATCCATCCTCGAAAAATGGGGTGCTTATGGACTCTATTACAAACTGATGCTTTGGATCCAGTGTTTGCAACATCCATAGTGCCGGAACGCCGAATGCCCGAAAACGGAGTGTGATAATCTGTTCGAGATGAGAAGATTTTATCCTATCTGACTCACCTCCATGATTTAATATTTTAAGTGCAGCCTTCCATCTTTCTTCTTCAGCAATCCGCTTTTCAACTTCAGATGAGGAGTAAATACCTGAAACCTGCGTAACTTCAGCTGCCATATTTGCTCGTTCTTCTGATATATCAAGACTATTTAAGTAGCTTGTATATTTCCCTTCCATTTCCTCCTGAAAGTCTTTCATTTCAATTCTTTTAAACAAGTTTGTGCCCTCCATTTTTATATAAATAAGACCTGAACTATTTATCGTGTGGGAAAATCCCGGCTGAGATCATTTCGGATACACTATCCGCAAGCTGTTCATAGGTGATAACCATATCAACTCTATTTGCGTTCTGATCCGTATAACCTATACTTATTTTACCACCTAATGTACTTCCGGAGTATACCTTGTTTGGCTTTTTAGATTTGGCAGCCCACGCGGAAAATCCCCCTACCCCGTATTCAGATTTTAAAAAATTAGCACGTTCTTTCTTGGTGTGCGGCTCACCCCAATATTTTACGATTCTCTCCCTCCCTCCGGAAAATCCTGTTCCATAGGTACTCAAAAAGTCAAAAATAGGATTGTATACAGGGTTAGGAAGGAAATCAAAAATATCCATCTGTCCATACTTATTCATAAAATGCACCCTCTTTTTACCTTGTCAATATGTATATTTTCCACGCATCGGACATATCCGAATTAAGAACTAAGTAATCAAAAATAAATCCCGCTAAAATTAAGGCTACAATAATAATTATAATAAAAAACTTCTTCATAATATTTCCCTCCTTCATAACATAATTATACACCATTTACAGTGTATAATCAATTGTAATTTAAAAATATAATATAAATTTGTATTGTAAAAAAAACACATAAGAGTTTCATGCAAATCAATATGTTAAAATATTTATAAATATTGATTTTAAAGGTTGTGCAAGTGGTGATCCTGGCTCCAGGGGAGCTGCAATTAACAAAAAAACATCCCATCAAATATCGAGGTTACGATATAAGATGAGATGTTCAAATTCAATGTGTAAAAAAGACGAATTGACACTTTCCCGACTTAAACAACACACTGTTTTTTTGACGCCAGCCGGCAGATTACAGATGTGTAACTCGGTCTTTAATCTCTGCTGTCTTTCCACGATTCCAGAACCGCTCTCCAAGGTATCCGCAAGTTCGACGGACTACAGACATCTTGTTGTGATCCCGATTCCCGCAATTTGGACAGTACCATTCGCATTTGTCGTCAAGCAATATTTCTCCGCTATATCCGCATACAAGGCAATTGTCAGACTTAGTGTTGAACTCAAAATACTGGATGTTTTCATATCCAAATTTTACGACTTCCGCAAGTGCATCAAGGTTATGTTCCATATTTGGGATTTCCACATATGATATTGCTCCGCCGGAGGATATCTTCTGAAACTCACTCTCGAAAGAAAGTTTTTCAAATGCTGATATATGCTCTCTAACATCAACGTGATATGAGTTGGTGTAGTAACCCTTGTCGGTTACATCCTTGATATTTCCAAAGCGTTCCTTGTCAATTTTTGCAAATCTGTAGCATAGACTTTCTGCAGGTGTGCCATAGAGTCCAAAACCAAGACCGGTGATCTTCTTCCAGGAATCACACTTTGACCTCAGATATTCCATGATTTGAATTGCAAACTCTTTTGGAACACCTTCCGTTGTGTGAGAAAATCCTGTCATCAGTTTAACCGTTTCATATATTCCTATGTAGCCTAGAGATAAGGTCGAATATCCATCTTTGAGCAGCTTGTCAATCTTTTCCCCTGATGCTAACCTTGCAATAGCACCATGTCGAAAATGGATTGGTGATACATCCGCATTTGTTCCAATTAGATGCTTATGCCTACAGAGCAAAGCCTCAAAAGCAATGCTGCATCTTTCGTCAAGTAAACTCCAAAATGTGTTGAAATCAGGCTTTCCGGTCTGACATGATAATATTGCAATCTGAGGAAGGTTCAGACTAACAACACCCTGGTTAAAACGTCCTTCCCACTTATATTTGCCATTCTCATCCTTCCATGGTGAGAGGAACGAGCGACATCCCATACAGGAAAATACGTTACCATCATAGTTCTCTCGCATCTTTTTAGCAGATATATAATCTGGATACATTCTCTTCGCTGTACACTTGATAGCAAGTTCGGTTAGGTAGTCATAGTCACCGCCTTTAAGACAATTACAATCATCCAAAACGTAAATAAGTTTAGGAAATGGCGGAGTAATATATACTCCATTTTCGTTTTTTATTCCCTGCAGTCGCTGAGATAATATCTCTTCATAAATCATTGCCTCATCTGCAATTGTTTCCCCATTCTCAATATCCTCATGCAACTCCATGAACAAAGTAACAAAAGGAGACTGACCATTGGTTGTCATCAAGGTATTAACCTGGTACTGGATTGTTTGACATCCGGCGGCAATTTCTTTTTTTAATTCGTAGTCCACGGCGTCTTTCAGTTGCTTGCCATTAAGTCCAAAAGAGGATAGCTTTTCCGTAATCTTCTTTCTACTTACTTCCACAAATGGGGCAAGATGCCGAAGGTTTATAGATTGACCACCATACTGATTCGATGACACTGATGCAATAATTTGTGTCGTCACTGTACATGCTACCTGAAAACTCTTTGGGGGCTCAATGAGTTTTCCATTCATCACTGTTCCATTCTTCAACATGTCCCCTATATCAACCAGGCAACAGTTAAACATAGACTGGATGAAATAATCTGCATCATGGAAGTGGATCGCTCCTTCCCTATGAGCTTTTGCGATTTTCCCTGGGAGCAAGAGGTCAAAAGTAAGCTCCTTGGATATTTCTCCGGCAATGAGATCTCTCTGAGTAGAGCAAAGAACGGCATTTTTATTACTATTCTCACGACCAACCTCCTCATTCTCATTTCGGCAAATAGCCAGGACACTTTCGTTGGTTTGGGTTGCCCTTCTCATCATGCTATGAGTGTGTCGGTAGACCATAAACCTTTTTCCAAGTTCATAATGCATGGATATCAGATTTCTTTCAATGATATCCTGTATTTCTTCTACCTGTACGATGCCCTCCTTTCTGTATTTTTCTTCTACCTCTTCAATTATTTGGGATATTTCGATGTCGGTAGCCCGGTTGCTTTCAACCACTTCTCGATTTGCCATATATATCGCGTTGCTTATTTTACTGCGGTCATATGGTACGAGACTTCCATCTCTTTTGATTACTGTACATATCATATAAAAGCACCTTCCTTTCTGATCCTCACTTCAGAGGATTCGCGCACCCTCTAAAGGGTATTTTAAAATGTATCTATATTATTAACAGACGTATAAAATTATAAGATTAGGGAAAAAAATAGAGAAAACATATACCATTTATGGTAAATGTTTCCTCCATTGTAATTACTTCAGAGCGTCACCTATGATTTCCCGCCATAAATCGTTATCCGCAACATTGCAATCCTTTCTGGATGCGAATTGCGAGGCGAGGTATTCAAGCTGAACATTTTCTATGAGCGGAACTTCAAGTCCCTCATTCAGCCGTGACTGGATGTAATCATTAAGTTGATTTTCTGCGTCATTGATGAGATTTTGTGATGAGACATAATCATAACATGCATTGATAATAGTCCATGGGAGACAATTACAAACTCCAAGTCTCAAGATCTCCTCAACTCTTTCCTCTGATAATAATTTTTCCATGTATAATACCATCCTTTCTGGTCCATCAAATAGGACCTTGTAATAAAATACTGACCTGTAAAACAAATCTTCTTATTAATTACAGACGTAAAATATATCTAAATTTTGCAGTAAAATAAAAAAAGGGTACAATCACACCTCAGTTTGTACTCTTTTTATTATTGGAAATGTCTTATATTCTAGTTGGTTGATTACCCTATCAAACCATAGGGAACTCTCCCAGAAGAGTTAATATGATATCGTTTGGAGAAGGTTGATTACCCTATCAAACCATAGGGAACTCTCCCCTGTGATAGGGAATTTGGTGAGTGGATACAAGTCCCTCACCTTTAGGCTGTCAACTCAGCCCTATTTATTATTTTACATTAATGAAATATAAAATCAAGGTCAAAAAAAAGAGAGGAAATCAATCCTCTCTTATAACCCTTGCCTCACTTCGCCAAGAAAAACATCCGTGAGGCTAGGATGCTTTCACCTCTTATCATTTACACATTAGCAAATGAGCATAAATACTACAAGTACATAATATCAGTATGAACGCTAATGTTCAATAATAAAATGAATTTCATGTAAGAGAAAACATCCGTAATTATATTCAATTTACATAGTTCTAAAGAAAATATTGATTAAAATGATGAAGGATACAAAGCAAATCCCTTCAAAAATACCGCTTATAATTGGAAAATTGCGGGGACGGTTAAGTATAATACCGATAACTGCCCTCACTGAAAATATTCCCAAGAAAACAAGAAGAGAATAAAATGCTGATCCCGAAATCAGTACAAAAAAAGCAACACCAAAACTTATGGCAAGTGTCCATAATGTAATCGCAAGCTCAGAAAAATATTTTATCATTTTAGTGCCAACGTATCATTTACGAGGACTGACTGTAATCCCTTTATAAGTTCGCGCGCCTCATTCTCAGTAAGAGTGATACCCTTTCCACATTTCTGATAATCTTCCGACCAGTCTCTTATATCGTACTTAGGAGCTGATTCGTTCCAAGATACGAGACAAAGTTCCTTTTTCCAACCAGATGAACCCTCGGATAAAGTTATGATGTGTTCCTTTATGTCAGCTGTTATATTTGCCATAGTTTTTTTTAACTCCTTATTATTCATTTTCAATGCTTAACACGCAATGGTTCTGACATTCGACTCGATCTCCGGTACTTGACAATCGTGCTACCTCGTATATGTCGCATATCGGAACGGGAACTCCTATCTTCTCGTTTTCATACGCAAGGAATATTTTCCCATCTGAAAACTTGGTGAATATCCCGGATAACGAGAAAACTTCAATTCCAGATATACCGACCACACGGATTTTATCTCCAACCTTGACACAGGTTATTTCCGACTTCCCAAAAGCAGGACGGAAATAATACCTTTCGTTATATCCTGGATCAGATATGACTCCAACTGGGAGCTGAGACTCTACTATCACACAAGGATCAATCCCCATTGCCTGAAGTTTCGAGACTATCCCGCTCTTGATATTTAGAGCGGTGCGAAGAACGTATATGCTATCATAATGATTTCTTGCAGCCTTGCATCCTCCCATATCAAAAGTCTTATATCCAACAATTGCAAGCTGTCTTGCGGTTTCTATTGCAAGGTCTGGATCATCCGCAAACAAATGGGTTAGAGGATCTGCAAAGTCTATTGTAGCGAGCATTGAGATTAATTCTTCCATATCGTCCGATGTAACGTCCATCATTGATACCTTACCTATACAGATCTTGGTATTATTAGACATGTGATCTGGATCATCTATATTATTTTTTAAAAATTCACAAAATGCCTTTTTCTGGTCATTCAACATCTAGCTGCCTCCTTTACTTGAATGGTAAGTCATCTTCTATTCCATCCGGAATATTCATAAAGCCATCTGTACTTGCATTGCCCGGCTCTGGTCTGCCCGCCGGCTGATATCCGGATGACTGACTGGCAGCCTTGCTCTCTGCAAACTCCTGTTCCTCGATGACCACATCAGTAGTGTATACTTTGTTTCCGTCTTTATTGGTATAGCTGCCGGTCTGGATTCTACCAGTAATGGCAATCTTGATTCCCTGATGGAAATACTTTTCTGCAAATTCCGCAGTCTTGCCGAATGCAACGCAGTTTATAAAATCTGCACTCTGATCGCCGTTCCTGTTGAACCTCCTGTCTACAGCCAGTGTATATCGCGCAATTGCCATCTGCTCTCCATTATTTCCCTGTGAGTATCTTACATCCGGATCTCTCGTCAAACGTCCCATTAATATAACCTTGTTCATAAAATTATTCCTCCTAAAGTTTTTTTTCTATTATTTTTCTTGTAATGTTTTCTGCAGCATGTATCAGATCGCTTTTCTTGCTACATCCGCATTTAGATATGTAATCCATGTATATCTTCTGATAATCATGTATCTCCGTATCACGTATGATACAAAGCTCTCGAAGAAGTTTGATCTTACTTGAAATAATTCTCTCTGTGACATCAACTTCCCCATTTTTCAATATATATCGCCTCCTTCTGTCTATGGACGAAAGTGGAATAGCAATATGCTATTGACTTCAGCTATTGAAATGCAGCCAATTATTCGACTGTCCGTGGAATCACCTCGATTATCCCCAAGAACAAATATTTGTCCTTTTGGAACGGTAAGTGATACATCACCTTTGGTTCTCTGGGAGGAGTAATATTCCTGGTTGTTATTCACGTATACTATTCCATTTTTAATGGTTACTGAATCGCCCTCAGTTGCAATCACCCTCTTAACGATATTCTCGCCAAGATAACTGGACTTGATATTTACAATGTCTCCCTTTTCTGCAGTTGCAAATGTAGATTTTACACATATGCCAATGTCTCCATCTAATAGAGTAGGAGACATCGAATTTCCGTCCACAACCATATTTTCCAAAAAGATCTGAAACAAAATAAATACGATTAAGCTTGTTACAAAAAAGGAGAGAAGATATTTATACCCTTGCCTTTTTTTTATGTATTTCTGCGTATCTGATGGGTTTATCATAATTATGTAACACTCCTATAATATATTAAGCCAACTGTCGGATAACCCCAAATCATCATCTTCCTCTTTTCGATCTACAGTATTGTCGTCGGTTTTATTCAATATATCTAAATCATTAGATATACTGCTCTGTGAGGACTGATCCTGTGATTCATCTGGAACCCTAACATCTACAGATTCAAATTCTTTTCCTTTTTCTTTGCTGTAACTTTCTGATTCAGGATTGGTGCTAACCGTTTTAAAATTGATATCTATCCCAGGTTTTTCGATGGCGTCCAACCTAGACTCAATTTCAGCAAAACGATTTGCAATCATTTTTTCAATTATATCATAATCGTGAGAACCTGTAGAATAATTAGGAGGAGTATAGTCAATTTTAGCATAAGCAATAATTGCCTGTTTGACAAAGTGGGTTATATTTGTTCCATCCGGCAGATTACATAATACATTATATACCTGTCTGTCCAAATCATTAGGGTATTTTATCACCTTGCCGTCCTTATTTCTGGGGGCATCCTCCATATCAGTGACAAGACGAAAACTGATTGACTTGGATGGTAAATCGTTTCGCTTTGACATTCTTATCTCCTCTTTCTCATTTTAATCTTGGCGATCTTCTCATAACCGATGGCGTTTGCATGAATGTCAGTCATATACTTCGCAAGCGGAAAATATTCCTTACCATAATTCTCAATTACTGTAGAACCTCCGCCAAGGAATATGCATGGAGTAGCTTTGAGGTTGTAGCCTTCCTCCACTAAGGTTTCGGCTACAAGTTTTGAATATTCCTTGAATACCTCACGAAGAGGAGTTGTATATGCGTCACTCAATCCCGATGGAAGGGCGCGCATCTCCTTGATTATCTGCTCTTCAAAGATCTGACCAAGCTCCCTGCGGCGGAGCTCTCTCTGACACCGCTTAAAGCACTCAGCAACACCGAGGTCAATAGATAAAGCCTCTCCATTGGAAGGTTTAGCGTCAAATACCGGGAGCATGTCTATTGTCCAAGTGCCAACATCCACCAATAAGCATGTACTCGGTAATTCATGTGTCTTATCAATAATTGCAGAGACTCCCTGAGGATTGACAAGTACATCTAATATGTGGATGTTGTATGGAATATCCTCATACTCGAAGTATATGTCTTTGCCCTTCTGGTAATATTCTTCATCATATGCCTGCTTATCAGCAACACACCTCTCCAGAGGTAGTCCTTCTGATATTACAACATTATGTGGAGAGAGATTTCGGAACTTCAACTCTTCTCCTAGTGCTGCAAGAGCCAGGATAAAATGAGTATTATCCGACTTTGAATCGGTCTTGCTTTTTATTCGCTTTCCTCCGACTGCGTAATACTCTCCATCGTACATGACAGTCTTATCAAGTACAGCGGGTTTGACCTTACCATACCTTTCAATTCCGGTTGTAAATACGGAATGTGCTGTTTTAGTCATGCCATTTCCTACATCAATACCAACGATCTCATATGTCTCCATATTTTTTTTATTCCCCTTTCTCTGTTGTGTATATAAGGCATTTTAATCATATGTTAAAAAGTTTTAACGAATAGTTAAAACATACTTTAATAATACCATATTTTTACAATCTTTCAACCCTTATATACAGAAGTTTCAAGATTATTCGATAATCTTTCTAATATATACAGACGTCATAAAATGACAAATTTTATCCAAAATAAAAAAATTTTTTTATTTTTTGGGGGGGAGAAAAAAATAGAACTAATGGGTATAAACATTAGTTCTGAAAAATGAAAGATTATTTATTTTATTGCTACATATGATACTGCACGAATAATCACAATATGAAATAAAGGTGATTTCATGTCAAACTCTGATGATATTTTATCAGAGACTAAGACACCATACATTATTCCCAGGTTGATTACCCTATCAAACCATAGGGAGTTCAACCTCTTCCTTTGTATTTTTTAGTGTTTGTTTGGTTGACTACCCCATCAAACCATAGGGAGCTCACCCCTGAAATAGGGAATTTGGTGAGTGGATACAAGTCCCTCACCTTTAGGCTGTCAACTCAGCCCTGGTTATTTTTATTATACATTTGGCTAAGAAATTTTCAAGAATAACTGACTCAAAAAGAAGAAGAAAAAGAGTCCTGGAGACCGGTTAATAACCAGTCCCCTGAACTCTCTCAGTATTTGCAAACATTCACATATATTAAATTAGATTAGCTCACATATTCGATTATTTTAGAATCACCAAATACACCAACTAATTCCCGTGCTCTGGTTATCGAAACATATAAAAGTCTCATTAACTCTTTGTACTCCACAGTGTCAGAAATCTTGTTGAATTTGAAATCTTTAATATCAACAAGCACCGCTTTCCATTCCAAGCCTTTAGAACTGTGCGCCGTAGTAAGTGTAATCCCCCTACTGTTATCTGTAGTAACCTTATAATCGAGATCATACTTGTCAAGAGAGGAAATGTACTTGATAAGCTGTGCCGAAGAAGAGAAATTCCTATTTTTAATATCCTCATAAAAATGATGATAAACGGCATCATCGGTATCAAGCCCCTTTAATTCGTGCAACAGGACCTCAATGTTGTTTAACGATTCCGCAAATTCTTCAGATAACTCATTCAAAATGGTATTCATTGCTGTGGTAGTTGCCATAATTTCTGACATGTCCAGATTGTTCTTGACTTTAATGTATTTCAACAACGAAACTCCATCTTCGGTATTATCAAAAAACTTAGCCAGACATATTGCGGCTTTAACTTTTCTGTCTGAAAGTACAGATATCGGAGTCCTTATTGCAGATTCTATCTTGCATGAATCGAGATAAGCCTTGATCTTTTCCAATGTAGATGTATTATGCGCGATAATTGCCACATCCGAAAGGTTAATGCCTCTCTTTTTTACCTCATCAATAAACTCCGGGAAAACATTTTCGATTGCATCATCAGCTCCGTGGAATAATACGCAGTCACCCGGATTAGCAATCATTGATGTGCAATTCTTTTTCTGCGGCTGACCGCTAATCGCTAAACAACGATCTGCAAGATCCAAAATTTTCTGACCGCTCCTGAAATTACCGGAAAGGTAATATTCTCTAAACTCATCCAAAAGTTTATCGTTAAGATTAAGAATCGACTCAGGAGAAGAACCTCTGAACCCGTAAATAGCCTGTGATGCATCGCCGACCATCATAAGTGACACAAACTTGCTGCAATACAACAAGTAATTAAGGAAGGATAACTGATTGTCGCTTGTATCCTGGAACTCGTCTACTATTATATGGCTGTAATTAAGTCCCGTAAGAACACTGTCCTTACCATTTCTTATAGCATGTGCTACAAGATTTATCTGATCTGCAAAGTCAATAAGATTGTTGTTACGTAACAATCCCACGTATACCAGATAATTTTCCCAAACCAAGCCAGAAGTCTCATCCTTCACGTACTGATCTTCCGTTAAGTCAAAGGTACGAATTTTCCTAAACTCACTCATCAGATACTTATATGCTCCTTTGACCTTACCAAAGTCCATGTGGGGCATTACGTAGTTTAAGGAAGCTATCTGTCCATATTCCTCTACGCTTTCGATTACAACTTCGTATTCCTTTACCGTGTCCATAAGTACAGGAACAGAAGTGTACCCAAACCCTCTAAAATGGGTTTTGATTAAGTCGCCACCAAGTCCATTGAATGTAGTAACATGCACCTTTTTCATATCTTCCTCAATGTCAAGCTGCCTACCAACTTTGAGAAGTCTGCTACTCATTTCATTCGCAGCGGAGTTTGAAAAGGATAGCATCAGGATGTCTGATGGATTGCTTCCACCTAATATAAGGTCTGCTATCCTATAAGCTATAGTGTTAGTCTTACCTGCACCTGCGCCTGCATTTACCAGGGCAACGCCATTTGTAAATGACAAAATAGCCTCCTGTTCCTTGGTAAACTTTATAGTTTCAAGATCCTTTTCCTGTGTCTCATCCACAGGGAGTAGAGTGCCAGCGTTATTATCTCCCTCGTTACAAAGTGGTGAGAATTTACAAAACTCACAATCATCGCCCGAACATTCCTGACCGACTTCGTATTTCTTTATCGCATCAGCGAAATTGTCATAATTTAACTGATTGCATTTTCCGCCAATAACAGAAAAAGTATCAGTCACCCGTTGATTACTCTTGGTGCTTGCCTTGTTTCCATTGCTGGTATAATCAGATAATG
>OGHH01001445.1_pt1 | contig 17392 bp, 15 predicted proteins | sample 1571471 | NCBI WGS metagenome assembly OGHH01 (sample SAMEA2581936, study PRJEB24529) | metagenome | biome: Human gut stool | place: China | collected 2011
CATGACACCTACGGAGCGCATATTCGTCAGCACGGCGAAATACTGGCTGACGCTGTAGGCGAGGCCTGCGTTTGCCAGCTCCTCGCGGAAGATGGCGTCCGCCTCGCGGACGATGTGCAGCTTCTCCTCGGTGATCTCGCCGATGACGCGGATGGCCAGGCCGGGACCCGGGAAGGGCTGACGCCACACCAGCTGCTCCGGCAGGCCCAGCTCCAGGCCCAGCTGCCGCACCTCATCCTTGAACAGGCGGCGCAGAGGCTCCACGATGTCCTTGAAATCCACGCAGTCAGGCAGACCGCCCACGTTGTGGTGGCTCTTAATGACGGTGGACTCGCCGCCCAGGCCGGACTCCACCACATCGGGATAGATGGTGCCCTGGGCCAGGAAGTCCACGGCGCCGATCTTCTTGGCTTCCTCCTCGAACACGCGGATGAACTCCTCACCGATGATCTTCCGCTTACGCTCGGGGTCCGTGACACCGGCCAGCTTGCTCAGGAAACGGGGACCGGCGTTGACCCGGCGGACGTCCACGTTGAACTGCTTGGTCATCACATGCTCCACCTGGTCGCCCTCGTCCTTGCGCAGCAGGCCGTGGTCCACAAAGATGCACGTCAGCTGACGGCCCACCGCCCGCTGCAGCAGCGCGGCGGCCACGGAGCTGTCCACGCCGCCGGACAGAGCCAGCAGCACCCGGCCATTGCCGATCTTCTCCCGGCACTGGGCCACAGCCTCCTCCAGATAGGACGCCATGGTCCACTCCGGCCGGAAGCCGCAGATCTTATACAGGAAGTTCTCCAGAATTTGGCGGCCATACTCGGTATGCACCACCTCCGGGTGGAACTGCACGCCGTAGAGCTTCTTTTCCAGACACTGGACCGCCGCGTGGCGGCAGCCCTCGGTGGAGGCGATGATCTCGAAGCCGGGGGCCAGGCGCTCCACCTCCCCCCCGTGGCTCATCCAGTACACAGCCGTCTCCGGCACGCCGTCGAACAGGGGAGAGGCGGTATGGGTCAGCTCCGTCTTGCCGTACTCCCGGGTGTCCGCCTTGCAGCACTGACCGCCCAGCAGGTGCATCATCAGCTGCAGACCGTAGCAGATACCCAGCACGGGAACACCCATGGACAGCATCTCCGGGTCGATCATGGGAGCGCCGGGGTCAAACACCGTGGCCGGGCCGCCGGTGAAGATGATGGCGTCCGGGGCAAAGGCCCGGACCTCGTCCATGGTCATGCGGAAGGATTTGATCTCGCAGTATACGCCGCATTCACGGACGCGGCGGGCCACCAGCAGGTTGTACTGGCCGCCGAAATCCAGCACTAAAACCTTTTTCATACGGGATCATCCTCCCGGAAGGTGATGTGGTCGGGGGTCGCTTCCTCGATGACGGCCAGGGAGTGGATGGGATAGCCCTTCTCCCGCAGGGCGTCGCCGCCGTGCTGGAAGCCCTTCTCCACTGCCACGCCAATGCCCACCAGCTCAGCCCCGGCGGCCTTGACGATGTCGATGAGGCCCTGCATGGCATAGCCCTTGGCCATGAAGTCGTCGATGATCAGCACCCGGTCCTTGGGACCCAGCCACTCCTGGGCCACAATGAGGGTCACTTTTTTCTTATAGGTATAGGAGAAGATCTCGCTCTGATACAGGCCGCCCTCGATATTGTCGCTCTTGGCCTTCTTGGCGAACACCATGGGAACGCCGTATTTCTGGGCACACACCGTGGCCAGAGGGATGCCGCTGGCCTCCGCCGTCAGCACCATGGTGATGTCCTTCACATCGAAATACTTGGCGAACTCATCGGCCAGCTGGCTCATAAGGGCGGTGTCCACCCGGTGATTCAGGAAACCGTCCACCTTGATGATGTTGCCGGGCAGGACCTTACCTTCCCGGCGGATGCGCTCCTTCAGCAGTTCCATAAATTCCTCCTATAAATCTCACATTGCTGTGAATAATGACTCTATTCTGCCCTATTCCCGGTACAAAAGCAAGGGGGCGAAAGGGCGAAGTTCCCGGCATTTCCGGGGCGAGTTTTGTCACTTATGACGGCGTTTAGCCCCGGCGCAGGCTCTCCCGGATAAAATCGCTGAAGCGCTGGGCCGCAGACGTCAGGGGCACGTCCCGCAGCACGCACAGGTCCACGCTGCGGGGCGGGATATCAAAGGACGTGCGCAGCTTCCGCAGGCGGCCGCTTTCCAGCTCCCGGCGGACAAACTCCTCTGTGACGCCGGCCACGCCGAACCCGATGGCCGCCAGGTCCACCAACAGGCTCCGGGCGCCCAGTTCGATCTCCGGGTTCAGGTGCAGCCCGTTCTGCAGGAAGTATTTTTCCAGATACAGCCGGGAGGAGGCCTTCCGCTCCAGCAGAATCAGCGGGAACCGGGCGATCTCCTCCAGGGTGTATACATGGTCGAAGTCGCAGGGGTACTCCGCCCCGGCCACGAAAATGGAGTGGGTGGCCAGGCACGGGAAGGTCTCCAGAGACGCCCCCTCCTGGGGGGTGCTGGCAAAGGCGATGTCCACCTTGCCGGACTGCAGCAGGCCCAGAACCTTGTGGCTCCGGCCGGAGATGATCTGAATATGAATGGCCGGATACTGCCGGTGGAACCGGTCCAGATACGGCAGCAGGAACTGGCTGGTCACCGTGTCGCTGGCGCCGATGGTCAGGTGGCCCATCTGCAGGTCCCGGCTCTGGGACAGCTTCTCCTCGCCGGTTTCCAGCAGGCCCATGGCGCTGCGGACGTATTCATACAGCATCCGCCCATCGGCGGTCAGGGTGACGCCCCGGGAGTTCCGGGCGAACAGCCGGGTCTGCAGCTCCGCCTCCAGCTGCTTGATGGACTGGCTGACGGCGGACTGGGATATAAACAGAGTCTGGGCGGCGGCGGTGATGTTTCCGGCCTCCGCTACCTCCTTGAACACACGATAAAGCTCCAGCTTCACGGACATGACAGCACCTCATTAAGAAAAATAATGCGTACAGTTTGTATCATCTGCTGTAATTATATCAAATATTCCCGGGAATGCAACCCCTATCTTTCCTTCCCCGAAGGATTCGGCATTTTTTCCGATTTCCCTTGCTTTTTCCCGGCGGCTTCTGTATAATCATGACTGGCTTTTGCTGCAAGAGTAGAAGCGGCGCGTTAAGTGCCGGTCGGATGGGAGGTTGCCGCCGGACGAAGGAGACCTGTCTCCGCGGTGCCGTCTTCGCATCCGCTTTGGCAGCCGGCCCGGGGGTTCGCGCCCTGACAAGTGCATACTCCCCAACCTCCTCCCAATTTTTACCCGAATTAGGAGGTATTTTTTATGTCTGAACGTCACACCCATGCATCTGCCCACGGCAGACCCAAGTGGCCCGTGCGGGCCATGGTCACCTGCGCCCTGCTGACCGCCGTCAGCGTGGTGCTGGCCCGGTTCCTGATCCCTACCCCCAACGAGGTGACCCGCTTTTCCTTGGAAGCGGTGCCTATCTTCCTGGCCGGGATGCTGTTCGGGCCGCTGCCCGGGGCCCTGACAGGCTTTGCCGCCGATTTCATCGGCTGCCTGTTCTCCCCCTATGGCTACAACCCGATTTTCTGCGTGCCCCCGATCCTGTATGGCCTGTGCGCCGGTTTTTTCCGGCCCTGGCTGACACGCAGATGCAGCCCCCTGCGTCTGGCGGCGGCGTTTTTGCCGGCGGTGGTTCTGGGGTCCATCCTGTACCAGAGCTTCGCTTTGGCCATGATCTATGGCGGCGGCGCAAAAGCCGCGTACTTTCTCACCCGGCTGGGGGCGTGCTGGACGTGCTGGTGGTGTGGCTTCTGCAGCGCTCCGGCGCTCTGCGGGCCGTGGGCCTGCCGCCGGTGCAGTCGAAAGGAAATGATATACAATGAACAATGACGAAACCCTGTCTTATATCCACGCCGTCTGCTGGCGCAGCAGCATCCCGGGGCTGGAGCGCATCCGGGCGCTGCTGGCGCTGATGGGGGACCCCCAGAAGGACATGAAGTTCATCCACGTCACCGGCACCAACGGCAAGGGCTCCACCTGTGCCATAATGGCCAGTATCCTCCGGGCGGCGGGCTATCGCACGGGCCTGTACACCTCGCCCTTCCTGATCCGGTTCAACGAGCGCATGCAGGTGGACGGCCAGCAGATCACCGACGACGAGCTGTGCGAAATCACGGCCCAGGTCCGCCCTCTGGCGGACTCCCTGGACCCTCACCCTACGGAGTTTGAGATGGTCACGGCTATCGCCTTCGCCTATTTCGCCCGGCACAGCTGCGATATCGTGGTGTGCGAGGTGGGCATGGGCGGCGAATTTGACGCTACCAACGTGATCCCCGCCCCGGAGGCCGCCGTGTTCTGCAACATCGGCCTGGACCACACCCAGTATCTGGGGGACACCATTGAAAAAATCGCCGCCACCAAGGCCGGGATCATCAAGCCCGGCTGCGAGGCGGTGCTGTACCGCCAGACGGCCTCTGCGGAGGAGATCATCCGCCAGCGGTGCGCCGGTCTGGGCGTACCCCTGCACCTGGCGGATTTTGACGGCATCCGTCTGGAAAAGGCCGGACTGGAGGGCCAGGTTTTCGATTGGGAGGAGCTTACCGGCCTGCGCCTGCCGCTGCTGGGACGGCACCAGCTGTGCAATGCCGCCGTGGCCCTGACGGCCATCCGGGTGCTTCAGGCCCGGGGCTGGGCCATTACCGACTCCCATATCCGCCGGGGGCTGGCCTCCACCGACTGGCCCGGCCGGTTCCAGATCATCGGCCGGGACCCGCTGTTCATCATCGACGGCGGCCACAATCCCCAGTGCATCCAGGCCCTGGAGCAGAACATCCGGGACTATCTGCCCGGGCGGCCCCTGACGGTGCTGACCGGGGTCATGCAGGACAAGGACTACCACTGCATGTACCGGGGCGTGGCGCCCTACGCCCACTCCTTCATCACGGTGACGCCGGATAACCCCCGGTCCCTGCCTGCCGGTGAGCTGGCGGCCTATATCCGGGAGCTGGGCTGTTCCGCCACGGCCTGCGGCACCATCCGGGAGGGGGTGGCCCTGGCCCTGGAGCAGGCAGGGCCTGACGGCACGGTGCTGTGCTACGGGTCCTTGTACCTCATCGGAGACGTGGAGCTTCAGCTGCGGGAGCTGAGAAAATAAAGGAAATGAGCGTGCATCCGCCCTCTTTACCCGGATGCACGCTCACTTCATAGGCACGGGAGGTAAGACCCTCTCCACTCATGATTATATTTGATTTTCATATTTTCGTCAAGTGTAAAATTCGAATAATTGTAAGCTTTCTGTTGATAAATATTCTGGAGGCTGTCGGAAAAACCGGAAACCGTCCGCCATCGGAAAGGAAGATCGTTACGAAAGAAACCCTTCAGGGGTGTCTTTCGTTTGCAATCGCAGGCTTTTCAGAACTTTTCAGTTCTGAAAAGCCGCACGCAGCTTGTCAAAAAAACTTTTTTGACAAGCTGGTTATTGACGCAGCACCCCCGATGGACGTATAATCATCCTGACGAAAGGAGGCCCGGCACATGACCCAGTGCGAAGCCTGCTGCTTTTATAACTACGACGAGGAATACGACGAATACATCTGCGATGTGGACCTGGACGAGGACGAGATGGTGCGGTTCCTGTCCGGACGGGGGGACTGCCCCTACTGGCGGCCCGGCGACGAATACCGCACCGCCCGGCGGCAATAGGCGGAAATATAGGTGGATTTTTCCACCGCCCTGTGATACAATGGCCCTGCCGCACACGCGGCGCAAAGGGAGAGTGAGAAAGTGGATAAGCTATGCGACCTGCTGGACATCCGGCCCGGCGTCACCGCCCTGATCGGCGGCGGCGGCAAGACCACCCTGATGTATCACCTGGCCCGGGAGCTGCGGGAGCGGGGCACCGTGGCGGTGACCACCACCACCAAGATCTGGCCCCCCACCGGCATCGCCGTGGCCCAGGACCCGGATACCGCCCGGGAAATTCTGGCCCGGGAGGGCCTGGTGTGCCTGGGGGTTCCGTCGGCCCAGGGCAAGCTGGTGTCCCCGGGCTTTGAGGGCTGGGACGCCCTGGCGGACTATACCCTGGTGGAGGCGGACGGCTCCGCCGGAAAGCCCTTCAAGGGCCACGAAAAGCACGAGCCGGTGCTGCCGCCCCGGCGCAACACCACCATTTTGGTGCTGGGAGCCGACGGCTTCGGCCGTCCCATCAGCGTTGCGGCCCATCGTCCGGCCCTGTATGCCCGGCTGGCCGGTGTGCCGGAAAACCGGCCCGTGACCCCGGCCATCGCGGCCCGGGTGGCCGCCCGGGAGGGATTTCATGACCAGGTTTTCGTAAACCAGGTGGACCAGGAGGAGGAGCGTCCCCTGGCCCGGCAGCTGGCGGAGCGGCTGGACTGCCCGGTGGCTGCCGGTTCCCTGCGGTCCGGCTGCTGGGAAAAGATCAAATAACAGGAGGATTCAACTATGGAACATACCTATGCGGAATACGCCGCCCACCAGGCGGTGGAGCTGCTGGCCATCGACAGCCCCACGGGCTTCACCCGGCAGGCGGCGGAGTGGGTGCTGAACGCCTTCCGGTCCCTGGGCTATGAGGCCCGGACCACCGTCAAGGGCGGCGTTCTCATCGACCTGGGCGGCAGCGACGAGAATGACGGCCTGCTGCTGGAGGCCCATGCCGACACCCTGGGCGGCATGGTGGCGGAGATCAAGGGCACCGGCCGCCTGCGGCTGACGGCTCTGGGCGGTATGCGTCCGGAAAACGGCGAGGCGGAGAACGTCCGGGTCTACACCCGCTCCGGCCGGGTCATCGAGGGCACCTTCCAGCTTTGCAACGCCTCCGTCCACGTCAACGGCGAATATGCCAACGCCAAGCGCAGCTATGACACCTGCGAGGTGGTGCTGGACGAGGACGTGAAGTCCGCCGATGATACCCGCGCTCTGGGTGTGGAGGTGGGCGACGTCGTCTGCTTCGAGCCCCGGACCCGGATCACCGGCTCCGGCTATATCAAGAGCCGCTTCCTGGACGACAAGCTGTCCGTGGGCATTCTGCTGGGCCTGGCCAAGTTCATGAAGGACAAGGACCTCACCCCCCGCCGCCGGGTATACGCCCATGTGACGGTGTATGAGGAGGTGGGCCACGGCGGAGCCGCCAGCGTGCCCCAGGGCGTCACCGAGGCCATCAGCGTGGACATGGGCTGCGTGGGCGACGGTCTGCGCTGCACCGAGCGGCAGGTGTCCATCTGCGCCAAGGACTCCGGCGGCCCCTACAGCTATGAAGTGGTGGGAAAGCTCATTGACGCCGCCCGGCGGGAAAAGGCCGACTACGCCGTGGATGTGTACCCCCACTACGGCTCTGATGTAGAGGCCACCCTGTCCGCCGGAAACGACCTGCGCCACGGGCTTATCGGCGCCGGCGTCTACGCCAGCCACGGCTATGAGCGCAGCCATATCGACGGCGTGTGGAACACCCTGAAGGTGCTCAAGGGATATCTTGAAATCTAAAAACTGCCCCTTATGTTAGACAGCCCCTGCGGGATTTTCCCGCAGGGGCTGTTGTTCGATTTGGGATGCTTTACCGGCCGGCAGACTCCTCAGCGATCTTTCTGGCGACTTCCTCGTCAGTCAGATAGGCGCTGGGGGCGGGGGCCACACCGCGGCCCCACTCGATCCAGTTGACCACAAAGAAGGAGATGGTGCTCACCAGGCATCCGGCCACCACCGGCATCAGGAACATCCAGGTGCCGCCGCCGCCCACGATCTGCCATACCACAAAGGCGATGGTGCCGCAGATGATGGAGATGATACCGGAGTTCTTGGTGGCCTTGGGCACTGCCAGGCCCAGGCCATATGCGGCGAAGGGACCGGCGCAGCGAATGCCGAAGGCGAAGGTGTTCATGGCCACGATAGACACGCCGAGCAGAGAGATCAGCATGGCCACAACGGCGGACAGCACGTTGCAGGCCCGGGTATAGAAGATGGTCTGCTTGTCCGTCAGCTGCTTCTTGCCGCCCAGACCGGTGTACAGGTCGTTGATGATCATGGTGGACATGCACAGCAGGTTGGAGTCGGCGGAGGACATGGTGGCGCAGATGATGGCGGCGGAGATCAGGCCCGTCACCACACCGGGGGCATAATGACCGGTGACGATCATCATGGCGTTGCTGCCGTTCTCGGCCAGGCCGGGCAGCTGATCCTGCAGAGCGAAGGCAGCCAGACCCAGCAGGGTGGGGAAGATGGACATGGCGGCCATGAGGATAGCGGAGACAAACGCGGCGTTCTTAGCGGTCTTTTCGTCCTTGGCGGTCTCAAAGCGGGAGACCATCTCGGGACCGGCCAGGAAGGTGCAGAAGTAGTTGAAAATGTAGCCGATGATGGAAGCCCAGCCGATCTGGGTCAGGTTCAGCTTCTCACCGGGCAGAGCCGCAGAGATGGCGCTCCAGCCGCCGGCATGGTTCAGCACGATGGGTGTGGCGATGGCCAGGCCCACCAGGATGATGCCGAACTGCACCAGGTCGGAGATCTGGTCGGCGATCATGCCGCCCATGGTGGTGTACAGAATGATGACGATGCCCGCGAAGATCAGGCACACATTCAGGGGAATGGAGGGGATCAGGGCGTTGATGACGCCGCCGGAGGCGGCGATCTGGGAGGAGGTCAGGCAGAACAGCGACAGCACGGACAGGATAGCCGTGAAGTTGCTGGAGAACTTGCCGAACCGGCGGCCCACCACCTCGGGGATGGTCACGGCCATGGTCTTGCGGATCTTGGGAGCGAAGTAGGCCAGGGGGATCATGGCAATGGAAGCCGCCAGGACGTACCACACGGCGCTGAGGCCCCAGTCGCCGAAGGCCTTCTGGGCCAGGCCCGTGGTGCAGCCGCCGCCGATGTTGTTGGCGGACAGGGAGAACGCCACCATAAACAGGCCCATGCGGCGTCCGGCCACCATGTAGTCCTTGGCGTTCTTGATCTGGACCTTGCTGACCACGGCGCCCACGGTCAGCATGCCCACCAGATATGCGACAACGATAATCAGGGGCAGAATTTGAATTTCCATATGCTTTTCTCCTTCTTTTTTTCCCGGATTCCTGCCGGGTACTTCACTACTTTACTCGCAAATATTGCACCATGCAACAAAAATCTCATCAACTTGTTAGCTTTCTGTGAATTCAACAAAACATGCCGTTTATAATCGTCTATAATGCATAAAAACGCAGAATTGCGCTAAATTATGTCATTATCGACAAACATCCCTGCCATTTGCTGGAATTATACCGGCATGATGCACTCCTCCGCCGGGCGAAAAAATCCCCCGGTTCAATGTGAACCGGGGGACAGGCAGCTTGTCAAAAAGTCTTTTTGACAAGCTGCTTGCGGTTTTTCAGAACTTAGAAAGTTCTGAAAAACCTGTGATTGCAAACGAAAGACACCCCTGATGGGTTTCTTTCGTAACTATCTTCCTTTCCGATGGCGAAAGATTTCCGGATTTTTTGACAGTCTCAGGTCTTACTTCTCCTTATAATACAGACGGCAGTGGCAGTACCCCTCAAAGTCGGGGTCTGCGATCTGGTCTTTGAATTCCTTGCACATGCAGCGGTTTTCCTCCGTCCGGGCCAGGCGGCACGGGCAGTACCCGCCGGTGCGCTTTAACCCCTCCCGGATGGCGTCCACCACCTGCCGGTCCTCGTTGAGCCGAACCTTCATGGCGCGCCTCCTTTCTGATTTGTACACTCACTATAACATGTACAGGCCCCGTCCGCAATATGCAAATGCAACACTTTGTCCCGGGCTGATTTTCATGTGCCGAAATTTATTGCATTTATACGAAACAATTTTCGTCACAATCTTGGCAATGGAGTGGGAAACGTTCCCGGTTTTCCGCCGTTTCCGAAGATTTCAAAATTTCAGGCCGCCCTATGGTTCCGTGAATTTTTCTGCAATGTTTTCTCATCAATTATGAAAATTTCTCATCGGATAGACAACTTTTCTGAAACAATTGACTTTTGGAATCAATTGTGGCATTCTGTAGCTGTAACCAATATCAGTCCGTCTGCGGCGCACAGCCAAACGCCGCAAGCGGACGGAAGGAGTGGAACTGTTTTGAGCAGACTTGACATCAAAACCCCCAGCAGGGCTCAGACCGTGGTAGAGGGTCTTTACCGCGATGTGGAGCGCCGGATCGCCGCCAGCCCTCCGGGCCTGTGCCCGGTGGAAATGTCTCTGTCGTTTCTGCAGCTGTGCCACGCCCAGACCTGCGGCAAGTGCGTTCCCTGCCGCATCGGCCTGGGCCAGCTGACCAAGCTCATTTCCCAGGTGCTGGACGGCACCGCCAACATGGACACCGTCCGCATCATCGAGAAAACCGCCCGCAGCATCGTGGACACCGCCGACTGCGCCATCGGCCGGGACGCCGCCCGCCTGGTGGTGGATGGCCTGGAGGGCTTCCGGGACGACTATGAGGAGCACGTGCAGCACCACCGGTGCCTGGCAAGCCTCCAGAATCCCGTGCCCTGCGTTGCCCTGTGTCCGGCGGGGGTGGATATCCCGGGCTACATGGCCCTGGTGGGGGTCGGGCGCTACGCCGACGCCGTGCGCCTGATCCGCAAGGACAACCCCATGCCCACCGCCTGCGCCTACATCTGTGAGCATCCCTGCGAGGCCCGCTGCCGCCGGAATATGATCGACGATCCCATCAACATCCGGGGCCTGAAGCGGTATGCCGTGGACCACGCAGGCGTGGTGCCCAATCCCCCCTGCGCCCCGGCCACCGGCAAGACCGTGGCCATCGTGGGCGGCGGCCCCAGCGGCCTCAGCTGCGCCTATTACCTGGCCCTGATGGGCCATAAGGTCACCATTTTCGAGGAGTGCAGCAAGCTGGGCGGCATGCTGCGCTACGGCATCCCCAGCTACCGCTTCCCCCGGGAGAAGCTGGACGCCGAGATCGACTCCATCCTGTCCCTGGGCATCGAGGTCCGCACCAACGTCCGCATCGGCCGGGACATCTGGCTGGAGGAGCTGGAGAAGCAGTTTGACTGCATCTACATCGCCATCGGCGCCCACCAGGACAAGAAAACCGGCATTCCCGGCGAGGACAGCAGGAACGTCATGTCCGCCGTGGAGATGCTCAAGGCCATCGGCGACGACGTGATGCCCGACTTCACCGGCAAGCAGGTGGTGGTCATCGGAGGCGGCAACGTGGCCATGGACGTCACCCGCAGCTCCATCCGCCTGGGGGCCAGCAAGGTCACCTGTGTGTACCGCCGCCGCCTGGAGGACATGACGGCCCTGCCCGACGAGGTGGCAGGAGCCACCGCCGAGGGGGCGGAGATGATGACCCTGGCAGCTCCCGTCCGCATCGAGGCCGACGAGGACGGCGTGGCCCGGGCTCTGTGGGTCCAGCCCCAGATCATCGGCGACGTGGACGGCTCCGGCCGTCCCAGGCCCAACAAGGCCGCCCTGGACCAGGTGCGCATCCCGGCGGATATCATCGTGGTGGCCATCGGCCAGGGCATCGAGATCCAGGGCTTTGACCAGGCCGGCGTGCCCATCACCCGCGGCGGACGGCTGGTGGCCGCCCTGTCCGGCCAGGTCAGCGATATGGACAACATCTTTGCCGGCGGCGACTGCGTCACCGGCCCCGCCACCGCCATCCGGGCCATTGCCGCCGGAAAGGTGGCTGCCGCCAACATCGACGAGCACCTGGGCTTCCACCATGAGATCCGGGTGGACGTGGACATCCCGGCTCCCCGGCTGAACAACCGCCCGCCCCACGGGCGCATCAACACCACCGAGCGCCAGGCCTGTGAGCGCAAGTGCGACTTTGAGGACATCGAGTGCGGTCTCACCGAGGAGGGCGCCGTCACCGAGGCCTCCCGCTGCCTGCGGTGCGATCACTTTGGCTACGGCATTTTCAGAGGAGGTCGAGATATCAAATGGTAACGCTGACCATCGACAACAGAACCGTCACCGTGCCGGAGGGCACCACGATTTTGGAGGCCGCCCGTTCCGTGCGCCTGGATATTCCCACCCTGTGCTACCTGAAGGACATCAACGAGATCGGCGCCTGCCGCATCTGCATGGTGGAGGTGGAGGGGGAACAGCGCCTGGTGGCCGCCTGCGACACCCAGGTGGCCGAGGGCATCGTGGTCCACACCAACTCCCCCCGGGTCCGTGAGGCCCGCCGGGTGAACCTGCGGCTGCTGCTGGCCCAGCACGACATCCGCTGTCCCAAGTGCACCCGCAGCGGCAACTGCAAGCTCCAGCAGCTCACCAACGACTATAACCTGCTGGGCAACCACTATATCAAGGACCTGCGGCCCATCGAGCCGGATTTCAGCACCCCCGTGGTGCGGTTTGAAAACCGCTGCATCCGCTGTATGCGCTGCATCCAGGTCTGCGACAAGATCCAGGGTATGCACATCTGGGACCTGATGGGCACCGGTACCCGCACTACCATCGGTGTGTCCGGGGCCAGGACGTTGGCAGACTCCGACTGCACCTTCTGCGGCCAGTGCATGACCCACTGTCCCGTGGGCGGTTTGCAGGAGCACGACGACACCGGCCGGGTGTTCGACGCCCTGGCCAACCCCAAGAAGATCACCGTGGTCCAGATGGCCCCGGCGGTCCGGGCCGCCTGGGCGGAATACTACCACCTAAAGCCCGAGTACGCCACCGCCCAGCGCATGGTCACCGCCCTGAAGCAAATGGGCTTTGACTATGTATTCGACACCAATTTCACCGCCGACCTGACCATCATGGAGGAGGGCAGCGAGTTTGTGGAGCGCTTCACCCACCGGGATCAGTACACCTGGCCCATGTTCACCTCCTGCTGTCCCGGCTGGGTGCGGTTCGTCAAGACCCAGTTCCCCAAGTATGTCAGCCATCTGTCCACCGCCAAGAGTCCCCAGCAGATGTTCGGTGCCGTGGCCAAGAGTTACTTCGCCAAGAAGCTGGGGGTGGACCCCCACGACATCTTCGTGGTGTCCATCATGCCCTGCACCGCCAAAAAGAGCGAGGCGGCCCTGCCCACCATGCGGGACGCCTGCGGCGACCCGGACGTGGACGTGGTGCTGAGCACCCGTGAGATCGTCCGGATGTTCCGGGGCGAGCAGATCAACCCCGCCGTCCTGGATGAGACGCCCTTTGACAGCCCTCTGGGCAGCGGCACCGGCGCGGCGGTGATCTTCGGCGCCACCGGCGGCGTCATGGACGCGGCCCTGCGCAGCGCCTACTACCTTGTCACCGGCCAAAATCCCGATCCCGACGCCTTCCGTGACGTCCGGGGCATGGACGGCTGGAAGGAAGCCAAGTTCGATATCCCCGGGGCCGGACCGGTGTCCGTGGCGGTGGCCAGCGGCCTGCTGAACACCCGCAAGCTCATGACCGCCCTGGAGCGGGGCGAGGTGCGCTATGACTTCGTGGAGATCATGGCCTGTCCCGGCGGCTGCGCCGGCGGCGGCGGTCAGCCCATCCACGACGGCGTGGAGCTGGCGGAAAAGCGCGGCAGCGTCCTGTGGAACATCGACAAGGCCGCCCCCTCCCGGTTCTCCCACGAGAACCCCGAGGTCCACAAGCTGTATCGGGAGTTCATGAAAAAGCCCCTCAGCGACGTATCCCACCATCTGCTTCACACCGACCATCAAGCCTGGAAAATGCCCAGCCAAAAGTAATATTCCGTCAAAAGTGACAGCCGCTTGTCTGCAAGTGGCTGTCATTTTATAATTTTTTCACATATTTTTTATGGTTTGTTCTTACATTGTTCACATTTATATATTGTATTTATGGTAATATGATAGCAACATATATCATATGATGGAAAGTATAAAGCATAATGAGCAAGAGGAGGTACCTACCATGAAATGTCCCTGCTGTGGAAACGAGATGCAGTCCGGCTTCGTCCGGGCTATGGGCCGAGGCGGCGTGTGCTGGGTGACGGAGGACCGGCCCATGGGCGCGGCCGTGGGCTGCCCGGGCTTCCTGCTTCTGGGAAAGGCCCCCCACTCGGAAACGGACCACGTTCCGGCCCAGCGGTGCGCCGCCTGCCGGATGGTAACCATCGCCTACGACCCGGAATAACCGGCTTGCTGCACGGATAGCGGCACGGCTTATGCCGTGCCGCTAATTGTCCAAAAAGGGCAACGCCCTTTTTAGACAAAAGGCTTGCAGTCTGCGAATGGCAAACTCTGTGAGGCTTTTTTGACACGCGGCGGCACGGCGTAAGCCGTGCCATTTTTCTGTAAATTTATGAAAATTCAACAAAGGCCCTTGTATTTCCCGGGAAAATTCGGTAGACTAATAGAAAAAATCAGGAGGTTTTTCATGAAATTGGAAACCAAGCGCAGATTATCCATGCTCCTGCTGGCCGTGGCCGTGATCTTCTGGCTGCTGCGGCAGCTGGCGGTGGTGTATATCCCCGGTGTCTCGGCTCTGGCTCTGGCGGGGGCCATGCTCCTGCTGGCCTCCGGCATGGACCGCAGCCGCTCCGGCCAGAAGGCCGCCGTGACCCTGATCTTCGCCTTCGGCCTGCTGAACATCCTTTTCGCCATCATCGAACTGTACGGCTATTTCCGCGCATGACCCCGGCTTGTCCCGGTTTGTCCCGGCTTGTCTCAGCCTGTCCCAGCCTGCCCCAGTTTGTGACATTTTCATGAATTCACTTGACGGACTCTTTACATAGCCCGGAAAACCCGGTATAATGACTCGGATGTGCAGAAAGAGGGTGGGCCCTTGCAAGTGAATCAAGTGCGGCTGGGAGCGGTGCTGTCCTATGTGTCCATGGGCCTGAGCACGCTGATCTCGCTGATCTACACGCCCATTATGCTGGGCCGGCTGGGCGAAACGGAATACGGTGTATACGGCGCGGTGGGGCCCATCATCTCCTACCTGCTGCTGCTGAGCATGGGCCTGGGCAGCGCCTATATCCGCTACTATTCCCAGGCCAAGGTGGCCAAGGACCGGCGGGAAATGGCAAAGCTCAACGGCATGTTCCTGGTGACCCTGTCGCTGCTGGGACTGGTGCTGCTGGCCCTGGGCTTCTTTCTGGCCGCCCATCCCCAGATGGTGTTCGGCACCAAGTGGGCCCCGGAGGAACTGGCCCTGGGCGCAAAGCTCCTGCGGATCATGACCCTAAACGCGGCTCTGTCCTTCCCCTTCAGCGTTTTTGAGTCCCATGTGAACATCCACGAGCGGTATCTGTTCCTGAAGGCTGTCACCATGGCCAAATCCGTGCTCAGTCCGCTGATCTCCATTCCCCTGCTGCTGTTGGGCTTCCGCTCCCCGGCCATTGCCACGCTTTCGCTGGTGCTGACCATCGTGTGCGGCCTGACGTATATGGCCTACTGCTTCGCGGTGCTGAAAATGCCGGTGTCCTTCCGGACTTACGACCTGCCGCTGATGAAGAACATGATGGGCTTCACGTTCTACATCTTCCTGGCGGTGGTGGTGGACCAGCTGAACTACGGCATTGGCACCCTGATGACCACCTGGATCCATGGCGCGGAGCTGTCCGGCGTATACTACAGCGCCAACCAGCTGAACGTGTACTATCTGTCCTTTGCCATGGCCATCTCCAATGTGCTGATCCCCCGGGTCCACCGGATGGTGGCGGAGGGCGACTCCAACCGGGAGCTGACCCGGCTGATGACCAAGGCAGGACGCCTGCAGTTCATCATGCTGATGGCGGTGTTCCTGGGCTTTGTGGCGGTGGGCCGTCCCTTTGTGATCCTGTGGGCTGGCGGCAAGGAGCAGTTTGCCGTGGACTATCCCGTGGCCCTGCTGCTGTTTGCCAGCACCATCGTCTCCGCCATCCAGTTTGTGGGGCTGGAGATCCTCCGGGCCAAGAATATGCACCGGTTCCGGGCCTGGGTCTATCTGGCCGCCGCCGCCGTTAATGTGGGGCTGATGATCCCCCTGTGCAAATACGGCGGCCTGGTGGGCGTGGCCGGTTCCATCCTGTTTATCACGGTGGTGGGGAACGTCCTTCCCATCAACTGGTATTTCCGCCGCCATGTGGGCCTGGATGTCCGCTGGTTCTGGGTCCGCATCGCCCGGCTGCTGCCGTCCATGCTGGTACCCGCCATCGTGGCGGTGCTTATCGCCGTGCTGGCTCCGGTGTCCGGGTATCTGGATATTCTCATCTGGGGCTGCGTGTTCGTGGCCGTCTACGCCGCCAGCCTGTGGCTGTTTGGCATGAACCGCTACGAGCGGGGCATCGTCACCGGCGTGCTGGATAAGTTCCGCCGCAAGCGCCGCAGAAGGGCATAATATCGTTCAAGCAGCCAAAAGGGCTTGCCGTCTGCAAAGTGCAGGCAGCAGGCCCTTTTGATATTCCTGCGGCAGATGGACTGCCGGGCAGGGCAGGGGAGACGGTATGCGCTACAGCTCCTTCTTGATGGCGCGGATGGCACCCTTTTCCAGGCGGCTCACCTGGGCCTGGGATATGCCGATCTGCGCCGAAACCTCCATCTGGGTCTTTCCCTGGTTGAAGCGCATCATCAGAATGCTGCGTTCCCGGGGCGTCAGGCGGCTGATGGCGTCCTTCAGGGCAATGCGCTGGATCCAGCTCTCGTCGGTGCAGCGGCGGTCGCTGACCTGGTCCATGACGCATACCGTGTCGCCGCCCTCGGAGTATATGGGCTCGTACAGGGACACCGGGTCCACGATGGCGTCCATGGCCAGCACCACCTCCTCCCGGGGGATGGCCAGCTCCTGGGCCAGCTGCTCCACAGTAGGCTCCCGCTGACTCTGGCGCAGCAGACGCTCCCGGGCCTGGAGGACCTTATACGCCGTGTCCCGCAGGCTTCGGGACACCCGGATGGCGCTGTTGTCCCGGAGATACCGCCGGATCTCCCCCACGATCATGGGAACGCCGTAGGTAGAAAAGCGCACCGGCTGGTTGATATCGAAGTTGTCAACGGCCTTGATGAGGCCGATACAGCCCACCTGGAACAGGTCGTCCATGTTCTCGCCCCGGCTGGCAAATCGCTGAAGCACCGACAGCACCAGCCGCAGGTTGCCTCGGATGAGCTTTTCCCGGGCGGCCATGTCTCCCTCCTTGGTCCGCCGCAGAAGCTCCGTCATTTCGTCGTTTTTCAGAACCTCCAGCTTGGCGGTGTTGATGCCGCAGATCTCCACTTTTCCCTGCATTCCACTACTGCCTCCGTCACTTGGATAAAAACAGTATTCCCGGGGAAAAGTTCCTTATACGGCGCCACAGAATCCCATCAGCTTTCGCTGAACAGGCCATCCAAAAAAAATTTTGGATTTTTTGAAAAAAAGACTTGCATTTTCTGGGAGACCGTGGTATTATAGCAAAGTCGTCAAGAGACACGCGCCGTTAGCTCAGCTGGATAGAGCGTCTGGCTACGGACCAGAAGGCCGGGGGTTCGAATCCCTCACGGCGTACCAAAAGTCCTCG
>OGHH01001451.1_pt1 | contig 17313 bp, 25 predicted proteins | sample 1571471 | NCBI WGS metagenome assembly OGHH01 (sample SAMEA2581936, study PRJEB24529) | metagenome | biome: Human gut stool | place: China | collected 2011
CGCGCCGGCGGGCGCGAGTTCGTGTCGGTCGAGGAGCTCTCGGCCGCCTGCCCGAAGGTCAGTCAGACGCATCTGGAGCAGCTGCGCGCCATCGCGGAAAACCCGGACGGCTATTATCCAGCGGTGGGAGCCTGCCGGCGCTATCCCATGAGCTCCTACATCAGACGCAGGTACAAGGGAAAGCTGGACGGCGTCATCGTAGATGAAATGCACCAGTATAACAATGACAGCGGCCAGGGCGACGCCATGGCGGAGATCTTCTCCGCGGCAAACCGGGTCATCGGCATGACGGCCACCCTCATCAACGGCTATTCCTCCGGGATTTTTCACCTGCTTTACCGTGTCTGCCCGAACCTGATGATGCAGGACGGCAAACGCCACGATTCGCCCAGCGATTTCGATGCGGAGTACGGCGTGGTGGAAAACACCTTCGAGGAGACGGACGATGATTACGCCGTCAACCGCAGGACGCACAAACGAAAGACAAAGACCCGGCAGCTTCCGGGTGTGTCACCGCTGGTCTATTCCCGCTTTCTGCTGGAGCAGACCGCCTTCCTGTCCCTCTCCGACATGGGAAAGGATCTCCCGGACTATGAGGAGATCCCCGTTCCGCTGGAGAGGGAAAAGGATGTAGCCACTGAGTACAAGCGTGTGGAGGAAGAGTTGCGGAAAGCGCTGAAAACGGACAAAAAAGCGGCGAATAAGACCCTTTCCGCCTATCTCAATCTGCTCACCGCCTATCCGGATCAGCCCTATGACCAGCCGGAGATCCTCTATCCCGATACGGAGCAGGTGCTGGTAAAGGCGCAGGATGTGGGCGATTTCAATACCATCGGCGCAAAAGAGAACGCCGTACTGGACATTGTGCGCCGCAAGGCGGAAAACGGAGAGCGTGTGCTGGTCTACACAAGCTGGACGCGCACCGACTCCCAGAGGAAACTAATGAAGCTGCTGAGCGAGGCGGGCTACCGCACGGAGATCATGAGCGAAAAGATCCGCCCCGACGCCCGGGAGGAGTGGGTGCAAAAGCACCTTTCCGCAGGGATGCAGGTGCTGATCACAAATCCCTCATTAGTTGAGACGGGCTTGGACCTCAATGCCTTTACCACGCTGATCTTTTACAGCCTGGGCTATAGGCTCTTCACGCTGCGGCAGGCGTCCCGGCGCAGCTGGCGCATCAATCAGACGGCGCCCCGTGTGGAGGTGTACCTGCTCTACTACAAGGACACCATGCAGGCCAAAGCCATGAAGCTGATGGCTTCCAAGCTGGCTGTGGCGGGCCTCATCGAGGGAACATTCTCGGAAGAGGGACTTGCGGCCATGAGCGATGTGCAGGATATGACCTCTCAGATGGCAAAGGAACTGATGCTGGGCATCCGGGACAATGTGGAGGATATCGCCTCCGCATTTAAGAAGATGGCTGTCATCAATCCCGGGCGGAGCAAGCCGCAGGCAGAGACCGCAAAAGAAACGATTGCAGTCAAAGCGGAGCCCGCTGTGCGAGATCTTTCGAAGGCGCTTGTGCGTGAACCGCCCATCGGTTCGGAGGTCGTGCCCATACCGGCGCAATCCCGAAGGCCTATTGCTCCCCCAAAGGCCGCGGAGCTTGCGGCAATCATGGAGAAAGAACAAAAAGCCAAACGGATCAAAAAGGTCATGGTGGATGAAAACCAGCTGACCCTCTTTGATTTCGTGGCATGAGACTGGAGGAATGATGATGAGTGATGTAAAGCTGATGAAGCCGCTGTTCTATTGCGGCAATTTCAACGCCGGCGGCAAACGGATGAAGGCAGTGCTTGTGAAGGAGGTATCAGACGGTGCCAACGCCTATCGCCTCTGGCGCAGCTCCGGGGTGCCCGACCGGGACTATCCCCGGGCCGAAAACGACACCCACATCCTTCATGTGGAGACCGGCGAATATTTGGCGCCACTGGGCATGACGGAATATGAGCTGATCGGGCGCTGCGGCTATCCCCTCGCCGTGGCGGAACTGTACGGAAATGAGGAAAACCGGCAGAAGTATTTTGCGGATCTGCGATCTTCCCGGCGGGGCTGCACGGATGAGATACCCAAAGCTCTGGAGCTGGAAGGAAACGCGGAGCGGCGTCTTGGAAGCGACCCCGCCCATCAGGCGGCCTACATTAAAACAATTCTGAATGACCGCATTTCCACCTATCTTACCGCCAAAGAAAACGGAGGCGAGAGCTTTCCGGACTTTGTCGGCGCGGCGATTCTCGGCGAGATCGACCTGTGCCGGGAGCTGGCCGGCAGGTACAAGGCAAAAAAACGGGCGGAATATGCGGCCCGGCAAGCAAGGGCGGAAGCCGAGGCAAAAAAGCAGCGTGAGGAAACAAACCGCCAGGCAGAGCAGCAGCTTCAGCAGGCCATCCACATTCTAAAAACCGAAGGCGCGCTGAATAACGACAGTATTACGCTCTGCCGGGAGGACGGCAGCTTTGGAGAGTATTCCATCGTCAACCACCTGATGCGCCGGTACGGAGTGGAGGTTCCCCTCCGCACCCAGGGCTGGATCAACGAGAAGCTGTCCAGCATCACGGTCAAGGACGGCCGCTGCTCGGGCGTCCGGTATCTGCGCGCCAAAGGCGGAAGCTGCTCACAGAAGATTTTTGACTGTATCGACGCCCTGCTCCGGGAAGTCCATGGGGAATCGGAGGTGGCGGCATGAAGATTCAGGTCAACCGGCAGGAGGCGCTGGCCCTTGCCAAAGCGGCGGAGAGCATCGCCCCCGGCAAGGCCGTCATGGACGAGCTGCGGTGCGTGCTGCTGGAGGCCGGTGAGGACAATACCCTGACCATGGCCGCCACCAATATGGAGGTGGCGCTGGAGCGGCGTATGCAGGCGCAGGTCCGTGAGGGCGGCTCCCTTCTCATGGGCGCCAAGCTCTTTGTCGGTATGTTGTCCCTTCTGGGCGGCGAGACCGTCACCATTCAAGGTGAGGACGGCAGACAGGCACAGATCGCAAGCGGCACCTGCTGCTATACCATCCCCCTCCTGCCAGTATCCCGGTATCCCCGCATGGAGATACCATTTCCAGAGGACACCGTAGCCGTCAGCAACATCCCGCACATGGCTGCCAGAACCGTCTTCGCTGCAGCGGAGAGCGAAAGCAAACCGGCCATGCAGTGCGTGAAGCTTACCTTTACCAGCGATGGGCTGAAAGCGGTGAGCTATGACGGCTCCCGCCTTGCCGCCGCCAAGGGCGACAGTAAGGGTAATGCCTCCGTCAGTATGCTTATGCCCGCCGCATCGCTCAATAAGCTCGCCCGCCTTGTGAGCAACAAGGACGAACTGGATGTGGGCACTACAGGAAAGAGCGTGGTGTTCACCAAAGAAAACTTTATGTTCTCCGCCCGGCTGCTGAAGGGCCAGCATGTGGATTCTGACCTGCTGCTTGGCAGCGTGCAGAGCGCCTTTACCATTCTCACCGATGCCGCCGCTCTCTACGACGCCGTATCCGGCGTCTCTGTTGTGGCCGATGAGGACAGCGCACTGAGCCTGTGCTTTGCGGATAACAGGATTCAGGTCCGCTGTGAAGGCGAAGGCTGCTCCTCATCGCGGGAACTGGAGGTCGTGGCCCTGTCCGGTACTCCGGAGGGCAAATACTGGTACAATCCCCGGCAGCTCGCCCAGTGCCTTGGGGCACTCGGAGGCACACTGATGCTGGAGATCGGGCAAAACGGCGTACTGATCCTGCGTACCGATGACCTCGTGTGCCTGCAGATGGCCCGCCGGAAGCCTGCGAGACTCCGTGTACTGGAGGAAAAGCCGGAGAAAAAGGCGGCCAAGGCCGCCGCATAAGGAGGGATGTCATTGGAGTTTACAGAGATCTGCCGCTATTGCGGCGGCGTGATCCGGGCCGTTCCCGCGCGAAATGTCTATGGCCCGGCCGTCAACCGGCTGGGGCTGCAGAAAGAGTACATCTACCAGTGCCAGAACTGCAACGCCCGTGTCGGCCGCCACAAAGGGACGCTGCGCCCGCTGGGCAATGTGGCCAACGAGACACTGCGGCTCAAGCGTATGGAGACCCATCGGGTGTTCGACGCTTTCTGGAAGCGAAAGGGCATGAGCCGAACCAAGGGCTATCAATGGCTGGCCGGACAGATGGGCCTTCCCGAGCGTTTGACCCACATCGGCGGGTTCGAGATGGATCAATGTCAAAAGGTTATCGACCTTTGCAGAAAATTTGAACATGAGGAGGCGGCATAAATGTGTGAACATCGCAAATGCCGGCATAATGCGCAGCAGCTTTGTTCCTGCGTGGCTTTGAAGAAAAAAGATTTTTTGGCCCTTGCAATTCATGTATATGAAAACATGACAGATGTTCAGTGGGAACTGGACTACACGGATCTCTTTCAGGCGGAACCGCGCAGACTCTGCCGTGTAGGCGTCTGCCGTGACTGCGGCGGCCGGCTGTGCCATGAGGTGGACGCATCGAACAATATGGCCGGGGATGATTTCCTCTCCGCCATCTACCGGCACCTGTATCAGCTGGATACCCCGGACGGCACTCAGATGACAAATCGGGACTTCCGGGAGAAATTCGTCCAGATGTTCCACGAGCAGGACAGGCCCTTTCTCCGTGAGTGGTTGGCAAGGCCGGAAAACAGCCATGCCAGCGGCATGTACCGAAGAAGCGTGAAGGCTTCTGCCCCACCGGAGGCCCCTGCCGGGGAAATGCTGGTCTACACCATCGTCCGAACCAGTGTGGACGCAGAGCGCGGCTCCTTTCCTTCGCCCATGACAGAGGGCAGCTTTCTGGATATCGAAACGGCCAGAGCAGAGCTGCGGCGGCTGGTGGAGAAGGAAAAAGAGGAGATGGAAATCCACTTTGATGAGGAACTGTACCGCGAGGAATATGACGATGACTTCTGGGAGGCCTATCAGGAGGGATACGCCGCTGCGTGGTTCAGCCGGCTTGAGATTCTGCCCTCTGAGTTGAAAACGCCAAAATACGAAAAAGAAGGAGTATGAACAAATGTCCAATATGAGCTACTGCCGCTTCACCAATACGCGGGCAGATCTGGACGACTGTCTGGAGGCCCTTCGCAATGATGAAGGCCTGAACGACTTTGAAGTGCGGGCCGGGCGGAATATGTTTATGGAGTTTCTGGACTTCTGCAGGGACTATGACATCATCAGCGGCTATGACAGCGAGCGTATGACCGACCTCTTTGACAGCCTCCGGAAGAAAGAGGAGGACGACGATGCGTGACCGGATGAAGCCACAGGAGCCCTCCTGCCACGACTGCCCAAATCACCTGCTGTTCAGCGGCAGCGATCCCATCAAGAAAATGGGCGTCACCATGCACTTTGGGGTCAGGTTCTGCACCTACGGGAAAAGAGCCCGCCGCTTTCGGAAAAGCGACCCGAAGGTGCGCGTGCCCGTGTGGTGCCCCAGACGATTGAAGCAGCGCAGACTCCGCATCTACGGATTTCGTGACCCGGCCAGCTGGATGCTGCATGAGCGTGTCTGCCGGGATCTCGGCAAGGACATTTCGCCGGAGGGCCGCCACTACGCCGTGGAGCATGAGAAAGACACGGAGCTGACCGCAAAAGAGTTTTTGGAGCGTTCTGTCAATGAAACCGATGCGGAACTGCTGGGAGGCATCACGCTGATGCGGTACCAGGTGCTGGAGTTTGACGACGGCCTGAAGCCCGTTTTCCTCTATAAGACGGAGAGCGGATACCGTTATGAACCCTATTTTCCTGTCAAAGCGGCCAAACCGTTTTGTGCAGATGATATGGAGGACCTATGAACCAGAATAAAGAAAGCTATGCGCAGATGAAGAAGCGCCATCAGGAGGAGGTCAACAACTTTCCCATGATTTTCGCTTTTAACGGAAATCAGTTTCGCGAAGGAATGGCAAAGCTGGGGCTTCGGCCGGATGAAACGGAGAAGATCGTGTCCATCGGCGCCGGCGGATATATCCGCAAAAGCGATGCGGACGCGCTGAAGGCGCTGTTTCGCCGCCAGAAGCGAGAAAAAGCCGAGGCCATGGCCGCCGACAAGGATGGCAGCGGGTATCTCTATCAGATGTTCCGCGCGGAGCTGTCCAACCATGAGTACGGCTATACCAGAGACGCCGAATCCGCCCTGGAGGCGCTGGGCATCACCTGGGAGCAGCTGGAGCAGGATGGGCGGATGGCCCATGCCTTCCTGAGTGCCTGTAAGGACGAAGGAGCATGGTATGACGCCCACTGCGGCTGAGGTGCGAGATGAAGGAAATGCCTGACATCGCGCCGCTGGAGCTTCTGGACGAGCTGGAGGCGTTTCGCCGTGCGCATCAAAATGATGTGCACCACCCCTCTGACTGGTGTATGCGCGTCATGGAGGCGATTGTTGCAAAGGCCTTTGGCTTCCAAAACCGCAGCAGCTGGACGAACGCACTGGCCGCGGACAGCTCAACGAAATAACCTTCTGGACCCGAGGAAAACCGGCTTTTAGCCGAACAAAGACTTTCAGGAGGAAAGCATTTGAACGATATGGAAAAGCACTGCCGTACCTGCGCCTTTTCCTACTACCCTGTGGGCGAAGCGCGGGAGCATTGCAGCAATCCTGATTACAATTCACCAACCTACACCCATGACATGCTCATGGAGGACTGGAGCCGGAAACATTGCCGTTTCTGGGCTCCCCAAATACCGGAAGGAGTACATCATGAAAAACAATTATTCACTGGCGGAACGCAACCGCATCGTAGAGGAATATCTGCCCTATGTGGAATGGGTGATCCGCAAAAACCGGGCCCTGATGAAGGCCGCGAAGCTGGAGTATGACGATGTCTACCAGCAGCTCTCCCTTCGCCTTGTAAAAGCGGTGTGTACCTACGACCCCGACAAGGGCGAGCTGGGCGCGCATATTTGGGCGCAGCTGCATTTTGAACTGATGAACTGCAAACGCCCCCTCCGCACCTGCGGCATGACAGGGCTGCCCAAGGACTACCGCAGGGGCAATATCGTTTCCTTTGAGAGCATCCGTGAGGACAGTGAGCTGTATGAGCAGCTCATAGCGGCGTGAGGAGGTAACTTTGAGCAGCGTAATTGGCGAGAAAAAGTGCTCCAAATGCGGGGGCAGTATGTTCTATGATTTCGATTGCCGCACGCAGGAGGAGTACCGAATGTGCAGCCGCTGTGGATTTACGCAGGAATGGAAGCTCCTCAGAAATGAAGACGGGACCGCGAAGCTCGCCGAAGACGGAACTTGGTTATGGGACTATACGGAAACGGTCGGATACGGCGTGGTTCTGCTGATGCCCAAAAGCGGCGTGGGCTGTAAATACTGCTTAACAGGCACCTTGACCGGCGAGGAAAGGGAAACTGTTCTGCAGAATTTACAGGCTGAAAACATGGACAGCCACTCCTATGCGGTGCTCTATGCCCCGGAAAGCGGCACACTTACGCCTCTTTATGGGCAAATGCCGGGAGATTACGGCGAAGATGAAGAAACTGCCGCCTGACCTGTTCATGCGGCAAGAAGCCTGATAGGATCCCGCCCCTCTGCTGAAGCAGGCGGAGGGGCGGGAGAAGGAGTGAAATATTATGAGCCTTTTATTTTCCAAAGTGACCATCACGCCCCAAAGCGGGCCGGTGGTATCCATACATGAAAGCGGCCACCCGGATAAATACGATCTGTGGGAGCTGCTGAAATATGAGAAGCGCTATGCCCCTGTCCAAACGCCAGAATACCACAACGCCGCCGTTTTGGTGCGGCAGTACCGCTTTCGGGTCAAGGACCGGGACTGGCTGGCAGAACGGGACAGCTTTGCGCTGATGGATGCCTACGATGAGCTGGCGCAGCGCTGCGGAGCGGAGCCTTTTGTCCGGCGAGAGGATGTGGAGCTGACGGGGCAATATGAGCTGCGTCTGGATCTCTGCGATTTTTGCAGGCACAGAGGGCTTCTCACCATGTCCGATGTGGCAAGCTGCAACTGTTGTGACGCGAGTGAGTTCTTTGCGCCCGATGCCCATGCAAATGAGGAGGACAATACTGTATGAAGTACAGACGGATTTATCAGACGCTGGAGAAGTATGGCGCCCGCATCACTTATGACGGCAGCGGCTGGCAATATGCGGGGAGATTTCAGACTTAAGATATTCCTCACCCATACGCTTGAGACGGAGGAGGAATGGCGCTTTACCTATGAAACGGAGGAAGATGACATCGAGGTGTTGTCTCTGAGCTACATCATCATTCAGACGCCGGTGCTGCCGGAAAAAGAACCGGAGATGGAAGAACACAAACATACTGGTAGGAGGACGATTCATGGAACTTCGAGAGAAAATGCTGGCTGTGATCGCTGATGTGAACAGTGAAGTGGTGGAGCGCGAAGAGCTGATCGACATGATCGCCATTGCTCTGCTGACACGAAAGAACCTTTTTATTCTGGGTGAGCCCGGACAGGCCAAAAGCTATGTCATCAACGCCTTTCGCAGCCGAATTACCGGCGCACGGCAGTTTGAACGGCTGCTGTCCAAGCAGACCGATGAGGAGCAGCTTTTCGGCCGCGTAGACCTTTCCAGCCTGCTGCCCGGCTCCGTGCCGCAGTCTGTGCTGGAGGAGGACGAAACTTACACCCAGCAGCGCCTCAACTTGCGTATGCTGATGGACGGTATGGGCAGCAGGAAGGATACGCCGGAGGTATGGGAGCGTCTGCGTACGGATACAGGGAAGCTGGAGAGTTACCGGTCCGCCCTTGCCGCCCTTTACCGGAGTGAGCCGGCAGTGAACACCACCGGCAAGATCCCGGAGGCGGACATTGTCTTTTGCGATGAAATCTTCAAATGCAACGACGGTGTTTTGAACTCCCTGCTGACCGCCTTCAACGAACGCAAATATACCAACGAAGGCCGTACTTATCCCATCCCCACCATCTCCTTCTTTGCGGCGTCCAACGAAATTCCCAATTTCAACGATCCGCAGGAGAAAATTCTGGCGGCGCTCTATGACCGTCTGGAGCTGAAGGTGGTGACGGAGAACATCGAAGATCGGGAAAACCGTCTGCGGATGCTGAAGCACAAGCAGAGCGGGCAGTGCGGGCACATCGGCGCCACCATCACGCTGGACGAGCTTGTGGCCATGCATCAGGAGGTCGCGGCCATCCCTGTTCCCGAGAGCATCAATGAGCTGGCCGACGATATTCTCTGTGAGCTGCGCAAAAGCGGCGTAGCAGTGTCCGACCGCAAATATCTGGGCTTTTCTCCCATCGCGCAGGCCAAGGCCTGGCTCATGGGTCACACACAGGTGGAACGGACAGATCTTCTGGCGCTGAAGAATTACCTCTGGCACCAGCCCGGTGACCGTGAGACCGTAGCAAAAACGCTCCAGCGTATGTGCGTCAACCCCATGCAGGATAAGGTCAATGACATCCGCGCCATGGCGCTGGAGGCACAGGAGGAATACGAGACTGCAAGAGGCAACCAGAGCAAGGCAAACGCCGTGAACAAGGCGCTCATCAAGCTGCGGGGAGAACTGCTTCGGCTCTACGCCATGCAGCAGAAGCTTGCCGAAGCGGTCCAGTCGGACGGCGAGAAGGATCTGGTCGATGCGCTTTTGGCGGACATGGAGCTAATCAGCCGGCGCGCCCACGAGGCGGCGAACTTCACCTACGCCCCGCTGGAGCAGCTGGCGGCGCTGCAATAAAAAGGAACGGAGGAACAGAATACGTCCCATGCGATGGCGGTCTGCGTCTGGTTTTCTGCCGGAAAGCTGGACGCGCTGAACGCAGAACTGCGTAAGCAGAATACCACGGTGGAGACAGCCCTGCTTGGAAAGTTGGAAGAACTCTCTGAACAGACTGCCCCGGCAGTCACGCGCACGGAAACCAGCGCGGTTTTGGCCCGGCAGGACCGTCTGGCGGCCGAGAAGGATGCAAGACGCAAGGTGGAGCAGTACGCCAAAAAGGTGATGGCACAATGAGCTATATCGGCGGAGGTATGTACCATGCCGAGCCCTGTCCGGAGTGCGGAGCGATCCTTTGGAACGGCCGATGTGAAAACCCGGACTGCGTGTACCACTGGCATCCGAATCAGGACGAGGATGATGAGGAAGATCCGCAGGAAAACGACCAGTAAATCGACTTCCCCAGTGGAAGTAAAACACAAAAATAATTGGAGGAATTGTAGTATGTTGAATCACATTGTTATGGCAGGCCGTCTGACCAAGGACCCGGAACTGCGCAAGGCCGGAGAAATCTCTGTCTGCTCCTTCCGCATCGCCTGTGACCGCGACTTCAAAACCAAGGACGGAGAAAAAGAAACCGACTTTGTGGATGTGGTCGTGTGGCGCAAGCTGGCGGATAATGTGGCCAAGTATTTTACCAAAGGCCGCATGGCCATTGTGGAGGGGCACCTGCAGATCCACCCCTGGACGGATCAGGAGGGCGGCAAACGCTTCAGCACCGAGATCGTGGCAGAGCATGTTTACTTTGGTGACTCCAAGCCCAAGGCCCAGGACGAGGACGCTTCGGAGCCTCCGGAGGGATTTGTTCCCGATTTCGGCAATGAGGATGGCGAACTGCCGTTCCAAATGAGGCACAGGGGAGAGGCGGGAGCCTCCCCCCTGCTATGATACACAAAAAACATTTGAAAGGAAGCAGTGACATCACAGCCCTGTTTCATTTCGCATTTTACGGAGGAAGTATTTTGAAAAAAATCTACAGAACCATTGACGATGTACTACGTTCCCCGTGGGTGGCAATGCAGCCGGCAGAGAGAGCATCTGTCCTGACCGACCGGGTGCTGCGGTCCACAAAACTGGAGGACAGCATCTACGCAGACCTGCGCGATGGTGATGAAGCTCTGGACGCCATTGAGCAGTCTGCCGGGGAAAAACTGCGCTCCTTCCCGGCACTGTCCCGGGATGTTTACCAATCCTTCTATTCCCTGATGCCAAAACGCCGGGAGGAAACGGAACTGTCCACAGAGGCTCGAACATTCAACGCCAACATCCTCGACCACATCACTGGCAGCGAGGACTATCCCACCCTCAAGGGCGGCGGCGGAATTTATCTCCCGCACCGCCGGGGAACTGGATCGTCTGCTGGGCAGACTGGGCGGTGAAAAGAGCGCACTGCAAACACTGGAAAAGCTGGAACTGGCACAGCAGCAGGCGCAGAACAACCTTGCTGCCCTGCTGGAGCGGATGCGAAAGAGCAAAGGGCAAAACGCTGCGCTGGAGCAGGCCGTCCTGGCTGCTGCCAGCAGCGCCGAAAGCAAACGCCGTCAGGTAGAGGCCGTAGGCAAGCTGGTGGATGCCGCCGCAGCGAAAAACAAAGAGGCTGTAAGAGCCCTTGTCCAACAGGCGGTGTCCTCCGCCACGGAAAAAGCCAAAGAGGTGCAGGGCGTCCTCTCCGCATGGGGGAATGATACCGGCAGTATGGAGAAAAACGCCGTCAACACGGAGCTTCTGTCCCTTGTGCGGCAGAGCAAAGAACTGAGGGATATCTCCCAATACCTTGGTCGATTCCGGGATATCTTCGCGCAGGGAAAACACAATGGCTACGCCTATGGCCGTGGTGAGAAGTATTCGCTGGAGCTGGGGCGGGACCTCTCCCGTGCCATCACCTCTGAACTTGCCATGCTGGCAGCACCGGAGACCGCGCCTTTGTTCCTGCGGAAGTATCAGCGGAGGCAGCTCAAACAGTACCGGCGGCGTGAGCCGATCTACAAGGGAGCCGGAGACATGATCTGCTGTCTGGATGAGTCCGGCTCCACCTGCGGCGATGCCGCAGCATGGGGCAAGGCCGTGGCACTGACGCTGCTGGAGACCGCAGCGGACGGCGGGCGCAAATTTGCTCTTGTCCATTTCTCCGGCACGGGCAGCATTCAAACGAATCTGTTCCTTCCCAGGCAGTACGGCGTGGAGGATAAGCTCTGTGCGGCGGAGACCTTCCTTGGCGGTGGAACTGACTTTGAGACACCGCTGCGGGAGGCCGTGCGGCTCATGGATGCGGAAGGTTTTGAAAACGCCGATGTGGTATTCATCACCGACGGCATCTGCAATCTTCCGGAGGATTATCTGGAGACCCTTCGGGCGGAACAGGCAAAGCGGCGCTTCACCGTCACAGGTGTGCTCCTGGACAGCGGGAGTCCCGGTATGGAGTTCAGCTTAAAGGCGTTTTGCCGGAATCTTTACCGCACATCGGAGCTTCTTGGCGACGAGATCGTGCGGGAATTGGTAAAGAAGAGAGTATAGTTTTCGTACCCCCTGCGGCAGCCTATTAGCTGCCGCAGGGGGTAAACTGGCATGAAAACCATTCATTGCCGGTTGCCGTTGTATTTCTTTCGTAAATTTGTTATACTGATGGTAGAAAAAGAATGAAACGGAGGCGCTTATGCAGACGTTTTATCACGGGAGCCGGGTCATTGTTGAGCGCCCGGAAATTCGCATACAAAAATTCCACAAAGATTTTTTCTGGGGTTTTTATTGCACCGCTATTGAGCGGCAGGCCATTCGCTGGGCAACCAAATTCGGAACTGCAGGCGTCGTCAATGTCTATACATTCGATGATAGAACCCCGTTGTCCATCAAGCGGTTCCCGGAAATGTCGGATGAATGGCTGGACTTTATAGCAGCCTGTCGAAGCGAAACGCCTCACTCCTATGATGTTGTGGAGGGACCCATGGCGGATGACACGATATTCAACTATGTCCAGAGCTTTCTGGATGGCGAGATCTCTCGTGCGGCTTTCTGGGAATTAACCCGGTTCAAGTATCCGACGCACCAGATCAGCTTTCATACGGGGAAAGCATTGGCTGCCCTTCGGTTTGAAAGGAGCTATGTTGCCGATGTGTAAGAGAAACAACAGCGCACTGTTTTTCATCTGTTCTCTGATTGAGCAGTTGGGTCGCGACCTGCACCGGAAGCGCGGCGATGTGGTGTCCTCATTGGGATCGAAGGCTGTGGGAATATTGCTGAAAAATGCGGATGTTCTCCACTGCGAACCCATTGAAAAAGTAGCTGACGATGTGATTGGAGAGTTCCGGTTGGAAAGAGGCAGCTTTGATAATGTGTCCCAAGCCCGGTATGCCGTACCGGACGTCTGGACCATGGGGAAGGTGTATGCCCGTCTTATTGAGGATGCTTCCGGCGAGGATGATGTGGAGCAGACGCTGATGTGCGTCTATGGCTCTTGGATCGATGAAAAGCTCAGTGACTATAACTCCTCTTTCTACTATGAGCCGAGAGATTATATCGCAGAGTGCTTCCGTCAGGGTATGGTTATTGATGGGTGATCTTTTGCAAATGGAAAAGTATTGTTTGATGGAAATAGAAGAGTACGGAGCAAAGCATGGCTGGGTTGCTCCCATGACCCAGGAGGATCGAGAGTTTTTTGCCTATTTTCGTTCTGTGTTCAAGCGCTACAATATTACTCCGTCCAAAGCAACGAGGCTCGAATATGATTTTGTGACCAGAGTTGCGGAAAGCGAGTTCTATTTACAGAAAGCGAAAACATGATTGCATAGTGCCCAGAACACTACGGTGCCTCAAAACTTCTTAATAAAAAGATGGTTCTGAGGTGAATGAGCAAACGGGTATTTCCCAAGCAAACAGCCGCCCGATTCCATGCAGGAACCGGGCGGCCTTCTTTTTTGCCGATTATGAATTTTCTGCGGCTCTGACAGAGAGCAGTTCCTCCAAATAAGACACCGCTTCATGCACAGTAGTAAATGTCTTGCTGCTTTGGTGCAGCCACTGGTTCCGCTCATCTGTGTCTTCCAAAGCAGGAAGCCCCTCACCCTGAAGATTTTCAAGAACCTTTCGACCATTCCGGATCGCGGTCGGATACTGTTGTGCGATTTGAGTTGTGGTGCGCTTATCTCCCTTTTCGTAACCTGGAACCTTGCTTTCCAGCAGGTGCCTCATACGCTCTTTATCAGCCACGGTAGTGAGCGCAGGGGCCATCATCTGGTAATGGAGCATAAACCAATATTCTACACAGGCAGTTGTCATCAGAAGTCGAACTCGGATATTGGGTTTCTTTCGCAGCCTGCGGAGATTTTGAATAATCTTCAGTCTGTCGTTCCACTTGCCATGGTCAGACTCCTCCACATCGAAAAAGAACCAAATCTCGTCCGTCACTTCGGCACTATTACGATATCTGGCGTCCTTGGAGAATTTGCTTTCCGCGAAGGAAAACAGCCCGGTGGATGCGGGGAACTTGAAGCTGGCGGCATCCGAAAAGTGTTCCTTCAAAAAAGCGGCATAGGCCTGTTCGCTTTCTCCTTCGCAGAAGATGTAGATGAGCGGCTTGGCTTTTTGCAGTTTACGGGCCATTATTCCACCTCCTCAATCTCAAGGTCAGGGGTGGCGCCGTATTTGCCCATCAGATAGCCCTTGCGAATATTCTCATTGGTGCCAGTTCCAAATTCGCTGATGCTATACAGCGTGGATGCGCCGTTCTTGCGGCTCTTATCCACAAAATAGAGCTGGTCTTTGCGCAGCAGCTCCATGCTCAAAAGTTCCGTGTTGTGGGTCGTGAAAATCAGCTGCGCATGGTTGGGATTTGATACAGGGCTCTGGAATTTGGATACAACAAGCTCCACCAGCATAGGGTGCATCTCTTTTTCCAGCTCATCTACCAGAAGCAGCCCGCCGCTGCTGAGTACCCGTTCGATTGCTGGAGCCAACGCCATGAGCTTGCGGGTACCGTCCGATTCATCGGACAGTTGCAGCTCATACAGCGCCGCCTTGCCGTCCCGGTCGATTCCACGATGAAAAGATACCGCGTTGATCTCTCCCAGCCTCAGCTTCGTCTCAGAAGCATTCGGAGCGTCCGCCAGCGCCTTCATAAATTGTACCAGCGCAGTCTTGATTCCCTCCGGCAGATCCGGGGGGAATTTCTTTTCGTCAATCAGATCCGTGTCCTTTACTTCAAACTTCATATCCTGGATTCCGACATCCGCCATTCTTGCGTAGTTGGAAATGGATTGGAGCATAGCGGGATCTTCCTGATAGGTGAGAAGCTGCTCGGGGATATCCGTATAATCCCGCGAGAAGAAAATCGCTTCACGAAACCACCGCATAGCCTCAATGCAGGCTGTTTCATTCATGGTGCAGGCCACGGCAAAATAGAGCTGATTCGGGGCAACCGCTTCACTGATCAGCTGGCGGCGTTTTTTTTCCGGGTTTTCCCGGAAGGAAAAGGTCTGTCCGGTGCGAGAAAACACCAACGCCTTTTGCCGCTTGGGCGCATGGAACAGGTATTCCTCTGTGACTTCCGTTTTCGTTGCAGAGAAGCCATAGACATATCTGACACCATCCAGAACATACTGGAACTCAAAGGAGGATGGCATATCGGCGGAGATATCATCCAACAGGAACGGGTGCACCGGGATCGATGCTTTTTCATGCTGTGTGCGCTGGGCATTGCGAATAAACTGAACTGCCAGCCAGAAAGCACGGATGATGTTGCTCTTTCCGCCGCCGTTCTTTCCGTAAATCGCAACCGATGGAAGCAGCTTTACGGGATTGCCGGTCTCTTTGCCGGTAGGGTAAAACTCAATCAGACTTTTCTTAAAGGCACTAACCCCAGTAGCCTCCATAGACAGGACGGCTTCATCCCGGAATGAGCGGTAATTGGAAAACTTAAATTCAATCAGCATCGTTTGACACCTCCATGTGTCTATTATACCCCGCTATTCCAATAAACTCAATCAGAAAAATGATAATTATTAAAAAAATCGACTTAATTTATATGAGAACATATGAAATGAAGGACCTAACGCAGCGACTACTTGATATGCCGCGACAACGCTTTTACTGTTTACTGTCCTTATTTCCTGCTGCTGAGTGCAATTTCTACGGGTAGCCCAGCTTATAAAACGAAGGAGCTGCCGCAGCCCATCCTGCAACAACTCCTTCGCTGTTTATCACCCTTATTTTCCGCTGTCGGGTACGATCTCCACGGGCAGGCCGTTGACTTCCACGCCCTCGTCGGCGGGGAGCAGAAGATACTTTCGCCCGTCGATGATCCTTGTTTCCACCAGATAACTGTGCTCCGGAACGATGCTCACGGCGGCGTCCGGTGTCTTTATCTCAAAGCGCCGGGCGTCGATGATGTTTTCCGGATTTAAGGCCACATTGCCGCCAAACCGCTCTTCGCACTGCTCCCGGAATGCGTTCACATGGGCCTCGTCTACGCCGCTGTCCCGGAGAATTTCACCCATCTCCCGGGGAGAGAGGACCAGCGGCTCCGGGTCCTTGCTCTCCTTGTGCTGTTCAATCTGCTCCCGCAGCCGTTCGTGGACTGTCTGCACCACCTCCATGCTGCAGGCACGCTCCAGTGCTCCGGTCAGCGCCGCTTGAAATGCCTCTTTCTGCTCGGCGGCGGACATAGGCGCCTCCGTGTGGAATACGGCATCGATAAACTCATGGTGCAGCTCCTCCGGTTTGCGGGCATAGAAGAGGGCGTTGTAGATATTGGCAGCGCGGTCATCGAAGGCTGGGAACAAAAAGCCCAGCTCCGGCGGTGCCACGATCTGCTTTGCCAGATTGCTGTGAAACTCGTTATCGCCGGAGAAGTATCCAAGTTCCAGCTTTCCGTCCTTGACCGGACAGACACAGCAGACGATGTAGGAGAACACCTCATCGGAGGCGTCCGCCTGCACCTCGTCATCCTTGCCTTTGCGCGGCACATCATAGGCGTCATGGGCCAGAAGGATCAGATAGTTGCTCTCGCCCATATCCAGCGACTGGATGACCGTCTGGTAAAACCGCTCTCGGACATCGGCGTCCTTCAGATGGGAATCCCGCAGGCTGCGCAGCAGTCTGTGCTCGTCGCTGTCCGCCACCTGCTGGGTGGAGAAAACGATGTCGATCAGGTTTCTGCCCAAAGCCCCGGACAGGCCCTTTTTCAAAAGACTCAGGTATTTCTCGCCCTCCTCCTGGGCCAGTCTGCCGAGAGACTCGTCCAGATAGGAGATTACCTCTTTATTGCTGTTCACGTAACAGCCGTAGATCCGGCTGATGGCGTTTTTATCGGGGCGAAAGCGGCGGCGCAGCTCGCCCAGTTCCTTCTGTGTCATGGGAATACCTCTCTGTCATGTTGGATTTTTTCCGGGATATCACGCGGAAAACAGCTTTTATTATAGTAGAAAGCAAAAGGAAAATCAATCCGGGGCCTGCGCCGTTCTCCTCCATACCTACCCTTGCGGAAAGCGCAAGTTTACAGCCTATGCCTACTGCGGTAAACTGGGGGTGTATTTCAGGGCGGAGCATTGTAGGGCGGAGCATTTGAGGGTGGACGGAAAGGAGGCCCGGGGAGCAGTCTGCCCCCGACCAGTCCACAAGAC
>OGHH01001452.1_pt1 | contig 17312 bp, 23 predicted proteins | sample 1571471 | NCBI WGS metagenome assembly OGHH01 (sample SAMEA2581936, study PRJEB24529) | metagenome | biome: Human gut stool | place: China | collected 2011
TGTATGGGTGGAACAAATGATAAGTTTAATCTAGTAAGAATGCCTGTCCGATATCATATAGTAGCTCATATGTTATTAGCTTGTATTTATATAAATGATATTAAACTTCAATGGGCTGTATCAAAAATGATTAGTGGAGATAAAAAGAATTACAGTTCAACGAGAGTAGTAGCTTGGATAAGAGGAAATCAATCTAGATTATTTTCTGGAAAGAATAATCCTAACTATGGAAAAACGCCTTCAGAAGAGACAAGAAAGAAAATTTCTAAATCCTTGACAGGAGTTAAACATTCAGAAGAAAGGAGGCATCAAAAAAGTATTTATCAAACAGGTAGAAAAAGAAAACCTGTATCTGAAGAAGGTAAGCTTCATATGAAACAAGCCCAATTAAATTTATATAAAAATGGATATGTAAATCCAAACTTAGGAAGAAAACTGACTGATGAGCAAAAAGAATTAGCGAGAAAGAACGCTAGTAAGCCAGTAATTCAATTAGATATAAATAATAATTTTATTAAGGAGTTTGACAGTGTTCTTTCTGTTAAAGAAGATGGATTTGGTGTAAATGCTGTTATTAATTGTTGCAAGGGAAGAAGAGAATCATATAAAGGTTTTATTTGGAAATATAAATTAAATTATGAAAATGAAAAGAAATAATTTTTCTATTGGGATTGACTTCGACGGGACCTGTGTTACTCATGAATATCCTAAAATCGGAAAGGATATTGGTGCAGTACCTGTTCTTAAAGAGCTAGTAGAAAAAGGTCATAAGTTAATCCTTAATACTATGAGATCAGGGAAAGAACTTGAAGATGCAGTTGAATGGTTTAAAGAGAATGATATCCCTTTGTATGGAGTTAATCAAGATCCTGGACAAAGAAGATGGACTAGTTCTCCAAAAGTACATGCAGATCTTTATATAGATGATGCTGCTCTTGGATGTCCTCTTATATATAATCCAGATTTTAGTGATAGACCTTATGTAGATTGGGAAAAAGTTAGACAAGTATTTTATGATTAAGAAACCAACAAAAGAAGAGATGTACGTAGTTAATCAGCCACGTCATCTTATGATATCAATTATATTAATGGATTATGATTACTATCCTCTTCCAGATAATATACATACTGGATTATGTAAACTTTCTGAGATTAGTGATATAGTATTCATATTCTCTGATTCCCATTTCGACAATTCTAAGATTAGTAAAGAAAAGATAACAACTCTTTATCAGGCTTGTGCTTTTATAGATAGTTCTGGAAATTTACCGAGAACTATTTTTAAGGCTCTACAATATGATAAAGAAATATTTGGGAAGCACATTGGAATAACAATATCTAGATGTCAAGACTTACAAGAATCTACACCTAAACTTTTTGAAAATCTAGAAAAAATAAATCAGTCTAGAATTATTAAGCCAGTGTTTAAGATTCGTAGGTTATCATCAACAGAACTATATAACTTCTACTATACACCGTCTGAAGAAAAAAGGAAAAAGAAATGGAAATGTATTTTTGATGAATGTTTATATTTTTATCATAGACATATTCTGAAATCTGTTATTTTTCCATGGACTAGAGTAGAGGTTCCAGATCCAACTGATTATATAGATTGCAGGTATTGTACTTGGGGATCTAATTCTTCTATACTTTATTTCAGGAATACAACGATAGGAATATTCTTGGAAAAATTAGATGAAGAATTTATTGATACCTTTACTGATCCAGACCCTAGATATCTTCTTGCTGGATTAGTTAAGGCAAGTGGAATAGATTGTTTAGATTATAACATAGAGGATTTAGATATTGGAAAATTATGACTAAAAGATATAAACAATCAGGAAGAAACTCAGCTTATCCAGAATACATAGAAGTTTGGGAGTATGGAGTTGGATCTGTACCTGATTGGATTTCAGATAAGAGCAAAGTTACGTTTATAGATGGTCTTGGAAATGTAACTTTAGAAACTCATGATACTAGTACAGGTGGAGTAGAGATTATAGACTCTACAGGTACATCTCCTCTTATTAGGTTAGGTTCAAAAAAAGACTTAATATGTAGAGAGGTAGAAAATGAAACAAAAGTATTTGTATTGACTAGAATACAATTAGATTTATTATATAAATTAGAATTATGAAAGAATTAAAAGACAGTGAAAGAAACCTGATTAATGAAGGACTTGTAATGGTAGATTATTCTGCTGAATGGTGTGGTGGTTGCCAAGTAATTAAACCAATTGTTGAAAAATTAGCAACCGAATATGAAGGAAAAGTTAATATTTATGGATGTGATGTTGATGAATGTGCAGAACTTACATCAGAATTTTGTATAAGAAACATTCCAACACTACTATTCTTTAAAGATGGAGTACTTCAGAATCGATTAGTAGGTTCATATCCAGAAAAAATAATTAGAGAAAATCTAGATTTACTAATATCAGAATCAGGAAATGAATAAATTTGTACTTAACACATTAATTTTAGGAGATGATGACCTACATTGTAAGACAGGTGAAGTAACTTTGTCTATGATGAACCTGAGTCATACAAATTTTACTGGACCGGATCTTGATAAATTCGATTTAATTGTTTATCATGGAGAGAAAGGTTGTAAAATTTTAAAGTCCAGAGCATTTAGAACTGGAAAAGTAGGATAAAAATAAAGAGAGGATACCATTCAAATAGGTTCCTCTCAATTTTTTTTACATCTCTCCGTCGTATTTTTTATCGTCTTGAAGAGTTGATCTTTTTCTTACTAATAGAGCAATTTCTACAATTAATTCTTTTAAAGACATTCCACCTTCATATGGGAAAGCCTCATCACACCATTGTTTACTAGAATAATCCTCTTCTTCTGGTGTAACTTCATAATCTCTACAAAGTTCTGCTACTCTTTGTTGAACATACTCTTTAGTTAAGATTCTAGATTCTGGAATAAAATATGCACTACTTCCAGTCTGATCTTCATGTCCCAAAGCTAAAATTGCTTCATCTCTAAACCAATCACATTCCATAAATTCTTGTGATTCTGGCCATCTTACTAATACATAGTTTTCATTCATATTCTTTAATTTTTATTACATCTATAAGAGTTTTACCTTCAAAGCCTTATTATTGAGAAAAACAAGAAATTATGAAAAGAATAGACTGTTCATTTATGGGAATTAGTGGAGAATGTTTTATCCACATCACCCTAGAATTTGAAAACATCCCAAGAAAAGGGGATAAGGTAGTACTCAGCAGAAACATTGCAGAGTATGTAAGAGAAAATATGACAAATGATGTGGAAAATGCAGAAGAATATGCTGATATTATATCCATGTCATTAGACAAAAACACAGGGACTATGTACTTTTTTGTAGTAGAAGTAATTCATTATCCAAGAATTGATAGAGATGTGGATGATGAGGCAGTTACTAGAATTATACTTAGTGTTAATAGTCTAGATTAAAAAAATAAAGAGAGGCCTTAATAGGTTTCTCTCTTTTTATTTTCTTCTTAGAGTTCAAGTATTCTCTTAAGTCGTTGTAAACTTCCAGGAATATCATTTTTATCTAAGCGAGATTCATCATTTTTTGCTTTTAATTCATCTCTTTGTTGTATAAATTTATTATAAGCTATTTCAAAGATTTCTATATCATAATCATGTAGTTGTCCATAAGTTTTTATACCTTCTGGAAGGTATTTATCCTGTCCACCTTTAAAGTTTCTTATTGCATAAGTTGCTTTAAAGAGATCTATATAAGCATTTTTAAGAACATCTACTTCTTCTGGTGTAAACTTATCTATAACATTCATTAACTTATAAGTATCATCACCACACATAGGCAAACTCTCTAAATAATCATCTTCTATATTTACCCACCTGTTTATACTTACAACAAATCCAATAGGTGTTCCAGAATCTAATGTTAATATCTTATTAGGATAGTAACCTTGAGGAGAGTCACATAATCCTAGAACTTGAAAATTTACATCAATAGATCTCATAGTTTTTGCAATTTTCTTAGATTTATCAAATAACTGTAAGAACTCGTCGGAAAATACATACTTTCTATAAAGTTCAACTACTAATTCTTTAATTAGTTTTTCTAATCTTGCTAATTTTTTCTTAAGACCTGAGTTATCTAAAAGTTCTTTATAAGTTGATAATAAGATATCTCTCGAAATTAATTTACTTTTGTCTTTATCTAGAATCATGATTTTAATATATTATAAAGTTCTATAAAATTAGTTTTCAAAGCAGTTAGAGTTAAGTTTTTATTTTCCAAAGTTTCTTCTAACTCGAATAACTTATTACATGCTCTTTTAGAAACTACTACATATTCTCTAAGTTTTTCCAAAGCTTCTTTATATAATTCAGGACTTTGATGTTTAAAACTACTCCACTCATTACCTTTAAATAGACTAGGAGCAGAAATCAAATTCCCATCTATTCGTTTTTCAATTCTTATTCCTTTAGAAAAATAATAAAGATTATCCCCCCAATTTAAACAGTTTATATTTTCTTCAGGAAATTCTTTTTTTAATACTCCATCTCCTGTAAAATCAAATACTTGAACACTATTTAAATAATCCTGATACTTCATTGTAAATTCTTTTTCTTCTGGAGTTAAACATTCCAAGATCGCATCAAAAATAAAATCTACTAGTTCATTACGTAGGTTCTTACTCTCATCGAACTCTTTGATATACAATTTTTTAACTTCATTAATTATCTTATCTCTCTGATTTCTAGTTAATGCCATAATCGTTTTACTTTTTTACATTACTTACATTAATAAGGATTTTGCCATTATAAAAGGTCCTAAATCTTAATTATGTAAAACTAAAATTATACTAATATGAAAGATATTGAAAAAAGAATAGCTGAGAATATCCAAGTTCCTGAGGATATGTACTTAGAAGGATTACTTGATATAACTGGATTTTTATTTAGTGAGTTAACACAATTTCTAGAAAATGAACATCGATATATAGGTATTACTAAATCCTATATTCATACTGTTAAGTTAACTATTGAAAGGATAGATCAATCTGTTCGACCTGAAGATATAGAAATTTATGGAAGAATATTATACCTTTATAAACCATTTCTTAAGAAAGAATTCAAAAGACTTAGAAATAAAAAGTTAATTGCAGGAGATTCTGTTATAGTAATTATTAATAAAATCATAGAAATAATAGTCCAAGAGAAGAAACAAGATTTTAGATTTCATAAAGAAGTAAGAACTCTAAGGAAAATTATATCTAAATTTTTTGAAAATATTAGGAACAAAAAGAAAAAAGATCCGCTTTATTCTTTAAGTAATGCTATTAAAGAGTATAAAGATAGCGGATCTGTTGGAAAATATCCTCTTGATGTATTCTCTTTTATAGATAATCAGTATACGAAGGAGGAATTGAAAGATCCAGGGGAAAGACTAAAAGAAGAAAGTGATAGCAAAATAAATGAAATTTCTTTTGATAATTGATTTTCTTAGCTATAAAATAAAAAACTAGATAGAGTAAAATTCTATCTAGTTTAATTTTTTGTTTTAATTTTTCTTCTTCTCATCTTCGGCTTTTTCTTCCAAGGACTTTTCTTCTCCAAGTTCATATTCCATGGATTCAATATCTATCTTTCGATTTGCAAAGTCCTTCTTATCCTCATCTTCTATATCTACCGTATAATAAAGCATGATGTCAAATCCAAGATCTTTATACATTGGATTTACATCTCTTGCCTGAAACATTATGTGATTATATTCTGTTGAGTATGTTCCATATAAATTACTCCTTTTCTTGTAGATTGTCAAGTTTTCAGGAATAGTTACATAATGAAGCATATCAAGAGCTGTATATAAATCTACTCCAGGTTCATCATCTATTTCATCCTTCATCGGAAATCTTAGTTTATATCCTAAGAATGTAGATGCTATTTTCACATCATATACATCATCTTGAGTTTTCCCAAGATCATTTAATTCCTTACTGAAAAATGCAATATTCTCGAAAATATGACCTGTAAGTTTTTTACTTAAACTCTTACGTCCATTTGTATAATCGAATAAGTCCTGCATAAACTCTGAAAAACCATTATACTTAAGTCTTCCATCAGGCCAAAAAACATTATAAGATTCATAATCTCTTTTCGGAATCTCTACTGCTGCTTGAAATACTTTTTCATAAGTACGAGTTTCACCATTTACTTCCTTCGTATAGGTTACTCCCTTTATTTTATAAGAAAGTATATAATATCCAATAAAGAAACGATCAATATTTTCATCCTCCGTACCTATAAATTCTCGATTTAAGGTATCTCCTAATTCATTGAGCGTATCTTTATAATCATTTATTTTTGGATAACCAGATAGATTCCTGTTATAAGCGGTTGTTGGAATTTCGAAAATAAATTCTAATTTCCTTTTTCCAAACCTAGTGTCAGATTGACTTACGTGAATGATGTTCTCGCAATCCAATAATCCGCGCTTAATTATCGATTTATTACCCCATCTATCTTCATCTACTATATTACGAATGCGAATAAGATCTAGGTCCCACGGATTGACCTTTCCCTTTCTATCGCCGAATTGGATAACATTATACATTGCTAGTACTAAGTTATCACTTTCGTCATTTTCTTCGTCGACTTCGTCACTATCATTTTCGAAGGAATTGACAATTTCATTAGACTTTTCTCTTAATATGTCTGAAGAAATTCCAAGACCTTCTAGTGCATCATCGATCTGTTTCTTTTGTTTTTCTAATTTTTTTATTTCTTTTTTTGTTTCTCTGGCTAGCAGATAACCACCAAGGGCTAATCCTAAACCAATTAGTATTAGTTTTTTATATTTCATTTTTCTTTTCTTTTAAGTTTGTTTCTTCTTTTTATTTTTATAATATTCCCCTTTGTTCACTGCTAATCCCACGAACCATTCCTCCTTTTTTGGGGGGTCTATTATTTCCCATCCCTTTTTGAGGTTTACTGATAGATCCGTTCTTAGAAAATAATGATTTTCCTACACCATATAACATTATTCCCGCTAAAGAAAACATTGCAACTGCTATAATTGGTTTAGAACCTTTATCTAAATATTCAGATGTTATTGTTCTATCATTGCAATTATCTTTTAAAAATGTAGTACTTGTTTTCTGTACACCAAGTAACGAACCAATATTTATCATATCTTTTTATTTTTTGAATTAATTTTTCTAATCTTCTTTATTTGATAGTCTCCTGCAAGTGAAGCTCCGCACCCTATTGCAAATACAAGAGCTAAAACTTTACAACCTAATCCTATAGTACGGAGACATACATTAGCTACTGAGTAACTTCTCGTTGCTATTTTTTCTCTTTTTCTAATGTCCATTTTTTCTTTTAAGTTTTATTGTTAATATTTAAGTTTATAATTCTTTATTTAACGCAGTCAGCTTAATATGCTATTTATAGATGCTGACTCATCTATCTTGTTTAATATCTCTTTATAAGAAGGGAACTGGATGGACTCCAGAACCCTCCCCTGAGATAACAATAAACAAGAATTATGTTTTTGTTCTATTTCTACTTCTTTTCTTCATCATCTTCTACTTTCATCATTGTGTTTTTCATAACCTAAATAAAGAAAAAAGAGTATAGAAGCACTTAATACCTCTATACTCTAAACTTAAAAGAAGGAAAATTTAGTTCTTCTCTTCAGCAGGAATTTCTTCAACTTCTTCAATACCGTCACCTGTGATCTTCTTTTTGACATTTCCAATCAATTTTTCACAGTAACCGTATTTCTGTTCTAATTTAATTGCTGCTATTCCAGCTCCAAATCCTGCTACAAAATATAATAAATTTTTCATTTTCTTATTCTCCTTCCTATAAGTTAACATTATTTACTCTTTGGTGGCTGTTGAGACTTCTGTAACCACCGTTCTTGTAACCACCATTGCCTCCATTTGTAGGGGCTGATGTTATTTCCGACTTTACTTCAGGAATCATATCCGATTCTCCTATACCGGTAACTGTTGTTGCAACTGATTTCTTTCTCTTTAAAAGACCTATAGCTGCATTTCCTATACCCTTGCCAGTGGATATTATTGGTTTGTGGTATTTAACTATTATTCCACCAAGTACCATTCCAACGGCAACTCCTCCGATTGTGTATTTATTTCTACTAAACCAACCAGATTTTTTTTCTTTTTTAGTTTCTTCTTTTTCCATAATTCTTGTTCTTTAGAAAAATAATTTGTTAATATTTTTGTTATCTTATCTCTTATAAGGCTTTTACCGTTTTCTAAACCATTCGATTTTTAACGGCGAAAAATTAATGATCAAAATTCATTATTTTCTTTGTTTTTGTATAGTTGTATTTGTGTATGAATTTTGATCTTAAAGAATTTATTTTCTCATATATAAGAATTTAACGTCTTTTCAAACCCATCGTTTTTCTACCCTACAAAGAATTTATCTACTCCATGTTTATCTATAACCTTTAATATTATAGTTATAATAAGTTTATCAGTTATAGATCTAGTTTCGAATTCTGCTCTGGAAATATCACTACGATAATCTCTCATTATATCTGCATTCTTGAGGTTATATTTTCCGATGTGATATTCTTTTTTAGAGAGACTTTCAATAGTCATAGGATTATCAACTGTAGTAATATCAAGACCACGTTTATCTAGAAATTTATCATACAATAGATTTGATAATCGTTTAATTCCTATCTTCTTACAAGCTATATCAGGAAGTTTATTATTCTGAACAAACAGTACTCTATCTCTATCAGAACACTTCCAAGTCTTATCTGATAAACTAAGATAATATCCTTGAGCTAACCAATCCCTCTCTTCTATAAATTTCATGGTTGTCTGTAAATCTCCTGCTAATTCTACTACATTTCTAAAAGGCAATGCAATCGGAATTAGGATATCAATAACTCCAGGAAGATGACTAGATAATATTACTTTCATAGTTCAATATCTAAGAAATACTTATAATCATTTCCGATCTTAACAAATAATCCTGAAACTAATTCTGGAAATCTAGTTTGAAGAGTTCTCAAGATACACATATAAGTTTCGGCCGTTTCATTGTAGAGTATTTTCTTTGTACCATCTTCAAAAGCAACGTATAAGTGAGAAACCTTAAAAACATTTCTCGTTGCTTTATCAATCTGGTACATAACGTTTATCTCTACATCTTCGGCCGTTATAGAATCTTTCATAATACTTCTAATATGATATAAATCCTCTCCATATTTTGTAACATCCGGATTTTCTTCTAGTTTGTAAAGTTTATTTCGTCCTCCTGTTGTTACTATGTAAGGAATATGCTCTACTGTACTAACTTCATATTGAACTGACTGAATCCATAATCTCTCTGTAAATTCAAAAGTAAGTTCCGTAATCCTGCTCTGCTTAATAAAAAAGCTATTTATTATATTCTCCATAATTATTTATTTTTATTCATTTATTAGAGTTTTAAGTGAAAAATAATTAAATATTTTTATATATTTCATTGATTAATTATCCTTTCTTTTTAATAATAATATAACACTTTACTTTCTTTCCATTTTCATAAATACTAGAATTCTTAACTTCAAAATAGTTTTCTAAATCCTTTGCTTTGGCTACTTTGTCGTAATTAATGGACTTATATAACACCTCAAGTCTAGATTTTATATCAGATAGTGTTATTTTATCCCCTACTTTAAATTCCGAATAAATACTAGATTCTAGAAGTTCTTGACTAAATGTTACTACCCCTAGATGATTTTTTATTTTAGCACTATTATAAGATAGTGATTTAAGCTTACTAGAGCCCAATGTAGTATAATAAGACTTAATTTCATCAGAATCAGCTATCTGTCCAAGAACTATATCAATTGCATCACTAGATAAACCATACTCACACAGCATTTTTAGTTTATCATGTATAGTACTTAATTTAGTATATACTCTAAGAAATTCTGATACCTCCTGATTAACTATATCATCCTCACAATATATTCCAGACTCTCTAGATTTAACTATCTCTAAGTACTTAGAATACAGGTCTTTATTTATCAAAGAATCAGTTTTTATATAATCTAATACACTAGATACGCTAAATTTATCTCCTAGAATAGTAATAAGATTCTCTAAGTAATTCATATATTCTTCTTTCGTTAGAAATAAATACTTTATTGTATCTATTATTTCATTTTTTAAATTAGTAAATTCTACTTCTCGTCTTCTAGGAGATTTTGGAAGAGATTCTAGGTCTACATTATCTATATTCTTAAAGAAATTTATTATATCATCGCTATAGTAAAACCATTCATTTCCATATTCATTATACTTCAAATCCCTAAACTTATATTGTACCCTCTTTTCTATATCCTCATCATATCCTGAAATTTCATATAATAATTTATATCCAGGATTATGAAGTTTATATAAAGTAAATCTTTTATCTTTATTACTGTCTTCTGTATATCCTATTTTGAGAAGATCTAATATCTCTTTCGTATTTTTATTGTAGTATGTTGTTTCTATTAAGTATATCATAATTATTCTTTCTTTTTTAATATTTTATATACCTTTACACGCTTCTTTTCTCCATTAATTTCTTTTCTTAACATTGTTTCCTGTATCTCAAAATAATTTAATAGATCATTTGCTTTGGCTATTTTATCATAATTAATATTATTATAAATACATTCTAATCTAGATTTTATATCAGATAATAACCAAATATCTCCTACTTTAAACTCTGAATATATACTAGATTCTAGAAGTTCTTGACTAAATGTTACTATTCCAAGATAGTTTTTTATTTTAGTACTATTATATGATAATGATTTTAATTTTTGTGGTCCTAATGTAGTATAATAAGATTTAATCTCATCACTATCCGCTATCTGTCCAAGTACAATCTGAATTGCATCATTGGATAGTCCATATTCACATAAAAGTTTCAATTTGTCATATATAGTAGTTAAAAAAGTATAGATTTTTAAAAATTTAGATACTTCCTGATTTACTATATCATCTCTAGTTAATGTATTGTGTACAGTACTAAATACAGTAAATCTATCTTTATAATCAATCTGTTGTATCTTGAAAGCTCTAATTTCATTAACTAGAACGAGATTATTATATACTGGTTTTAAAATTATATTTCCATCTTTTGTGGTTATTTTATTTACTGCTACATAATTACTTTTATAATTATAAGATTGAGTATTTTCCTGATAAGTTTTAGCAAGGGAATATTTATCATTCTCTATGAAAGTAGTGGAATAAACTCTTAATAAACTTTCAGTCATACTCATTTTATCATCTATTATTTTCTGAAAATCTTCTGCCTTCATTTCTCTATAATTTGCTGTAGATCTATAATAGAAAGTAGCACTATTTTTCCATGGATTTTCTTTTAATCTCTGTCTACCTAGTATCTGAGGTAAATCTTCTGATATATCTACCGCTAAACTATCTATATTACTATCACTGAAGATAAAACTTCTAGCACATAATGAATAGAAATCTGCTCCTAAATATACAGTTCTAGTACAGAAAGTAAACATCTTATGAGGATCTCTCTCCAATGGAACTTCACCTATAATGAATTTCTTCCCTAACCGTTTTTGGATTTTCTTAAGATTATCATCAGTCTTAGAACATAGTATATTACATTGTTCTGGAGTAAGATTATTTTTCTTTATTATACTAGTAATATGGTTAACACTATTTACATAGAATACTGCTTCATTTGATATAACTTTAGTAGGTATACCATTTCTCATTACTACTATTTCTTCAAAATCCCCAGATAAATATTTTTGTATAATTTCAGACATCTTCTCTCCTACAGATCTCATTACAAATACATCTAAATCTGGTTTAATAATTCTAGATAAATCTTCTGACCAGTCTAATTCATAATAAGGTAAGTCTTTAAATTCATCTAACATTTCTAAGTATTCATCCATCATAGGAGTCGCACTTACAAAGTATGCAGTAGGAGATTGTTTAAGATACTCTAAGAATTTAAGCTCTGTATCACTTTTAAATCTAGAATCATGTAAGATACTCTGAAATTCATCTACTATAGTATAAAAAGTATAAAATCTATCTAATTTCTCTAGTATATCCTTTACTATTCTATAAGAATCGTATGTTACTAATATTTTACAAGGTAACCCATTAATAGATCTAGATATACAATATTCTTCTATTTCATGATATAATCTTTTATATATTTCTGAATTAGTAGACATTTCTTCCTTAATTAAATTATCTATTACTACATTCTTATCAATTTTAGATAAATCTTTATCTATATTAGATTCTTTATCCATTTCATTTACTACAAGATAAACATCAAACTTATGTTGATCCTTTTTATTTTTTAATAACATCTTTCTAGGGCTACAAAGTATAATATCCTCATTACTCCTAATACAATATTCAGTAAAACCACATCCAGGTAATTGTTTATTTATTATACACTTTTCTGGAAAATTATTAAATCTAAATTCATTCCAATCTGAAATATATCTGATTCCAGATGGTACTATTATCTTTTCTCTAATCATATTTAAATTATATTTTTATTGTTACAAATTAAAAACTCAATATAGAGTTCGGTTAAATAAAACTGAAGACTAAGGATACCCTTAACTTCATTAATTAGAGTTTAAAGTTAATAGAAGAGCAAAACGTCAATTTAAATAGGTAATAGAAGATACTTACACTATATAGGATTATCTTAAAATTTTAGTTGACACTAAAGTGGTTCTTCTATAAGAGCGAACATAGTGAGAGGCTTCGCCTCCCGTTAGGGAAAGGCGAAAAAGCCGTCTCTTATAGGAGGTTCACGATAGATTAAACCTAATATTATATTCATATTTATCGTGAACCTTAAAAAGATATCGTCCATAACGCTCTTTACCTCGTTCACACTCGGAAGAGCTAGGACTAGATACTTTTTAAGAACCACTATCTTTTCTTTCAATCCTTCTTAAAAAATCCTAATATCTCTTTATTCAATCCTTATTTTATTTTTTCTATTTATACTTCCTATAGGTTTTCTCAATATATTCTCTTGTTCAATCCAGGTTCCTTAGTCCTCAAGAGAATATTTCGAACCCTATAATCCTTATTAATGATCAAGAATTTTTATTGTGTAGTTCTTGATCTCATTATAAAAGAAATATTAATTTATTATAAGAAAAAATTATTATGAGTAAGTATTATTTTTTAGAGACAGTATTAGTTAAAGGAAGTTTGAAAGTAAAAGCACTCCCTGGACAAAAATTGAAGGATGGTTCTAATGTATCTACAAGTCTTTATGTACAATGCCCTAAGAAGATAAGAGATGTTTATTCAGAAGGTACTATATTTATCTCAACTTCTCTTAATCTTAGTTCTTCAGGTGGAAAGTTTTATACACAAAAGGGATTTCAAAGATTAACATATAAAGATGAAGAAGCTAAAAAAGAATATAAAACTCTGACTGGAATTGATTTCGTAGATCCCTTAAAGAAAGATACGATTCTCGAAACAATTCTTAAAGATGCATCACTAATTTCTCCAAGTTCTACAAAGGATGGATTTTATATGACCCCTGATAATTGGAGAATCTTAGTGAGAAATATAAAAAAACATGTTAATACGATGATTATAGGGCCTACAGGTTCTGGAAAGACAAGTTGTGTAAAAGAAGTTTGTTCTAGAATGGGTATACCTCTTCATGTGTTTGATATGGGTTCTATGATTGATCCTATTTCAAATTTACTTGGAGTTCATCGCTTAGAAGATGGAAAAAGTATATTTGATTATGCTAAGTTCACTAAAGTAATTCAAGAACCGTGTGTAATTCTCTTAGATGAGTTAAATCGTTCTTCTCTTGGGGCTAATAATGTATTGTTTCCTTGTTTAGATGATAGACGGGAATTGAATGTTGAAATAGCTTGTGGGAAAGGAGTTAGAAGTATTAAAATTCATCCAGAGGTAACATTTATTGCAACAGCTAATATAGGTTCTGAATATACTGGAACTAATATGATAGACCGAGCACTTCTTAATCGATTTTTTCCTCTTGAACTTAATATTATACCAGATACAGAAGAAGTAAATGTTTTGGTTAATAGAACGGGAATTGATGAAGAAGTAGCTAGATCAATTGTGAAGATAGCGAATAATATTAGATCACTCTCAAAGAAACAGGAGATCTCAACTTCTATATCAATTCGAGAAACACTAATGATCTCAGAGTTAGTATCAGATGGTTGGAGTGTGAAAAGTGCTATGGAAATGGTATATCTTCCAATCTATGAAGGAACTAATTTGGAAGGAGAAAGAAGTACAGTATATAAAACAATATTATCTTATTAATAGACTATGAGTAAACATTTTTCAACCTCATATTATCCTTGGTGGAAAAGAAAGGATTATGATGATTACTATGATGACGAAGATGATGGTAGATGGGGTAGGAGTATATTTAGAAAATCCTATAAATCATCTGTCGGAAATTCTGGAGAGCTAAGTAGAACTATAAATAGAAGCTCTTGGTATGGAGAAAGTTATTATTCATATTCATCTGTTGGAAAGGAAGAGGATGCACAATTATCTAAGTTAATTGAAAAGGCTTATAGTTCTGTAAAAGATATGATAACTATAATGGATTTTCCTTTCCTGATTAGAGTAAATTTGAATGAGGGTAGTGATGAAAGTAGTTCGTATTCAGATTATTTTTCAGAAGAGAAGAGAGATAATTCCGAAAGAAGAATAGCAGTCCCTTCTAAGATATTTGACTCCACCGAAGATAATGAAACAAAAATAAATGCCTTCTGTGGATTTGGTCTTCATGAGGCTGCACACTTAAGATATACCTACTTAAGAGTTTATTTGAATTTTCTTAGTTTTATAAGTGGAAAATATACTTTTGAAGAAGGAGAGATTATTAAAATTTTCATAAATCTTCTTGAGGATAATAGAGTTGAGGATTTATTACTAACAGAACGACCGGGATTTCAAGATTTTATTGATTGTGCAAAAAGTTATAATTCCAAGACTCTAGAGGAAAAACTTAATATAATGAGGGAGAGGAAGTTGATTCTTTTCTTTAAAACATTAATAGGAATACTTAGATTTCCTGGATTAATAGAAGAGGAGGTTCTTGAGGAGTATTCTGAGGTATACAAAGAAGTTCAAGAAAAGATAACTCCATATCCAGAAAATCTTAAAGATATTTGTAGTGTTTCTGAAAGTATATTTAAGATAATTAAGGAGAAGAAATTATCTGATATAGATCCGGCGGAATTAAAAAAAATATTATTCTTAATTAATGATACTGAATCTATAACTAGTATAATGTATGGAGTTGACTTAGATTCTGGAAGAAAGATAGATAAGTCTAAAGTATCTAGGCTATTATCATCAAAGGATAGTCTAACAATGAAAATCTTAGAGGGAACAGTAGAACGTGGTGATTCTGATAAGGTATTCTTTGAAAAACCAAAAGGGGATAGGAATGATTATTTACGTGATGTGAGAGCAGTTCAAAAATATGTTCCTAGATTAAAAAAGATATTGACAGGAACAGATAAGAACTATGATTTTAATATCCAAGGTTGTAGGTCTGGAATTTTAGATACGACAAAACTTGCAGAAGCGTATCAAGGAGTTCCACAAGTTTACCTAAGACAGGGACATGTTAGAACCAATAAATCAACTATATGTGTTCTTATTGATGAGTCTGGATCTATGGGTGGAAAAAAGGAAATCCTAGCAAGACAGGCTGCAATACTTCTAAATGAAACCTTCGGAAAAAGTTTGGGAGTTGATTTATATATTTATGGACATACTGCAGATATTGGTTCAGTCGGATATATAAATCTGAGTGTGTATCGAGAAGGAAATCATTATAATCCTAAGTTTTCATTATCTAAGAGTTATGCAAAATCCCAAAATCGAGATGGAGATGCAATTCTAGAAGTAGCAAAGAGAGTTAGAAAGTTCACAAAAGAAGATTGTATTATGTTTGTGATATCTGATGGTAGTCCTTGTGCAGATGGGTATGGAGGAATTTCAGCAATAAAAGATACTGCCGCAAAAGTAAAAGAAGCAGAAAAACTTGGATTTGGAATAATTCAGATTAGTATAGATGCTGTATATTGTGTTGAAGATATGTTTGATACTTATATAGATATCGGATATAACTTAGAGGAAATGCCGAAACTTTTGAATGAAATAGTGAAAACTAAAGTAATAAAAACAAAACATACTACAGTAAGTTAAGATGGATTATGAAGATAAGGTAATATATAATACTATAAGTCTAAGAGGTTTAGTTCTTCATACATTTATAGCATTTACTTCGAAACTTCTTATAGATAATTTATCAAACTTTGTAATTTCTTATTATATCCCAGAAGTAGTTGATTTTATTAATAACTCTGGAATAAAACGAGGAACTATGACTGTTGATAAATTTAAAGATTTATATGGAATTAAGATCGATTATATAAGTATCTTCACTTTTAGAGATATACTTAGATTTCAACTTCAGGAAACTCGTACTCGGCTTGATCTGATCTATTATTTAGTTCAGATTCAAGAGAATATAGAAGCTGACTTAAGTAGATTTAATTCAGCTGATGGACTATATATTTATTTGTATAGTCGTTTTCAGAGAGCTTTAAAGCCTTATACATGAGAGAAAATAAATAATGTAAAACAATACTCCTTAAGCTTTTTATTATTGCTTAAGGAGTTTAATTTTTTTAAGAATATGAAAACAAGTAAATTAAAACATGATTCTTATAGAGTAGAAATTAATTTTGGAATTGAAACACAGAAAGAAATGACGAGGTGGTTTACTACTAAGTTTGTAAAGAATCATAAAATGGAAATTCCGGTAAAGAAAAATTCAAGAGCAGAAGAACTTATAGAAACAATAAGTTCAACATCCGGAACATCTACTTATCGAATTATTAATAAAACAACAGGATTCGATCAAGTAGTAGTAATAGTAAACATTGACTCTAGAAGAAATAGACCTTTTATTGCCAAAAAGGATTATAAAAGTTTGGTTAAGAATATCAAAACTACATTTTATCACGAAACAAGACATGCCGTAGATCAGATAGTTAAGTTAAGAAATCTGAGTTATGAAGATTTTGAAAATACAGCTATGTTACAGGCTTTGGATAAATGTAGAATTCGAAGAAACTTTAATGGATTATATTACAGAAGGTGAATTAGAAGAGGTTATTTCGGAGAGTGTGAAAAAGAGATAGGAAATAAAATCCTATCTCTTATTTTTCTTTTACTTTAAACGTTCGTTTA
>OGHH01001458.1_pt1 | contig 17254 bp, 11 predicted proteins | sample 1571471 | NCBI WGS metagenome assembly OGHH01 (sample SAMEA2581936, study PRJEB24529) | metagenome | biome: Human gut stool | place: China | collected 2011
CTGGGAATTTTTTTAATCTTATCCTGCCAGCCAAGTTTTTTCCTGATACGACCCACATGTGCATCCACAGTTCTTGTTTCTCCGCAGAACTCTTCATTCCACAGTTCCTGCAGAATCTGATTCCTGGTCAGTGCTTTATTCGGGTTTTTGGCGAACACCATGAGACAGTTATATTCCATTGGCTTTAAATAGATTTCCATGCCCATTTTTGTAACAGTACGACTAGCCGTATCAATGATGACATCACCAATTTGAATCTGTTCTTGTACAGTGCCATTACGTTCCAGTACTTTTTCAAGACGAACCATCACTTCCAGCATTTCAAATGGTTTTACAATATAATCCTCGGCTCCCATCTTCAGCCCCATGACGCGGTCGTTCAGGGAGTTTTTGGCGGTAATAAAGATAACCGGTATTTTTAATGGTTTGATATATTCAAGAACATCATAGCCGGATGCACCCGGAAGCATGATGTCGAGCAGAACCAGATCAAAAGGGGTTTCTTCCAGTATGTCTGCGGCAGCAAGTCCGTCATAAATACAGGTACAGGAATAGCCTGCCTTTGTCAGACTCATTTTGATCAGGTTTGCAATAGGTTTTTCGTCTTCAACTACTAGTATATTAATCATAGATATAACCTCCAAAGGGGTTCGCCTTCCAATGACCCCATACCCTGTAATTCTACTATATTTTACAAAAACTTGAAAGAGAATAATGCCTAAAAAAAGAGATTTAAGGTTTCGCCCGGCTCCTCCCGGTTGTGTATTGCCCCGCTTCATGTCTGCCCTTCCCGGCTGGATCCTTTGCATATAAACATAAAGCAATATTTTCGTTATGAACTTGTACCTTGCCAGCGAATGCGGGTGCATGTTTGAGCCAAAGGCGAGTTTGCACAGGAGCATGAGCAAATAAGGCAGGTACAATTCATAGAAAATATGCGAGTTTATATGCAAAGGATCCAGCCGGGAGGGGCAGACATGAAGCGGGGTAATATACAGCCGGTAGTGGGCAGGTGCGAGAACAAGCCGGGCGTGGCAATGCGGAACATTGGGTAGTTCACAAGATGTTATTTAGATGGTATATTAATAAAGATTGGATGAAAATGGATACGCTGTGTGGTTAAAAAGGGCAATATTTCTTAATAAAGGACAATGATGAATTATGACAAAGGATGAACTTCAGAGATTGGAACATAAGATAATGGATGGATATCGTATCAGCAGGGAGGAAGCAGAGCGGCTTATCGATGTAGATCTGTCAGAACTTTCTGAAGCGGCAGACCGGATCCGACTGCATTTCTGTGGAAATGTCTGCGATGTCTGTTCTGTGGCGGCTGTTAAGGTTGGACAGTGCGGTGAGGACTGTCTGTACTGCGCACAGTCAACCAGAGCAAAGGAGAAGGTCCCGGCGGAATGTGTACTGGGTGAGCAGATCCTGACCGATATAGCGGTTCAGGATAAGAGCCGTGGTTCTTACCGGTACGGGCTTGTATCTGTTGGACGGCGGCTGTCGAAACGGGAGGTAGCACTGGCAGTTCAGAATGTGGAGGATATCAGGAAGACAGCAGATATCCATGTCTGTGCATCTCTTGGTATGCTGGATGAGGAGGATTTCATAAAGCTTCATGAAGCTGGTATGACAATGGTTCATAATAACATGGAAGCATCGGATGCGTTCTTTAAGACCTTGTGCACGACGCATACATCAGATGATAAGAGAAAGAGTATCCGTGCAGCTAAAGCTGCTGGGATGAAAGTATGCAGTGGTGGACTGATCGGACTGGGAGAGACGCTTTCGGATCGGATCGACCTGGCATTTTCGTTAAGAGAGCTGGATGTGGACTCGGTTCCGATCAATATGCTGAATCCGATTCCGGGAACGTATTTTGAACATCAGGAGCCGATGAAGCAGGAGGAGTTCCTCCGGACGGTGGCTGTTTTTCGTTTTATCCTTCCGGATACCTTTATCCGTCTGGCGGCAGGCAGAGCCTATTTGCCGGATAATGGCAAGGCAGCTCTTCGTGCCGGGGCAAATGCCGTGATCAGCGGTGACTTTCTGACAACGACCGGAATCACATTTGAAACTGACCTGCAGATGATCCGTGAACAGGGCTACGAGATTGGAGCACCAGAGCCCGGCACCCGCATGGACTTTTAAAATGAAATTACCGGTTGTTGAATTTTCTGAGAGAAACATATATTATGAATATGATTGGAACATAGAATCAGGTTTAAATGTGATCAGGAAAATTATTTAGATATATTTAATTGAAAATCAGGCGATTTTAATAATTATAGAAAGAAAGAGGTACAATATGAATATTTATGACAGAATGATGGCGATAGGAACAAAGATGACGGAGATGGATGCATCGACATATCAGGGAGCATTTATCGGCAAGATCTCATATATGGCAGAGAAGGAACAGGCTGGACAGGCAGACAGTATCCGCTATGAATTCGGGGCTGTAAAGGAGAATGCATTTATGTACATCCTTCCGATCCTCGGTTATGTGGATGGCGTAGAGACACCGGTAGAGAAATTTACCGTGACACTTGTAAAGCCATCCGATAAAGAGAAGGAATTGAAGCGCGTAGAGGCTGCATCATATGATAATGCAGAGGAGTTCCACACATTTTCAAAAGAAGAGGTTTACAGCTTCAGCAAGGAGACAGGTGATCAGAATAAGATTCATCTGACCGATCATCCGGTTGTTCAGGGTATGTTGCTTCTTCGTACAGCGGCTGTAAAATCAGAGGACGTATCCAGAATTGATGTTAAATTTGTAGAGCCATCTTATGCAGAAGAAGAGTTAAAGTGGGCATTTGACGGAAGAGATCATGTGCTGTTCGCAGATGGTTATGTAAAAGCGACGTTCCGTATCAAATAATTGCTGGCATGGAGGGTGTATGAAGGTAAATAAATTCAGCCTGACGTATCTGGCTGGGATGGTTATGATCCTGATATCCGGATGTTTCCCATTCCTGGGATACCAGTTTACCATGAAGGATTATCAGGATGTAAAGGAATGGTTTCCGCTTTTAAATCTGAAAAAGCTTGCAGACCGTTATCAGGCGATGGGAGATATCAATCTGTTTGTCCGGATATTGCCTTATCTGGCAATCCTTACCGGGATAGCCGGAATTGTACTGGTTGTGATCTATCTGCGTGGAGACCGGGATACCTGGGACATCTTCAATCTGATGTTTTTTATACCGGCTGTTCTTTCCGGTATTGAATTATTCCTGCTGACACACAGTAAGACGATTCGGGCGATTCATGGGATTATGGAAGAAACAACACGCAGTATGCAGGAAAATGGCTATAAAGGCTTTGCAGGATACCGGCTGGGCTTCTATCTGTTTCTGGCAGGTATCATTATCAGTCTGGTCAGTGCGGTGTGTTTCTTTGCACTGGATCGTGAATAAAATAGAACAGGGGTATGAGAAATGGCAAATGAGAAGATCCTGTTAGTTGAGGATGATTTTGCTTTGGCAATGGGGACGGAATATACATTAAAGACAGAGCATTATGAAGTGGTGCATGCTTCAGATCTTAAGACTGCGAGAAAGTGTCTGCAGCCGGATATCGATCTGGTGCTGCTTGATGTTATGCTACCGGATGGAAATGGTTATGATTTCTGCAGAGAGATCCGTGAGGCAGATAATTATGTTCCGGTCATATTTCTTACAGCAGTATCAGATGAAGTGAATCTGGTGCAGGGACTGGAGCTTGGTGCAGATGATTATATAGCAAAACCATATCGGGTAAAGGAACTGCTGACACGGATCTCTGTGATCCTGAGAAGACAACGGTATAACAATATCAAAAAAACAGATTTGGAAAATGAAGCAGGAGAAGATTTCATTTTCGGACACACCAGACTAGATAATAAACAGTATAAGATCTACCGGAATGAACGGAATATCGACAGTACACCAAGTGAATTTCGTTTGCTTCGGGAACTGACGCTTCATGAGAATCAGGTTATGACACGGAGACAGTTGATCGAACGGTTGTGGGATGTCGATGAGTCATTTGTGGATGATAATACCTTGTCGGTATATATCAAACGATTGAGAGATAAGCTGGAAGAGGATTCGGTATATATCCGTACTGTCCGGGGGATTGGTTATATGTTTGTTCCGGACTCAGCAAATAAGTAAAAACAGTAATAGAAATAAACGGCAGGAGTGCTTGGAATGCATTCCTGCCGTTTTATATATGGTTATTGCTTATTTCAATTTTACATAAGCGGCTGAAACATAGCCGTTGTAGGTTCTACCGTCCTTTGTGAAGGAAATCTGATACCAGTCCTGATATAAGCCTTTGAGTGTAAGCTCTGTTCCATAAGAAACTGTCTGAATAATATCATATCCGGTTCCGGGACCTTTTCTTACATTTAAGACACTGCATATAACCTGCATCTTCTGGCTGCCTTTCTTACTAGCGGTAAGTGCAGATCTGGTTCCCTTGTAAGCCTTTCCATTTGACTTGTTGTAGGCAACGATGCAATAGCTGTATTTGGATGATCCGGCTTCATTGATAATATAGGAAGAAGCGGCGGAGTTGGTGATCGTTTTCAGCTTTGTATACTTCTTTGTTTTATTTGTATAACGATAGATATAATACCCATCTGCATCTGTCTGAGTCTTCCATGTCATTAACTGCTTGGAACCGTAGCTGTTTACAGCTACTCCTGTTACCTTTTTCGGTGGGATCTTAACGGTTATCGTAGCTGCATCACTGATCGAAGTAGCACCGTTTCCGCGGTAATAGGTTTTAACCTTGAATTTATAGGTTCCGTTTGCGGACAGTCCCTTTTGTGTCCAGGAAGTCTTATCGGAAGATAATTTTGCAATCCGTTTCCAGGAAGAACCTGTGGTTCCGTTTTTCATATAAACAAGATAACCTGAAATATTCTTAGAAGATTTCCAGGAAATACTTACAGAGTTATTCTTGGATGGGATAACGGACACGCTTCTGGCATTTGCCGGTTTTGTCATAATAGATACTGTTTTGGAACGATCTGTACGGACATTGTTGCCGGATTTCTTGTAGTAAGCAACAACACAGTATTTGTAAATGGTATTGCCACTTAATTTTTTATCTGTATATGAGGTTGTGTTTTTATTTGTGATCGTTTTAACGCGTACCCATTTACCATTGTCATTTAAACGGTAAACGATATAGCCGGCAACATTTATCTGACCATTCCATTTAACGGTTACGGTATTCTTTGTAGAGGAAGCAGTTACACCTGTGGCCTGTCCGGGACGGGTGTTTCCGTTTATGGAAGAGGAGTATTTGAAAAATGCGCGGCGGTTGCCTTCTTCAAAGTAAGCACGCACTTTATAAGTGTAAGTTGTTCCGCTTGCCAGCTTGGTATCTGTGTAAGTATTGTTTTTGGCTCCTTTTACATAAGCAACGGTTTTGTATTTACCGGTTGCCGGATTAAAACGTACGATGTGGTAGCCGGAAACTTCGGTCTGCGGAGTCCATTCTAAAGTAAGAGAATCCTTTGCCCGTTTGGCGATTGATACCTTATCAATATTCTTTTCCTGTGTAGCGGCATGAACGATATTGGACTCTCCGCCGTTGTAAGCACCGGAATTTGTTCCGTAGAACGCAAGTACCTTGTAACTGTATAAGGTTTCTACCTCCAGACCCTTGTCTGTAAATGAAGTATTGCTTGCACCGACTGTCGTTCCGACATGCTTATATGTATTTGTGCTCTTGTCAAGACGATAGATCTTATAACCATATACATACGGTACTTTATTCCATTTCAAGGATGCCTTCTGCATGGAAGTTGAAGTGATATGCAGATTCTTAACGGCTTCCGGTTTTTTGATGTACCGGAAATTCATATCAACATTACCGCTGATGCCGGCTACAGAGCCGGAAGATGTGTACTGCCAGTAGGAATATTTACCTTCGTAAGATGCATGCACACTGTTGGTTGCAGAATCCCATCCCGGATATTGGGCGAGCCAGATCGGGAACCGTTTTGCCAGTACATCTGCATATACATCATCTGTGAGTAAAGATTTATTTGCATAGACCATAGCGGTGTAATTATTTTTCTCTACCTCTTCACAGAAAGCAGTACAGATCGTAGTTGCGGCAGCAGGGCTTAAGTTTGCCCGTGCAAGTCTGCCGGAATGATTGATGTAGTATTCGTAGTCCATAACAACCGGAAGCTTTATGTTATAGCCCTTGATCAGCTTCATGGTGTAGTTGGCCTCTGCTCTTGCTTCGGCCGTTGTGATCGCCTGGGAATAGACATATACGCCGACATCCAGTCCTGCGGCGAGAGCACCTTCGATGTTTTCCTTATATAATGCGTCTGCTTCCAGCACACCGGATTCTGTGGTACGGAGTGCGACACGGATCAGAGCAAAATTAATTCCGTCTGCCTTGACCTTCTTCCAGTCGATATTGCCCTGCCAGCGGGAGATATCAATACCATTTATAATGTCATAGCCCTTGAACTGTGCATCATGGGCATAGATGCTGGTATCAATGGAAGCCAGAGAAGGATTCTTGATGCTGTCAGATTTTTTCTGAAGCTCCTGAATTGCCTGTGGATCTTCTCCGTATTTTTTATTGATAAGGGCAATCTGTTCCTTTGTTAATGAAGAACTGTCAAATGTTCCTGTTTCTACCATTTCATCAATCTCGTCAGCATATGAAATGTTGGATGACTGGGTAGAAACTGTTGTGTACGCATATTGTGACTGTGCATAGGTCTGACCGGCGATCTTAGGTGCGCTGAAGATCGTGAGACCGGCGACAGCACTGCACAATACCGTGGTAATAAGTTTTTTCACGATAAGCAACCTCCAATTTTTATTTATCCTTAACTAATTTATAATATTTTTTTTACATATAAATGTCAATAATCTGGGGAAATTTAAGAACTATGAAAAAAACAGGTAAAAGATCAGATAAAATCTTTACCAGAAATTTGCACAAAAAAAGCATTTTTGTAGTGCCAAGTCAGTCGATGACGTGTTATAATCAACACGGTAATAAAAATGAAAGGAACATCATATGGAGAAAAAAACAAGATTTTTTGGGGCATTAGGCGGTATGTTTAAAGGACTGGTCCGCCCGGCAGAATATATTAAGACAGGAAAAAGTGCAACATGGTTTTCCATCCATTTGTTGGTGATCCTTGTATGCGTGATTCTTCCGACGTTAGTATTTTATATGCCGGTCAGCAAGAGGATCGGATATAACCGCCTGGCAGATGCGATCGATGACAGAATTGCATATTTCAGTGTAAGTGAAGACGGATTTTATTGTAAGAAGCAGTATGAATTAAAACGTCCGGGAGAAGCATATATCAGAATCGATTCTACGGATTACGGTACGGAATCTGATGAGATTGATGAACTTCTTGAGGTTGGACATTATAAGACGATGGTAGTGGTCAGCAATCAGGAGATTCTGCTGTACAGCGATGATTCACCGACCAGGATCAGTTGGAGCAGTGTTTATTCGCACCTGCGTTCGATCGAGAAGCGGGATGTATATGATAAGGATACATTATTAAATCTGACAAGAAAATATGATACTCCGTTATTGATCGGGATTACATTTGTGCTGGCGGTATTGCTGATATTTGTCTATTATGTTGGAACCCTGATATGGGGATTTATCATAAATGCACTCAAGCATGTATTTGGTATCAGCGATGAGATCAGCTTTTCGGATATCGTAAAGGCGTCCACACTTATCAGAACCCCGTGGTTTATAGCGGCGATCCTGATCGCAGGATTTGTATTAAAGGGACAATTTGTATTTTTGTATATTCTGTGTGTGATCATAACATTTGTCTATCTGATCACAGCAGTCAAATTATATGCAGATGAGATCCTACGGATACCGGAGAAGCCGGAAACAAAAGCGGGAGAACAGGAAGATCATGTGCCGGATGAAGAGTATTATGGAGACTGATAATAGTTTCTTAGTATAAAAACAACAAATTAGGAGGCATTATGCGTAAAACTAAAATTATATGTACATTAGGGCCATCAACAGATGATGATGATATTTTGAGAAAGCTTATGATCGAGGGAATGAATGTTGCCCGATTCAACTTTTCACATGGAGATCATGCACAGCATAAACGGAACATGGAACGTATCATGAAGTTCAGAACAGAGCTGAACCTTCCGGTTGCAACACTGCTGGATACAAAGGGACCGGAGATCCGTGTAAAAGATTTCAAAAATGGAAAGATTGAACTGAAGCCGGGGCAGACATTTACACTTACAACCGATGAGGTTGAAGGTGATGAGAAGATGGTTTCAATCACATATAAGAATCTTGTGAATGATGTAAAACCGGGAAATACGATACTGATCGATGACGGTCTGATCGAGATGACGGTAGAGCAGGTATCCGAGAATAAGATCGTCTGTCGTGTAGTAAATGGCGGTCCGGTATCCAATCACAAGGGCGTAAATGTACCACGCGTAAATCTGTCCATGCCATACATCAGTGAGCAGGATCGTGCAGATATCATATTTGGTATTGAGAATGACTTTGATTTTATTGCAGCGTCTTTTGTAAGAACGGCAGATGATGTATTGGAGATCCGTAAGATTTTAGATGAGCATGGCTGTGATAATATAAATATTATTTCCAAGATCGAGAATATGCAGGGCGTGGAAAATATCGACGAGATCATCCGTGTATCAGATGGTATCATGGTAGCACGTGGTGATATGGGTGTAGAGATTCCGTTAGAGGAAGTTCCTGTAATCCAGAAAATGATCATCAAGAAGGTTTACAATGCAGACAAGCAGGTTGTAACAGCAACCCAGATGCTTGATTCCATGATCAAGAACCCAAGACCGACAAGAGCAGAGGCAACAGACGTTGCAAATGCAATCTATGATGGAACCAGCGCGATCATGCTTTCTGGTGAGACAGCCGCAGGCAAGTATCCGGTAGAAGCACTCCATACCATGATTAAGATCGCAGAACGTGCAGAAGAAGATATTGATTATACAAAACGTTTTTATGAGAGAGGAAATATCCAGAATCCGGATATCACCAGTGCAATCTCCCATGCAACCTGTACAACAGCAATCGATCTTGGCGCAGCAGCGATCGTAACCGTAACAAAATCAGGAAAAACAGCCCGCATGATTTCTAAATACAGACCGAAATGTCCGATCATCGGATGTTCACCGGTTGAAAAGGTATGTCGTCAGTTAAATCTGTCATGGGGCGTTCAGCCGCTTCTGATCGCAGAGGAGAATAATACGGATGATCTGTTTGAGCATTCTGTAGAAGCTGCGAAGAGAAATCATTACATCAAGGATGGAGAGATCGTTGTTATCACTGCCGGCGTTCCACTTGGTGTTGCCGGAACAACCAACCTGATCAAGGTACATGTTGTTGGACATATCCTTGTAAAAGGTACTTCTGTAAACGAGAAGTCGGTATGTGCTCCTTTATGTGTAGCAGAAACAGAAGAAGATCTTCAGAAAAATTACAATCCGGGAGATATTATTGTAATGAAAGAGACCAGCAATAATATCATGGAACAGTTAAAGACTGCATCTGCGATCGTGTGTGAAAAGGATGGGAAAAATTCACATGCTGCGATCGTAGGCCTCAGCCGTGATGTTCCGGTTATCATCGGAGCAAAGAATGCGACCCAGATATTAAAAACAGGTGCCATCGTTACAGTAAAAGCCAAAGATGGAGTAGTTGTTTCTTAAGTTTGTAACAAATGTAATAAATCTTAATTTTTAAAAAACACTGAAAAACAAGCAAAAACACGGGAATGCCATGTTGACAAGCATTTGAATTGTTGTTATAATGAACCAGAAATGTAACAATTTCGTAACAAATGTTTGATGACATGGCATTTCCATGTCAGGGAGGTAATAAGATGTCCAAAGGAACCAGAAAGATATCCGTTGCGGTAGTAACAGTCAGTCTGGCAGCTACAACGGCATTTGGCGTGATCAAAGCAAATAACATATATGATGATTCAACGATCGGACTCTCATCAGCGCTTGACAGATATGTAGAATCTGTTCAGCTTGAAACGGCTTCAGCCGGAGATGGAAGTACACCGACGGATGCTTCTTCTGAAACAGTTAAGACAGAAACAGCAAAGACTGAGACAAAGAAGACATCAAAAAAGAGTACCAAGAAAGAAGAAAAAACAACAGAAGCTGTGACAGAGGAAACAGAAACGGGAGCGGCAGAGAAAACCTGTAAGTATCCACAGTTTGAAGGAAAGTGTCTTACAACTGTAACGGATGAGGTTAATATCCGTGCTACAGCAAGTGCAGACGGTGAACTGGTCGGAACACTTGGAGCAAATGGTATTGCCCTTGTAAAGGAAAAAGGTGATACATGGACAAAGGTTGCATCCGGTAGCTGTGAAGGATACATAAAGAACGATTTCCTTGTATATGGTGACGAGGCAGGTGCTTATGCAGAAGAACATTGCAGCAAGTTGGCAACTGTTACAACAGAAACCTTGAATGTACGTGCCGAGGCAGATGCAGACAGTGAATGTCTTACAATGATCCCTGGTGGAGAATCATATTCAGTAATCGGTCAGGCAGATGGCTGGACAGAAGTAAAGGTTGATGATGAGACTGCCGGTTATGTAAGTTCGGATTATGTTGAAATTTCATATAATACAGTAAAGGCTATCTCGGTAGAAGAGGCTGAAGCTGCAAGAGCAGCAGAAGAGGAAGAATTGAGAAGACAACAGGAAGAACAGCAGAAGCAGCAGGAGGAAGAGCAGCAGGCAACAGAAACCCCTACGGAAGCTTCGACTGAGACTCCTACAGAAGCACCAACTGAGACACCAACAGAAGCCCCTACGGAAGCACCAACTGAGGCTCCTACAGAAGCACCTTCTGAGGATCCGGTGCCATCCAGCGGTTCAACTGGTGTAGACCTTGCAAATTATGCATTACAGTTTGTTGGTAATCCTTATGTATATGGCGGTACAAGCCTTACAAATGGTGCTGACTGTTCAGGATTTACATTATCCGTATATGCACACTTTGGAATTTCACTTCCACATTCCGCAACTGCTCAGTCTTATTACGGAACAGAAGTAAGTCTTTCAGAGCTGGAACCGGGTGATCTGTTATTCTACGGAACAGACGGAGATATCGGACATGTTGGAATCTATACAGGTGGCGGCATGATCGTACATGCAAGTACAGAAGCAACAGGAATCAAGACATCTGTATATAATTACAGAACTCCGATCAAGGCAGTCAGACTGCTTGGACAATAAAGGATAAACAGAATAGAAGAAAAGTCGGTACATGGTGAGTGAACAGGTTCTTGTTTCTCCCGGTATGTATCGGCTTTCTTTTTTTGCATTCGATGAATACAAGACTGTAAATTAAGAAAATATGGGAGATAGAAAAAAGATACATATGCATTTGTGTAGTTTTCATAAATTATATAAATTAATTGTTAATTTGACTAAAAAATGAAAAACAAACGGTTTCCTTTTGTTTAAAATGACTTGAAAAAATGGTGGTTTATGTTATAATAAGACTATCAATTCGGGGACACCCGAAAAAGAAGGAGTTGGGCAACATGAATTACATAATTAGTGGAAAAAACATCGATGTTACTGAAGGTTTAAAGAATGCAGTATATGACAAGCTGTCCAAGCTTGAGAAATATTTCGCAGAAGATGCTGTTGCACAGGTTACATTTAGTGTAGAGAAAGACAGACAGAAGATAGAAGTTACGATCCCTATGAAAGGACATATCATTCGTGCAGAACAGGTAAGTGATGATATGTATGTATCGATCGATCTTGTGCTAGAAGTAATCGAGAGACAGGTGAACAAGCATAAGAAGAAATTGATCGACAAGGAGCAGAATGCAGCATATCTCCAGAATTCATTTGTAGAAGAAGAAACAGATGAAGATGACGAGATTAAGATCGTTAGAAGCAAGAGATTTGCAGTAAAGCCTATGTATCCGGACGATGCATGCATCCAGATGGATCTGCTTGGACATAACTTCTATGTATTTAGAAATGCAGAGACAGAAGAAGTAAATGTTGTCTACAAGAGAAAGGGTAATACATACGGATTGATCGAACCAGAATTTTAATCTCGTACCTGCTGAGCAGGGACAGATATTTTCAGAAGCTATAGTCTGAAGAATGTCTGCCTGAGATTTTCGGATAAAAAGAAGGGTCGCCAGACAATTAACGCTGGCGGCTCTTTTTTTGTGGTCAGATTTAAAGAATGAATGTTGATTATTCATCATTATTTCATAAATGCTTTACCAAAGCTTTTCAGATTCATTCTTGATATAAATTTCATATGATGGTATTATGTACCCTGAGTAATAAGATTTGGATATGAAACCAAGAAAACAGTTAGGAGAATAATAGAATGGGATTATTTGAAAAAGTATTTGGCACACATAGTGAGAAAGAACTGAAGAAGATCGCTCCTATTGTGGACAAGATAGAAGCACTTGATTCTGACATGCAGGCATTGTCCGATGAGGAATTAAGAGCAAAGACAGCAGAATTCAAAGAGAGACTTGCAAATGGGGAAACGCTTGATGATCTGCTGGTAGAAGCATTTGCAGTTGTAAGAGAGGCTGCATACAGAGTGCTTGGCATCAAGCATTATAGAGTACAGTTGATCGGTGGTGTTGTATTACATCAGGGACGTATCGCCGAGATGAAAACCGGTGAAGGTAAGACCCTTGTGTCTACACTTCCTGTATACTTAAACGCACTGGAAGGCAAAGGTGTTCAGGTCGTAACAGTCAACGATTATCTGGCAAAGCGTGATGCTGAATGGATGGGTAAGGTTCATGAGTTCCTTGGACTTACAGTTGGTATCATTTTGAATTCATCTACAAATGATGAAAGACGTGACGCATATGCATGTGACATTACTTATGTAACAAATAATGAACTCGGTTTCGATTACTTAAGAGATAACATGGTTATCTATAAAGAAAAGCTTGTGTTAAGAGGACTTCATTATTGTGTAATCGACGAGGTCGACTCTGTATTGATCGATGAGGCGAGAACACCTCTGATCATTTCAGGACAGAGCGGCAAATCGACAGAGCTTTATAAGATGTGCGATTACCTTGCAAGACGTATGAAGCGTGGTGAAGGTGATGGCGAGATCTCCAAGATGGATATGCTGATGAATACAGCAATTGAGGAAGACGGAGATTTTCTTGTAAATGAAAAAGACAAATACGTTATGCTGACAGCAAACGGTGTGAAGGAAGTAGAGCAGTTCTTCCATATCGAGAACCTGTCCGATCCTGAGAATATCGAGATCCAGCATAACATAATTCTTGCACTTCGTGCACATAACCTGATGTTCCGTGACCGTGATTATGTTGTAAAGGATGACGAGGTTCTGATCGTTGATGAATTTACAGGACGTATCATGCCGGGTCGTCGTTTCTCAGACGGACTGCATCAGGCGATCGAAGCAAAGGAAAATGTAAAGGTTAAGAGAGAGTCCAAGACACTTGCTACGATCACATTCCAGAACTTCTTTAATATGTTTGAGAAGAAAGCAGGTATGACAGGTACAGCAAGTACAGAGGAAGAAGAATTCAGAGAGATCTATGGTATGGATGTTGTAGAGATCCCAACCAACCTTCCGGTACAGAGAATTGACCACCCGGATTCTATCTTCAAGACAAAGAAAGAAAAATTAAACGCTATTGTTGAGCAGATCAATGAGAGTTACAGAAAAGGACAGCCTGTTCTGGTTGGTACGATCAATATTGATGCATCTGAGGAACTCAGCCACATGCTCAGCAAGAAAAAAATTCCACATAAGGTATTAAATGCAAAATTCCATGAGCTTGAGGCAGAGATCGTTGCAGAAGCAGGTCAGAAGAATGCAGTTACGATCGCAACGAACATGGCTGGTCGTGGTACGGATATTAAGCTTGGCGAGGGCGTTGCTGAACTTGGCGGACTTCGTATCATTGGTACAGAACGTCATGAGTCCAGACGAATCGATAATCAGCTCCGTGGACGTTCCGGTCGTCAGGGAGATCCGGGTGAATCCAAGTTCTACCTGTCTCTGGAAGATGATCTGATGAGATTGTTTGGTTCTGAGAGAGTTATGAGCCTTTATGATACATTGAAGATCCCGGAGGGCGAAGAGATCCAGCATAAGACAATCTCGAACTTCGTAGAGAAGGCCCAGAAGAAGATCGAAAGCAACAACTTCGCGATCAGAAAGAATCTGTTAGAGTATGACCGTGTAAATAATGAACAGAGAGAGATCATGTATAAGGAGCGTCGGAGAGTCTTAGACGGTGAAGATATGCATGAAGTTATCCTGAAGATGCTCAAGGATGATATCAATGCATGTGTAGATACTGTATGCTCATCAGAAGCTGCACCAGAAGAGTGGAATATTGTAGAGCTTGACAATATGATCCGTGAGATCATTCCATTTACAGAACCAATCGCACTTACTGAGCATGAGATCAAAAAGGGTGACACAGAAGAACTCAAAGAGAGACTGTATAATGAGGCTGTGGAACTCTACCATGAGAAAGAAAAAGAATTCCCAAGTCCGGAAGATATGCGTGAGATCGAGCGTATTATCCTTCTGAAGGTAATTGATAGAAAATGGACTGACCATATCGACGATATGGAACAGTTAAAGCAGGGCATCGGACTTCAGTCACTGGGTCAGAGAGATCCTGTTGTAGAATATAAGTTTGCCGGTTATGACATGTTCAATGAAATGACAAGAGCAATTCAGGAGGATACAGTAAAACTGCTTCTTCGTGTTAAGGTTGAACAGAAGGTTGAACGTGAGGAAGTAAATAAAGTTACAGGAACAAACAAGGATGATACTGTATCCAGAGGACCTGTAAAGAAAGCAAAAAAAATCGGAAGAAATGATCTGTGCCCATGCGGCAGCGGTAAGAAATATAAAAACTGCTGCGGACGGAACGAATAGAAATAATGTGTTGCGGATGCAACCGATAAAGTAGGTGAGAAATTAATGATAGAGACAGACCAGTTTAAGTTCACACTGAATCAGTACAGACAACCATTAATGGAAGTAAGGGATTCACTTTGACATCGCTGGCAGAAAAGACAGCATAGGAAAATTACAATATGAGATGGAACAGCCGGGCTTCTGGGATGATGTAGCAAAGTCAACCAGTGTTTCCAGACAGTTAAAGAAGCTGCAGGATTCGTTGGAGGAATATCAGAAGCTGGAACAGGATTTTTCAGATATTGAAACCCTGATTCAGATGGCGGAAGAAGAGGGCGATTCCTCTATGATAGAGGAAATCGGTGAGATGCTGACAGCATTTCAGAAGGAATTCGAAAATTACAGGATCAGTCTTCTGCTGTCGGATGAGTTTGATGGTTACGATGCCGTTATGACGCTTCATGCAGGAGCCGGCGGGACAGAGTCCTGTGACTGGACATCAATGTTATACAGAATGTATACCAGATGGGCGGAAAAACACGGTTTTAAGGTGGAAGTACTTGACTATCTGGAAGGCGATGAGGCTGGCATTAAGTCGGTTACGATGCAGATCAGTGGACAGAATGCTTATGGATATCTGAAATCAGAAAAAGGAGTACATCGTCTGGTTCGTATTTCACCGTTCAATGCAGCAGGCAAGCGGCAGACTTCATTTGCTTCCTGCGATGTGATACCGGAGATAGAGGAAGACCTGGAAGTGGATATCAATGAAGATGATCTCCGGATCGATACTTACAGATCGAGCGGAGCCGGTGGACAGCACATCAATAAGACATCATCGGCGGTTCGTATCACGCACATTCCGACCGGTATCGTAGTACAATGCCAGAATGAGCGTTCACAGCATATGAATAAGGATAAGGCTATGCAGATGCTGAAGTCTAAGCTGTATCTGATCAAGAAACAGGAGAATTTGGATAAGATTTCGGATATTCGGGGTGAGATACTGGAGAATGGATTTGGAAGCCAGATCCGGTCTTATGTTATGCAGCCGTATACGATGGTGAAGGATCACCGGACAGGTGAAGAAAGCGGAAATGTTGCCGCAGTTTTAGATGGAGAACTCGACGGATTTATGAATGCATATTTAAAATGGTGCAGCCGGAGTGAGTCGTAATATACAAAAAAGAATGCAAAAAGGAGAGACACCCACATGGTAAATATAGCAGTATTAGGTTATGGTACAGTTGGTTCAGGCGTGGTTGAAGTAATCAATACAAATCACGAGATCATTAATAAGAGAGCGGGAGAAGAGATTAACATCAAGTATGTTCTTGATCTGAGAGATTTCCCGGGAGATCCTGTACAGCAGATACTGACACATGACTTCAATGACATCTTAAACGATGATGAAGTAAAGGTTGTTGTTGAAGTAATGGGAGGAATCAATCCTGCCTATACATTTGTAAAACAGTGCCTTGCAGCAGGCAAGAGTGTAGCAACATCCAATAAGGAACTGGTAGCTTCTCACGGACCGGAATTACTTGCGATCGCAAAAGAGAACAATGTGAATTTCTTATTTGAGGCATCTGTTGGCGGTGGTATTCCGTTCATCCGTCCATTAAATACCTCTATCACAGCAGATGAAGTAACAGAGATCACAGGAATCTTAAACGGAACAACAAATTATATCCTGACCAAGATGGATCAGGAAGGTGCATCTTATGATGAAGTGCTGAAGCAGGCACAGGATCTGGGATATGCAGAAAGAAATCCGGAAGCAGACGTAGAAGGCCATGATACCTGCCGTAAGATCGCGATCTTAACTTCAATGGCAACGGGAAAGACTGTTAATTACGAAGATATTTATACAGAAGGTATTACCAAAATTACAGATATCGATTTTAAGTATGCAGAGAAAATGGGAACCTCCATTAAGCTGTTTGGAACCAGCCGCATCAAGGATGGCAAGGTAAGCGCTTATGTAGCTCCTGTTATGATCAGTAAGAACAATCCGTTATACTCTGTAAATGATGTATTTAACGGCATCGTTGTAAAGGGAAATATGCTGGGAACTTCTATGTTTTACGGAAGTGGCGCAGGAAAACTGCCAACAGCCAGCGCGGTAGTTGCAGATATTATCGAAGCAGTACAGAATATAGACAAAAATGTTCCACTTGGCTGGACTGATGAAAAACAGGAGATCCTTCCTATGGATCAGACCAAGTTCCGCTACTTTATCCGTGTTGCAGGCTCTTACAGAAACAAAGAGCAGGAGT
>OGHH01001470.1_pt1 | contig 17180 bp, 14 predicted proteins | sample 1571471 | NCBI WGS metagenome assembly OGHH01 (sample SAMEA2581936, study PRJEB24529) | metagenome | biome: Human gut stool | place: China | collected 2011
GAGTCCATGGAATTCCCAGAGCCAGTTATCGAGCTCGCTATCGAGCCTAAGACAAAGGCTTCACAGGGAAAACTTGGAGAGTCTCTTGCAAAACTTGCAGAAGAAGACCCGACATTCCGTGCTCATACAGACAAAGAAACTGGACAGACAATCATCGCTGGTATGGGTGAGCTTCATCTTGAAATCATCGTTGACAGACTTCTTCGTGAGTTCAAGGTAGAGGCTAACGTAGGTGCACCTCAGGTTGCTTACAAAGAGTCCATCACAAAGCCAGTTGATATCGACAGCAAGTATGCGAAACAGTCTGGTGGACGTGGACAGTACGGACACTGTAAAGTTAAATTCGAGCCAATGGATGTCAACGGTGAGGAGACATACAAGTTCGAGTCTACTGTAGTTGGTGGAGCTATTCCGAAGGAATACATCCCGGCAGTAGGTGAAGGTATTGAAGAAGCTATGAAGTCTGGTATCCTTGGAGGATTCCCTGTAGTTGGTGTTTACGCTAACGTATACGACGGATCTTACCATGAAGTCGATTCCAGTGAGATGGCATTCCATATCGCTGGTTCCCTTGCATTCAAGGATGCTATGAAACAGGGCGCACCTGTACTTCTTGAGCCTATCATGAAGGTAGAGGTTACAATGCCTGAAGAATATATGGGAGATATCATCGGAGACCTGAACTCACGTCGTGGACGTATTGAAGGTATGGATGATCTCGGTGGCGGAAAGATCGTACGTGCGTACGTTCCTCTGTCAGAAATGTTTGGATACTCTACAGATCTTCGTTCCAGAACACAGGGACGTGGTAACTACTCAATGTTCTTCGAGAAATACGAGCCAGTACCGAAGTCTGTACAGGAAAAGGTGTTATCCAATAAAAATGCCTAAAATATCATAAAAGGCTTGAAAATCGGCTAAGTTTGAAATATAATCAAACTTAGCCAGGTTTAAAATAGAAAACCAAAACAAGGTTGCCCCATTGAGGGTTATATTTTTAAGGAGGATATTCAAAATGGCAAAGGCTAAATTTGAAAGAACAAAACCGCATTGTAATATCGGTACTATCGGACACGTTGACCATGGTAAAACAACTCTTACAGCTGCTATCACAAAAACACTTTCTCACAGAGTAGAAGGTAATGCAGCAGTAGATTTCGAGAACATCGATAAAGCTCCAGAAGAAAGAGAGCGTGGAATCACAATCTCTACAGCACACGTTGAGTATGAGACAGCTAACCGTCACTACGCACACGTTGACTGCCCAGGACATGCTGACTACGTTAAGAACATGATCACAGGTGCAGCTCAGATGGATGGAGCTATCCTTGTTGTAGCTGCAACAGACGGAGTTATGGCTCAGACTAAAGAGCATATTCTTCTGTCCCGTCAGGTTAACGTACCATACATCGTTGTATTCATGAACAAATGTGACATGGTAGACGATGAAGAGCTTCTTGAACTCGTAGAGATGGAGATCCGTGAAGTACTTAACGAGTATGACTTCCCAGGAGATGACACACCGATCATCCAGGGATCAGCTCTTAAGGCTCTTGAAGATCCAGACGGAGAGTGGGGAGACAAGATCATGGAACTCATGGATGCTGTAGATTCTTATATCCCAGATCCAGAGCGTGATACAGATAAGCCATTCCTTATGCCAGTAGAGGACGTATTCACAATCACAGGTCGTGGTACTGTTGCAACTGGTAGAGTAGAGCGTGGTACACTTCACCTCAACGACGAGTTAGAGATCCTTGGTGTTAAAGAGGACGTTCAGAAGACTGTTGTTACTGGAATCGAGATGTTCCGTAAGCAGTTAGACGAGGCTCAGGCTGGTGATAACATCGGAGCACTTCTCCGTGGTGTTAACCGTGACCAGATCGTTCGTGGACAGGTTCTTGCTAAGCCTGGTACAGTAACATGTCACCGTAAGTTCACAGCTCAGGTTTACGTTCTTACAAAGGACGAGGGTGGACGTCATACTCCATTCTTCAACAACTATCGTCCACAGTTCTACTTCAGAACAACAGACGTAACAGGTGTTTGCGAGCTTCCAGCAGGAACAGAGATGTGCATGCCTGGTGATAACGTAGAGATGACAATCGAGCTCATCCATCCAGTAGCTATGGAGCAGGGTCTTACATTCGCTATCCGTGAGGGTGGACGTACAGTAGGATCTGGACGTGTTGCTACAGTTATCGAGTAATACAATCTTAATATGGATTTGTTATCGTAAGATAACGTTGTGTCTAAACGTAAGATACCCGTAGAACTTCGGTTCTACGGGTTTTTCTGTATCTTAAAGAGAGAATGATTTGAAAAATTATAAGTAGAGAAATAGCGAAATATTTATCAGCAAGATAAAATACAGATAAATTTAAAATTGAAAAATAAGACCAGTGGTGCCAAAACGGTGCCCAAAAAGAAACTCCTGCGAATGTTTGCCATTCACAGGAGTGATTTTTTACCAACCTTTAATCTGCTTGATCTGTTCAGCACGTTTCGGATCTCGATGATATTGCAGTTTCAGACGGATTGTTTCTACAACTTCCTGTCTGGCTTCATCATCAAGCTGATAGAATGATGTAAGTAGATTATCTACATCAGGCATACTATTTTTGCCAAAAAGATACATCAACGGATACATAGAATTTTTTAAGTAAGTCTTTACACGACTTGCGTCTAAGGCTCCGTTCAAACCGTCTGGAAGTGTAGGATAAATCTCTTCTTCCTTAATTGTGTCAGAAAATGGACTGGCAGAACATATCTCATTCACATCAATTTGCAATTCGTTTGCAAGTCTTAAAGCAAAATCAAATCGAATATTGGAATCTTTTTGAATGATTGAATATAAGGTTGTAGCACTGATTCCAGTTGCTTTTGCAATTTTACGGACATTTATAAGTGGTTAAGAGATCTGATGTATGCGTAGAAAATGGAAAATATGTTACAAATAAAACGAGAATTTGAACTCGAAATTTGGAAAAAATAATGAAAATAACTTGACATTTGAAAATAAGAGATGTATTCTTAAAATAAATTCAATAAACGGGAGGTGGATAAAAATGTTTAATCTTGAAGAATTGAGCTTGGAGTTTGTAGAGATTTCTGAATTAAAAACCTCTAAGAACTTATTTGGACCAGTTATGTACGGAACAGGTGTGAGAATGTAGTTTGTAGAAAAGACTTGCTCTATGTAAAAAGAAATATAGAGTAGGTCTTTTTTATTTAAAAAGGATTATAGGAGAGAATATATGAATAAATTAACTACGGCTGTATGGGAAATAACAATGGGTTGTAATATGCGTTGTAAACATTGCGGTTCAAGTTGTGCAGAAGCGCTACCCGATGAGTTGAATACATCAGAAGCTCTTGAGGTGTGTGACCAATTAAAAGATTTGGGATTAAAAGTTATTACATTATCTGGAGGGGAACCTACGACACGTAGTGACTGGCATATTATTGCGAAAAGATTAGTAGATAATGGCATAATAACAAGTATTATTACAAATGGTTGGTTGATTGATGAAAACTTTATTCATAATGCGATAACATCAGGAATTAGAAGTGTCTGTTTAAGTATTGATGGTCTTGAAAAAACTCACGATTTTATACGGAGATCGGGATCATTCAATAAAAGTATTAAAGCATTGAAAGAATTAAGAAAAAATAATATTTCGACATCAGTAATAACTTCAATAAATAAAGAAAATATATGTGAATTGGAAGAACTATATCAATTATTAAGTGATTTGGGAGTTAATAGTTGGCAGTTACAGATTGCATTACCAATGGGGAATTTTGCAAAACGCCCAGAATGGCTTATAGAACCTCAAGATATTCTTTCTATTATTGATTTTGCATATAATAAAATTGGAGGTAAGTTGTTAATTGTTTTGGCAGATTGCATAGGTTATTATAGCAATAAAGATATAAAAGTAAATGAGAATTTTCTTAATGATAATTGGTCTTGGACAGGTTGTGGAGCAGGAAAGCATGTAATTGGTATTCTGCATAATGGAGATATTGTTGCTTGTACTTCTATTAGAGATAAAACATTAGTAGCGGGAAATATTCGTGAAAAATCTTTAAAGTCGATTTGGGAAAGTCCGGACTCTTTTAAGTGGAATAGAAATTTTGATAGTAGTAAGTTAAAAGGATTTTGCAGAGAATGTCGTTATACAGAACGATGCTTAGGAGGATGTAGTAATAGTCGTTATTGCATTAACGGCTCATTTGAAAGTGAAAATAGATACTGTGCATATAATGTTGAAATGAAAAAATGGAAAAAATATTTGGAATCACTTAATGATATATCAGAAATTGATAATGTTATAGAAAAAGCAGCGGCTTTAAAACATCAGGATCTTTATAAGATAGCTTGCGAAATTAAACAATCTAAATTATGATTAGAGAGGTAACAAATATGAATAAACATGAGTTATATCATAACCACAATTATGTTTATCTGCTGACTTCTAATATTATTAACCGCTGTGGTGATTCATTAGATACAATACTTTTTACATGGTTGGTATATTTACTTACAAATAGTGCAGGGTGGTCTGCGATTATTTTTGGTATTAATCAAGCTACTTCTGTAATTATTCAACCATTTATAGGTCCATTAGTCGAGAATATGAATAAAAAGAAAGTGTTAGTACTTTCAGATATAGCTCGAGTTCTGTTAGTTTTGTATATATTATATGTATATACACAAAACATGCTTTCACCATTAATATTGGTTTTTATGACAATATCCATTTCATTAATAGAAGCATTTCATATGCCAGCAGGGGTAGCAGTTATTCAGCATGTACTTCCTAATGAACATTATGATAAAGGTGTAAGTGTCAATGTGTCTTGTACCAAAATAGCAGTATTAGTTGGAACTGGCTTGTCAGGCATAGTGATTAGTTCATTTGGAATAGGTATTTCTTTAGCGATAGATGCTTTGATATTTTTAATATCAGCGTTGCTTATAGTAAAAATAGAATTTTCTGTTCAAGAAGAAAAGAAGACAAACCGAATAATTGGCAGAGAATATTTAATTTCGCTTAGAGATGGATTTAGTTATGTATTTGACCATAAGAAGCTATTAAAACTATGTTTTTTATGTATTCTAATTAATTCAGCAGTGGTTCCATTTGATGCACTGCTCGCCCCGATTGCAAGAGAAATGTTTAGTGGAGATGCCAAAATTGTTTCATTACTAAGTGTAAGCGTAACTATTGGTACTATTTTGGGATCATTGACTTTTGCAAAAATGAAAGAGGAGAAAAAAAATAATACACTTGTTACATTTTGTGGAATTGTTTTAGGTGTATACTATGTTTTTATTGCATTTGTTTCAAAATATATTGCAAATCCTATAACTCAAAAATTACTGTTGCTAATCGGTTCGATAATAATTGGTGCAGCATTGGGATTAATGATTACTTATGTACAAGTGAAATTTGTAAAAGAAGTTACTAAAGAATATATAGGACGTGTTTCTGCAATTCGATTTTCACTTACATACGCATGCGCGCCAGTGGTATCTTTTGTGATTAGTATTATATACAAAGTTACTGTTGTTGATACAAGTTCACTTTTTGTGGGATTTGGTATTGTAATAATAATTCTTTTTCTTTTGGCAAATAAGATTACGTTTTCTCCTTTGAAGAAAGGCGATAAAAGTTATTAGAAATTATTTATATGAAAAACTGGCTGCTTTTTGGCTATAAATTAAAGCTGATAGAGAAGAGTATAAACAACAGAAGAGAAGCTTTTTGACTGAGGCTTCCGGTGCCAAAACGGTGCCAAGAAACCATGCAAATAAAAATAGACCATGTAAAATCAACGAAACTATGCAGATTTCAGCCATAAAAAGCATAGAAAATATGTTGAAAAACAATTTGATAAACTTTATAATAAAGATATTAATATAGAACTTAGAAAAAGTAAACGTATTAGTAATAATGAATTAAAAGAATATATTAAATCTAAAGGTATCCATCCAGAAAATAAAAAATATAATGTTATAACTAGTGAAAGGCTTCGTAAAACGAGTAGAAATAAAGGTAATCCTTATCAACATTTTATTTTTACAGGTGATGTTGGTAAACAAGGTCTTGATGTAGTTGATATTAAAGATGTTAATTCAGAAGAATTTAAACATATATTTAATACTCGACAACATACAGGAAAATATAGTAAAGGATATAGTCGTAAATCTAGAAAATTTGGAGGTAAAGATATGATTGTAAGTATTAGTGGTAATGTTAAGAATGGATTAATTCATTCCCCATCCTCTACGGGGGGTCTACGCGATAAATTTGCTGTTGGTGGAAAACGGATTAATCGTCATGGAAGAACTTGGGAATATGATGAACAAATTGGAGCTTATGTTCCTATAACTAATAGAACTATTAATAGAACTTCTGCTTATCCTATTAATAAATCTGCTAGAGGAGAAACTATTATTGGAAGTGATTATACTTTTAGAAATGGAAGATGGTCTAAAAATAATAATGTAAATACTAATACTAATAAACCTAATGTTGATAATGGAAATCGTCGTCCTCAATATTATGCAGAACGTAAACTTCCTTTATTTGAAGATGGTGCTGGTATTACTAGTGGTTTAGTTAGAGCTGGTTGGAGTCATGGAAATAACAAAGGTGTTAGTATAAATAATACTAATATTCCAAGTTTATCTGCAACTAAATCTAGCGGGAAGACCCCCCGTGGAGGACGAAGTAAATCAAGTCAATCAACCCAATCTATCTCTACTAAAACTCCTCCTACTGCTGTTTATAATCGTAATCTACCTAAAGTAGAAGCTAGTATTCCTACTACTTTACCTGTTTCTACTAGTACATCTGCTAAAGGAACTACATCTTCCGATGGTAAAGGACAAGGTAGATTTAAAAATCTTACTACTGCTGATTGGATTGGTTTAGGTAGTAATGTTGCTGGCAGTTTAGCTAGTTATTTTGCTAGTAAAAGAGCTATTAATAAAATGAGAGGTCCGGGTCAACCTACTTTTATTAGCGCTAATAAACTTAAAACTAAATACAATATTAATCCTCAACTTGATAGAATTAGAGAAGATAAATTTGAAGCTTATCGTGATATTGATTCTAATACAGCTAGTAGTCGTGTAAGTTTAGCTCGTAAGCAACGAGTTCGTAATGCTGCTGGTCAAGCTGCTAATGAACTTTATGGTAATAAAGAAAATATAGAAACTAATCTTATTAATCAAGATAGACGTAATCAACAAAGTGTTCGTCAATTTAATGCTCAACAATACAATCAATATATAGATAGAAAAGCAGCATTTGATAATGGTATTAGAGAAGCTAAAGTAACTAATATTAATAATTTATTTAGTGGAATTAATGCTGGTATTCAAGATATGATTAGTAGATATGAAAATCGTAAAGCTTTAAATAATACTATTGGTGCTATGAGAGCATCTGCTCCTAATGTAGATGATAGAATTATGAGAGATGCTGGAGTTGATTATGATGAATTTATTATTCGTAAACGTAGAAAACTTGGAGGAAAACAATCATGCCGATAAACTTTTATACTCCTACTTTTAGACAACAAGTTAATCCTATTGACTTAAATGTCTTAGCTAGAACTTATAATACTCTTGAACAAGGACATCAACAAGCTATTCAAACTAAATCTCAGATTGATGCTCAACTTGCTCAATTAGATTTAAATGAAGCTGAAGATGCTTGGCGTCAAGAACAACTTAATAAAGTTCGTAATGCTCTTACTGAAAATATGCAGTATGGTAATGCGTATTCTAGTCTTGATGATATAGTTAGAACTTATGGAGATATAACTTCAAGTCCAGGAATGATTGGTCGTTTACGTGCTCAACAAGATTATAAAGCATATATGGATAATCTTGATAAACGTACTGATTTATCTGAAGATTATAAGAATTATTATCGTGCTGTTAATAAATATAATTATCAAGATATAACTGATAAGAATGGTAATGTTATTGGTGGAAGTAAATGGACTCCTATTGATAAAGAAGTTTCTGAAATTCCTATGAACCAAATACTTAATCAAGCACTTCAATGGGCTGCTAAAGAACAAGGTGGTGGTAGTCAAACAAGATGGCTTGATGCTAATGGAAAAGTTACTGATGATATTACTAAATCTGTTACAGGAGAGATTTATTCTCATACTAAAGGTGATTGGCAAAGATTAAGTAAAGCTAAACTTGCTGAAGCTGTTAAAGCTGTTATTGAAAATACTCCTGGTGCTAAAGCTAGTCTTGAACAAGATTATAAGATTGCTAAATGGAAATATGACCAAAATGGTAGTAATCCTGATATAACAGATAAAAATGGTATTCTACTTACTCCTGAACAGTATCTTGCTAAACGTATTGACCCTTTCTATAACGCTGCAACTTTTTATAATCAAGATAGTAATACTACTTATGGAGAAGCATGGAAAGCTCAATTAGCTTTAGCTAAACAAGCTGGATTAGGAAGTACAAATCAAAGAAAACAAGCTATTGATAATTTAACTTATAAAGGTACTCCTGTTCGTATTGATAATTTTATGCCTGCTCAAGCTCAAGCTGAAATTACTAGTAATAGACAATCAATAGCTGGATTACTTAACAAATATAATCCTGATATTAATATTGATTTAGCAACTGCTAATCCTAATGATATTAGAACTAGTATCATGACTAATATTACTAGCCCATCTGATAGAGCATATGCTCTAAGTTATCTTAATGATATTATTGATAATCAAGAATATATTAATAGTCTTAAAGTTGGTAAATCGCAAGATAGCATTGACGGATTTGATACATATAATTCTATTATTAGTTTAAGTGATTTGCCTAATAATAAATATTCTGATACATATAGTAAATATGTTAATCAGATATTTGGAGATAGTAGTTCTATTAGACAATACTTTAATAATGATGATGTTTATAACTCATTTATTAATGCTCTTGGTGGAGAGAAAAAAGCAACTAGTCTTGGAATAAGATTTGGTTCTGACGGTAATGGTTATAGATATGCTGAATTACCTAAAGATTATCATAAATCTATTTATAGTTTTGGCAAAGCTGTTAAAGAAGCTGAAGATACTAGAAATCCTTTAAATGCTTTTCTTAATTCTGCTAAAACTAGATTCTTTGGTTATGGTGATAAATTTGTTAGAGTTGATTCTAATGGTGAAGAACATCATGCTGGATTACCAACAGGCAATAAAGAACCTTATATTGGTTTGATTAATTATGTTGATTCTCTTAAATCTAAAAATGATGCTGTTCTTGACGGTGGTCAAATAACTTCTTCTACTATTGGTATTAGTGCTTTAACTCCAGAATTAGCTGAAATTAATTTTATGATGAACGCTAATCCTGAAGAAGCTAGTAAACTTTCAGCTTATAAAAAGAATAAAGAAGAACAAGCTATGATGGCTATTCGTAGCGGTATTGATTTAACTCAAGGTGAAGCTTATATTACTAGTGAAAATGGAATATTTGAACCTATGACTTCTGAAGATAGAAAAGCTTATACAGCTTATCTTAGAAGTGCTAAAGAAAATGAGATTACTCCTACTATTGTTCGTGATCCAAAAACTGGGGATGTTGGAGTTCAAATTAATATTGCAGGTTACTATGATACAGAAGGTAAACTTAAAAGAGAACCTATTACTTTACTTGTAGGTAGTGGTGCTATTGATAGTTCTATTATTCAATCTTGGAATCAAGATACTAGTTGGAGAGCTGCTGGTAAAGTAGAAAATTACTATAATGCTAATAGACCTATTTCTCTTACTAATAATGCTGCATTTACTGGAATTGATAAATTTAAATTAGTACCCAATGGTGGAGGTTTTAATTTAATTAATTCTACTAATAATCAAACTATTGGTTTAGTAAGTAAAGAAAATGCTGTTGATATTTTAGATAATTTATCTCAATGGGAACAAACTGTAACTGCTGTTAAAGCTGGTATGGCAGTAGATGAAAATGCTGTTAAAGCTATTCAACAAAATGTTGCTACTAAACTTGCTCAACTTAGTGGCAGTTCAGACCCTTATGTTATTCAATATTACTATGATGAATTAACTAATAATCTATATTAATATGGATGTATTAAAGTTTCTACAAGGTGGTAACAAAACACCTAATCCTGAATATAATCCTAAAACTAAAAAGGGGGCTATACAGCCTCCTACTTTAGTTGATTACAACCCTGGCACTTCTATTAGTGACCAGGGTCGTGGTCATTTATTTAGTCGTATTGCTGGGCAATCATATAATCTTAATCAATATGATATAGATAAATATGCTCCTTATGATGTTTATGTTAATCCTGTTGATGACCCTGAAAAACTTGATAAAGAACGTGCTGTTAATCAAAGTAATTGGGAACAAGGATTAAGAATGATTGGACAGATTGGTAATGAAATTACTGTTGGTACTGCAATAGGTTTTGCTGATTTAGCTGATGCTTTCTATAATATGATTAGTGATAGTCCTAATGATTATCAATCTGAAATAAGTTCTGGACTTGAATCTTTAAAAGAATCTATTAATGAAAGATTAGCTATATATCGAGAAAATCCTAATGCTGCATTTGACATTGGAGATTTTGCTTGGTGGGCTAGTAATGCTCCTAGTATAGCTAGTTCTTTAACTCTTATGGTTCCTAGTACTGGTCTTGCTAAAGGTGTTTCTTTATTAGGTAAAGGTATAAAGTTTAATAAATTAGCTAATAAAATGGCTAATACTATTAATAGGGAAATCTACCTCTCCCCGGAGATATGCTTCAGACACGCCATAGCGGGCGGCAATAGTGGCGATGTCCGAAGAGGTAGGAACAGATTTTCCCGCTTGCCAGCTTGCAACAAGGGTTCTACTTTTTCCGCACAGGCGCGACATAAAAGCGCCCGATGAACCGTAATGTTCCATCAAATCGACAATGCGTTGGACAGTAATCGTCATCCTTTTTACCAGCTTTCTTTCTGAAATCTTGTGTAATACGCTGAAATCCAACACTTGTTAGATTTGCGGTCTTGTCGTCTAACAGGTGTTGGATTATTATATAATCACAGTCAAACATTTGTTGGACTGCATGAACAACAACGGAGGTCGAAAAAATATGAAAATGGTAACGTACAAAGTACTTAGCAAAGCAATGCGAGAGCTGACAGGGCAAGTCGCAGAGCTGGATGAAGCCATTGAAATCCGCTTGGTGTTTGGTGAAAAGGTTAAAATCACCATTTCGATGGACTGGACAACAATGGATGCAGCGCGGGCCGCAGAACTCGCTGAGCATCTGGCAAAGGCAGCGGAGCTCGTGAACAACTTCAAGTACGCTGGTTATACGATTGTTAGATAAGGGGAATGGCCATGAAGTATTCAGACATCAACAAGATGTTCACGACAGAGGTGAACAAGTACTTAGCGCGGGGGTATCGCTTCAACACCGCAAGCATGAATGGGAGCCAAGGTGAACTGGCCAAGGTCGATTTGACCAACGGAACTGAGATCATCCGCATTGTGGCCCGTACTTTTTCCAAGGAGTGGGATAAGCAGGGCGTTGAGCTGTTCGTTGGCCGCGTGGCCGAGAAAGAGGGCGTTCGGCCAGATGTGGCCTATTGCGTCAACACGATTTGGAACGGACGCTTGGAACAAGTCAGTAGCCAGCGGTTCTACGAGGTGAGCGGCTACGGAGATCCCGACAAGTTCTACGGGACGGAAGCTGACGCTGAAGCGGTCAGCAAAGTCCGTATGAGCCGCTATGCGCAGAGGCCGAGCCGCAAGGCTGAGGACATGACCAACGCTGAAACCATCAAAATTGCGGTGCGGTTCATTCGCCGGAAGCTTGGCATCAAGAACGTGGACAAGAAGCGCATTGAAGTGTTCCGCACGCCTGACCATCGGCACATCATCAATTATCGCGGCAAAGCATATCAGCTCAACAACAAGGAGGTTTGACTATGTATTGCAACAAGTTTTTCAGAACCGAAGAGGAGGCCAAGGCTTTCAAGAAGTCTCACGGCGGGGCGCTGTACGAGAACATCAAGGGAAGTCACACCCGGCAAGCGTACCGGGTAGAAGCGATGATGGCCGTGCAGGGCGGCTGGCTCCGCAGCACAGAGACGGATATGTACCCGTTCTGCGTTGCATGGAATGGCAAGCCGCTGTCGGCAGGAAAGGAGATTTAAGCCATGAAAGCATTAAAAATTGAGCCGGGAAAGGCCCCGGAACGCATTGACATTGACAACGAACTTGAAGCACTGCAAGACGCTGTGGGCGGCTACATTCAGGTGCTCTACCCGGACCCGCACCGCCCGGTGAGCCTGGTCTGCAACGAAGAGGGCAAGTGCATGGGCCTCAAGCCGAACCGGGCCCTGTACAGGGGCGGCAAGCCTTACGACGTCATTGTTGGCACATTCCTCGTGGTTGGAGTCGATGAAGAGGACTTCACGGATCTACGGGAAGAGGATGCAACGTATTTTGAGAAGCTGTTCCATTCGCCGGAGAAGTTTAAGTGCTTCGCAGGGCGGCTGGTCATCTCCAAGGTGGTTTCTGGCGGGGCTTAATGGCCCCGCTTTTTTCAAAACCCGAAAAACCCATTCGGTTTTTTGGGTTTTGTTCGGTTTTTTCGGTTTTGATGGGTTTTGCGAAATGCAAAATAAAAGATGAAATTTGAATCGTAACTTTCAAATTTTAGGCAAAAAAACCGAAATTCTGTTAAAACTGAAACTCGATAGAACGACAAATTTTTGAAACGTGCGTAAAATGTGAAAACCCATTGGGTTTTTCAAAAACCGAAAAAACCCATCTTCTTAAGAAAAGAAGAAGAAAAAGAATAAGAAGATATGAAGACTATCGTCTTCATCACGCGCGGGCGCGCGCGTTATATGGCCGACGACGACGAATCCAACTGATGAAGAACAGGGTCGTCGGTACGGCCAAGCAGGTAGTCGACGGAACAGTCCAGCCTGTCGGCAAGAAGCATAAGGGTCTTGCCCGATGGTGGATCTTCGGCGTTTTTCCAGCGTGTAACAGCGCCAGAAGAGATGCCAAGCTCTTTTGCAAGCGGATTTGGCTTCGTACCTCGAAGAACGCACATCTGATAGAATCGCTCCCAAAATATCAAAAATAGGACCTCCTTTTTGTGCAAAAGCATGAATCTCACTAAAATGAGATTATCGCATTGCTATCTCACAAAAGTGAGATTATAATATATCTAACAAGTGATTCATTCACCTGTTAGATGGAAAGGAAACACAACATGGAGAGATTTGTAGCACCCATGGCTACATGTTTACATTGACAGCCGCCGGGATGGGTACTCTCCCAGCCAGTGCCACGACACCATGACGGTGGGGGAGTTGATTGACATCCTGAGCCAGTACGACGAAGACCAGCCCGTCTACATTCGCAACGACAACGGCTACACCTACGGGAGCGTCCAGATGGACAGCGTTACCGAGGGAGAGGAGGACGAGGACGAATGAGACTTCTTGTTGAGTACACATCGCATGGCCGCGGTCCAGCGGCTCCGCAGACCTACAGCACCACGCTGGACATTGTGGACGATGTAGCGGAGCGGCTGTTAAAGGCCAAGACGCCGTACACATTCCGGGAGCGGAAGTACTGCACACGGGAAGCGCTGATTCTTGCATTCCTGATTTACGACATCGAGAACCTGCAAGAGCGGAGCTTCGGGGACAACGACCAGATTTTGAGCATCCGGCGGGATGGCCGGAACTGAGGGAGGGTCACATGATGAAGTTTGTAGCACCGATGGACACATGGGAGATGGTAGGCGGGAACCTGCCGCCCATCCGGGTTCGCGCCCGGTCATTCGATGAAGCATTGAAGAAAGCAAGGCTTCGCAATCCCGGCTATTGCGCCGGCTGGGTCGTTGAGGAGGGCTGAATGATGTTCGACAAAGAGCTTATGAAGCAGCTGACCACTATTCCGGCAGAAGACCGGGCGAAGTGGTTCGAGGAACGCGACAAGCTGGAACAGCTTGCCAGCGAGATGAACCGCCTGAACGTGAAGGAGATGGTGCCGAAGTACGGCATCGCACGGGTGATCCGGGTGCTGGCGGCTACAATCAAGCACGCACCGCAGGATTACGATGCGGATGTGGTGGAGATGGCCAGTTGGGTGCCGCCCGTCCGGGCGGGTCGGGATGCGGAGATGTGGTTTTGCTCAACCATCCACCGGGCATACGTCCAAGACCTGTTTCGCCAGTATGCGAACCTGCGCAAGCTGTGAGAAAGGAGCCTAAACCATGAAGTACGCCATTTTTACCTACAACATCCGCATGAAGGGTGAGGAAGGAAAGGCCTGCATGACCGTCCTGATGGATGATGACCGAGCAGCGGCCATTAAGTCTGCATACGATAACCGGCAGGGGATCAGTGAGATTGAGAATATCCTCTTGCGGTGCAAGGTTGATGATCTGTGCGCCGCTTGCGAAGCACTCCGGGGGCGAAAGTACCTTCGCAACAGCATCAAGTGCGTGAAGATCGAGGAGGCTTGAGCCGTGAACATTGAAATTAAATATCAGGCCGAGGATGGCGAGATTCGGTATTACCACTTTGAGTCGTGGGAACTGGCTGAAGACGATGCCTTTCGGGAAGCGATGCAGGAGTTCAGCAGCACTCGCACAGGAAAGAACAAAATCCTCTCCATCCGGGATGCATCGATTGGTGCAGGCCGCAACTGGAAAGAATAACCCGCCTGATGATGGCCGCTGGTATCGGCCGAAACCATTTTCGTGGCATCACGAAGATGGTCGCGGGAACCAACACCGCAAACCAAGGAAAGGAAGATTCACATGAAGTATGAGATCTACCAGTTGAAAGAGGACACCATGGAGCAGGTAAAACTGCGGTTCATGGCGTCCGATCAGGCCGCACAGCTGGGCGGCATCCACCGGGAGAACTACCGTCTGGTGTACGAGGGTAATGTGGAAACCCGAAAGGATGCACAGCAGACGCTTGATGGCCTGTTCCGCAGATTCAACATCGACAGGCCCACAGGCTTCGAGGGCCACAGCTTGAGCGTGTCGGACATCATTTACCTCGCCGATGGGGAATCCTCCGGCTGGTGGTTCTGCGATGCCTACGGTTGGAAGCTGCTGAGCGGAGAAGAATGGGGGCAGACCTGATGCGCCACTACACAAAAGCGGAGTGGGGCAAGATCCCGGAGGCCTACAAGGGCCGCTGGGAGCCGACGCCGCTCAACCTTGAGCGGGTGAAGAGCGGTGAGCTTCCGGCAGAGTACATCGGCAAACGGAACACCATCGTCAATGACGAGCATCACGGCACGGTGCTTATCACCGAGGGCGCGCACTTCGTAATCGACGAATGAGCACAATCGCTCAAAGAGGCAGTTTAAGCCGCTTTTTGTATCAAACAGCAAATTCCTTGCGGAAGAATCAAAAACGCAAAATAGAGCCATCTGAGCAGCTCTGAGAACTATTTCCGCTGACTCAGAATGAACTGAAGATAATCTGTAACCTTTTGGCGTTCATCATCTGTCAGATTCATCCGTTTCACGGCAGGGTCAACAGTGCGCCCCATGAGGAAGTCCATGGAGCAGTCGAGGGCATCGGCAATTCTGGCAAGGCTATCTGCCTTGAGCATTTTTCCGGAGCGAAGATTGTACAGGGTGCCATTGCTTAGGTTGGCGCTGTCCATCACGTCCTTTATCTGAACGTTCCTGCTTTTGCACTGAAGTTTGATTCTGTCTGCAAGAGCAATAGAATCGTACAAATTGGTTTCAGTCATTTTGTGCATCCTCACAAAAACCATCTAGTTATGATTTTTACGATTGAAAATCATAAAGTGATGGCTTATAATACACTTGTACAAAACAAATGTCAGATTGAAAGGGTCAGCGCTTTCCATTCAGCGCGTTCCCCGAAGCCCCTCTGCAAAGGGGCTTCAACGTACCACGCAGTACAGAACCATGCAAGTTGATTCCTCCTCATGACAGGCATCGCTGCAAAGCGCAGCGCCGATACTGCAAATCGGCGGTGCGCAGGTAAAGCGATTACTCCCCAAGAGCTTCTGCTTAACAGCTTAAAGGCGGGGGAACGCGTTGAATGGTGGGTACTGACCCTTTTAGTCTATCAAAAATCAAACAAGTGTTCAATACATTTGTTAGATAAATCTTTGTCGGGAAGGAGAAAAAACATGAAGAAAGTTCCGCTGCCAGAGTGGTGCGTGTCGGTCAAAAAAGCGATGGTTGAGCGCGACGATATGAGCGTCACCGAGCTGGCAAAAGAAATCGGGTACTCCCGCGCACACGTCAGCCAGGTCATCAATGGTACGATGGTGCCGTCTGCGAACATCAAGTCCGCGATTGAGTCCTGCCTGAACCTGCGGGCGTGATTTCTTACATCATAAGTTTACCAGAAAGGAGAGTTGTGCGAAATGGCGGTTGATTGCCAGAATATCTACAAAAACGCGCGGAAATCTGCCGGAATGACGCAGGAAAAAGCTGCACAGCTTTTGAACGTGTCAGTTGATTCTCTGCGGGATTATGAGCAGAGCCAGCGCCCGGTACCCAGCGACGTGGCAAGCGCCATGTGCGATGTGTACCAAGCCCCGTATCTTGCAGTTCAGCATCTGCGCCGGTCCTCAGAGCTGGGCAAGCGGGTGGTTCCGGAGATTCAGTTAAAGGACTTGCCGGAAGCTGTTCTCAGCGTTCTGGCGGCGGTTCAGAGGTTTATCGTAAAGCGCGATGCGATGATAGAAATCGTCGCAGATGGAAAAATCGAAGAGGACGAACAGGCTGAATGGGATGAGATCATGGATCGAATGAACAACCTGTTCGTGGCGATGGCCAATATGCGTTTTTCGAAAGGAGGGCGTCGGACGTGAAAGAATCGTACTTTATCGGCGTGAGCGAAGTGCAGGAAATTGTCGGATGCAGCAAATCCAGAGCCTATCAGTTTATCCAGCAGATGAACAAAGAGCTGGAAGCAAAGGGTCTGCTTACGTTTCCGGGCAGAGTGCCCCGGCGGTATGTGTTCGAGCGGTTCGGCATTACGGAGGTTCAGGATGATGCGAAAGGCAATAATCCCGCTGGTTGCAACAGCGGCGGCGCAACTACTGGTAATCGGAAGCATCGACGCGGCGGTCGCTTTCCAACC
>OGHH01001473.1_pt1 | contig 17129 bp, 14 predicted proteins | sample 1571471 | NCBI WGS metagenome assembly OGHH01 (sample SAMEA2581936, study PRJEB24529) | metagenome | biome: Human gut stool | place: China | collected 2011
TCTGGCGCAAGCGCCACCTCCCCCGTATCGGGGGAGTCTGTCTCGCAGAGGGAGGCAAGAGGGGCGGGGCGTCGGGGACGCCGCCCCCTACATTACTCGGCGGCGGGTGTGGAAACTTCCGGCTTTTCGATTTTTGGGATGCGGGTCAGATACCTTGCGTCGATGATCTCTAAAACGTCATCGCGGCAGTAGGTGTGGATGCCGATGATGTCCGCGGGGGCAAGGCCGGTGATCTCGACGTTCTGCGGCGTGGCGGCGCAGAGAGGCACCTCCGAGCTGCCGCGGCGGGCGAGAAACTGCAGATAGACCCCGTAGTCCACGGTGGTGCTGACCTGGGTGGGGTGGATGATCTGCTCACCCAGCAGGAAAAACGGCCCGGCGTTGCGGCTGACAAGGTCAAAGTCGCGGTGCTGCAGATTGTAGGCTTCATCGGGCAGCAGCTCAAACGGGCCGGGCGCGGCGGGCAGCGTGTCCTCGGCAGGCAGCGGGACGGCGGCGGTCTCCTGTACGGCGTGGCGCAGCGTGTAGCGGCGGTAGCGCACATAGAGCTGGTTGTCGGGGCGGGTCTCGCTGCAAAGCAGGGTCAGGGCCTCGGCGCGGCGGTCCAGCAAAATCGTGTCGCAGAGCTCCTCGTCCGTGGGAAAGCGCTGCACCAGCTCCCATTGGGTGGGGAAGGTCTTGCAGCGGTAGAGCCGCAGGCTGTGGTCGCTGCCGGTCTCGGGGATCATCCAGACCTCACCGTTCCAGTCAAAGACCATCGGGAACGACAGGTGAAAATCTTCTTCCAGCGCGACGCGCCAGCCGTCGGCGGTGCCGTCGTCGTGCAGCTCGCAGACCTCGAGACGGCCCTTGCCGGTGGAGAGGTCCATCGCCTCGGCGAACAGCCAGCGCTTGCCGCGCCGGTGGTAGAGCAGCGGGTCGGCAAACCACCAGCCCTCCCGCCCGGGCAGCAGGGTGTAGGGGCCGCCTTCCAGAGCGGGCAGCGGCTCGGTGCCCTCGGCAGTGGGGCGGGGGCGCACGGCGATGGTGTAGATTTCTTTTTCGCCCATGACTTTGCGCAGCAGCCGCTTGGGCGGCATGTGCAGGGCGCGGTAAAACTGGTTCATGATACTTCCTCGGCGGCGCGGCGGCCGTATAGTTTTAGCAGGGTCTTGTAGTTTTCCTCGGCGTTGAAACGGCGGCGGGTGGCGTTGGCGATGGCCGTGCAGTCAAACTGCATGGCGCTCATGGCGCGGACAGCCCCGGCCAGCGCGGCGGGGTCGCCGGGGGCAAAGCACAGCCCGTCAAACCCGGGCCGCACCGACGCCCCCACATTGCCGATGCCGCTGGCCAGCACCGGCGTGCCCAGCGCGTGGGCCTCCGCCGGGACAAGGGCAAAGCTCTCATAGCAGAGACTGGCGGCGACGACGGCGCGGCTCTCGGCCATCAGGTGGTGCAGCGCGTCCCGCGGAAGCTGACCGACGAATTGCACCTTGGGCAGATTCTGCGCTTTGGCCCAGTCGGCCAGCGGGCCGTCCCCGGCCACAAGCAGCAGCGGTGCGTCCCTGCCCAGAATGCGCCATGCCTCAATGACGGTGCGCAGACCCTTTAGTTCCTCCAAGCGGCCCGCAAAGACGAACTGACGCTTGCGCTCCCCCCAGGGGGTGACGGGGCCGGTGGGCACAGTCACGGGGTTCGGCTTGACGACAAGGCGATTTTCGTCGAAGGTGGGATGGATCTTATTGAATTCCAGCAGCTTTTCCCGGTCAAACTCGGTGGGGGTGGTGATGGCGATGCCGCGCCATGTGCCCAGCACCCGATGCAGCCAGTAGGCGGCCACGACGACGAGCGTCTGCGCCCGGCTGCCGCGGTAGCAGCGGTGCCGCAGTGCGCAGTGCAGGCCGTGGTGCGGGCAGTCCTCACAGACCCGCCCGTCCCGCAGTAAGATGCCGTTCGGGCAGAACAGGCGGAAGTTGTGGAGCGTCAGCACCACCGGCACGCCGCATTTTTTGGCGGCGCGCACGACGGCAGGGCTGAGGAGCAGCAGCGTGTTGTGGATGTGGACGGCGTCGATGTGCTGCTGTTCTATGATATTCCGCACGTCGCGGGCGGCCCGGCGGTTCCAGACGGCGCGAAAGGGCAGCAGAGCCTTAGCCGCGCCGTGGGCGGCCTCCTCATTGCTGCGCTCATAGACGATGACGGTGTGGCCGTGCTGCTCCAGCAGGGCGCGCTCCGCGGCAAAGACGGCGTCCTCGCCGCCGGGCAGCCGGTAATGACAGTGTATCAGCAGAATTTTCACGCAGCCGCCTCCTCTTGCAGACAATAAACCTATTATGACATTATACCCTTTTTGCGGCGCTTTCGCAACAAAAAAAGAGGAACGCAGTGCGTTCCTCGCGGTAAAATTACTGGTCGTCGTCACCGTGGAGCTGGGCCTCACGGATGGCCTTGATTTTTTTCTCGATGTCAAAGCTCTTTTCCAGTGCGGGGTAAATGGCCATCAGGCTCAGCAGGCAGGGCAGCCACAGGCTGGTTAAAATCAGCACAAAGCTGGAAATCGGCCAGAACAGCGCCACAGCGCCCCAGTACAGCAGCTGCCACAGCAGGCCCAGGCCGCTGCGGGGCAGGTAGCCCAGGAACAGCATGAGGGAGTTCTTCAACAGTCCGGCGAAGGACAGGTCAAGCAGCGCGACCTGCACGTAGAGGTACTGGGCAATGCCGGCCAGCAGGATGAGGGCGACCAGCACGGTGATCACGGCCACCTGCCCGCTGGCAATGTCGATGTGGCAGAGTGAGAAAAGCTCCATGGCCAGCAGCAGGCCGCAGACAGCGCCGGGCAGCAGGGATTCCTTCAGGTTGCGCTTCCAAGTGCGGCGGTAGGTCTCCCACCAGTAGCCGGGCTCGTCGCGCAGCGTGCGCAGGATCGTGTCGTTCAGGCCGACGATCTGCGGCGCGGCGATCATGCCGCCCAGCACGCCCGCGATGACGAGCGGGACCAAAGAGTGGGTCTCGACGGCGAACCAGACACCGGCGGCAAACGGCAGACCGCCGAGCATCGCCAGTATGCCGGCCAGCCAGATGGTGGAGAAGTCGCGGCCCAAAATCTCAAAAAAGCGGGCAGCGCCCTTTTTGCGGGGGGCGTCGGGCGATACGCCCGGGCCGGGTTTATCAAAATTGCGCGTGAAAAGTCCCATGATACAATAGCTCCTTATTGGATGGTGTTGGGGGAAAGGGGGGTAGGGGCGGCCTTTCGGGTCGATGCAAGCATCGACCCCTGCGCCATAGGGGCGGATTCCATATCCGCCCGGGGTGTCAAAAATGGTGCAGTCACCCCTTGGCCCCCTCTGCGAGGGGGCTCCGCCCGCAGGCGGTGGGGGAGAGAACTGTACGGCTGTCCGAAATATTTCGGGCTATGGCAAGGTTCTCTCCCTCCGCCCCTTCGGGGCACCTCCCTCGCAGAGGGAGGTCTTTTGACACACTGGGGCGAGCATTGCCCGCCCCTACAAAGTAGTTGGCCCGTAGAGGGCGGCGCCGGATTGGATCAGAATGTCCGGCTCGACGCGCAGGCCGGTTTTGCGGCCCTTCTGGGCTTCGACGAGGAAAAGCCAGGGCGCGGCGTCGGGGCGGTTCTTGACAAAAGCCAGACGCTTCGGCTCAAGGCGCGCGGCGCGTAAGGCGGCTAAAATCTCGGCCAGCTGCTCCGGGCGCTGGCAGAGCAGGAACCGCCCGCCGTCCCGCAGGGCGCGGCGCGCGCAGTCCACGGCGTCGGCGGTGGTGCAGCTGCCGGTGTGGCGGGCCTCGGCCCGGCGCGGGTCCGGGCTGCGGGGACCGGCTGTGAAGTACGGCGGGTTGCAGGCGGCAAAATCGTACTGCCCCTGCTCCGGCCCGGCGGTGCAGAGCTGCCGCAGGTCGCCGCAGACCGGCGCGATGTGCGCGGCGTCGGCGTTTTCGGCCAGGGCCGCGGCGCAGAGGGCGGACGCGGCGGGGTCGATCTCCAGCGCGGTGCAGGGGCCGCGGTGCCCGGCGTCGTGCCAAACGAGTGAGACGATGCCGCACCCGCTGCACAGGTCGAGCGCGCGCTCGTTTCTGCGGGGCTGTGCGAAGCGGGCCAGCAGCAGCGCGTCGGTGCCGAACGTCGCGCCCGGCGCGGTCAGCACGCGGGTGCCGTTGTCCAGGATTTCAACGCCCATTCAGACTTTTGCGCGCAGCTGCGCGTATTTCAGCAGCGCGACCTGGGTCTTGCTGTCCTTGATCGTGCCGTCCATCACAAGGCCGAGGGCCTCGTCGAACGGCATTTTGACGACATCAAGGAACTCGCCCGCGTCGAGGTGCTGCGCTGTGCTGTGCAGGCCGGTGGCGGCCCACAGATAGATTTTCTCGCTGTCGTAGCCGACGGTGGCATAGACGACGCCGAGGTCGATATAATTGTCGGCGGTCAGGCCGCACTCCTCGCTCAGCTCGCGCTTGGCGGCCTCAAACGGATCCTCGTCCGCCTCGAGCTTACCGGCGGGCAGCTCCCAGATCTCCTCGCCGAAGGCGTAGCGGAACTGACGTACCATCGTCACGCTGCCGTCGGCGTCCACAGGCAGGATGCAGGCGCCGCCGTGGTGGTGGACGATCTCCCGCGTCGAGGTCGTGCCGTCCTCAAGCTGTACCTTGTCCACGGTCACGCGGATGACGCGGCCATTGAAGATTTCCCTGCTTTCCAGCATGGTCTCGGTATGTGCCATTGCTTTTCTCCTTTGCAGAAAGGCCCCGCCGTACAGGCAGGGCCGATACTGCTTCTATTTTACAGCAGACGCAGACAATAATCAATAAAGTCGAGCGTATATTTTTGGCTGCGCAGCCAATCAGAGGCGTGGCCGTCATCGAGGTAGGTCAGCAGGGCTTCGGTCAGGATGGGGTCCTGCATCAGATACTCGCGGCAGTACTGCCCGTCCGGCTCCAGGATAGCCTGGCAGAACACAACGCCGCGGCCCTGAAAAACATTGACGCACATCGATGGAGTCAGCGCCAGCCGGGCAGGGTCCACGATGCGCAGGGTGCGGCGGTCAGACTCCGCAGCGCGGCGCAGCCGCAGGAGCAGCTCCCGGCGGGTGGGAATGTCCGGCGCATCGCACAGATCCGGCGGAATGTCGAACATTTTCCCGGTGCGTACAAACTGCAAAAGACCTTCCTCACAAAAATAGAGGTCCGGGGCCCGGGCGCTCCACATCTGCAGGTGTTCGAGCAGGGCGGGCAGGGACTGCAGCGCGGCGCCGGGCCGGACAAACTGCAGGGCCATTTTCTCGTCGGCAAACAGGGCGAACGGCGGCTGGTAGCGGATCATGGAACAGCGGCGCTTTTCCGAAAAGAGGTCGTTGTACAGCGCCATGGATTCCGAAAAGTCGTGGGCATCGGTGGCGAGCTTCAACACCGACGCGGCGTTGAGATATTTGCGGCTGAACGCAAGGCGCAGATTATCGACGGCCTGGCGGTCCATGATGATGTAGGCCTTCTGGCCCTGGATGTCCATCATGACGGCGGCCTTGGGCAGCAGCAGATAGACAGGCATCAGCGTGCCGGGGCTGGGCTCGGTCATGACGTGGCGCACGACGCGGGCCTCGTAATTCAGCTTGGGCAGGAAAAGGAACGGCAGTGTGCGGGTCAGGACGGACACGCCGGACATCCATTCCCGGGGGATGTCGCGGTTCTCGGCATAAATCAGCAGCTGGGACAGTGTGACGGGTGCGCCGTCCGCTGCCGAAAAGCGTTCCACCAGCACATGGTCCAGCGTGGGGTTCGTGAACGGCGAGAGGAGCAGCGGGCGGGTATCGCCGGACAGAATGTGGTTGGCCACCAGCGATGCCACGGCGGCGGCGACTGCGCGGCTGCCCTCTATGTACTGCTCGCTGCAGCGCAGCTGGCTGGCGGCTTCGTTGGAGATAAGGCCCTCGCGGTGGGTGAAATCCTCCACCCGGAAAGAGACCTCCAGCAGGTGGTGCAGCTCGGCGCGCAGCCTGGGATCGGGGCCGCGGCCACGCTGCTTGTATTGCAGCAACAGGGCGGATTTCTGTTCCTCGCTCAATTCCAGCGCGTCGGCCAGGTGCTCCAGCTGGAACTCCCGCGGGGTGCGCTGACCGCTTACAATTTTGTACAGCGTGGAGCGGTCGATCGACGCTTTGCGGGCCAGCTCGGCCATTGTGCCGGGGTAGCGGGTGACGAGTATCTTCAGGGTCTGGGTCAGTTCGCTCATGGGGGCGGCCTCCATTTATGGAATGCTATTACTATACCGCGAAAGTGCCGCGCTGGCAAGTGTAAACTTTTTTGGTACATCGTTGCGATATGCCGGGAAATTTGTTATAATCTGGGAAAGTGAAAACGAGGTGACCGTTATGAAAAAGCATCCTCTTTTGGCGGCAGGGGCCGCGGCGGGCACGGCGGTGCTGGGCGCGGCGTATGCCGTCTACCGCGTTGCCTTTTACCAGAAGCCGACGACGAAGGTGCCCTCCCCGGCGGATATGCCCACGCGGGAGTGCTACCGCAAGGCCATGGGCCCCGACGCCGATGCGCTGGCGCGGGATATGTTCAAGGCCGTGCACATCACGGCGCAGGACGGTACGCCGCTGGCCGCACGCTACTACCACCACGCCGACGGCGCGCCGCTGGCAATCATCTTCCACGGCTACCGCGGCTATGCGGAGCGGGACGGCCTGGGCGGCTATACGCTGTGTACGGCGCTGGGCTACAATGTGCTGCTGCCCGACCAGCGCGCCCACGGCTACAGCGGCGGGCATACGATTACGATGGGCGTGAAGGAGCGCTACGACGCCCGCGATTGGACGATCTGGGCGCGGAGCCGCTTCGGCCCCGAGGTGCCGATCTTTTTGATGGGCGTCTCGATGGGTGCGGCCACCGTGCTGCTGGCCGCCGGGCTGAACCTGCCGGACAACGTCTGCGGCATTGTGGCGGACTGCGGCTACACCAGCCCGCGGGAGATCACCCGCAAGTGCCTGCCGGAGTATCTGCCCGGCATGCCGCTGGAGCTGACCTATGCGGTTGGACGGCTGGGCGCGATCCTGTTCGGCCACTTTGACCCCGAGGCCGCCGACTGCGAGGCCGCCGCAGCGCAGAGCAAGGTGCCGATTTTGTTTGTCCACGGCGACGCGGACGGCTTTGTACCCTATGATATGGGGAAGCGCAACTATGAAGCCTGCCGCGCGAAAGGCAAGAAATTTTTGACGGTACACGGCGCAGAGCACGCCGTGAGCTACTACCACGACAACGACGCCTACACGAAGCAGGCAACGGAGTTTTTGCAGGATTGTCTGGCCCGGCGCGGCTTTGTATGGCCGCCCGAGACCGACGAGCCTGAAAAATAATATAGAGGAGTGTTTAGTATTATGAAGCGTATTGCTACCACGAACGCACCCGCCGCTCTGGGCCCCTATGCCCAGGCTGTTGACACCGGTGACACCGTCTATTGCAGCGGCCAGCTCGGCCTGGACCCCGCCACCGGTGCATTGGCCGAGGGCGTGCAGGCCCAGACGCACCAGGCGCTCAAAAATCTGCAGGCTGTGCTGCAGGAGGCCGGTCTGACGCTGGACAATGTCGTCAAGACGACAGTATTTGTGCAGGATCTGGGGGATTTCGGCACCGTGAATGAAATTTACGGCACCTACTTCCACGGCGGCTTCCCCGCGCGCAGCTGCGTGCAGATCGCCGCGCTGCCGAAGGGAGCGCTCGTCGAGATCGAGTGCATTGCGGTGCGGTAATAGCGCATTGACGCGAAAAAGTGCTTTGCAGGGGCGGATTCCCTGTCCGCCCGGGGATGCTTCCGCCGCCGCGGACGGCGCGGGCGCATATAGAATGCGCCCCTACGGAGGTTCCGTGAGGGGAAATCGCAAATGGGAAACGCGGATTTGTAGGGAACGGTCTTGACCGTTCCGGGCTGTGAGTGCCGATCGCAAAGCGCCGCGGAGGGGTCAAGACCCCTCCCTACAGAAAAAGATAACCGGCAGGCCGTTGAAACGAACGGTCTGCCGGTTTCGGTTATTTCCCGTAGCTTGCCAAAAACTGCCGGGTGCGTTCCTCTTTGGGGTGGTCGATGAGCTCCTTGGCGTCGCCCTGCTCGACGACGACACCGCCGTCCATGAAGAGGATGCGGTCCGCAGCGTCGCGGGCAAACTTCATCTCGTGCGTGACGATGATCATCGTCGTCTTGTGCTCGGCCAGCTCGCGCAGGACGCGCAGCACCTCGCCGGTCAGCTCGGGGTCAAGGGCTGAGGTCGGCTCATCAAAGCAGAGGATGTCCGGGTGCAGCGCCAGTGCGCGGGCAATCGCCACGCGCTGCTGCTGCCCGCCGGAAAGCTGGTGCGGGTAGTGGTTCTCCCGGTCAGAAAGCCCCATCTGCGCCAGCAGGGCCTTTGCCTGCGTTTCAATTTCGGCCAGAATCTGCCGCCGGTTCTGCTTGTAGTCGGGGCGCTCCTTCGCCAGGAGCTGGCCCGCCAGCATGACGTTCTGCAGTGCCGTGTACTGAGGAAACAGGTTGAAGCTCTGGAACACAAGGCCGAAGTGCAGCCGCTTTTTGCGGATGGCTTCTTCGCTCTGCGTTTTGGTGTCGGCGGCGCTCCACAGCGTTTCACCCGCTACCGTAATGCTGCCGGTGTCGGCGGTCTCCAGAAAGTTCAGACAGCGCAGCAGCGTTGTTTTGCCGGAGCCGGACGAGCCGATGATGGCGAGAGCCTCGCCTTCGGCCAGATCAAACGAAATGTCGCGCAGCACCTTTGTGGCACCAAAGCTCTTGCCGATGCCGTTTACTTCCAACAATGCCATAGCCGCGCCCCCTTACTTGAAATAGTCCAGCCGCTTTTCCAGCCAGCCGAACAGCAGCGTCAGCGCACCGACGAACATGAGGAAGAACACCGCTGTGGAGAACAGCGGCCAGATCAGGCCTTTGGCGCTGTACTCTTTCGCCATCATGATGATGTCCTTGTTGGCAATGACGTTCGCCAGCGAGGTATCCTTGACCAGCGTGATGATCTCATTGCCCATGGGCGGCAGGATGCGCTTGATGACCTGCAGGAGCGTGACGCGGAAGAAAATCTGGGTCTTTGTCATGCCCAGCACCTGCCCGGCCTCGGTCTGGCCCCTGGGCACAGCCTCGATGCCGCCGCGGTAAATTTCCGAGAAATAGCAGGCGTAGTTGATGGCGAACGCCACGACGGCGGCGACCAGACGCCCGCTGCCGCCGGACGGCCATGGACTGGTGAAGCCCAGCAGGCCGGGCCCTAAGTAGATGACCAGGATCTGCAGCATCAGCGGCGTGCCGCGGATGACCCAGACAAACGTTTTGACGACGCCGCGCAGCGGGGCAAGCCTGCTCATGGAGCCGAACGACACCACCAGCCCCAGCGGCAGTGCGAACAATAGAGTCAGACCGAACAGCTGGCAGTTGAGCCAGAACGCCTCGGTCAGGCGGCCCCAGATGACTGCTGCCTCGCCCATCAGTCGGCCAGCACCAGGCTGTACTTGTCGGCCAGGGTCTGCATCGTGTCGTCGGCCTTCAGCTCGTCAAAGGCGGCGTTCACGGCGTCGGCGGCATCGCTGCCCTTGCGGAAGGCGACGCCGTACTCCTCGGCGTTCAGTTCGGCCTTGATGGTGAGGTTTGCGTAGTCGGTGCCCTCGCCGATCATGGCGGTGGCCAGTGTCAGATCCAGCACGGCGGCGTCAGCCGTACCGGCGGCGACCTCCATCAGGCAGTCAGTCTGGACGGACTTGCTGACGTAGTCGGCCTGGGAGAGGCTCTCGTCCTCGCTGATGGCGCTCTCACCGGCGGAACCGGCCTCGGCCACGATGGTCTTGCCGACAAGGTCGGCGGTGGAGCTGTAATCGGCATCGGCCTTCATGACGACGACCTGCGCGTTCTTGGCATAGGCCTTCGTGCAGGCGGTGTTGGCCATGATGTCATCGGTCAGGGTCATGCCGTTCCAGATGCAGTCGATGCTCTTGGCGTCCAGCTCGACAATTTTGGTGTCCCAGTTGATCTCAACAAAGTCGGGCTCCACGCCCAGCTTTTCGCAGACGGCAGTGGCAAGCTCGGTGTCAAAGCCGGTGAAATTGCCATCGGCGTCAGTGTAGTTCATCGGCTCATAGACGGTGTAGCCGATGGTCATTTTGCCCTTGTTTTTGATGTAGGCAAGGTCGCTGTCTGCAGTGGCTTCAGCGGCGGAAGCTGCGGTGCTTTCCGTAGAAGCTGCCGTGGATGCGCTGCCGCCGCAGGCGGCCAGGCTCACGGCCATGCCGAGTGCCAGAACGGTGCTGATGAATTTTTTCATGATACTTCCTCCTATACTTTGCACAGATCCCTCACACTGCCGGTTTAAAGCGGCGGTATGCTTTAATAGTAATGCAAAACCGCGGGTTATGCAAGAGGTTTGGGAGATTTTTGCGGAAAAAAGAATATTTATGCAGGGGAGAGGCGGCAGGCTGCGGCTTGACAAAGGGACTGCACAGCGTTATAATAAGTATAGAAAAAGGCACTGCGACAAGCGGTTGGTCTCTTTCCAATGAAAGTTCTTATTTATCACCTAAGAACCGTCACTTGGCCGAGTGGCGGTTCTTGCTTTTTACAACGATGCTCAATGTAATAGTCTTGCGACCAACATAAAACGTGAATGTAAAACGCATGATCTCACCTCCTTTCGGAGGGTAGAGACCAACCGCCTGCCGTATGTGCAGTGCCCGCCGCATAAAGCGGCATAAAAAGAATACCATGTTTCGACGGTTTTTGCAACCGGGAAACATGGTATTTTTTATTGCGTTTTTTACTTGATGACCCGTACCATATCGCGGGTGATGGCGTCCAGCGTGGGCGCACCGCACAGGCGCATCGTGTCGGCCAGCTCATTGCCGAGCTGGGCTGTGTAGGCGGCGACGCCGTCGGCACCGGCACCGTAGACGGCGGTGACGAAGGGCCGCGCGATCAGCACGGCGTCTGCGCCGAGGGCCAGCGCCTTGAACACGTCGCTGCCGGTGCGGATGCCGCCGTCCACCAGAATTTTGGCGCGGCCATCCACGGCGGCGACGATGTCGGCCAGCACCTCCTGCGTGGCGGGGCAGTCGTCCAGCACACGCCCGCCGTGGTTCGAGACAACAATGCCCGCGACACCGGCCTCGATGGCCTTTTCCGCGCCTTTGACGGTCATGATGCCCTTTAAGATAAACGGCACGCCCGCGGCCAGGGCGATTTCTTTTAACTGCTCCACGGTCTTGCTGCCCGCGGGCGGGTCAAGGTGCTGTAAAAACGGCAGGCCCGCCGCGTCGATGTCCATGGCCATGGCAAAGCAGCCGGAGCTGCGTGCCAGCGCTATTTTCCGGGCCACCGTGGCGTTGTCCCACGGCTTGACGGTGGGGATGCCCGCACCGCCGCAGGCCGTGATGGCAGCAGCCGCGCCCTCCATGACCTTGTGGTTCGTGCCGTCGCCGGTGAAGGCAGCAATGCCGGCCGCCGCGCAGGCGGGGACAAGGATATTGTTGTAGTCCAGATCGTTGTACTTGTCGCCGTAGTGCAGCGTCATGGCGCCGACAGGCCCGGCAAAGAACGGATATTTGAAGCTACGGCCAAACAGCGTCAGGGATGTGTCCGGCTCAAAATTTTCATGGATGGTATCCATGTTCAGCCGTACATTGCGCCAGGCGTCAAAGTTGCGGACGGCCACCGTGCCGCTGCCCTTGGCACCGGGGCCGGGGATCGTGCCGCCGCAGGCGCGGCCGTTGCAGACCGGGCAGGCGCGGCAGGGGCCCATCTGACCCTGGGCAGCCTGTAAAACTTCTTTATATGTCATCTGGATTTTGCCTCCTGTGCTGCGAGCCGATGCGGGCATCGGCCCCTACAAAAATCGGGTAATTATGCTCCGCGCCCATTATAGCGCGTTTTGCCCGCTGCCGCAAGGCCGCTGACGACGACAAGTGCGCACAGTACACAGAGCCCTGCGCCCGCCTGGCCGGTCAGGTCGCCCACAAGGCCCACAAGCGGGCTGGCGGGGATCATCAGCAGACTGTAGGCCATGCTGTCCACGCTGATGAGCGTTGCGCGGCGGTCACTGGGGATCACGTCGTTGAGCCGCTGCATACTGTGCAGGAACCAGACGGAGAGTGCCCCCTGCACGAGTACCGGCCCAGCGGCGCAGAGCAGCGCCGGGGCTGCGCCCGCCAGAAGCGTGCCTGTGCCGACGAGCAGCGCACAGCCGAAATAGAGCGCGCACAGCCGTTTGGGGTGCAGGCGGCGGCCCAGCGATGCGCCCGCCATGCCCGCGGCCCCGGCCAGCAGACCCGGCAGAAACAGCCATTCCATGGCCCAGCCCTGCTGGGTCAGCCGCTGCTGGACGAACATCGAGGTCAGGTAGGACGGCAGCGAGATGACCGCGTCGGCCATGATAATGCGCCGCGCCGGTGTGCTGCTGCACAGGCAGTCGAGACTGTCCAAAATGTGCACACGCAGCCGGGCGGGCAATTCTTGTAAGATATGCTTCTCGCGGGCGGCCTGTTCGTCGGTGACGACAGGTTCGGTCAGGTTGGCCGCGGCCAGGGCGGAGACGGCGCTGACCGCGGCGTCCGCAAGGTAGTAGCCCGCCGAGGTCAGCACCCCGGCCAGCAGGCTGGCCAGTGCGCCGAGGGCGGAGGCTAGCTTCATGAAGATTGACGCTTTGGCGTCTACTTTAATGTAGTCGCGCTCCCGTCCGGCGGCTTTCAGGCTGTCGTAGGTCAGGGCTTCCGTGGTGCCGGAGAGCAGGTTGTAGCCCAGCGCTTTCAGACCCATGCCCGCGCAGATGAACGCGAGACTGGGCGCAAACGCCATGGTGGCGGCGGAGACAACGCCAAGCGCACCGCCGAAGATCAGCGTGCGCCGCCGCCCCAGCAAATCGGCAGCCATGCCGCTGGGGACCTCACACAGCAGGCTGACGCCGTGGAAAACGCCCTCGGCCAGGCCGATCTGCGCCAGCGTAAAGCCGCGGGCCGCCAGCAGCGCGACCCAGACGGCGTCGGTGAAGCGCAGGGTAGAGGTAAATGCGTGCAGATACACGCAGCGAAGCTGTTTTTGTAAATTCATGGGGGAACACCCTTTCGTGATCGTATACGAAAACGTGCCCTTAAATTTATGTAAAAAGGCAGCAAAAAGCGCCCCGCGGCAAAGCCACAGGGCGCAAAAACTGCACACTTACAGCGTTACCGAGGTAAAAAAGGGCACACTTACAGCGTCAGTAGGTCAGGGGTTTCCTTTTTTCTGGAACACAACACCAAACTGCCAACGCATAAGAGGGTGCTCTCCTTCCTCGGTGGATTTGGGATAAGTATAGCACAGCGTTTGCCAAATGGCAAGAAAAATTGTACAATAGGGGCATGATTTTTGAAAGCTAAGGGGAACGGGTATGAAACGTCTGGTCGTCGGGCTGCTGGCACATGTGGACAGCGGCAAAACTACATTGGCCGAAGGGCTGCTTTACCGTGCGGGGGTGCTGCGCAAGCTGGGGCGCGTGGACCACAGGGACGCCTTTCTTGACACCGACAGCCAGGAGCGGGCGCGGGGCATCACGATCTTTGCCAAGCAGGCCGTGCTGACGCTGCCCGCCGCGGACGGCGCCGACGAGACCGAGCTGACGCTGCTGGATACGCCCGGCCACGTGGACTTTTCCGCCGAGGCCGAGCGCGCCTTGCAGGTGTTGGATTACGCGGTGCTGGTCGTCTCCGGCACCGACGGCGTGCAGGCCCACACCGAGACATTGTGGAAGCTGCTGGCACGTTACCGCGTACCTACGTTTGTATTTGTCAATAAGATGGACCTGCCCGGCGCGGACGCCGCCGTGCGCCTGCGGGAGCTGCGCGGGCGGTTCGGGGACGGGTGCGTGGATTTTTCCGCCGCGCCCGACCCGGAGGCGCTGGCTCTGTGCAGCGAGCCGCTGATGAACGAGGTGCTTGAGACCGGCGCAGCAGCGGCGGAAACCGTGCAGACCGCTATTGCGCGGCGGCAGGTGTTCCCGGTGTTTTTCGGCGCGGCGCTGCGGCTGGACGGGCTGGACGGGCTGCTGCGCGGCCTGCAGACGCTGACCCGCACCCCGCCCCGGTGGCCGGAATTCGGCGCGCGTGTGTTCAAAATCAGTGAGGATGCGGGCACGCGGCTGACCTGGCTGAAGGTCACGGGCGGCGTGCTGCATGTAAAAGATGTGCTGCCCGGCGGCGAGAAGGCCGACGCGCTGCGGCTGTACAACGGCGGCAAATTCCGGCTGGTCAGCGAGGCGCTGCCCGGCATGGTCGTGGCCGCAGCGGGGCCGGTCAGTACGCGGCCCGGGCAGGGGCTTGGCGCGGAATCCGATGCAGAGACGCCGCTTTTGGAGCCGGTGCTCAACTACCGCGTGGACTGTGACGCCGACCCCCATACCTTATTAAAGGCGCTGCAAACGCTGGAGGGCGAGGACCCGCAGCTGCACGTCAACTGGCGGGATGACCTGGGCGAGGTACACGTCCAGCTGATGGGCGAGGTGCAGCTGGAAATTTTGCAGACGATCTTGCAGGAGCGGTTCGGGCTGACTGTGGCGTTCAGCGAGGGCGGCATTTTGTATAAAGAGACGCTGACAAGGGCGGTGGAGGGCATCGGCCACTATGAGCCGCTGCGCCACTATGCCGAGGTACATCTGCTGCTGGAGCCGGGGGCGCGGGGCAGCGGTGTGCAGCTGGCGGCGGACTGCCCGCCCGACACGCTGGCCGAAAACTGGCAGCGGCTGATCTTAACGCATCTGGCCGAGCGCACCCACCCGGGCGTGCTGATCGGTGCGCCGCTGACCGATGTGAAGATCACGCTGGCGGCGGGCCGTGCCCACCAGAAGCATACCGAAGGCGGGGACTTCCGCCAGGCGACCTACCGCGCCGTGCGGCAGGGCCTGCGGATGGCCGAGGCGAAGGACGGCGTGCAGCTGTTGGAGCCGTGGTATGATTTTACGTTGGAGCTGCCCGCCGACGCGCTGGGCCGCGCCATGGCCGATGTGCAGAGGATGTGCGGCAGCTTTGAGGCACCGGAGACGTCAGGCGGCACGGTGCGGCTGACGGGCCGTCTGCCTGTGGCGACGGCGCGGGGCTATGCGCGGGAGGTCGCGGCCTACACCCACGGGCTGGGCCGCTGGGCTGTGCTGCCTGCCGGGTACGACGCCTGCCATAACGCCGACGAAATCGTCTCCGCCGCGGGGTATGACCCCGACGCGGATGTGGAAAACCCGGCGGATTCGGTGTTCTGCGCCCACGGGGCCGGGTATCTGGTCAAATGGGACGAGGTGCCCGCCCGGGCACATCTGTCCACCGGGCTGGAACGGCGGCTGAACGGCGAGACGGCGGCAGAAGAAGCCGACGCTGAGGACGATGCCAACGCGCGCCGCCGCCGTGCCGACGCCTACCGCGGCACGCTGGAGCAGGACAAAGAACTGTTAGCGATTTTTGAACGAACCTACGGAAAAATACGCCGCCGCGGCGAGACGGGCGACGCGAAAAAGGCGGCCCGCGCGGCCCTGCACACGGCCCCCGCGGCGGCGTCCGTGCCTGCAAAGCCCGTGCCCGCCGGGCCGGACTACCTGCTGGTGGACGGCTACAACGTCATTTTTGCGTGGGATGATTTAAGGAAACTGGCCGACGGCAATCTGGACGCCGCGCGGCGCAGGCTGATGGATATTCTGTGCAACTACGCGGGCTACCGCCGCTGTGTGCCGATCCTGGTTTTTGACGCCTACAAGGTGCGCGGCGGCGCGCGGGAGGTGGAGCAGTACCACAATCTGTATGTTGTCTACACCCGCGAGGCCGAGACGGCGGATATGTACATTGAGCGCGCGACCCACGAGCTGGCGAAGGAGCACCGCACCTGCGTTGTCAGCAGCGACGGCGCGGAGCAGATCATCGTCATGGGGCACGGCGCACTGCGCGTGAGCGCCCGGGCGTTTGAGGAGGAAGTCAGGGCCGTGGAGAAGGAGATACGGGAGTTTTTGGGGGAATAAAACGAAGGGTAGGGGCGAGGCATGCCTCGCCTGCCGCTTACCCATGAGATGGAGCTGATGGGAAAGCTGCGGGCCGGGCATGCCCGGCCCCTACTTTTTGTGCAGCGGAAAACTTTCAGAAACCCTGCCGTGCTATACTGGCCTCAACGAAAGGGGGAAAACGCGATGCTTCCGATTTTGATCGTGGATGATGAGCCGCATATTGCCAGGCTCATTGAGATGACGCTGGAGCCGCTGGGGCAGCCGCTTGTGCTGGCCTGCGACGGCGAGCAGGCCGCCGACCTGCTGGAAAAGCAGCAGTTTGATCTGGTGCTGCTGGACGTCATGCTGCCGGGCGTGGACGGCTTTGCACTGATGGACTACATTGCGCCAACCGGCACGCCGGTCATCTTTCTGACGGCGAAAAACGCCGTGGCGGACCGGGTGCGCGGGTTGAAGCTGGGCGCGTATGACTACATCGTCAAGCCGTTTGCCCCGGCGGAGCTGCTGGCCCGGGTCGAGGGACTTCTGCGCCACACCGGGCGGCGGGCGGCGACGCTGCGGGTGTTCGATGCCGAGGTAGACCCGGACAACCGCACCGTGACCCAAAACGGGCGCGCGGTGGAGCTGACCCCGCGGGAGTTCGACCTGCTGGAGCAGCTCATGCGCAACCGCGGGGCGGCGCTGTACCGCGATGTATTGTACGGGCGGGTGTGGGGCGGCGATCTGCTGGACAGCCGCACCCTGGACCTGCACATCCAGCGCCTGCGCAAAAAACTTGGCTGGGCGGATAAGATCGAAACCGTCTACCGTGTCGGTTACCGCCTTAAATCCGACCAGAAATAACCTCAAATTGCTGATTTCTCATTCCCAATTCCTAATTTCAAACTTACTTACGGGTTTTTCTATGAAATTTTCTCAAAAACTTGTCTGCATCATGCTGCTGGTCATCGCCGCGTTTTTTGCCGTGGGCGGTGCGGTGCTGGTCAACGGCAGCTTTATGGACCGCCTGAGCGCAGCCGCCGAGCAGGAACAAAGCATGCACGCCATGCTGTGCGGCGTGGTGGAGGATTACTACCTGGACCAGACCGGCCGCGGCGAAGATACCTGCGGGGATGATTTTATCACTGCCGCCACCTGGCGCGCAGGGGATCTGGT
>OGHH01001490.1_pt1 | contig 17001 bp, 8 predicted proteins | sample 1571471 | NCBI WGS metagenome assembly OGHH01 (sample SAMEA2581936, study PRJEB24529) | metagenome | biome: Human gut stool | place: China | collected 2011
AGAGAGGCGGTTGAAATGCAAAGGAGGCATGTATTCTTCCGAAAGTTGATCATTCTCGCTAATCGTAATGAATCCGTTCGTACCACCAAAAAATAATGTCCCCGTCTGCTGATCCTTGAAGAAAGCACCGTCACTAAACTCAATCACTTCCAGGTCGCCCTGCTGCCGATACGTCTGAACTGTGTTTTCGCGGACATTAAACCTCACCAACCCTTGATTGGTGCTAAGCCACAAGTTATTGTCCCTTCCTTCCAATATGCCGTGAATCGTATTGTTGGGAAAGCCGTCAGTCTCGTTATATACCCTATATTCGCCCTGATAAAGCCGGGTCAATCCGAAACTCGTACCAAACCAGTATCCTTCGTCATTCTTATGAATGGCAAAAATATCATTTACAGTCTGATTCTTCACTACATCGTCAATGCGGCAGGGAGTTAGTTGATTGGTATGCGTATTCATTTTATACGCACCATATCCACGGTTACCAAACCAAATAACCGAATCATTCTCCTGAAAAGAGACAAAGAAATAATTGGAGTTTCTCTTTCCGCCATCCAGTGTAAAGCGACGGGCAGACTTCACTTTAGGTAAAAGTGAAGTAGCATCCAGAATGATTTTCACAATACCTTCACCGGCAGAAACCACCCACAACGTACTATCATTTGTCTCACGGACAGAATGTACATACTTCACCATCTTGCCATCTGCCATGACCGGAAATTCCTGTATCCGCTTCTGTGAATAGGAGTAGTAATTAAGTCCGCTCTCCGTTCCAATCCATAAGAGTTTCCTCCGGCTGGGAGCAAAACTATACACCGAGTTGTCCATCAACGGACTATTACTTGCCAGGATCCTTTCTGCCCGAGGCAAAGTTTCCATATCAGGATGGAAATCAAACATCTTTAATATTCCCCCTCCCTTCGTACCTATCCACAATGTCTGATCCTGATCCTGATATAGAGCACGAACCGGATTATCTACCCGATACTCCGGTACATCCAACATGATGTTGTCAATAGAAAACTCATCTGTAAAATACATATAAAGCCCTTGACCGTCAGCGCCCACCCAGATTATATCCTGAAACCGGTCTTTCATAAGACAAAAGATACCGGACTGAACATTTATGGACTGGAGGCTATATTTTACCTTTGAATCCGGCATATACTTTAATTGGATTAATCCACTACTCTTAAAGCCGATAAAATAATCAGTTTTCTGTTTTATAATGGAAGAAACCTCACCCCGACGAAGTATCTCTGCCTCCATATCTGCTATAAAATACGCTTTATGATTATTCAGATCGTATTCATAAAGTGCATAAGTACTGTCTATGAAATAGAGAAAATCGCCATCTACAAACGTCCACAACAACTTTTCCGAATGATTCAGGCAATTACTGGGAACCAGCTTCACTTGATTTCCGTTTTTCTCTATTATATAACTCCGGTTATCATTATCCGAAGAGAATATCCAAAGTACTCCAAAGTTATCAATAGCCATTTGTTGTACTTCCTCAAAATGTATCTTTTTCACATCAAGTTTACAGAAGTCCTTCTGCTCCGGCTGATAATAATAAATGTAGCCATCATCCTTAATAATAAAGAAATCATCTTCGGGACTTATCGCCATACGGTTTATGTATTTAAAGTCTTTGAAGCTTTGTATGGTCTGTCTGCGTGTATCAAAGCGGTCGAGCCCATAATTAGTCTGTATCCAAAGCACATCGTTGTCCGCCTCGATAATCCGTTCGATGAGATTACCGGAGAAACTATGGTGCACATTGGTTGGTTTGTACAATCCCAGATAAGTGCCGTCGTAGATATTCAGCCCATCGCATGAACCGATCCATATCACGCCATGCCTATCCTGACACATCGAAAGAATAGCACTATTGGATAATCCGTTCTTACTGGAAAATTGCCGGAGACTATACGAAGCATTTATGTCTACTCCTATCAAAAGAAAAGAAACCAGTATCAGCAGAACTCTTCTTAAAAGAGTAGTTCTCTTCGTCCATTCATTGTGTTTTTTCATATAGCATTCTCTTGTTTTAAATCAAGACACAAAAATCGACGGAAAGATATAGAAAATCGGGAAAACGTCCAAGAACTGCACAAAAAACATTCTGATCATCTGAAAATTAACATAACAAGAGTACGCTTTTACGACACATATATATACTTTTGCGACATTTCATCGAGAAGAGACATTTATGTCATGGGTCCGTACATCATCTTATACTAACCACAATAACTTTGCAGCATCAGACAACGGAATAAGGTAAAAAGCAAAATAAAAAGGATTGTAGTTTGAAATAGGTAATCCACAAACAGGTAGCATATTCAGCTACCTGTATTTTGGAAGGAAAATCTTTAGTTAATAATGAATATTATATAAAATGAAAGCACTGCGTTTTTTACTAATCATAGTTTGCACCCTCTCTTTGACTGGTTGTGCCTCAACAAAGCAGGCAGACTCAGATTCAAGTTTGGGAAAAGCCCAGCAGACATTGGATTCCCTTTATCAACATTACTCAGCAAAGGACTCTTATCTGCTTCGGGAAAGCTATCCCTTTGACGAACAACACAAAGTCACTTATCTGGCATCGGAAGACCAAGCAAACACGCCTAATCAGTTCTCCTATTTATGGCCATATTCGGGTACTTTCTCTGCAGTAAATGCACTATTCGAAGCGACTCATGACAAGAAATACCAGAAATTATTAGATAAACGGGTATTACCTGGTCTGGAAGAATATTTCGATATCCAAAGAACTCCTAACGCTTACTCATCGTACATACAAACAGCACCGACATCCGATCGTTTTTATGACGACAATGTATGGTTAGGCATTGACTTCACCGACATCTACCAAATAACACAAGAGAAAAGATATCTGGATAAAGCACAATTAATATGGAAATTTATAGAAAGTGGTACTGATAGCCTGTTGGGAGGAGGCATTTACTGGTGTGAGCAAAAGAAAGAGTCTAAAAATACTTGTTCAAATGCTCCTGGCTCTGTACTCGCCCTTAAACTATTTAAAGCAACTAATGACAGCATCTACTTCAGACAAGGAAAAGAATTATATGAATGGACGCAAAAGAATCTACAAGACTCCACTGATTACCTCTATTTTGACAATATCGGTCTTGACAGAAAGATAGGAAAAGCCAAATACGCCTATAACAGCGGGCAAATGATGCAATCAGCCGCCCTGCTCTATCAACTGACAAGAAATCCTCTTTACCTGAAAGATGCACAAAATATAGCTAAAGAATGCTATAACTATTTTTTCACAGACTTTACAACAACTACAGGAGAAAGCTTTAAAATGCTAAAGCAAGGAGATATTTGGTTTACTGCGGTAATGTTAAGAGGCTTTATCGAACTCTATCATATAGATAAGAATAAAACATATATCAACGCTTTCGATAAAAGTTTAAACCATGCTTGGATGTACGCCCGGGATGATAAAGGATTATTTAATACAGATTTAAGCGGCAAAAGCAAAGATGACAAAAAATGGTTGTTAACACAAGCTGCCATGATAGAAATGTACGCCCGCCTTGCCACTATCCAATAATTTTTCTAGAAAGAATGACAACTAAAATTATTAAAACATGAAATATACCCTTATTAAAACAGTAGCAATATATTTGCTCACTGCTTTCCCTCTATTGGCAGACGCAGCAACACAGAAAGTATCCATCAAACAAAGCGTATTGGTTGGAGACGGCATTGCCAAGTTTATCCCAGAAGGTTTTGACGCAAAGAAAGTACCTTCGTTCGCAATTGAAAAAGAACCACGTGAGAGAGGCATACTCCCTGCCGATTGGATACTTATTCCCGAATTCTCCCTCACAGATGGTAAAGCTAATGCATCACTTACAATACCGGAAGGCACAAGTATCTACGGAGGTGGTGAAGTAACCGGTTCTCTTCTAAGAAATGGTAAAACAATCAAGCTCTGGAATACAGATTCCGGTGCCTACGGTGTAGATAATGGTACACGCCTATATCAATCACATCCTTGGATGATGGGAGTTAGAAAAGACGGAACAGCTTTCGGTATTTTATTCGATACCACATGGAAAGCTGAATTAAGTAGTACAAATGAGAAAATTGAACTAAGAAGTGAGGGAGAACCTTTTCGGGTGTTTATTATTGACAGAGAATCTCCACAAGCTGTAGTTCGCGGACTATCGGAACTAACAGGCACTATGCCGATGATTCCCCGCTGGGCATTAGGCTATCAACAAAGTCGCTTCTCTTATTCACCAGACAGTCGCGTAATTGAGATTGCAGACACTTTCAGACACAAAAGAATACCATGCGATGTTATCTGGATGGACATTGACTACATGGATGGATATCGTATTTTCACATTTAACCCACAAAGTTTTCCCAATCCTAAGGCTGTTAATCGCGATTTACATATACGCGGCTTCCATTCTGCATGGATGATTGATCCTGGAGCAAAAGTTGACCCCAACTACTTCGTTTATAAATCAGGAACTGAAAATGACGTTTGGGTAAAAACTGCAGACGGAAAGAACTTTCATGGTGATGCCTGGCCAGGAGCGGCAGCGTTCCCAGACTTCACATGCCCTAAAGTAAATAAATGGTGGAGGAACTTATATAAAGATTTCATGGCACAAGGAGTAGACGGTGTTTGGAACGATGTAAATGAGCCACAAATCAATGACACTCCCAACAAAACAATGCCGGAAGATAATCTCCACCGCGGAGGAGGTAAATTGCCTGCAGGAACACATCTACAATATCATAATGTTTATGGTTTTCTAATGGTTAAAGCATCCAGAGAAGGCATACTGGAAACCCGCCCCGAAAGGCGACCGTTTATTCTTACTCGTTCTAATTTCTTAGGTGGTCAGCGCTATGCAGCCACTTGGACCGGTGATAATGGCTCCTGGTGGGACCATCTGAAAATGTCAATACCCATGTCTTTAACTTTGGGATTATCCGGCCAACCATTCAGCGGTTCGGATATCGGTGGCTTTCTATTTAATGCTGATGCCGATTTATTCGGCAACTGGATTGGTGTAGGTGCTTTCTATCCATTCTCACGTGGTCACGCTTGTGCAGGAACAAACAACAAGGAGCCATGGGCATTTGGGCAAGAAGTAGAAAATGCCGCACGAATAGCATTAGAACGTCGATACATCCTTCTCCCCTATTATTATACTCTACTGCACGAAGCCTCAACAAATGGTATGCCCATCATGCGACCTGTTTTTTTCGCCGACCCTAAAGACTTGTCGTTGCGTGCCGAAGAAGAAGCATTCCTGATTGGTAACAACCTGCTTATTATTCCGGCATACGCTAAGCAGCCTGCACTGCCGAAAGGCATTTGGAAAGAACTATCACTAGTTAAAGGTGACAACTGTGATAAATATCAAGCAAAGATGAAGATACGTGGCGGTTCGATTATTCCTACCGGAAAGATCATTCAAAATACCACAGAAAACTCATTAGATCCGCTCACATTATTGGTTTGTCTGGATGAACAAGGAAAAGCCGATGGATCAATGTACTGGGATGCAGGAGATGGCTGGGCATTCAAGAAGGGAGATTACAGCCAACAAACCTTCAAAGCCGAAAAACAAGGCGACAAAGTTATAGTAAAGTTGACTAGCGAAAAAGGCAAATTTAAAACAGAAAACAAAGATATGGCTATTGTCAAAGTTATCACAGACCAAGGCGTTTGCCAAGCTAGTGGCAATCTTGTGGAAGGTATCGAGGTGAACTTATAAACTAACGCTCTCCTCATTATATGAGTTCTAAAATAAAAAATATTAATATTTTACTCTTAATAAAAAAAACTATATGAAAAGAAAAACACATGAAAAAAGATGCCTCTATTGGTATAAGGCACTGGTGTTGATTCTGAGCGTATGCCTTATCGGCTGTCAGGACGACAAAATTGGTTCCAATGGATACGACCCGTCTAAACCGGTTGTTTTCTCAGACTTTACCCCCGATCATGGGAGTCTTCGTACTCAAATCCATATTTATGGAGATAATTTTGGGACTGATCCCTCAAAAATCCACATCACAATAGGTGGACAATACACGACAACTATCGGCTGCACCAACACCGAAATTTACTGTATAGTCCCGCCGAAAGCTTTCGATGGTAATATTAAAATAAAAATCGAAAGTGCCGACGGAAAAACCTCACCTATAGAATATGAATTTGAAAAGAAGTTCAATTATACTCTACAGCCTTCAGTGAGTACTCTTGTTGGTAGCGAAGACGAAAATGGAAATTCATCTGACGTAGACGGAAACTTTGAAAAAGCAAGATTCGGAAATCCTCAATGGCTATTAATGGACACATTTGGTATTGAGAAATGCTTAATTATTAATGGTCAAGGCGGTCCTATACGTCGAATCAATCTGGAAGCAAAAGAAGTCTCAACTCTTCTTACTAATGGCCAGGGAGGATTTAGGAATATGCAATTCATGTCTTTCGATGCAACCGGAGACACTCTTTTCGTATCAGATGACCATGGAAGCAGCAGTAAAGACAACCGTGAAATTGCTTACATTCTGCGATCTGAAGAATTCAGAAAAGCCCACCCCTATGTTTATGACCGCACAGGATATAACAATGTTTACTGCGCCCTAAATAAATCACTTTACTACAACACCTATTGGAAAGGAGGACTTCAAAAAGCTGTTCACGATCCTACGACCGGTGGCAAAAAAGGAGTAGAATTATTTGGTGTATACGAAAATAGTGATTCCGGTACTTTTATGTGTATCCATCCGGATGGAAGATTTATGTATATCACAGGCCGTAACTGTATTTTGGTATCCCAATATAATAAAGTAACCAATGAATTTCAGAAGCCAACCACATTTGCCGGTAGAGAAGGAGAAGCCGGGTACAGTCCCTCGCCCGGTCCGAGTGCCCGTTTTCAGGAACCTTACCAAGGCACATTTGTGAAGAATGAAGAATACATAAAAAATCCTCGTCCGGACGGAAACATTTATGATTATTATATATGCGACAGAGGAAACCATTGCATCTTTAAAATTACTCCCGACGGTAACGTATCTCTTTTTGCAGGAAGAGGCAGTGTCTCTTCTGACAACAAGGTATCTGGCAATATTGACGGAGAATTAAAAACGGAAGCACGCTTTGATAATCCATGCGGCATCGCTTACGATGAAGAAACACAGACTTTCTACATCGCCGATAGAGAAAATCACAGCATCCGTACCATTTCTATAGAATAACTATAAAAACACATTCCGAATGAAAAAATATATTTTTAACTTGCTCCTCCTGTTCTGTTGCACATGCAGCGTGTATGCTCAAAACAGTTCGGTAGAGGTACAAACAAACAGAATAGAGGTTGAAGGTCTCGTGACAGACGAGTCCAAAGAACCATTAATTGGTGTCAACGTAATCATCAAAGACATCCCGGGATTAGGTGCCATCACCGACATAGACGGTAAGTTCAAAATCAAGATGGAACCCTACCACAGACTCGTTTTCTCTTTCATCGGTTTCGAAAAACAGGAAGTCCTGATAAAAGAACAAAGAACAATCAAGGTCATAATGAAAGAAGCCACTGCCACTGCTTTGGATGAAGTAGTGGTAACAGGTACTGGTGCACAGAAGAAAATAACGATGACCGGTGCCGTTACCAATGTGGATATAAATACACTGAAGACTTCCACATCAAGCATTACTAATGCTTTGGCAGGTAACATAGCAGGTGTAATGGCTCGCCAAACTTCCGGACAGCCCGGAAATAATATTTCCGAATTCTGGATTCGCGGTATCTCGACATTCGGAGCAGGTTCAAGTGCCTTGATTTTAGTCGACGGATTTGAACGCAGTATGAATGAACTCAATATTGAGGATATAGAATCCTTCACTGTACTCAAAGATGCTTCTGCCACAGCAATCTACGGTTCGCGTGGCGCCAATGGTGTAGTATTAATAACAACTAAACGTGGTAAAGGAGGAAAAGTACAAATCGATGCAAAAGTAGAAACAACCTACAACACACGTACCATAACCCCAGACCTCATTGACGGATATACATATGCTTCAATGATGAATGAAGCACGTACTACTCGTAACCAAGAACCTTTCTTCCCTGAAGACAAATTGTATATACTCCGTAACGGACTGGACCAAGACTTATATCCCAATGTAGACTGGATGGATGTACTCCTGAAAAAAGGAGCACCTACTTATCGTGCCACTATCAACATGAACGGCGGTGGTTCATTGGCACGCTATTATGTATCTGCAAGCTATGTAGATGAAGGTGGTATGTATAAAGTAGACAAAGGGCTAAAAGACTATAATACCAACGCCAACTATCGCCGTTGGAACTACCGTCTGAACGTGGATATGGATATCACCAAAACCACACTGCTAAAAGTCGGTGTATCCGGTTCATTAGACAAAAAGAACGAACCGGGTATGTCAAGCAATATCTGGGCTTCTGCTATGAATTATAACCCGGTCTCAGTACCAATCATGTATTCCAATGGATATACGCCCGCTTTCGGTTCGGACGATGAACAAATCAATCCTTGGACCATTGCTACACAAACCGGCTATCAAGAAACATGGAATAATAAATTGCAGACCAATATCACTCTCGAACAAGATTTCAGTTTTATCACCAAAGGTCTAAAATTCATCGGACGCTATGGATTCGACACTAACAATTATCAGTGGATCAACCGTAAAAAAATACCAGAATTATGGAGAGCGGAACAGAACCGCGCTTCTGATGGTAGTCTTGTGATGAGAAAAGTCAGAGATGAACAATTGATGTCACAAGAAGCTAACTCAACCGGTGAACGAAAAGAATATTTAGAAGCAGAGTTGCACTACGACCGTACCTTTGGTAATCACATGGTGGGAGCCGTAATGAAATATACACAAGATAAGACAATCAATGCCTCTGTAAAAAAGGAAGATGACATTATGCAAGGTATTGACAGACGTCATCAAGGACTTTCCGGACGTTTCACCTATGGTTGGAAGTACCGTTACTTCGTTGACTTTAACTTTGGTTACAATGGATCCGAGAACTTTGCAACAGGTCATCAGTTCGGTTTCTTCCCCGCTTACTCTGTAGCCTGGAACATGGCAGAAGAGTCTTTCATTAAAGAAAAATCACCGTGGATCAATATGTTTAAAGTACGTTATTCTTACGGAAAAGTAGGTAATGACAATATGGATAGACGCTTTCCCTACTTGTCTACTTTCGGAGCAAGCAACAATTACAACTATGCAGACCTAGGACAAAGCTATCAGTTCGACGGATTGACCTATACTTACTATGCAACTAATGCTGTCACTTGGGAAATAGCAACCAAGCATGACATAGGTATCGACTTCGCATTGTTCAATGACAAGCTGACCGGTACAATTGACTACTTTCACGAACAACGTGACGGTATTTACCAAGAGCGTAACTATATCCCTCTCTCCGTTGGTATGTACGGTACAGGAACAGGCATGAAGTTATCTACCAATATTGGCTCGGTAGTTTCCAAAGGATTCGACGGTAATGTGGGATATAAACAACGTATTGGAGATGTGAATCTGACACTGCGAGGTAACTTTACATACAGTAAGAGTGAAATCCTGAAATATGACGAAGAATTCAGTAATTACCCTTATAAAAGCCAACAAGGTTTCCGTGTTAACCAAACCCGCGGACTTATTTCACTAGGATTATTCAAAGATTATGATGACATTCGTGACAGTCCGAAACAGAGCTGGGGCGACGTAATGCCAGGTGATATCAAGTATGCGGATGTCAACGGAGACGGAAAGATAGATGAAAATGACGAAGTTCCTATCGGTGCAACCAATCGCCCAAATCTTATTTATGGTTTCGGTCTTTCCGCAGAATGGAAAGGATTTGACATCAACATCCTCTTCCAAGGTGCAGGCAAATCAACTTTCTGTATCGAAGGTCCTACTGTATATCCTTTCAAGAATGGTGATTGGGGAAATATTCTCACCGACATGGCGAACTCCAACCGCTGGATATTAGGTGAAAATGAAAACCCGAACGCAGAATACCCGCGTTTAAGCTATGGAGGCAATAGTAACAACTACCGTCCGTCTACATATTGGCTTCGCAATGGTTCTTATCTGCGCTTGAAAAACCTAGAAATCGGATATAATATTCCGAAGAGTCTTATCAATAAGATTCACTTGAACAACGTTCGTTTATACTTCATGGGAACTAACTTGATAACATTCTCCAATTTTAAGTTATGGGATCCGGAACTGGGCAGCACCAACGGTCAGGCTTATCCATTATCAAGATCATATACCTTAGGACTTACAATTAACATTTAATTCAAAAACAGATGAAAAAACATATATTATCTGCAGTAGCCATTTTAGTCATTGGGCTGGGTATTTCTTCTTGTTCAGACTATTTGAGCGTGGAACGTTTTTTTAAAGATCGTCAAAGTGAAGAGAAAATTTTCAAGAGCAAGAATTTTACGGAACAATGGCTGGCCAAATGCTACAACTGTCTGTTAGAAACAAATTTAGAAATCACACGTATCGGCTATTCCACAACTAATTTTGCAGACGATATGATTTTTAATGAAAGTGACGGAGCCGTAACTTACAATGCTTTCAAATTCGGACAATATGACAATACCTGGACAAACAATTCATACATCCGTTGCTACGAAGGTATTCGCCAGGCTTCTATCTTAATCAACAATATAGATATTAATGAAGAACTGTCAGAAGTAGAAATTGCAGACTATAAAGCACAGGCCCGCTTTTTAAGAAGCTATTTTTATTGGTTATTACTAAGAAAATACGGACCAGTTCCTCTAATTCCTGAAGAGACAATCAGTATTGATGAAGATTATATGGACATGTCCTATCCACGCAGTAGCTACGATGAAGTAGTGAACTACATCAGTGAGGAAATGGCACTGGCGGCCCGATCACTGCCTGAGAAACGAGACAGACAGAATGTCAATCGCAGTACGAAAGGAGCTGCCTTGGCGGTACGCGCAAAGGTACTTCTATATACAGCAAGTCCGATAAATAACCCACGTCCCGGTGACTCCGATAAGTTCTCTGATTTTACTGATTGGCAAGGACGCATGCTAATGTCTCAGACGTATGACGAAAGCAAGTGGGCTAGAGCAGCGGCAGCGGCTAAAGATGTCATTGACCTAGCCAACGCAACCGGTGTATACAAGCTATACACCGCTCCCTATCAATCTAAAGGAGATAACGCTTATCCGGCAACCGTAAGACCTCCCTATCACTCTGTATACTCCAACAAAGATTTCCCGGAAGGATGGGCTGACATTGACCCGTTCGCCTCTTATCGCTCTATTTTCAATGGAGACTTGTATGCTACCGAAAATCCGGAATTGATATTTACACGAGGAAACAATGCATTAAATGATCAAGTCAGAGATCTTGTTCTCGATCATTTACCCACAAATGCCGGAGGAAGAAACCGCCACGGACTGACAATCAAACAGTGTGATGCCTATGATATGGCAGACGGAAGTAGCTTCAATCTAGAAACATTCCTAGACACTTGCGAAGTAGACAAACGTTTCGTCTCGGAAGATGAATACAACCGCGGACTTTACCCGCAGATACGTCCGAGAGTATGGAAAGAATATGCGAACCGCGAACCGCGTTTCTATGCCAGCGTAGCATTCAACGGTGCTTTTTGGGCATTGGCAAGTGCGCAAGATGGAGATAGACGCAACCAACAAGTATGGTACTACAGAGGTAGCGATAACGGAAGAAAAAACAGTTCCGACTACTGGATTCCTACAGGAATAGGTGTCATGAAATTTGTCAGCCCTAACGACTGCAACACGAACAACGGAAGAATCTATGATAAAGTAGACATACCACTTCGCTATACCGACATCCTGCTGATGTATGCGGAAGCCCTAAACGAATTGACTCCGAGTAGTAGCTACGAAGTAACAACTTGGGAAGGAGAACCAATTACAGTTTCGCGAAATACAGAAGAAATCCGCAAAGCTGTCTTGCCTGTCAGGATGCGTGCTGGAGTTCCTGATTACAACGAGGAGACATATAATGACCAAACATTGTTCCGTAAGAAACTAATACATGAACGTCAGGTAGAATTCATGGGCGAGAATCAACGTTACTACGACCTGCGTCGCTGGAAGCTTGCTCCGGTAGAAGAGTCCGAACAAATCTATGGCTATAACGTACTGATGACTGAAAGCAAAAAAGAACGCTTTTATGAACGTATACGAGTAGAAAATCTACAAGCAAACTTCTCACGTAAGATGTACTTTTGGCCTATGCCACAAAATGAATTAAAAAGAAACCGCAAAATGACACAGGCGCCGGGATGGGAAACTTTTGATTAATCTAAAATATACAATAAGAATGAAAAAAAGACATATTTATATAGCCACATTGTTTATCGCATTGCTTTCGTTCAGTGCATGCAATGACGAATGGAAAGACGAACTTTATGTTCACATGGTTTCACTAAAAGCTCCAATTAATGATGGAGAGGTTTCAAGTATCTACGTCCGCTACAAGCCTAATGGTGAGGTTATCTACAACCTTCCGGTGCTAGTCAGTGGTTCTACTCCATTGGATAAGGATCTCGATGTACGGATTGCCGTAGACCCGGATACGTTGAACGCCATGAACGAAGCCAACTTTCACGAACTCAGAAAAGACTTATGGTATAACTTACTACCACAGGAGAATTACGAATTTCCTTCCGCCACCTGCCATATTCCGGCAGGTTCAAGAAAGGAACTATTCCCTATCAAGTTTAAGTTTTCAGAAATGAACCTTTCGAAAGAGTGGGTGTTGCCATTGACAATTGAGGAGGACCCCTCGTACATTACCAACAAACGGAAAGGATGGCGAAAAGCCCTGCTTCATGTATTACCATTCAATGATTATTCAGGAAATTACTCGGCAACTGCCATGAACATCTATTTTGCCAATTCGAGCAATGATCCATTGGTAGTAGACAATCGTAGAGCACATGTCGTAGACGAAAACACTGTATTCTTCTATGCAGGTACGAAAGAAGATAATGCAATAGATAGGGAAACTTATAAAATCAATGTAAAATTTGAAGAACCTTCAGAGGTTACGGAGACTAAAAAGAAAGGGAATCTGACAATAACGGCGGCAAATTCTTCAATAAACTTCCAGCTCACAGAGCATCCGACCTACGAGATTTGGGATGAAATGGATACCAATCAACCCTACCTGATGCATCGTTATTATGTATTATATATCAAATATACATATGATGACATAACTACGTCAAATGTACCTACTTCTTATCGAGCGGAAGGTTCATTAACTATGGAACGTAAGATTAATATAACAATACCGGATCAGGACCAGGCAATCCAATGGTAAAAAGAATTTGTTTATGAAGAGATTAAACATCATTTTTATATCTTTATTAGCCATGGTATGCACAGTACTATCTTGCAGTGACGATTCTGTGGAAGACAAAGATATCCAGAAGATTGATCCGGTGGGACAACTGGAAGTATACAAAACAAGCCGGGAAAAAGAAATTCTGGTGAAATTCATAAGAACAAATTATGTGAAAGACATACAGATAGAAATAGCTTATCGGAGGATAGACACCGGAAAGACGCAGGAATGGAGCATTGTTTTATTAAATGGTAATGATGTCAAATACAAAAACGGAGCAAATTATTTGCTACAAGTACCTTCAGAGGGAACGTATGAGGTAGCGGTCACTTTAGTGGGAGTCAATGGTTTGCGGTCGGAGAGTAAAAGTCAGGAAGCGGCAACCTTTGAATATGCACAAATGAAAATGTTTGATTGTGCTCATACCTTGATGACAAAGGTTATAGAGTATTATTATCACAAGGGGCCTCGGACGTGTTGGCAGACATGGTATCCTAAGGCTGACGGTTATTGGGATGGAGACGCACTTGTATGGGGACAAGGTAGTGGATTGTCTGCGTTTGTGGCAATGAGAGAAGCTTCTCTTGGTACGGGGCAGGAACGGCACTATGAGTCTTTGGACAATGATATGTTCAGTGGTATTCAGGCTTTTTGGATAGCAGATCGTGGACGTACTGCATATAGTGTGTATCCGGCAGCTGGCAACGAGCGTTTTTATGATGATAATGTATGGATTGGACTTGATATGGCGGAATGGTATATTATTACTAGAGATAAACGTTATTTGACTCAGGCTGAGGCTGTGTGGAATTATTTGGCACAGTATGGGTGGGATGAAACTTGTGGTGGCGGAGTACATTGGAGAGAATTGAACGAACCTAGTAGGTCGAAGAATACTTGTTCTACAGCTCCGACAGGGGTATTGAGTTGTATTTTATATCAGTTAACTAACAAACAAATTTATTTGGATAAAGCAAAAGAGTGTTTTAACTGGTTGCAGACTTATATGTATGATCCTAGTGATCATTTGTATTATGATAACGCTTCTCCTAAAGATGATGATCCCACTCAGGTAGGTAACATAGAGAAGAATAAGTATTCTTATAATTCTGGTCAGCCTTTGCAGTTGGCTTGTCTTCTTTATAAAATAACGCAAGAGAATTCTTATTTGAATTTAGCAAAACAAATAGCGGAAGCTTGTCACAATAAGTGGTTTAAACAGTTTCATTCGGATATTTTGAAACGTGATTTTAAAGTCCTGTCGCCCGGACACGCATGGTTTAATACTATTATGTGTCGTGGATTTTTCGAACTCTACTCCATTGACAAGAACTCATTGTATTTGGAAGATATACATAGTACGATGTTACACGCCTGGTTTGGCAAAGCACATCATAATAATGGATTGATTAATAATGAGGATTTGAGTGGTTTAAGTGGAGATATTCCGACAGAAGACGGTGGCAATAAATGGCAGATTCTACATCAGGGTGCACTTGTAGAACTGTATGCTCGTTTAGCTGTATGGGAAAAAAAACAGAATTGATTTTCTCGTCGGCAGGTATTTGGAAAAATATCTGCCGGCAAGTTATATATTCTTAGGCAAGTCGTTTATTATTATAGCTAGTCTTTTTACGTCTATTAATAGTGGAGTCGGTACCTTACCCCATTTTGTTCGGGTTTGAAAAGAGAATACAGATTTGAATTAATACTTTTCTCTTGTGTTCTCTTATTGTTCTCTTATTCTGCTTAGTGGTGCTTAATGTGTTGAATATGAGGACTTTATTTTGTGCTCTTATTGTGCTTGTTGTGCGCTTCTTTGTCAACGAAATTTTGTCTTCATTTTGTCACGCCAGAGTATATGTAATAGGTGAAAAAGAACTTATTTTGCTTTCGTTAACAAGAAAAATATATGCATAGTTAAGAATACAAATGTATTTAGTAACCTTAATAAACAAGTAAAATGAATGTATTTAGAATGAAAAAACATCACGCGAAATCGTTGCGGTGGAAGATGAACACCGATTCTTTTCTTATGAAGAGTGGATTTCTATTTTCAATTTTATTATTGTCGTTTTGTGCTGCTAGCTGTTCAGATGATGATGAACAAGGAAAAGGAAGAGCTTTCTTTCAGACTTATTGGGCATTAGATGCCAATAATTCCAGTATGCCTTGTGGCGGAACTCTTTGGACTCAATATTCGGATGCACCTGTTGGGTCGGAAGTTGGAAAGTTAGTAGATAATGATTTAGACACAAAGTACGTTACTTATCATAGTAATGTGAATATAAATTGGAATGGAAACAGTAGTGTCTCAGTAAAATCCTATTCACTTACATCGGCAGCTGATTCTCCGGAAGCAGATCCGAAATCGTGGACATTATCCGGTTCTTCTGACAATCAAAAATGGGTAGTACTGGACACTCAGAAAGATCAGACTTTCGCAGAACGAAAACAGACGAAAACGTATGCTGTAGAAAATGAAGAAGAATATAGATATTATAGATTGAGCATACAAAGTAATCATGGGGCAAGTTCTACTCAACTCGCAGAGTTGTCATTGGCAGCATCTGCTTTCGTTGGAGACATTGATGATTTGATGTCGAAATCTTCCGGAAGTACGTATAGTCCGGATAATGTGATGGGTACTCAGCATGCCGAGTCGGATTTGTCCGTTACGCAGGAAAAATTGCTGTGGTTGAAAGATCCGAATAAAGAACCGGATCCTTTTGCCGGATTGAGTTGGGCTGGTTTCCAAGTCTCCAATCTTTATCCTTTTGGCGAACCTTGTCCGGCAGATGTAAACCAACATTCAATTGGTGACTGCTGTTTGTGTGCGGTGATGGGTTCTTTGTCTTACGTTTATCCGGGATTTATCAAGAATATTATTAAGAATAATGGCAACCAGACATTTACGGTGAAGCTGTACGATCCGAAAGGACAGCAGATCGAAGTCGGAGTAAGTAATCTGTTCGTGGGTACGAGTGGAAGTTTGGGCGCAAGTTCCGGCAAGAGCGGTCAGCCCACATGGTCTACAGTTCTTGAAAAGGCAGTCATCAAGTGGTTTCAAGCGTTTAGAAACACGTCGGACATTGGCGGTATCGGTTCGGAATATGCAGCAGCTATCATCACCGGTAATGGCTCCAGTTTTGCTTTTGCTCCGGAAAAATTAACTCCTGCCGAGCTGCAACGTGCCGTGTCGGTTTCACTGAAGAGAGGAAAACTGGTGGTAGGAGGATTCACTAAAAGCGATGTTCCTGTCGACGGTATAAAACTGTTTCTGCACATGCTTATACCGTGTCTTTGCCTGTGGATGATACGATGCTTTTCGTCATGCGTAATCCATGGGGTGCAGTGCCTACTATTAGTGGTGGACATGACGGGACGGGCGACGGCATGTTGTTCATCAAGGATGATAATACGGTTCCGCCGCTTATCGATCTCCGTATAATGGAACCGGGAGCAGCAGAAGAATTTGGAGTAGGAGGAAATTTATCTCCTTATACACCGCCTTCTTATACTCCGATGCC
>OGHH01001491.1_pt1 | contig 16985 bp, 10 predicted proteins | sample 1571471 | NCBI WGS metagenome assembly OGHH01 (sample SAMEA2581936, study PRJEB24529) | metagenome | biome: Human gut stool | place: China | collected 2011
GTAACGCACCTTCTTCGAAACTCCCCCTATCTTGTACACTTTCGTAGAATCATCCACATCGACCATTTCTTTACCCAACAGCGTACGATCGCCTTTATAATCTTTGGGCCAGAAATTTTCACCAACAACTACATTGCCATTCTTTAAAGCTTGCACCAACGGCTGATAACCACGCCCATCAGCACTTTGATAACGAAAGACCTGAAAAAAGTCAGGGGTTACCGAACGCCGTAGCGGATTACTAACCAATGTATCGATACGCAACATACTACCGGAATTACTCCCGATATAGGGACGCGCATTATTGGATATTGAAACGGCCTCCACTTCCGGCAATCAACTCGATAATATCTTGTCCTAAAGATGTACTCTTTTGCTCTTTCGAAAGATAAGAATTACTCTTGTCGTTTTTCAGGCTTAGTTCCAAATAATACGTATCGGTAATATCAAATCCTACCGGTTCGTAATAAGTACGCGCTGTCACATACGTCCAGTCGACCACATACCACAGGACCACAAAAACAATTAATAGTTCTGACCACAACCACCCGTTTGACCGGCGCTCGTTCCATATTTGTTTTAATAGTTGCATTTTCTTTAGAATTTAGATGAGTTGAAGAATTATCTTTCGTTGATGGCATCCACAATATTGGTGCGAGTTACTCTCCATGCCGGAATGGCGGCACTTAATAAATTGAGTAGGAAGCAAGCCAGAAATGCCAGCAGGAATACGGTAGGATCGAACAGTAAGTCGACACACATGGTCCGCAAATCCTCCACACCATTGGATACAAAGTCTACGGAGAAAAGCATTCCTCCCAAAAGGAAAGCGGCGACATAACTTAATACCAGTCCGAGAATTCCTCCGAACAGGGAATAAAGCATGTTTTCGGATAGTACCTGCATCATAAGCTCCCGTCTGGGGGCACCAAAGGCTTTTCGCACTCCTATTTCGGAGATACGCTTACGCATGCGTGACAAAGTAAGTCCGGACAAGTTGACGGCAGGAACAATCAACAAGACAAGTAATGTCAGTATGTATTGCCGTACTGCTTCTTTCACAGCAGGAGGATTGTTGGCGGAATAGCGTTGCGCGGCTACCAAATAAGTATCAGGCTGTCCGCGATATAGTAAATCGAAATTGGGATGCCCTGCCATAAAGATAGCCCGCAAGCGGTCTGCCTCCTGACGAATAGCCGGAAAATCATCTTTCGATTTAGCCAGTATATAGACGGCAGTCATACCCATGATATTGTCATCGCCCCAAGTGGCTGTGAAGGCACTTGTTGAACTCAAAGGAATCCAAACTTGCGCATAGGCGTATTTCGCCAGTTTAGAGACCGGACGTACCACTCCGCAAACAATATAAGCCGAATGATTCAGAAGGAATGTTTTTCCAACCACTTCTGACGTTCCGAACAAACGGCGAGCCATATCTTCGGAAATCACAGCTTTTGCTGCTCCGGCATCAAAATCGGCATTATCATACGGTTTACCGGATAGAAACTCAAATTCAAATATTTTCCAGAAAGCATCGTCTGTTTGCAACACACTACAACTTTCCATCTCACCTGCCGGTTTAGCAGCCAGCATTGTTTCCTGCCAGATATTGGTTATGGAAACAACTTCGGGAATTGTCATTGCTTTGAAACAAGCCTTTGCCGTATTGTATCCGATAGGGCCATTGCTTTGCCAATTCACATTGGACTTACTTTGAAGTCCGGCAAACCGGAAAATAAGCATCCGGTCACGATGGGTTTCCGGTGCAAAGGGAGCAATAGTCGCACGTAAAGTAATCACAATTACCATTATCATAGCAATAGCCAAAGCTGTACCAATAATGGAAATAGAAGAAAGCAGTTTATTTTCTCCCAACAGATGGAATGCTTGTTTAAAATAGAGTTTTATCATGATCGTTACCAGTATAAAGTTCAGTATATTTCTTACTCGTCTTTTTTATTTTTCTTCGATTAGGCTCCACAGAAGTTCGTCAAAGAACATTCCATATTAGAAATTCCATCCCTTCTTTGTTATATCCTTACATTTCAGGTTTTTGTAATTGATTTTACCAACACCATCCTTTTTAAAGAAAGCAGTATCAGTCTTACCCGATAAAGTGATATTCCCTCCTCCATCCACTTTAGCCTTGATAAGGCCACAGTCAACATTCATTTTCATATTGCCTACTCCGTCGACATCGAGTTTCAGTTCATCGCAATGAAGATTTTTCACGTTGCAATTTCTGCACCCTTTGTCGTATTTTGCAAGTCAGAGTGCCCATTGCATCCCTTGAAACCGTGCAAAAACAGTGCAGAAACCGTGCACTTACTCTGGAACAAATAAAAAATGATAGTTTTAACCACTGACTTGATGGCGATTTGAGTGACCACAAAGGTAAATTTGATACATGGAAAGAAGAATGCCCACTCGTCTGAGGAATCCTCAGGGGAGTGGGCATTTCTACGCGGGTGGTTAATATAATTTCGATTATGATAATTCAAATTATATTAAGACGTTCCATGGGCTGTAACAGCTTCACCGCTTGGTTTTCAAAAACCACCTGTTGATAGCGGTGTTACTTCTTCACAAATTGGTATACGCCATATTCTGGTGACGTCACCAATCCATGCTTGATAAGATTCTTGATGATAGAGGATGCACGCGATTTCTGAACGCCATATAGCTGTGCAACGTTTATGCTGCGGAACTGATATTGATACCGATATCTCTTGAAAAGTTCAAGCGTCCGTTCTTTTGTACTTACAGTCAGCCTGGTATTATCCAGCCTTTTGCAAAGTTCACTCACTTCGGCATCCGTACTCATTCCGTGGAGCACTGTAGAAGTTTCCGCACTTTCCGCAGAGGTTTCCGCACTTTCCGCACCACTTGCCACACTTTCCATACTGATCTGTGCCGGAGTCGCTACACTTCTATTCGGCAGTGTAACGATAAAGAAATCCGAATCTGAGTAGAAAGTCGGCTTCTGGGCTACTTCCACATAAGAGTTCAGGATGCGGTCAATACCGCTGCCACGGCGCTCCATAAAGCCAAGCCGCGAGAACACATCCGAGATCACCTGATTGCGCCGCATAGACGGAATGTGCCGGATATCCATGTCCTGCACCCTGCGGCCATTCATCATACCGCCCGGTGAAGTGATCTCCAGTCGGTCATCGAACACTTCCACATGAATCTCCGAACCAAGAATCTGATAATTCCGATGGATCAGCGCATTGACCAGCACCTCACGAACGGCCTTATACGGGTAATCACTGCGTTCTTCGCGGGTCATACCACGGATGCTCCACGGATTTTTGCTGTTGTTGCGAACAAAATCTTCCGCATTTTGCAGCAGCGTGATCAGACTTGCACCCTGAAATTCCTTGTCATCCAGAGCATCTTCTTCAATGCTGCCCTTGTAGTTGCCTTTCCAGCGAGTGCAGAAAATACGGGATTGCTTCAGAACGCCCTGATCGCAAAGCAGCAGGCCGCCATTCGTGATTTGTCCATCATCTGTTACCAATCCTGCGGAGGGCAAGTCTTTTTCGAGGTCGAAATCCTCTTTTTTCAGATTCTTAAATGTCGCGGCCAGCAGTGTAAAACTGACATCACCCATTCGATAAGAACTGGGCAGGGCATCAAAGGTCTGGTTCATACCTTGCAGTATCAGCTCGTTCAGTTCCCGTGAAGTGGCTTCTTCGGACTGGTCGCCATGCCGCACATAGGCCGTATGGGAACCGTCAAAGGCATAATAATATGGATACGCCGGACCGTCCTGTACTTCCAAATCAACGCAGGACTTGCCCTCTATTTCGACCTCCCGCACCCGATAGCGTGGTGTAGGGTCAATGCGGACTTTGATAAGTTCCGTCAATCTGCTTACCACAGCCTGCGGATTTTCCAATCCTACGACCTCACGCGGCTCATTCTTTACACCAAAAATCAGGTGTCCGCCCTCGGTATTGGCAAATGCCGACACGGATTTCAGCCAGCTGCGCGGCTTTTTCTCTTCAAGACGTTCCTTGTAATCCACATGGGAGGCTTCAATGTAATGGTCGAGGGGGAAAGGCATGGTATCACCTGCTCGCTTCTTAATCTTTAGCGTTTGTAAATTCATTATACCTTATTTGAAGGCCAAATTCAAAACTTTTTATCTGTTTAGTACCTGCTGAGCTTTTTCTGCCTGGGCAACGATTGATTTTCCGACCTGATTAGAGTATCATTAAAATGAATTGTTGTGTCTTGTCGTTGAAAGTTAATTTTCGCTTTAGTCAGTCGATTGCGGGGACTCTTCTATGAAAATTCTGGATAATATCAACCATACTGTTCGGGAAGATTTACAGGATACTATGCAGAAAGGGAGCCGCGTGTCCATTGCTGCGGCCTGTTTTTCCATTTATGCGTATCAGGAATTAAAGAAACAGTTGGAAGAAATCGCGGAACTTCGCTTTATTTTTACTTCACCGACCTTTGTGCAGGAAAACACGCCAAAAGAGCGGCGAGAGTTCTATATTCCGAAATTGACCCGCGAAAAGAGCCTTTACGGCACAGAATTTGAGGTTCGCTTGCGGAATGAACTCACTCAAAAAGCACTGGCGAAAGAATGTGCCGACTGGGTGCGACGGAAAGTAAAATTTCGTTCCAATGTCAGTGGAGAGCAAATGCCCGGTTTCATGACGGTTGGTGAAAGTTCCTATATGCCAATCAGTGGGTTTACAACGGTCGACCTTGGTTGTGAACGCGGAAACAACGCATACTACCCTGTTCAGCGAACCGAAGCCTTTGAAAACGGCCGTTACTTTTTGTCGCTGTTCGATGAAATCTGGAATGATTCTTCCCGACTTCAGGATGTTACAGACATTGTATTGCAAAGCATCAGCACAGCTTATCGAGAAAACAGCCCGGACTTTATCTATTTCTTCACCCTCTACAATATTTTCAGCGAATTTTTGGAGGATGTGTCAGAAGATAATCTCCCAAATGAAGCTACAGGCTTCAAGCAGAGTAAAATCTGGAATATGCTCTATGACTTTCAGCGAGATGCAGCGTTGGCTATTATCCACAAGCTGGAACAGTATAACGGCTGCATTCTTGCAGACAGCGTAGGCCTTGGCAAGACGTTCACTGCACTGGCTGTAATCAAATACTATGAAAATCGCAACAAATCCGTTTTGGTACTCTGTCCCAAAAAGTTGGCCGCAAACTGGAACATCTATAAAGGCAACTACGTCAACAATCCACTGGTAGAAGACCGTTTCCGTTACGATGTGTTGTACCATACAGATTTGAGCCGTTCCGGCGGAACCTCTAACGGTATTGACCTTGCTGCACTTAACTGGGGGAACTTTGACCTTGTTGTGATTGACGAAAGCCACAATTTCCGCAATGGCAGTAATACCTCTACTGATGAGAAAGAAAACCGCTACACAAAATTGATGAATCGCGTGATTCGTTCTGGGGTGCGCACCAAGGTGCTGATGCTTTCGGCAACACCCGTAAATAATCGTTTTGTGGATTTGAAAAACCAGCTTGCGCTTGCCTATGAGGGAGATGCCGGAAAAATCAATGAGAAGCTGAATACTTCGTCTCCGATTGATGAAATTTTCCGGCAGGCGCAAAAGGCTTTCAATACATGGAGCAAGCTTCCTGTCACAGAGCGTACCACAAATGCGCTGCTTGCGGCACTGGACTTCGATTTCTTTGAGGTGCTGGACAGTGTGACGATTGCACGTTCTCGCCAACATATCGAAAAATACTATAATATTTCTGATGTTGGTACTTTCCCGGAACGGTTGAAGCCGATCTCTGTGCAGCCGTGCCTGACAAGTCTTGATAATGCAATCAACTATCAGCAGATCTATAATGTACTGGATTCGCTGACGCTGCACATTTACACACCAACCAGCTTTATTCTGTCCTCTCGGATTTCCAAATACATCGACCCCAGCCAGCATGGAAAGGGACTGACGCAGGCAGGCCGTGAAGAAGGAATCCGCCGCCTGATGAGCATTAACCTGCTCAAACGGCTGGAAAGTTCTGTTTATGCGTTCCGGCTGACGATTGACCGAATCAGTAAACTGATTGAAGATACCATGCAATCGGTACGTTCATATCAAAATGGCAGCCGTGTGCTGGAGCTGAACGACATTTCCGATGCAGCCGATTGGGACGATGATGACCAGAACAACGACATTTTTACAGTCGGCCGCAAAGTAAAGATTGATCTTGCGGATATGGATCATGTTTCGTGGCTGCATGATCTGGAAAAGGATGCTGAAAATCTGGAGCTTCTTTCCCTGATGGTGCAGGATATCACCCCTGCATACGATGCCAAGCTGCAAGAGCTGCTGCGCCTGATTGACGAAAAGCAAAGGCATCCCATCAATCCCGGCAACCGGAAAATCATTATTTTTACTGCGTTTTCAGATACTGCTGACTATCTGTATCAGAATATTTCCGGCTATGTAAAGCAAAAGTTTGGGCTGAACACTGCCGAAATCACCGGCAGCGTGGATGGTAAAACAACCATTCCCAAACTCAGTGGTGATCTGAATACAGTTCTCACCTGCTTTTCGCCCATTTCCAAGCGGCGGGACAGCCTGCCGAACGCGAATCAGGCGGATATTGATTTGTTGATCGCCACCGACTGCATTTCCGAAGGTCAGAACTTGCAGGACTGTGATTATCTGATCAACTATGATATTCACTGGAATCCTGTGCGCATTATCCAGCGTTTTGGCCGCATTGACCGCATCGGAAGCCAGAATCGCTGCATCCAGTTGGTCAACTTCTGGCCGGATGTGGATTTGGATGAGTACATCAACCTGAAAGGCCGCGTGGAAACCCGGATGAAGCTGACGGTCATGACTTCCACAGGGGATGATAACCTCATCAGCCCGGAAGAAAAAGGCGATTTGGAATATCGCAGTGCACAGCTCAAACGGTTGAAAAACGAGGTGGTCGATCTGGAAGAAATGTCGGGCGGCATTTCCATTATGGACTTGGGATTGAACGAGTTCCGGCTGGACTTGCTGGACTATATGAAGAAACACGATGATGTGGAGCATACGCCGCTTGGGATGCACGCAATTGTTGCATCTACGCCCGATGCACCTCCGGGTGTGATCTTTGTTCTGAAAAACATCAACAATGAGATCAATGTGGATCAGCAAAACCGTCTGCATCCATTCTACATGGTTTATATTGGGCAGGATGGCTCGACTGTCTGCGATTATCTTTCTCCGAAAGAGCTGCTGGATCGTCTGCGGCTGCTCTGCAAAGGCAAAACCGAACCCGACCAGAGCCTTTGCCAACAGTTCAATCAGGCCACGGACGATGGAAAGAATATGTCTGCCTATTCTGAATTGCTGAGCGAGGCCATCAATTCCATTCTGGATGCAAAGGAAGAGAGCGACATTGACAGTCTGTTCAAGATGGGCGGTACGACGGCCCTGCTTTCTTCGATTTCCGGGCTGGATGACTTTGAACTGATTTGCTTCCTTGTGGTACAATAAGAGGTGAGATCAATGCGGGGCTTTCCACCCTCCACGGAGTTTAACAAACGGATTCCGAAACAGAAGTTCTATGAAAACGCTGCCGTTCCAGCGGCAGTCAAGCGATTGTTTGCAGACCAGCTGCGCTGTATCTACTGGCGCAACAAGCTGGCAGTGTCCACCTTGAATCTCACTGCCGGAGAGCGGGTGACAGAGATCGAGATTTTCGAGCTGTGTCTGACCGAACCAAAACTGGATGAAGCTGTTCTGCGCCAAATCGACAGTGAAATCCCCTATCACATTCTGTTTGTTCTTTCTTATGAGAATAAGGTGCAGGCTTGGATCGGCTGTAAAGATACATCTGCGAACAGCAGTGCCAAGGTGGGCCGCTATCTGCATACAGACTGGATGCCAGAAACAGAATTGTCCCTTGCGATAAGCGGCCTGAGCTTAGAGGCGGTTTACGATGGACTGGTGCGGCAGATTGCCCGATTGCAGGGTGAGAGCTGGAGTGCCGCATACAGCATTGCGGAGAACATCCAACGCTCTGCGGAACGTGAAAAACTGCAAAAGCAGATTGCGGCATTGGAGAATAAGATTCGGAAAGAAAAACAGTTCAATCGTCAGGTAGAGATGAATGCAGAACTGAAACAACTAAAAAAGAATCTGGAACAACTTACAAAGGAGGAGTTATAAGATGGATAACAATCTTTCATCGGTTCACACCGCCGCTGAAATAGCAGATATGCTGTTAACGATTGACGATATTCAGATGATTTTGCGAACAGCTCCATTTGATGAAGATACTGCTCGCCAAAAGATTTGTGAAACAAACGCAAAGCATCCAGATAATAAAATGATTTGGAATCTGCTTCATGCAAATGTTCCTTCTGGTGTTTCAATTCAACAAGCGTCAAAAGAAAATCTATATCAAGATTTGCAGTGGAAAGCATATTATCTCGAAGCAAAAATCCTTGGAAAGTCTGTCGATGAAATGCGAAAGGAATGGCAAAATAGGTGAAACAGGAATATCTATTCGTTGAAGATACCCACAAAGCAGAAGTTGAATCTTATAGGCCAGAAAATGTTCGTTGTTCAATTCAAAACATAGAAGATTCCTCTTGCTGGATTGCTGTCTATGAGGCTTCTGGTGAAAATTTTCAAAGCGCAAAAACATTATCAAAAACCAATGGTTATATTACATCAAAATTCAATCCGACAATTTTGACAAACGAGAGTGCCGCATATTTTAACAAATCTCTTTATCCGTACTTTAATGAGTTTGAAAGAAAATTGCGGAAACTTTTATACTTAAAAAGTGCTTTGCAACATGATGCTACCGCTTCTCAAAATATCAAGGAGTTAGAGAGCAAAGATCTTGGCACGATTTTTGAACTGCTTTTCACAGATACTCAATTTATAAAAGATGTCAAAAAAAGCATCAATGAAAAATCATGGCAATTTACAAGAGATGAGATTATAAACACTATCAACCAGCTTTCCGAAAGCACCTTATGGGATTCTCTAATCGGCCACGAAACTATTTCTATTCTGCGAAGCGACTTTATTCGGGTGAAAAATTATCGAAACGATGTTATGCACGCACATAATATGGATGCGGCTTCTTATACTTCAGCACTAGGTGTAATCAAAAAGATAAATGACCAGTTGGACGACGAGTTAAATAAACTTGTTAAATCCCCAGAAAAAGAAGAAGCGAATGATACACAGTCTTTTAACTCCACTCTAAACCAAGCTCTTAGAGACCATGAAACGGCTATGGCAATATCCGTTAATGTGCCGCATTCTCCGTATGAGAAGATTTTTCACGATATTGCGTCGCAGGCTGAAATTTCGCCTACCATTCGAGATATGCAAGCTGAGATTGCTCAAAAATCTGCGTCGTCAATATATGCCGAATTGGCAAAGACTATTGAAGAAGCCTCACAAAAAATGCCAGCCTACATAAAATTGGTGCAAATATTAAGTTCTCCCGAAATCAAGGAGCAATATCAAAACATCCTCCGTATTCTTGAAGCTCAACATGGTGAACTTTCAAAGCCTCAAGATGATTTGGAGAAAAATATTGGTGAAACTCCTCCCGTAGAAGAAAGTGAGAATCCGAATGAACAAGCTGAAAATGCAGACCCCCAACCTGACAGCCCAGAACATTGATAAAATCGCCGCGCTCTTCCCCAACTGCATCACAGAAATGCTGGACGAGGAGAAAAGCACCCCCGACCACAAGGTTTACAAGCGCGGTATCAACTTTGAACTGCTGAAGCAGATGCTCTCGCCGGACGTTGTAGACGGAGATGAAGCATACGAGTTTACATGGGTGGGCAAAAAAGCATCCATTGTGGAAGCCAACAAGCCCATCCGCAAGACTCTGCGCCCCTGCCCGGCAGAAAGCAAGAACTGGAATGATACCGAGAATCTCTACATTGAGGGCGATAATCTGGAAGTGCTCAAGCTGTTGCAGGAGAGCTATCTGGGCAAAGTCAAAATGATTTATATTGACCCTCCGTATAATACGGGAACGGATAATTTTGTTTATCCTGATGATTTTACTATGGAGACTTCTGAATATGAAGATGGTATAGGGCTACGAGATAATGACGGTAATAAACTTTTTAAAGAAAACACAAGATCCAACCCACGTTTTCACTCGGACTGGTGCTCTATGCTTTACGCCAGATTGCTGGTATCCCGAAATTTTCTTTCAGAAGATGGTGTGATTTTTATTTCCATTGATGATAATGAGGTCTCGGCACTAAAATCAATTTGCGATGAAATATTTGGCGCTTCTAATTTTGTTGCGGAACTAGTGTGGGAAAAGAAAAAGAAGGGGTCGTTTCTTTCAAATTCTATCACAAATGTTAAAGAATACATCGTCGTATATTGCAAAGACGCCGATTCTTTTGAGGGCCTAATCGGCGAAATTAAGACAAACACAGAAACGTATCCTTGTATAAATGCAGTTAATAAACGAGAGTTACGAACGATTCCTTCTGGCATTATCAGCAAATATAAAGAAAAAAATTTCTTTTTGCCTAAAGGAACTGAAATAAGTGATACGACCATGAGCATTGTCCTTCATTCTGATTTAGTTATAAAAAACAGTATGTTGGCACAAGACTTGGTTTTGGAAGGAAATTGGCGTTATTCGCAAAGCGCAATGACACAGTACGCAAAGAAGAAAGAGTTGTATATTACAAGAGACCTTTATTTGCGTAGAATTGTTAATGAAACACGATATAAAACCTTAAAAGATTGGTTGCCGCGTGTTGGAGATGATTCAGATGTATCGTATAATGCACCGATTGATTTGAATAATCTGAACCGTTCTGGATGGGGCTCAAACGAAGATGCAGACGAGGAATTGCGACTTATCTTTGGCGTTCAAAAAATACTTGATTATCCAAAACCGACACGATTGATTGAGAAGTTATTGGCATCATACAGAAATACAAAAGACTGTATTTGTCTTGATTTCTTCTCGGGTTCAGCAACGACAGCAAACGCTGTTATGCAGTTGAACGCTAAAGATGGCGGCCACCGTAAGTTTATCATGGTACAGTTACCGGAGCCTTGTGACGAAGATGGTGAAGCTTATAAAGCGGGATATAAGAATATTTGCGAAATTGGTAAAGAGCGTATTCGCAGAGCTGGCGAAAAAATCAAGCAGGAAGATGATTGCTGGAAGTGCGTTCCTCTGAACCGCATGGATGGCTCTAAGCCGGGCGATGATACCACTGCTAAAATTGTAAAAACGATTGACGCGGGAGATGGAAAGCCGCCGATTGAAATGGTGGATATCAGCAAGAATCCAGATGTGGGCTTCCGTGTTTTCAAGCTGGACGATACCAATATGAAGGACGTCTATTATTCTGCCGAAGAATACTCCCAGACCAACCTTGAAGATTTGGAAAGCAACATCAAGGAGGACCGCACCGACCTTGATTTGCTGTTTGGCTGTCTGCTGGATTGGGGACTGCCACTGTCCATGCCGTATCGGTCTGAGAAAATCGACAACTGCACCGTCCACACCTACGCACCCGGTGATGCTGCGCTGAATGTTCCCGATGCCCTGATTGCCTGCTTTGACAGCAATGTGCCGGAAAATGTTATCAAGGAAATCGCCAAGCGCAAGCCGCGCCGTGCAGTGTTCCGGGATTCTTCCTTTGCCAGCAGCCCGGAAAAGATCAACGTGTTTGAAATTTTCAAGCTGTATGCGCCGGATACCGATGTCAAGGTGATTTGAGGGAGAACAGCAGATGAAACTTCAATTCAAACACCAGAAATTTCAGGCAGATGCCGCAAAAGCCGTGGTGGACGTCTTTGCGGGTCAGCCCTACCTGACCACAAATTACCGCATCGACAACGGCAGCGGCATTTACCAGACCGATATGGAAACAAGCTTCACAGGCTGGCGCAATGAACATATTGTACCAGAGCTGAGCGACAGTATTATTCTGGAGCACCTGCAAAAAATCCAGCGCACCAACCAGATTGAGCCATCCAAGCAGTTGGAGGGACACTATAACCTAACGATTGAGATGGAAACAGGTGTCGGCAAAACCTATACCTATATCAAGACCATGTATGAGCTGAACAAGCATTACGGCTGGAGTAAGTTTATCGTGGTCGTGCCCAGTGTTGCCATCCGTGAGGGCGTGTATAAATCGTTTGAGGTCACACAGGATCACTTTGCAGAAGAGTACGGCAAGAAGATCCGCTTCTTTATCTACAACTCCGCACAGTTGACAGAAATTGACCGCTTTGCCTCGGATAGTTCCATCAATGTCATGATCATCAATTCGCAGGCGTTCAATGCCAAAGGCAAAGATGCCCGCCGTATTTATATGAAGCTGGACGAGTTCCGTTCCCGTCGGCCCATTGACATTATTGCAAAGACGAACCCGATCCTGATTATTGATGAGCCGCAGTCGGTGGAGGGCAAGCAGACCAAAGAGCGGATGAAAGAGTTCAACCCGATGATCACCCTGCGCTACTCGGCTACCCACCGTGCAGACAGCATCTACAACATGGTCTACCGGCTGGATGCAATGGAAGCCTATAATAAGCGTCTGGTCAAGAAAATCGTGGTCAAAGGCATTACGGAATCCGGCAGTACCGCTACGGATGGATTCGTCTATCTGGAAAGCATCAATCTTTCCAAGGCAGACCCTACGGCAACGATCCAGTTCGACTGCAAGGGGAAATCCGGCCTGCGCAAAGTAACGCGCACCGTTGGGCTGAAATTCAACCTCTATGACCACTCCGGCAATCTGGACGAATATAAGGATGGCTATGTGGTGAAAGAGATTGATGGTCGTGATAACCACATTGAATTTCTGAATGGTGTCCGATTGTTTGCCGGAGATGTGGTCGGCAAAGTGGACGAGGACCAGCTGCGCCGCATCCAGATTCGGGAAACGATCCTTTCGCATCTTGAGCGGGAACGTCAACTGTTCCACAAGGGCATTAAAGTGCTGAGCCTGTTCTTTATTGACGAGGTGGACAAGTACAAGTGCTACGATGCCGCAGGCCAGCCTTACAACGGTATTTATGCAGAGATGTTTGAGCAGGAGTACGAGGATATTGTCGGCCAGATGCAGCTTTCGCTGGGCGAGGATGATTACATCCGCTACCTGAAAGCAATTTCTGCACACGATACCCATGCGGGTTATTTTTCGGTGGATAAGAAAGGCCATTTTGTCAATCAGGTTGCAGGCGATGACAAGCGGGAGAAAACCTCCAATGACATCAGTGCCTATGACCTGATTATGAAAAACAAGGAGCTTCTTCTTGACCGGGACCCCAAGCGTTCCCCCGTGCGCTTTATCTTCTCACACTCTGCCCTCCGGGAAGGATGGGATAACCCGAACGTGTTCCAGATCTGCACCCTGAAACAGAGCAGCAGTGAAGTCCGCAAACGGCAGGAGGTTGGCCGCGGCCTGCGTCTGTGCGTCAACCAGAACGGCGAACGTATGGATGCGAATGTTCTGGGCAACGATGTGCATAACATCAATATCCTGACTGTCATTGCCAGCGAAAGTTATGACAGCTTCGCCAAAGGCCTGCAAAGCGAACTGGCCGAAGCAGTTGCGAACCGCCCCAGAAAGGTGGATGCTGCCCTGTTTGTTGGCAGAGTTCTTACGGACGCAAACGGCAACGAACAGATTGTGGATGCAGACACCGCCGCTGCCATCTATTTTGATCTGGTCCAGAATGGCTATGTGGACCGCCATGGTGCGCTGACGGACAAGTACTATGCCGACCATGCGAACCATGCGGTGCAGGTGGCAGAAGAAGTTGCAGACTGTGCAGCATCGGTCATTGATTTGTTGGATTCTGTTTACAGCGATAAGGTCATGCTGCCTGAAAATGCACGTTCCAACAATGTGGAATTAAAAATTGACCCGGACAAGCTGGCTATGCCGGAGTTCAAGGCCCTTTGGAACAAAATCAGCCCGAAATCGGTTTATGTGGTGGATTTTGACACGGATGAACTGGTGCAAAAGTCCATTCGCTCGCTCAACCACAATCTGAACGTATCAAAGATTTACTTCAAAGTAGAATCCGGTGAAATGACGGAGATCAAATCCAAGGATTCTCTGTTAGATGGCTCTGCTTTCGCAAAAGCGGATCAGCATAAATATGACCCACAGACCAAAATTCACGCCAGTCAGAGCGTCAAGTATGACCTGATTGGCAAGCTGGTGGCTGAAACCAAGCTGACCCGCAAGGCGATTGTACAGATTCTGGTCGGCATTGAAAAAGCGGTGTTCGATCAGTTCAAGGATAACCCGGAAGAGTTCATCCTAAAAGCAGCTGCCCTCATCAATGACGAAAAGGCAACGGCCATCATCCAGCATATCACCTACAATATTTTGGATGAACATTACGATACGGACATTTTCACTGAGCCGACCTTGAAGGGAAAACTCGGTACGAACGTCATGAAAGTACAGCGGCATCTGTATGACCATTTGATTTACGATTCAAGCAATGAGCGTGATTTTGCCGCCGACCTCGATACGAACCGTGATGTGGCAGTCTATGTAAAGCTGCCAGATGGATTCTATATTTCCACACCTGTTGGAAAATACAATCCCGACTGGGCGATTGCGTTCTATGAGGGCACAGTCAAGCACATCTACTTTGTTGCTGAAACCAAAGGCACACTGGATTCCATGAAGCTCAATCACATCACCCCGGTAGAACAGGCGAAAATTGATTGTGCCCGTGCACATTTCAAGGCACTGAACGATGAAAACGTGGTATACGATGTGGTGAGTGACTATCAGACATTGCTGAACGCAGTTATGAAATAATAAACCAAAACAAATAATACGGTGCTGCTGTGCAGCATTCCCCAAAACGGTAAGGTTCTATTGTGAACTTTGCCGTTTTTCTTTTTGTCCAAAATTGTATTCCAAAACGGCCCTATAGATTCATATTGGTGTAAGAAGTTTTCCAAACAAAATTTGAAAATCAGGTTGCCAAACACCCTTTTTAGAATGTTATAGGTATAGGAGGTTGTTTGAAAAAGTGAAAATTTCCCAAATTTTCATAAGACCCCGTTTAAAAATACCCCTTTAAGTTTGTATAGGGTGTAGGGACTGCTTTCAGAAACGAACCCCTTGGCATTTTGGAAAGTCCACAACTTCTTACAAAACCACACTGTACCTTGACAACAACATGATCGGCTGCAAGTTAATATGCTTTTTCGGAGAAGTGCCGCCACGACAAGAGCGCACCAAGAAGAAGCCATACGCCGGAGGAAATCGGGCAGGAACAGCTTGCGGGCAGACCGACACCGAAGAAGAACCGGGCAAGCTGGCAGAGAGGACTTCACAAGTCTTGTCTGTCAGGTTGTTCGGCGCAAGAGTGCAGAGATCGCAGATCTTTGCGCGGGTCAAGGGCGGCAGCCTTGCACAGTGGATGTGATGCCCTGCGTCATATCCTACTGGGTATTATCTGGCGCATAGCAGGCGGCAGATTTGCAGCTTCGCTGCACCGCGTTGCCCCTACCCCGCGCACGGCGTTCTCTGCGTGACCCCAGAAAGGAGAGATGGTCGCTGAAACTTACCCGACACAATAGCCGCGCCGGAAAGCATGGCACTTATAACCCAAAGCACAATGACCGCAGTTTTGATCTTGCCAACAGCGAGCATATCGACCCGGAACGTGTCCAGCAAAACATCTATTGGGATTGCTACAACGGCATCCGTTCTGCCTTGCAGCCCAAAGATGCGGATAGTCTGGCCGACACCTTTGAAGAAGTCGAAAAGCTCTACTACAAACTGCATTACACCAACTTCACCGAAAAGCAGAATGAGCGCAACGCCAAAATCCGGCACACGGAACGAAACCGCTCAACAGAAGATTTGCTAACCAGCAAAAAGACCTGTCCCGAAGAAAGTATCTATCAGTTGGGAACGCTGGAAAGTCATGCTTCCCCGAAAGAGCTTTTTCAAATCGCCACAGAATTTATGGACGAGTTCCATGAGCGTTTCGGCAAACACGTTCACATTTTGGATTGGGCTTTGCATCTGGATGAAGGTACGCCGCACATCCACGAACGCCATGTGTTTGACTGTGAAAATAAGTATGGAGAGATTGCTCCGCAGCAGGAAAAGGCATTGGAAGCACTGGGTTTTGAACTGCCGAAGCCAGACAAGCCCCTTGGACGCTACAACAACCGCAAGATCACATTTGATGCAGCCTGCCGCACGATGCTATTCGAGATTGCCAAACGCCACGGCTTGGAACTGGACGAAGTGCCGGAATACGGTGGACGGGCATACCTGGAAAAGCAGGATTATATCATGGCAAAGCAAAAAGAGCAGCTTGCCCAACAGGAAAAAGCTGTGCAGGAGCAAACCGTCCAGCTTGAAAATTTGAAACAGGAACATGAGAATGAAAATCTTCTGCAAGTTCGACGCACAGCATATCAGTCTTTGACGATTATGCGCAACGACAAGAAAATTCAAAAGCAGGAAAAACGGATAGATGAGCTTTCTCAGCAAATCGAAGATACCGAGAATTTTCTGGAAGAAATTTCTGCGATTGCCTATGACAAAGCAGTTGCGGTTGTTTCCGAAAAAGCTGCAAAGGATGCTCTAAGAGAAAGCACGGAGCAGGTTGATATTTATTTGGATTGGCTAAAAGAGCCGGGACGAAAGGCAAGCAAGGAAACAGTGGACTACACCACATACCAAATCATAACGCTACGAAAAAATATTGTTGCAGCGGTAAGCAGGCTTACCGCAAGATTGACAGCTGCCCTTATAAAGCCAGAAATCAAAAAGCCTGCTGTCGAGAAAATCAAAGAAAATGCTCGTCTGTCTGTTCTGCAAAAGTTACAGCAGCGACAGGAAGAAATCAAGCAGCGTGAGCAGACACGCACCAAACCAAAGAAGCGCAGGCATGGCATGGAACTGTAAAGGAGGCCAACTTTCAAGAACAACAATTTATTTGAAA
>OGHH01001500.1_pt1 | contig 16836 bp, 17 predicted proteins | sample 1571471 | NCBI WGS metagenome assembly OGHH01 (sample SAMEA2581936, study PRJEB24529) | metagenome | biome: Human gut stool | place: China | collected 2011
GTCAGACAGGTAAGACTGTTCGCCCTAATGTATACTTTGCAATCGGTATTTCCGGTGCAATCCAGCATACAGCAGGTATGGAAGAGTCTGACATTATCATCGCAATCAACAAGGACGATTCTGCTCCAATCTTTGATGTGGCAGATTACGGTATTGTTGGCGATCTGAACAAGATTGTTCCAAAGCTTACAGAAGAGCTGAAGAAGGTTGTTAAATAATTTGTTTCAGTAAGAAATCCTTCTTTCATATGGAAATGTGAAATGAGTACCCTGTGGAGTGTATTCTCTGCAGGGTATTTTTTTGTTGTTTAGATAAAGTTAAGGGAATGTTAAACTCTTTCTACTTGTACTTTAAGGTATATTTCGGTATAGTATAGTAGTATTTATGTAGAGCATAGGGAGTGTTGTGTGTATGTGGCGGTTTGCCGGGACAAAACTTCCGATGCAAATAATGCAGGTGTTCATTGGAGGGACACGGGACGGAGGAAAATGTGTTAGAAATATTAAAATCGTTATTATTTGGTATTGTAGAGGGAATTACCGAGTGGCTGCCGGTCAGCAGTACAGGTCATATGATCCTGTTGGATGAGTTTGTACAGCTTTCTATGTCAGAAGCATTCAAAGAAATGTATCTTGTGGTGATTCAGTTAGGAGCGATCCTGGCGGTCGTATTGTTGTTCTGGAAACAGATCTGGCCATTTCAGAGAAAGTCAGATGGCACGAATAAGGTTCTTCCGGGATGGATCAAAGAAGATATCTTTGTGATGTGGCTTAAAATTGTCGTAGCCTGTATTCCGGCGATGATCATTGAGCTTGCAGCAGGTGATTATCTGGAGGCGCTGTTTTACAATTACAGAACGGTTTCCATTATGCTGATCGTTGTTGGTATTTTATTTATATTGGTAGAGGACTGGAACAAAAAGAGAACAGCAAAGATTACTTCCATTAGAGATATTACATATCAAACGGCATTTCTGATCGGTGTATTTCAGCTGGTGGCAGCGGTATTTCCGGGAACATCCCGTTCCGGTGCAACAATCATCGGTGGTCTGATATTGGGACTTTCCAGACAGATCGCGGCAGAATTTACCTTTTATCTGGCGATTCCGGTGATGTTTGGTGCGAGTCTGATTAAGCTGTTAAAATTTGGTGTTCATTATTCCGCACTAGAAGCAGGTGTTCTGGCAGTGGGAATGATTTCCGCTTTCCTGGTATCTGTGCTTGTGATAAGATTTCTGATGGGATATATTAAGAAACATGACTTTAAGATTTTTGGCTGGTATCGTATTGTGCTTGGTATTGTGGTGCTTGCCAGCTTTGCGTTATTCCTGTAGAAAATGATGGGAAAGATTTTTACGAGATGGTAAGATGGATGAAGATTATGAATTCTTTGTGTTTTTTTTGTGGATGATTTGACAGATGGAGGTTCGTGCATTAAGATAATGATGAGTAGCTGTATATAGTGAAGCTCATTCGGGATGGTATATACAGCATAGATAGGAGGAATGTACATGGATTTTCGCAGAATCGATAAAAATACCGTACAGTGCATTTTGTCCGAGGAAGAAATGAATGCATACGGGTTTCGAATAGAGGATTTTTTCTCCAATCAGGAGAAAGCGAGAGAGTTTTTGGAGCATCTGGTAGAACGTGCCGAGGAAGAGATTGGATATGAGGCGCATAGTGGCATGGTTTCGATGCAGATAATGAAGATGCCGGATAATGGCATTGTGATCACATTATCAGAGCGGGATAACAGCGCAGATGGTTTTCAGAATATGCTGCAGCATATCCACCAGCAGCTGGCCTCCCTGATCGATCCGGAGGCAGAGGGAAGTCCTGCAGAAGCAGAGGATGAGTTATCCGCAGAGCTTGCAGCTGAAGTGGAGAATGCACAGGGACAGGATCTGCAGGAGATGTTCCGGCCGGCAGAAAAGAGAAAATCAGAAAAAGAGACAAAGCTTCTAAGTGCTCCGAGAATTTTTATGTTTGAGTCACTGAAGGATCTGGAACAGCTTTCTGCCGGCATTGCGATGGAGAAACCTATCAGCAGTGCAGTTTATTATGAGCAGGAGAAGGATAACTATTATCTCTTATTGAAAAAGGGAAGACTCACGGTAAAGGAGTATGGACTTTTATGCAACAGGCTGAGGGAATATGCAGAAATCTGTACGACGCAGCCATATGCGGAGCAGTTTTGTAAGGAGCATTTTGAAACATTTATTCCAAAGCATGCATTGCGTGTTTTGAAAAATATTGAGACAGGAAATTAAAAACATGAAATATGATTTTGATCTGGAGGAACGTCGATTTTCGAAACAATTTATCTTAAAATTGCTGATCACGCTGGTAGAAGCGGTCATTGTAGTGTTTCTGGCATTTGCGATTACCAGATACGGGCTCGAAAAGATGACGGTATCCGGTGAATATATGAGCCCCACATTAAAATCCGGAGACTGTGTTTTAGTTAATAAGCTGTCCTATCGTTTTCACAAGATCCATCGCAATGATGTAGTTGTTGTAAAACAGACGGGATCAGAGCACAGTTATTTTACGTTGGAACGAGTGATCGGTCTTCCCGGAGAAAAGGTACAGATACTGGAGGGACAAGTTTATATCAATGGAAAGAAATTAAAGGAAAAGCTCGATTTTCCATTGATGGATAATGGTGGTTTGGCAGAGGATGCGTTTACGTTAGAGAAGGGACAGTATTTTGTCCTTGGTGATAATCGAAATGAGTGCGAGGATAGTAGAAATGCAACGGTGGGGAATATATCCCGTAAATCTATCGTAGGAAAAGCATGGATACGCATGAATTCCTTTACTTTTGTTGGAATGATCAATAATTTTCAAAAGTCAGATACCAGCAGCAGTTTATCATAGTATGTCTGTGACAAGGCAGATAATAGAAAGGTTGGATTATTCATATGGAATTTCAATGGTATCCCGGTCATATGTCGAAGGCGAAACGGGCAATGCAGGAGGATCTTAAACTGATCAATGTGATCATTGAACTGGTGGATGCCAGAGTGCCCCTGAGCAGTAAGAACCCTGATATTGATCCGATGGCAAATGGAAAATCCCGTATTATTCTGTTGAATAAATGCGATCTGGCAGATTCTTCCGTGACGGCCCGGTGGAAAAAGTATTATGAGGAGAAGGGATTTTTTGTAGCTCTTGTCAATTCCAAAAACGGAAAAGGCGTAAAGCAGGTTAACGAAGTGATTCAGAGTGCCTGCAAGGAAAAGATTGAGCGCGACCGGCGCAGAGGAATCTTAAACCGGCCGATCCGTGCGATGATCGTAGGCATTCCCAATGTAGGAAAGTCTACGTTCATTAATAGTTTTGCGGGAAAATCCTGCACCAAAACAGGCAATAAACCGGGTGTTACAAAGGGGAAGCAGTGGATCCGTTTAAATAAAAATGTAGAACTGTTAGACACGCCGGGGATTTTATGGCCTAAGTTTGAGGATCAGACAGTTGGTTTGCGGCTGGCGTTTATTGGTTCCATTAAAGATGAGTTATCTAACCAGTATGAGTTGTGTATGCTTTTAATGCAGTATCTTGGAGAGCATTATCCAAAAGCGATTCCGGATACTTATCAGATTGAGCCTGCTGAAAATGAAGTGGAGCTTCTGGAACGTGTTGCGAAGCGCAGGGGATGTCTGAAAGCAGGTGGAGAGCATGATCTGGACAAGGCAGCCAATTATGTGATAGATGATTTCCGAAATGGCAGACTGGGCTGCATCAGCCTGGAGCAGCCTGAAAAATAAAGTGCTTTTGTAGGGGGAACAGTTATGTATGACGAGAAAATGATTGAAGACAGTCTGGCGTTTGCAGAGGAGATCAGAGCCAGACTGGAAGGAAAAAAGGCGGGGGAATCCTCATCTCGTCCGGTGCAGTCTAAGCCGGTAAGCCAGACACGTCCGGTTCAGCAGACTGCCGATCAGAAGCTTTCCCAGCAGCAGGCAATGTCTGCACAGACACATCCGGCACAGAAGGCGGCTGCCCGTCAGATGCAGCCGGGACAGCCCATGTCATCCGGTACGGCCGGGCAGGGACAAATGAAATCTATGCAGGGGAATTTTGCTCAGTCAGTGAGAACACAGCAGTCAGTATCAAGGCAGACTGCGATGCCGCAGGCACAGGGGCAGAACCGTCCGGCACAGAGGGATATATCAGGACAGACGAGGAGATCACAACAGACTCAGCCGGTAAGATCACAGCAGCCACAGTCAGGCCAGGCTGTGATGCCGCAGGCACCGGGTCAAAGCCGTCCGATGCAGCAGAATATGTCAGGACAGGTAACGTCTGCGCAGCAGCCGTCAGGGCAGATAAAATCCGGACAAAATATACAGCCACAAAGTGTATCAGGGCAGGTGATGAGAGCGCAGCAGACTCAGCCGGCGGGATCGCAGCAGCTTCGGTCAGGCCAGACTGTGATGCCACAGGCACCGGGACAGAGACGCCAGATACAGCAGAATACACCCGGACAGCCGGCTTCTATGCAGCAGAGTGTTTTGCCACAGGGACAGATTACACGACAGAGCATACCGGATCAGACACCGATCCCGTCTGTGGACGCAAATGTGACAGAGGCACAGCAGCCGGAGCTTCAGCAGGCAGAGGTGCCAAAACCGGAGAAGACACAAAAAGAGCATTTAATCTCTGTCAGTACATCTACTTCCAGACCGGTCAGATCAAAATCATCTGCTTTGGAAACTATTTCAGAGGAAACGAAACCAATGGATGAGGAGCAGGATCATACCGTAGAGATTACCATTAAGCTGGATGTAGCAGGGATCAAAAAGAAATTTTCTGATTTAAAGAAAAAGCTTGCTCCGGAGGAACGGACTCTGGAGGATGTCAATGCTGCCATGGAGCAAAACCGTCAGCTTCAGGCAGAAAAACAGCAGGAAAACAGCGAAACAGCGGCCCAAAAGGGAGCGGAACTTGCACACAAGGCCGCCTCAACGGCAAGTGGTATTGGTAAAAAGGTGACAGGCCTGCTTCGAAAGAGACAGGAATCAGCAGCTACCTTAGAGGGAGAGGCGGTTACTGCAGAGGGAGAAATGATCAATCCTGTAGACGGGCAAGCCGTTGATGGGCAGATCGTCCAGCTGGAGGGAGAAGCAGTAGAAGAAAATCGTTTTGCAGAGAAAATACAGGATCTGAAGGAAGTGATTCCTCAAAAGGCAGGAAAAGCATCTCATTTGTTGACGAATATTATTATCATTGCTTTTTGTATTGGAATTGCATACTTCCTTGCTTCCTTTGTAACAAATTATGTGGCATACCAGACACCGGTAGAAGGAGAATCCATGGAGCCGACTCTGACAGATGGAGACAGTGTTGTGATCCAGAGATTGTCATATTATTTTACAGATCCAAAGCGATATGATGTTGTGGTATTTCCTGTAAATTATAACAGTGAGTCACAGGAGAAAACCTATTATATTAAACGGGTCATCGGATTACCGGGAGAGACCGTTCAGATCATTGATGGCAGTGTTTATATCAATAACGAAAAGCTGACGGACGATAAATATTCTTCCATGACGATCAATGAAGCGGGAATTGCAGAGAATCCGCTGGTGTTGGGTGAAAATCAGTATTTTGTTATGGGAGATAACCGGAATATGAGTACGGACAGCCGAAACTCATATGTGGGACTGGTCAATAAAAATGATATCGTAGGAGAGGCATGGATCTGTACATGGCCGTTAACTCATTTTGGAGGTTTGAAATAAAGGAGACAAAGAATGAAATCAATCCGGGATATTAAGGAAGAATTTCAGACAGCAGTGGATCTGGAAACGAAGGAAAAGCTGGCACAGAGCTATCAGACAGACAGTCGTAAGGGGGTGCAGGATCTGATCGCCAGAGTTTACCGGGAAAATGAGAAGCTGCAAAGCGAGCTGGAGCGTCTGGAGGGGATGAAACAATTCGAAAAGAAATATGCAGACTATACGGCAATCTGTGGAATTGACGAGGCCGGAAGAGGTCCGTTAGCCGGTCCGGTAGTGGCTGGAGCAGTCATCCTTCCAAAGGATTGTTCTATCTTGTATCTGAATGATTCCAAGCAGGTCAGTGCATCTAGAAGGGATGAGCTGTTTGATGAGATACAGGAAAAAGCCATAGCAAGTGCAGTAGGAATTGTATCTCCCCAGAGGATTGATGAGATTAATATTCTTCAGGCAACCTACGAAGCGATGCATCAGGCGGTGGAAAGGCTGAAGGTGACACCGGATCTGCTTCTGGTGGATGCCGTGACGATTCCGGCGATGCCTATGAAGCAGGTTGGGATCATCAAGGGAGATGCCAAAAGCGTATCCATTGCGGCAGCCAGTATTCTGGCGAAGGTGACCAGGGATCGGATGATGGTGGAGTACGATGCCCTCTATCCGGAGTATGGCTTTGCAAAGCACAAGGGCTATGGTTCCCAAATGCATATTGAGGCGATCAGGGAATATGGTTCCTGTCCGATTCACAGAAGGACCTTTATTAAGAACTTTTATTAGAATTGTCCAGAAGATTATGTAAGGATAATTATAAAATAAAAGTCTTATTAGTTTAGTTTTTATTGACGAAAGCAGGTGATACTGTGGCAAAGGATGGATTTCAATATTTTCATCGACCGGAGAAAGAAAAGAAAACGGCGGTTGCATTGGAGTATGAACCGACAGATCAGGCACCGAAGGTCATTGCTTCCGGTCAGGGGTATGTGGCGGAAAAGATCATACAGACAGCCAGGGAAGCTGATATTCCGGTACACAGGGACGAAAAGCTTGCGGGAAGTCTTCGGGAGATTGAAATCGGAGAGTATATTCCTCCGGAGCTTTATCAGGTGGTAGCGGATGTTCTGGTATTTGTTGATGCCATGGATAACATTAAAGCAAAAGTTATGGATCACCCGGAAAAGAAGGTCCGGGATCAATTGGATAAAAGGGGAAGGGATGCATAATCGACGGGAGATCGGAAGCTTTTATGAAAATATAGCTGCGAAATATCTGGAAAAGCATGGCTATACCATTCTGGAGAGAAATTATCATGCCGGCCGTCATGGTGAAATTGATATTATTGCAGAGGATGCGGCAGGCATGCTGGTGATCTGTGAGTGCAGGTATCGTGGAAAGGGCGGATACGGAAATGCCCTGGAGTCGGTAAATACTGCCAAGCAGAGACAAATATGCCGGACGACGCTGTATTATTATAAAAAGCGTGGTTTTGGTATGGATCATGCCTGCCGTTTTGATGTAATAGCAGTGTCCGGGGACGGTACATTAAAGCACATCGAAAATGCTTTTGATTTTATATAATATCGAAAGACAGATAAATCAATTGATTGATGGGGAGCCTAGGAATGTAAATGATTATTTATATAGGAGATTAGGACTATGGAACTGATACGAAAAAGCAAAGAAGAATTTGCAGCAGAGGGAAAGCCATATGCTGCTGATTATGATGATAAAGAAACCGTTTTGGAAAAGCAGGCGGAGGTGCCCTATCTTCATTTTCATTCCTTTGATCAGCAGGAATGGCTGCAGCTTACCTTTTCTACCAGACTGGGAGGTATCAGTGAGGGATATCTTTCTACCCTGAATCTGGGCTGGGACAGGGGGGAGCCACGGGAAAATGTCTGTGAAAATTACCGCCGATACTGTGCATCCATTGGCAGCAAAGCAGAGAAGCTGGTGTTATCGGATCAGGTTCATGAAACAACAGTCCGGTATGTAGATGAAAGGTTTTGTGCCGGTATTGAGATTGAAAAGAAGCTAAAGGGTGTGGATGGAATGTTCACAGATATTCCGGAGCTTTTGCTGGCTACTTCATATGCAGACTGTGTTCCTTTATTTTTTTGTGATCCGGTAAAAAGGATCATTGCTTCGTCCCACTCCGGCTGGAAAGGAACGGTGGCAGGGATTGGGGCTGAGACGATCCGCAAGCTGCAGGAGATGGGATGTCAGACGGAAGATATCCATGTATTGATCGGACCGTCTATCTGTCAGAAATGTTATGAAATCAGTGAAGATGTTGCAAAGCAGTTTTCAGAAGCGTATGAAGCGGATGAGATTGGGCAGATTCTGCAAAAGGGCAGAGTGACCGGAGAGGGAGATCAGAAATATCAGTTGGATCTTTGGGCTGCAAACTGGTTTCAGCTCAAAAGAGCCGGGGTACAGCCGGAGCACATCCATCTTTCAGGAGTGTGTACCTGTTGCAATCATGAATTGTTGTTTTCCCATAGGGCAAGCCATGGCAAACGGGGAAATCTGAATGGTTTTTTACGGATCAGAGGTTGAAATGTTGGATAGGACCAAGAGAATTTGAAAAATCTCTTTGGCAATTTACAAAGAATCATAATAAACAAAAAAGAGAGGATATCATATCCTCTCTTAATATTTGTATCTGTTTTCGAAAAGCTTACTTTACCTGCTCCTGCAGACGCTTTTTCACAAGCTCCTGGATACGGCTGGTTGCATCCAGAATATTATTGACCGATGTGTCATGATTTAAGGTGTCAATGATCAGAGAAATATATGCACTCATATCGACATTGACATAATACTGCTTGTGGAGCAGTTCATTTGGGCAATGAACCAGATTTGTTGTGTAAATATTATCGAAAATCCCCTTTTCATAGGCCTCGTCAATTTTTTCAAGTCCGTTGGAGAATAAGCCGAAGGTTGCACAGATGATCACCTTGGCAGCACCACGCTTTTTCAGCTCCTCGGCGGCATCAATGATGGTCTGGCCGGATGCGATCATATCATCTAACAGGATAATGTTTTTGCCGGAAAGATCATTTCCGAGAAATTCTACCGAAACGATCGGATGCTCTCCATTGACGGTAATAGAATAATCTCTTCTGCGGTAGAAGGTCCCCATATTAACTCCCAGCAGGCTGGCATAATAAACAGCGCGCCCCATACCTCCTTCATCCGGGCTGACGATCATGAGATGGTCTGCATCCACCGGCATCTCCGGATTGCGTTCAAAGATTTCGCGGATAAACTGATAAGAGGTGTAGAAGTTATCAAAGCCGTGAATTGGGATCGCATTCTGTACACGGCTGTCGTGTGCATCAAAGGTAATGATGGTCTCCACACCCATTTCCGTCAGCTCCTGCAGTGCCTGGGCACAATCAAGAGATTCATTTGCCGTACGGACATTCTGACGTCCCTCATACAGATATGGCATGATCACGGTGATACGCCGCGGAGAACCTCCACAGGCCATAATAACACGTTTCAGATCCATAAAATGGTCGTCAGGAGACATCTGGGAAATGCTTCCATGCATTTTGAAAAGCTCGCTGTAGTTGACCGTATCTGCAATGATAAAAAGATCTGTTCCGCGAATTGACTGATTGATCACGGCACGTCCCTCACCGGTGCCGAAACGCGGACAATCATAAGATACCAGATAATCGTCCCTGTCATATTCCTGCATTTTAAAAGAGGACCTGCAGGAGCCAGCCTCGGAAAGTGCCTTGTGACGACGCTCGATGATAAGCTGATTGATCTTCTCACCAAGCTCCTTACAGTTATTTAAGGCAATAATACGAAGAGGTGCTACTAATAAAGAGTCATGATAATTTATGTTTGACATAGTTCTTCTCCAATCTGAAAAATTTCAATCCTATTCAAAAATATATCGCTTTTCGACCTATCCGTCAATGACTGCTTTTTGAATTCTCGGTGAATTTTTCTCAAAGGGCTTTTCATTTTGGGCGGTTTATGATATAAATTAGTATGGCGTTGTATGATTACAGACTATTATATTCGTTAATATTTATAAGATAATTGGAGGTATTATTTTGAGAAAAACAAGTCAGATAGCACTTTCTGTGCTTTTATGTGTAACCGTGGCATTTACTTCAGGCTGCAGCGTAGGAAAGAAGAAAACGGCAGAGAAGGCTGATTCTGAGTACGTGACACTGGGAGAATACAAAAAGATTTCTGTAAAAAAGTCAGAAATTGATGAACAGGTACAGAAACAGATTGATTCCACACTGGATACCTATGCAGAGTATAAAAAGAAAAAGACCGGAAAGGTAAAAGATAAGGATACCGTTAATATTTATTATGTGGGAAAGGTCAATGGCAAGAAGTTCAGCGGCGGTTCCTGCACTAAAAAAGAGAATCCGGACGGATATAATCTGACCATTGGTTCCGGCACCTTTATTCCGGGCTTCGAAGATGGTCTGATCGGTGCTCAGGTTGGCCAGACGCTGGAGGTAAAGGCAACTTTCCCGGACAGTTATTCCAATAATCCGGATCTTGCTGGCAAAAAGGCAGTATTCACTGTTACAGTGAATTATATCCAGGGGAAAAAGATCCGGCCGGAGCTGACAGATAAGTTTGTGACAAAGAACCTGACTTCTTATAAATCGCTGGAGGATTATGAGTCAACACTCCGCCGGAAATCCACGGAGGATCTGGCATGGGACAGCGTATATAACGCATCGAAGGTCAATGAGTATCCAAAGAAGAGAACAAAGGAGATGTATGACCAGCTCTATACTTCGATCAATTATTATCTGCAGCAGAATAATTATACGATTTCAGATTATCTTTCTGCCCAGAAGACCACTTCCGCAGATTTTAAAAAGGATCTGACCAAGACTGCCAAAGAAGATGTAGGCAAGCAGCTTGTCTATGGAGCAATCGCAGAAAAGGAAAATATCAAGGTTTCCGATAAGGAATACAAAGAGGAATTGAAAAGCTATCTTTCTACTTATAACTGTGATGATGAGGAGGCATTAAATAAGCAGTTCCATAATTTCTACGGAACGGATGCGAAGGATCTGATCATGGATGATCTGTTATATAAGAAGGTGAAGTCTTATCTGGCAGATAATGTCGTAGAGAAGTAATTTTGGGGAAAGGAGACTGCATAAAATGGCAAAACCAATCGTAGCAATCGTGGGACGTCCCAATGTGGGCAAATCCACATTGTTTAATATGATGGTGGGAGAACGGATCTCCATCGTCAAGGATACACCAGGTGTTACCAGAGACAGGATCTATGCGGACGTGACCTGGCTGAATCACAGCTTTACGCTGATGGATACCGGAGGTATTGAACCGGAGACCAATGATCTGATGTTGAAGCATATGCGGGAGCAGGCAGAGATGGCCATCGAGATGGCAGATGTCGTTCTTTTCCTGACGGATGGAAAGACAGGACTGGTGGATGCAGATTATCAGGTGGCAGATATGCTTCGTAAATCCCACAAAAAGGTTGTTCTTGTGGTAAATAAGATCGATAACTTCGAAAAACAGAGCATGGATGTTTACGAGTTCTATAATCTGGGGATCGGAGAACCATTTCCAATTTCCTCCATCGGTAAGATCGGTGTGGGTGAGATGTTAGATGAGATTGTTCATCTGTTCCCGGAGGATCTGGAGGAAGAGGAGGATGAGCGTCCGAGAGTTGCTATTGTCGGAAAGCCAAATGTAGGTAAATCCTCTATTATCAACAAGCTTCTGGGGGAGAACCGCGTGATCGTATCCGATATTGCAGGAACAACCAGAGATGCTGTGGATACGGCTGTGACCTGGGAAGGCAAGGAGTATGTCTTTATTGATACGGCAGGACTGCGGCGTAAAAATAAGATCAAAGAAGAAATAGAGCGTTATTCCATTCTTCGTACGGTGTCTGCCGTGGAGCGTGCCGATGTGGTGATGCTGGTGATCGATGCCACCGAGGGCATCACAGAGCAGGATGCCAAGATTGCAGGAATCGCTCATGATCGTGGACGAGGTATGATCATTGTTGTCAACAAATGGGATGCCGTGGAGAAGGATAATAATTCGGTGAAGAAATATACCAATGATATCCGTAAGGTGCTTTCATTTCTTCCTTATGCAGAGATTGTATTTGTATCGGCAAAGACCGGTCAGAGACTTCCGAAGCTGTTTGACACGTTAGAGGTAGTTATTCAGAATCATTCCCTGCGTATTGCGACAGGTGTGCTTAATGATATTCTCGCAGAGGCAGTGGCAATGCAGCAGCCACCGTCAGACAAGGGACGCAGACTTAAGATTTATTATATGACACAGGTTAGTGTCAAACCACCGACATTTGTTATTTTTGTAAACAGTAAAAAGCTGATGCATTTTTCATACACCAGATATCTGGAAAATAAAATACGTGAGGCGTTTGGATTCTCAGGAACACCTCTGAAATTCTTCGTGAGGGAAAGGAAGGAAAATTGATCATGGCTGCTTATCTTATCTGCCTGATTGTGGGATACTTCTGTGGATGCATCTCAACAGGATATTTTGTGGGAAAATTTTATCATATGGATATCAGAACGAAGGGAAGTGGAAATGCAGGGACTACCAATGTACTGCGTAATCTCGGCAAGCTTCCGGCTCTGATCACCTTTGTAGGAGATCTGGCAAAGGCAATCGTGCCAATCCTTGTGATCCGTCTGGCGTTCGCACCGGAGCAATGGTACCTCTGGTGTTTGTACTGTGGGCTCGGTGTGGTTCTGGGGCATAATTATCCGTTTTATCTGGGATTTAAAGGTGGCAAGGGTATTGCTGTGACAGCAGCGGTTGTAATGTCTGCGTGTCATCCGCTGATGATCCCGATCGGTCTTGCAATTTTTATTATTATGGTAGCACTGACCCGTTATGTATCGGTGGGATCTCTTTTTGTAGCCTGGTATATTCCTGCCAATACACTTGTATTATACAGGGACAATCCCTATTTCGTACATATGATGGTAGTCAGCCTGATCTTTACGGCTCTGGCATATTTCCAGCACCGCAACAATATCGTCCGGCTGATCCATGGAAATGAAAATCCACTTTGGGGGAAGAAAAAGAACGAACAATAAGTGTATTTATAAAAGTAGATAGGAGAATAGCTTATGAGTAAGGTGAGTTTTCTGGGGGCCGGAAGCTGGGGGACAGCACTGGCGATTATGTTGGCAAAAAATGGACATGATGTAACGCTTTGGTCTGCAATTGAGTCCGAGATTGATATGCTGGCGGAGTACAGAGAGCATAAAAACAGACTGCCGGGAGCAAAGCTGCCGGATTCGATTAAGCTTACGAAGGATCTGAAGGAAGCGTGTACCGGATATGATCTGATCGTCTTTGCAGTGGCATCGCCTTTTGTACGTCAGACGGCCCAAAATGCCAGTCAGTATATCACGGAAGGACAGCGCATTGTAAATGTGGCAAAAGGCATTGAAAATGATACACTCTGCACGTTGAGAGATGTGATCCTTGCGGAGATGCCGCAGGCAGATGTTTCTGTTTTATCCGGACCAAGCCACGCCGAGGAGGTAGCAGTAGGTGTGCCGACGACAGTTGTAGTAGGTTCGGTGAAGAGAGAATCTGCGGAGCTTGTGCAGGAAATCTTTATGAATGACAGATTCCGCGTGTACACCAGTTCAGACATTATTGGGATTGAGCTGGGAGGATCCATTAAAAATGTCATTGCCCTGGCGGCAGGTGTCATAGATGGTATGGGATTCGGAGATAATACCCGTGCGGCACTGATAACAAGAGGAATCACGGAGATCAGCCGTCTTGGTGTCAAGATGGGCGGCCGGATGGAGACTTTTATGGGACTTTCCGGAATCGGAGATCTGATCGTTACCTGTACCAGTGAGCACAGCAGAAACCATACTGCCGGTTATCTCATCGGAAAGGGATATACCACGGAGGCAGCTATGAAGGAGGTCAACCAGGTGGTTGAGGGAGTCCATTCGGCAAGGGCAGCAATGGCACTGGCGCAGAAGTATCAGGTCAGTATGCCGATCGTGGAGCAGATCAATAAGGTTTTATTTGAGAATCTGCCAATCCTGGATGCGGTCCATGGTCTGCTGGTCAGGGACAAGTGCAACGAATATCCGGGACTGGACTGGAACGAATAAATAGCTTTTCCATTCATATAATGTGATACAAGGGTCAAAAGACAGGTAGCAATCCAATCCACGGATCAGATGGAGGTAAAAAATCTTTTGAATCTTGCATCATAGGAATGGAGGAGATTATATGCAGCAGATGGATCAACAAATGAATCGTCAGCAGAAAATAATGGCGGCAAAGGCATCTTTTCGACAGACAGGTGACAATGCCGGCTTTTTCTATAGAGGGGACTTCAAAGGAAATTCCTTTGAGGGGGCAGGATCTGTAGAGGAAGAAAATCCACAGACGCCGGTATTTCATTTTGGACTGGTGCGCTTTATGGCGTCACTGATGCTGCTATTGCTTCTTTTGGCAGCATTTTCCAGAGATTTTTCTTATCGGGGCTTTGGGCAGGAGTATGTCCGGAAGTGCATGCAGGACGAGTCAGCATGGAATCGTCTGGAGAGCAAAGTTCAAAAGGTCTGCCGGAATGTCAGTCAAAAGCCGTTTTGGAGTGAGACATTTGAAAAAGAAAGGATTTCAAAATAACATGAGTACGAGAAAATTAGCATTGTCGGATGAAATACTTTTATCGGTGGAAAAACCGGCGAGATATATTGGAAACGAGATTAATATGGTCAAAAAGGATCCGGCGGCGGTGGATGTGCGTTTTTGTATGTGCTTCCCCGATGTGTATGAGATCGGAATGTCTCATCTGGGGATCCAGATCCTTTATGATATGTTTAATCAGTGGGATGATGTTTATTGCGAGAGAGTCTATTCGCCATGGGTGGATCTGGATCGGATTATGAGAGAAAAGCATATCCCACTTTTTGCATTGGAAACGCAGGACCCCATTAAAAACTTTGATTTTTTAGGGATCACGCTCCAGTATGAAATGTGTTATACCAATATTCTGCAGATTCTGGATCTGTCAGGAATTCCTCTGAAGGCGTCAGAGCGTACCATGGAAGATCCGTTTGTGATCGGAGGTGGTCCGTGCAGTTACAATCCGGAACCGATCGCAGATTTCTTTGATATGTTTTATATTGGAGAGGGAGAGACACAGTACCGCCGGATGATGGATGAGTACAAGGAATGGAAGAAATCAGGAGGAGACCGTATTGCTTTTCTCAAAAGAGCAGCGCAGATTCCGGGTATCTATGTGCCAATGTTTTATGAAGCATCCTACCATGAGGATGGAACGCTGGCATCCTTTGAACCGATTGTGCCGGAGGCGCCAAGAACGGTTATGAAGGAAGTAGAAATGGATATGGAGCATACCTATTATCCGGAGAAGCCGTTAGTGCCGTACATCAAGGTGACACAGGACCGGGTGGTTCTGGAGATCCAGAGAGGATGTATTCGTGGCTGCCGTTTTTGTCAGGCAGGGGTACTTTACCGGCCGATCCGTCCCCGTAAGCTGGAGTTTTTGAAGGAGCGTGCCATCAAGATGCTGGAGTCCACCGGTCATGAGGAGATCACACTCAGCTCATTAAGCTCCAGTGATTATAAGGAGCTGCCGGAGTTAGTGTACTGGCTGATTGACGAGTGCAGCAAAAACGGGATCAATATTGCACTTCCGTCTCTGCGTATTGATGCATTTTCTCTGGATGTTATGTCTAAGGTGCAGGACGTGCGAAAGAGTAGTCTGACCTTTGCTCCGGAGGCAGGATCCCAGCGAATGCGGAATGTCATTAATAAGGGACTGACCGAGGAAAATATTCTGAATGGCGCTATGGATGCCTTCCGGGGAGGCTGGACCCGTGTGAAGCTTTATTTTATGCTGGGACTGCCGGGAGAGACCTATGATGATATTGAGGAAATTGCCATTCTGTCGGACAAGATTGCCAGAGAATATTATACGATCCCGAAGGAAGAGAGAAAAGGCAAGGTTAATATCGTAACAAGTACTTCGATCTTTGTGCCAAAGCCGTTTACACCGTTCCAGTGGGCAAGAATGAATTCCCAGCAGGAGGCAGTAGAAAAGAGAAATTTCCTGCTTGGCAAGGTCAAGAGCCAGCTTAATGCAAAGAGTATTAAATATAATTGCCATGATGCAGATGTATCTGTCCTGGAGGGCGTATTTGCCAGAGGAGACCGCAGGCTGAATGATGTGATCCTGCAGGCATATCAAGAGGGGTGTATTTATGACGCATGGACAGAATATTTTAAATATGATGTTTGGCAGAAATCATTTGCGGATCATCACCTGACCATGGATTTTTACAATGACAGGGAGCGCAGTGAGGACGAGCTGTTCCCATGGGATTTTATTGACTGCGGTGTGACGAAGAGCTTTTTGCTGCGGGAGTATCATAGAGCCAAAGAGGCAGTTGTGACACCAAACTGTCGTCAGCAGTGTGCCGGTTGTGGTGCCGCACGTTTTGGTGGTGGTGTCTGTACCGAAAAAAGGGAAAATGTTGTCTGACAGAGCAGATCAAGTTGAAATGGAAAGGCATGGTTATAGAACATGAAAGCAAGAATTAAATTTTCAAAATGTGGATCGATGCGGTTTATCGGACATCTGGATGTAATGCGTTATTTCCAGAAGGCATTCCGGCGGGCGCATATTCCGGTAAGTTACAGTAAAGGATACTCGCCGCATCAGATCCTTTCTTTTACCTTTCCGCTGGGAATTGGTCTCACCAGTGATGCAGAATATATGGATATGGAGCTGGAGGAGTGTCCGGAGCCGGAACGTATGGTAGACTGGATCAATTCCCAGATGAATGACGAGATCCGGGTGAAGGATTTTGTTCTGCTGCCAGATGATTCCAAACCATCTATGGCGATGTTAGCGGGCTGTGATTATCTGGTGGCGTTAAAGCCGGACAAGGTGTCCGTATTTCGGGACAGGGCAGATATGGAGCTGGTTTTGGCGGATTTTCTGGCACAGCCGGAGATCCTCGTGAGTTTGTATCATACTGTTCTTCTTTGACGATTAAAAGTTCAATATCTGTTAA
>OGHH01001503.1_pt1 | contig 16803 bp, 10 predicted proteins | sample 1571471 | NCBI WGS metagenome assembly OGHH01 (sample SAMEA2581936, study PRJEB24529) | metagenome | biome: Human gut stool | place: China | collected 2011
GCTCCTTGTAGTTCTCAACCTTAGCCTTGGAGGCGTTGTAAACAACGAAGTCAGGCTCAAAATTAGCCAGCTCCTCAGCGGTGGGCTTGATAAACATATTGGTGACAAAGTGTGCCTGCCAGGCCACCTCCACGATGAAGCGGATAGCCATGCGGGTGTCCTTGTTGGCGCCGCAGAAGGCATCGACGACGAACAGGCGCTTGTTGCACAGCTCCTTCTTGGCGATGTCCTTCACGGCAGACCAGGTCTGCTCGGTCATGGGGTGGTTGTCGTTCTTGTACTCGTCGCTGGTCCACCAAACGGTGTCCTTGGAGTTCTCGTCCACGACGATGTACTTGTCCTTGGGGGAACGGCCGGTGTAAACGCCGGTCATGACATTGACAGCGCCCAGCTCGGTGACCTGGCCCTTCTCATAGCCGGTCAGCTCGGGTTTGGTCTCCTCCTCGAACAGCATCTCATAAGAGGGGTTATGCACGATCTCGGTCGTGCCGGTAATGCCATACTTAGTCAAATCCAGATTTGCCATGTTTACATATACCTCTTTCTCTATACTTTTGGCTGAATGGGGGACAAGGGGACTAAGTCAGCCTCCTAGTGCCCCATCCTGACATTTATTATACAAAGATTTTGGCATAAAAGCAAGTTCAAATTCTTTCAAAGATTGTGACATTATTGTAAAATAGTTTGAATTTTACATATTGTATCCCCGTAGGGGCGGATTCTATATCCGCCTGTGCCGTTCCGCATACCGCGCGGCCCGCGGGCGCATATAGAATGTGCCCCTGCGTTGCAGGTGTACCAGCAAAAAAGGACGCACCCTCCGGCACGTCCCTTCTCAATATCATTTACGCATCCGAGCGCGAATACGCATTCTTCATGCCGCTGCTCAGCTCAAACAGGACCTTATTCAGGGCGTCCGTCGTCTCGGCCCTGACCATGGCGGCCAATTCCTCGTTGGCCTTGGTGCGCAGGGCGGCACGGGCGGCGGGGTCGGCCTCGCCGCGCTGGGCATCGTCATAGGTATTGATGATGCCGTTGGCTTTGCTGCCGACGCTCAGCGTGTAGCGCTCGATGTGGAACACCGATTTTGCGTAGGACGCATCGGCCATAGCGGCCAGCAGACGGCTGGCCCAGTAGAAGTTGTCGGTGGAGACATCGCCCGTCGTGTTGGACAGGTACTCCGGCGTCGAGTCCACGTTGGCGTAGAAGGGCACCATCGTATTGAAGGCGTTGGACGCAAAGGCCAGCCACTCCACGGCGCGGAAGTCCTCCGGTACGTCGGGGCGCATTTGCAGCAATGCCATAAAGTCGTTGCGGTTCACGCCGATGGGACGGTAGATGCCCCTCTCGGAAGCCGTGGCCGCATAGGGGTCATACGGCGTGCCCTGATAATGGCTCGACAGCACGTACTTTACGTCCTCGGGCGTGATCTTTTTCTCGGGCACCATGCACCAGGGCAGGTCGTCGGAGCGCGGCGTAAAGTCGGCGTCCGGGCCGTCCCAGGCGAACGTATTGGGGTTGAAATAACGCAGCATGTACCAGCCGCGGGGCGTGTTGTAGACATGGTCGGCATCGTCGTGGCTGCCGAAGGCGTCGCGCGGATTCAGCGCACCGTCCAGGGACAGGTCAAGATGGTACTTGTCGATAAAGCCGCGCAGGTCGGCGGAGCACATGAACTCCTTCTGCTCGCCCAGCGCGTCGTCCAGATCGAGCGTGTCAAGGCCGAGCTGGTTCGGCATGACCACATAGACGTCATCGGGCACGCGGCGGGCCATCCAGTGGTGGCCGCCGATGGTCTCGAGCCACCAGACCTCGTCCACATCCTGGAACGCGATGCCGTTCATCTCGTAGGTGCCGTACTGCTCCAGCAGACTGCCAAGGCGCCGGACGCCCTCGCGCGCGGAGCGGACATAAGGCAGGACCAGATAGACAATGTCCTCCTCGCCGATGCCGCCCTTGACGAGCGGGTCAGCGCCCAGCACGCGCGGGTTGGAGGTGATGGTCTCGGTAGCCGTCATGCCGACGTTGGCCGCGTTGACGCCGCTGGCCGCCCACAGGCCCTTGCCCTCAACAGCGTTGGGTACCGCGGTGATGCGCAGGCCGCTGCCGGGCAGGGGGATCTCGACGCCCGAAATGACGGATTTATAGACCGCGGGGTAGTCCTGCGGCTGAAAAACGGTGAATTTTTTGGCAGTGAAATGGCCGGAGCCGGAATCGTCGTTGCGGGCGATCATCGTGGACCCGTCGTAGGACGCATTTTTGCCGACCAGAATGGTGGTGCAGGGCATGGTTAAATCGTCTCCTTTTATGTATCTGTAGACACCGCATTGTAGGGGCCGGGCACGCCAGGCCCGCGGGTTTCCCGCCGGTGTGTGCTCATGGGGAGGTACCGGGCCGGACATGTCCGGCCCCTACGGGCATCCCACTATTTCCCTATTATAGAACAATTTGTGCAAATTTCAACCGTCACATTTCCTGCGCCACGCCCTGCGCGATCACACCGCTCTGGTAGGCTTCGACCAGGGCTGTCAGGTCACGGATCAACGCCTGCTTGCGCCCGCCCTCGTCGGTGTCGCGCACCAGAATGCGCTGGGGCGCAGTATAGATATACTCGCTCTTGCTGGCAATGTCCTCGTCCTCGTGGATGGCCTTGTCCACGCTCTCAAACGGCTGGTGGGTGCGCAAGATCAACCCGCGGGAGTTATAGACCAGTGTGTAGCCGGCTATGCCGGTGCGCCGGTGGTAGGCACGGCAGAAGCCGCCGTCAATAATGATGAGCCGCCCGCCGCCCTTGATAGGGCTCTCCCCCTCGATGGCGCGGACCGGGACATGGCCGTTCACGATGTGGCTGCCCTCGCCGGACAGGCCGAATTCGCGCAAAATATGCTCGGCAGTGCGCGGGTCGGCAATGTGCCTGTAGTAGGGGTCCTTGATCTCCACCTGGGCCGCCGGGTCGGCAATATAGAGCCGCTCAAACGTCGTCATGGCGCTGCGGCCAAACAGCGGCGATTTTGCCCCGCACCACAGGTACCACAAAAAGTCCTGTCCGGCCAGCCGTGCCGGGCTGCCCGCGGGCGCGCTGTAGCCCTGGCGGGCGCGGCGGTCACAGTAGTCGAACAGCTGCTTGCCGCTGCGGGCGGTGCCCTCAAACCGAATGGCCGCAAACGCGCCGTCCTCGGTCATCGGCACTGCGCCGTGGTAGAGCAGATTGCCGTTGCACATTTTATAAAACGCGCCGTGGGCGTACAAAAATTGCACATGGCGCTGCAGGCGCTCGCTCTCGGCAAAGCTGCGCACCAGCTCGGCGACGATCTTTTCCTCGTCGGCAGTCAGCGCGGCGGGGTTGGCCGGGTCAACGGCGGGAAAGTCGCAGTCCAGCAGGGGATAGGTCGTGCCGAAATAGTCCACCGTGCCCGCGGCAAAGTCAATGTGGTTCAAAAAGTCGCGGCCCTGCAAATCAAAATCCGGGTTGCGGGCAATGACCTGTGCCTCCAGCTTGAGCATCATAACGGTCACGGCCTTGTGCATCCGCGCGGCGGCGGTCAGGTCGCCTGCCGCTGTGCGCTGGTCGGCGTGGGGCAGCCAGCGCGAAACATCGGAATCCGCGTAAGTATGCTGGGCAAAGCGCTCCAAGCGGCGCAGGCTGATGCCGTAGCCGCCCTCCAGCGTGTCCAGATTGTTGTAGGCCAGCGTTGTTTTCAGCACGGTCATAATGCAGAGCGGGCTGCCCGCTGCCGCGCCCATCCAGACCACGTCGTGGTTGCCCCACTGGATGTCCACCTGATGATGCGCCATGAGACTGTCCAGAATGCGGTCAGGGCGCGGGCCGCGGTCAAACAGGTCGCCCACAATGTGCAGACGGTCCACAGCCAGCCGCTTAATGACCTCGCAGAAGCGGATAATATAGGCGTCGGCGCGGTCATAGCGGATGATGCTCTCAATGATCTCGCCGTAATACTGGTCCTTGTCGTGGTCCTCAAAGTGGGCGTGAAGCAGCTCGTCGAGGATGTAGCCGCAGTTCTGCGGCAGACAGCGGCGCACATGGTCGCGGGTATGCTTGCTGGACACGAACCGGCACAGGTCGATGAGCCGCAGCAGCGTCATGCGATACCAGGCGTGCAGGTCTCTCTGGCGGGCTTTCAGCTCGGGCAGCTTCTGATTGGGATAATAGATGAGCGTCGCCAGCTCGGCACGCTCCTCGGCGGGGACACCGTTGCCAAGCACCGTGTCGATTTTTTCACGGATAACGCCCGATGCGCTGTTTAATATATGTACGAACGCTTCGTGCTCGCCGTGCAGGTCACTCATGAAGTGCTCGGTGCCCTTGGGCAGACGGAGCAGGGCCTCAATGCGGATGATCTCGCTGGCCGCGGCGGCCACGGTCTGGTATTTCTGAGACAGCAGGCGCAGATAGCGCAGATGCTCATCGGAATATTGCACGGGCAGGACCTCCCTGTACTTTTCTTACATCTACATGGAATTATAGCACACCTTGCGGCAAAACAAAAGGCCGCAGCCCGGAATTTTGGGCTGCGGCCTGATGATTTTTAGCGCAGGGACTCTGTAGGGGCGGATTCTATATCCGCCCGTGGACGTTTACCCTGCGTTCATCTTTTTTCACAACGGGATGCTGCCAAGCGGGCGCATATAGAATGCGCCCCTACGGTGCAGCATGGCTGCACATTTTTTTCAATCACTCGATCTCGATCAGCGTCTGCTTCGGCTCGAGCTTCTTGGCCTCGGCCTTGGGCAGATGCAGGGTCAGGATGCCGTTCTCAAACTTAGCGCTGATGTCCTTGGGCTCCAGCTCCTTGCCGACATAGAAGCTGCGTGCGCAGCTGCCGGTAGCACGCTCCTGGCGGATATAGCGGCCCTCGTTGTCCTTGTCATCCAGCTCCTCATTGCGCTGGGCGCTGATGGTCAGATAGCCGTTGTCCAGATCCAGCTTGACATCCTCTTTCTTGAAGCCGGGCAGATCAACGAACACATCGTAGCTGTCCTTGTTCTCGCGGACATCGGTTTTCATCACATTGGCGGCACGTTTGCCAAACATACCGCGGGGGGCAGCGGCCTTCATGGCGCGGTCAAAATCGTGCTCCCAATCGTTGCTGAACAGATCATCCATCAAAGCCTCATTGAACATATACGGAACCATCATCATAAGTCATTCCTCCAATTTTCATCGGCCGCCCGTTTTGTTTGTGAGCGGTTGACTTTTGATACACATTGTTGCGTTCCCTTTGGGGATTCGGTTCTTCCGTTCCTCTTTCCCTTGGAACGCCTCTATAATAGCACCGAACATTAGCACTGTCAATAGTAGAGTGCTAATGTTTACATGTTATGCAATGTTTGTTCACAAAATATGTAATAAGTTTTGTTGAATTACGATGATACGTCTGTTTTGCTAGCCCGTAGGGAGGGGTCTTGACCCCTCCGGGACGTTTGCGGCAGCCGCAGACCACCCCGGGACGCATGTATGCTGCCTAGGAAAGTGCATCACTGCCACAAGCCTCCTGCGGAGGGGTCAAGACCCCTCCCTACGACTTACCCGCAAGTGCCCGCTAATGGGAAGCCTGCGCTCCGGGCATCCCCGGGGGGCAGCCTTTGCTTTCTAACACCTGCTCACGGGGGGGAGAAGGCTTCTCATCTTTACATTATGTCGTATTCAATCGGCGTCTCAAACAGCCGTGCCGCCTTCTCCCGGTCCCCGGTCTGGCCCAGCGCCCACATCAGCTTGACGGCGACAGCCTCGGGGGTCATGTCGCGGGCCTCCAGGACGCCGGGCAGCTCACCGACGGCGCGGCCCACCTCGTAGACGGCAAGGTCACACCCCTCATGCGGGACCTGCGTGGTAAACACCGCCAACCGCCCGCTCTCACACCAGCGGCGCAGGGCGGCGAACATCTCGCCGTGCTCCCCGCCCGGCAGGCCGCCGACGCCGAAGCTCTCCAGCACCAGTGCGCGGTAGTGCGGGGCCAGCAGCGGGATGATGTCCGCCCGCATGCCCGGCACAAGCCGCAGCACAAAAACGGCGGGCTCAAGCCTTTCATAGAACCGCACGGGCGGCTGGTCCGTGGGGCGGCGCAGAAACGTCACCAGCCGCGTATCGCGGAACACCGCGGTCTCGGGGTAGTCGATGCTGGAAAACGCATTGAAGCTGCGCGTCCGCGTCTTGCGCGCGCGTGTGCCCAGAATGACCTTGTTGTCAAACACCAGCTGCACGCCCCATGCGCCGTCGCTGACCGCGTAGACGAACGCGCGGTAGAGGTTGTTGCGCGCGTCGGTATCGCGGTTGTAGATGGACTTCTGGCTGCCGGTCAGCACAACGGGCTTCGCGCTGTTCTGCACCATGTAGCTGAGCGCCGCGGCGGTGTAGGCCATCGTGTCTGTGCCGTGGGCGATGACAAAGCCGTCGCAGGCATCATAATTTTCTTTGATGCAGCGCACGATGATCTGCCACTGCGCTGGGCCGACGTTCGTCGAATCCAGGTTGAACACCTGCACAGCGCTGACCTCGCACAGGTCAGCCAGCTCGGGCACGCAGGCCAGCAACTCCTCTGACGTGATGGCCGGGGCCAGCCCGCCCGCCGCCGTAGGGCGGCTCGCAATCGTCCCGCCTGTGGCGAGAAGCAGAATTTTTTTCATCAAAATACCTCTTTGGCTTCCCCCTCGGGGGAAGCTGTCCGCAAAGCGGACTGATGAGGGCAGAGTCCGCCTTATAGCCAATTAACGGGTAATATCCGGTGACTTTCCCCTCATCCGTCCTCGGGCACCTCCCCCAAGGGGGGGGAGGCTCCTCTCATTTCACTCCGCCCACATCAGATGCCGCTCCGCGACGACCTGGGCGTCCAGTGTGCGCGGACCTGCCGTAAAGCGCACGGTCACGCGGCGGCCCGCAACGCTTTCCACAGTGCCGGGGCCAAAGACGGCATGCCGCACATGGGCACCGACGGCGGTGATGCTGTCCACATCCACAGGCGGCAGCGGGGCGCGTGCCGCGGGCGGGGGTGTGCGGCGGCCCGCGGGCTCGGCGTCGTGGCGTTTGCGTTGGCCGGGCAGACCGGACAGCACCTCATCCACAAAGGCCGAGCGCTCCGCCGCGCAGTCAAACAGCACCAACTGCTGCCGCGCGCGGGTCATGGCCACGTAAAACAGCCGCCGGTCCTCCTCATACTGCTGTGTCTCACCGGGCGTGCGGCAGCACAGCTCCGGCTTGGCGGGCAGGATGCCGTCCAGCACATCCAACAAAATGACCCGGTCATATTCCAGCCCCTTGGCCGAGTGGATCGTCGAAAGCAAAAACCTGCACCCGGGCGGATTCTCATGGTTTTGTATGATGCTGCGCAGCTTTTCCAGCCGACGCAGCAGGTGCCGCGGCGTCGGCTCCTGTGCGCCGAGCATTTCCAGCACGGCCAGCTTCGTGCGGTCCATGCCGTTTTTGTCCAAATATTTGCCGTAGCCCAGCTGGTCGGCCAGGAACCGCACCGCATCGTCCGCGGCCATTTTGGGCAGACGCGCCAGACCGTCCGCCACGTCAGCCATGGCGGCGCGGGTGCGCGGACGGATGCTGTCCTCATTCAGCAGGGCCGTCCAGCAGCCCTGCCCGTACTGCCGCGCCTGATTGCAGGCAAACAGCGCCTGTGCGCGGGTGACGGGCACGCCGAATTTGTAGTAGCAGCGCAGAAAAGCTTCCCCATCCGCGGGGTGTGCGGCCAGCGTAAAAATATCGGTCACATCGCGGACGATCTTGTTGGTAAAAAAGGTCTGGTCCACTGCCTTGCAGGCGTAGGGGATGCCCCGCCGCTCGCACAGGTCGATGATGGGCAGTGCGCTCTCGTGGTTGCGGAACAGCACCGCCGTCCCGGTATCGCAGTGCTGCGCCGTCTCGAACAAGAATGGCAGTTGGTCGGCGCGGCGCGGCACGGTGACGATCTGCAGCGGTGCGCCGGGGCCCTGCGTCGGTGCGATGGTCTTGGGGCGGCGATAGCGGTTGCGCGCCACAAAGCGGTTGGCAGCCTCCAGAATCGGCTCTGTGGAGCGATAGTTCTGCTCCATCAGCAAAATCTGTGCGCCGGGATAGGTCTTTTCAAAGTCCATCAGCGCCTGGGGGTAGGCGGCGCGGAAGCCGTAAATGCTCTGGTCCTCGTCGCCGACCATAAAGATATTGCCGCTTTCCTGCGCCAGCACGCGGATAATTTCATGCTGCACCTTGGACGTATCCTGCGACTCATCGACGCAGAAATACTTGTACCGTTTGCGGAACGCCGCCGCAACCGTGGGCGCACCGCGCAGGATTTGCAGTGCAAAGCAGAGCTGGTCGTCGTAGTCCATTTTGTGCGCGGCCTTCAGCGCCTTCTGGTAGCCGCGGTACAGGTCGGGCAGATTCTCAATGTCGGTTTCCAGCTCGTCCAATTCCGCGTCGGTCAGGCACATATTTTTAATGTAGGTGATGGCCGTGCGCAGATCCTTGACCGTGCTCTCGGCGGGGTACTCGTGGTTTGTGTCCTGCCATAGCCGCATGAGCAGCGGCGTGGTCTCGCTCTCATTGCGGATGAGCTCCGGCGGGGTACGGCCATACATGCGGCTGTACAGCGCGATGATGCGCGCCGCCACACCGTTGATGGTGCGGAACTCCAGCCGTGCGGCCAATTTGCCGCCGAACCGCGCCGCGAACCGGGCGCGCATCTCCTGCGTGGCGGCGACGGTGTAGGTCATTGTCAGGATGGCTTCCGGCGCAATGCCGCAGACCTCGGTCATATAGCCCAGCCGGGTGATGAGCACGGTGGTTTTGCCGCTGCCCGGCACCGCCAGCAGCAGCACCGGGCCGTTGACCGCCTCCACCGCCGCGCGCTGTTGGTCGTTCAGGGCCGCCAGATGGGCCGTTTCAAATATAGCCTTGTCCATGGCAGCTCCTTTCGTGCAGTATAAATCGTCGCGCAGCAGGGGCCGCACATGTGCGGCCCGCAGCTTCACGGGGGACGCCCGCCTATAGGCAGGCCGCGGGCCGGGCATGCCCGGCCCCTACAGTGTTTCCCTATTGTACCATACATCCCGCACAAAAGCAAAGCTCCCCGCCGGATCAGCGCGGAGCAGAGCTGTTACACGCGGTTCAGCGCAATATCATTGATGACCTCACCGGCGCAGATCAGACCGGCAACGGCGGGGACGTAGGTGTTGCTGCCGGGGACCTAGCGGTTCAGGTTCGTCAGGCAGACCTTGTCACCGTCGATCAGGTCCAGCGTGCCGATGTCTGTCAACCTTGCAAAGTGTAAAAACCTGCAGCGTTTCAGCCCGCGTATTTTGTCACCCCCAAGTCTTGGATAAACGCGCACACTGTGGTACAATATGTAAGAAAGAGCAAACTTCCCATAACCAAAGGACGTCACCATGAAACAAGGCAATTTGAATATACGCTGCACCGAAGATTACGCGGTGCTGTACTGGGATAAGCCCGCCGCCGCGCCCAGCGGGGCGGAATACACGGTCTCCCTGAACGGTGAGGCCATTGGCCGCACAGACCGCACCCATTTTACGATAGAGGGGCTGAGCTACGGCAGTGCCTTCCGGGTGGACGTGGTCAGCGGCAGCTACTGCATCGGCTCGGCCACGCTGCAGTTCGGCAGGGAAAAGCGCCGCATCGACATTACCGCCGCGCCCTACTTCTGCAAGGGCGACGGCCATATCCTGAACACCGACAATTTACAGCGGGCCATCAACGACTGCGGCGCGGACGATATTCTGTACGTGCCGGCGGGCGATTTCCTGACCGGCGCACTGCGGCTGCACAGCGATCTGGAAATTTATCTGGCCAAGGGCGCGGTCCTGCAGGGCACAACGAACATTCACGACTATTCGCCCCGCATCCCCAGCCGGTTTGAGGGCACCGAGATGCGCTGCTACTCAAGCCTTTTGAACGCGGGCGACATGAACCACAAGACCGGCCCGAACTGCCGCAATATCATCATCCGCGGCAGGGGCACGATCTGCGGCGGCGGGCAGGAGCTGGCCCGCAAGATCATTGAGGACGAGCGTGCCCGCATCAAGAGCTTTCTGGACGACAACCGGGAGCTCGTCGAAAGCTGCGAGAACAGCGACACGATCCCGGGCCGCGTCCGCCCGCGGCTTATCAATTTAAGCAACTGTGAGAACGTCTGGATCAGCGGTATCACGCTGAAAAACGGCCCGTCCTGGAACGTCCACATGATCTACTGCGACGACATCCAGACCGACCACTGCACCTTTGTGTCCGAGGGCGTCTGGAACGGCGACGGCTGGGACCCGGATTCCTCGACGAACTGCACGCTGTTTGCGTCGGAGTTCTCCACGGGGGACGACGCTGTCGCCATCAAGAGCGGCAAGAACCCCGAGGGCAACGAAATCAACCGTCCCTGCGCGCATATCCGGGTGTTTGACTGCCGCAGCGACTGCGGCCACGGCATCTGTATCGGCAGCGAGATGAGCGGCGGCGTGGAGGACGTGCAGATCTGGGACTGCGATCTGGCGAACTCGCTGTCCGGCATCGAGATCAAGGCCACGCCCAAGCGCGGCGGCTATGTGCGCGGCGTGACCGTGCGGGACTGCATCACGCCCCGCGTCATGCTGCACAGCGTACCGTACAATGACGACGGTGTGCCCGCCGGTGCCCCGCCGAAGCTCGAGCACTGCTTCTTTGAGCGGCTGACCCTGACCGCCGAGGTGCTGGACCATGACCGCAGCCGACACGATGCCGCCCCGATCGAGATTGCGGGCTTTGACAAGCCGGGCTATGAGGTCGAGGACATTGTCTTTAAGGATATTACCATCACCAAGCCGTCCGTCGCCCTGCCGCTGGGGCTGTGCAAGGGTGTGACGCTGAGCAATCTTGCGTGTGTGAAGGAATAAGCCTAAAGCCTCCCTTTGACAAGGAAGGCCCTTCTCCCCACTTTATGAACAAATCTTAAAACTTCCTTACACCCTCTTGCATCGCTGTGCAGGAGGGTGTATTATTATCATGCTTTAATAATTAACATAAGCCAACTATTAACAGGAGGTGTTCACCAATGGGCACTGAAGCCCCTTATCTGAGCGGGATGTTCCGCTTTGTGGCGCGGCTGCACACACTGTCCAAGCGCGGGATGCGCATGGCACTGGCCGGGCAGCCCAAATGCCGCTATGGGATGCTGCAAAGTCTGTACAATCTCATTGAGCAGCACGGCTGCGACGGCGCGATCTATGTCTCGGACATTGCGCGGCAGATGCACCAGCCGATGCCGGCGATTTCCCGCGGGCTGCGTCAGATGGAGCAGGACGGCCACATCGTCCGCGAGACCGACCCCAAGGACCGCCGCAAGACGCTGGTGCGCATCACCCCGGCAGGGGAGCGCGCCCGCAAAGCCAATGAGCAGGCCATGAACGACTACTTTGCCCGCATCATGGCGCGGCTGACCCCGGAGCAGCTGGCGCAGGCCAACGCCGTAAAGGACGCTCTGCTCGCCGCCATCGAGGCCGAGAACGCCGCTATGAAAACCGATTTGAAAGGAGAACTCCCGCATGACGAAAATTTTTAAGCAGCTGGGGCGGCACTGGGCGGCCTGCCTGGCCGTCGTTGCGCTGCTCATCGTACAGGCATACTGCGATTTAAGCCTGCCCGACTACACAAGCAAAATTGTGGACACCGGCATCCAGCAGGGCGGCATTGAAAGCCCCGTGCCCGACACCGTCCGCAGCACAACGCTGCAGGCGCTCGAGCTGCTCATGTCCGAGGACGACGCCGCACTGGCGGACGAAGCCTACGCCGACCCCGACGCGGACGGTGTGCGCACACTGAAGCCGGACGCGGACACCGCCGCGCTGGAAAATGCGTTCACAACGCCGGACGTTGTGCTGTACATGGCCGCGGTGAAGAATGCCGCCACTGCCGCCGGTACCACCGACACCGTGGTCCCCACGGCCTACGACCTCGACGCTGTCGCCACGCTGCTGGCCGCCGCGTCCCAGGCCCCCGGCGCACGGGAAATGCTGCAGAGCCAGCTGACGGACGGTCTCGCCCAGCTGGACGAGACCGTCGCCGACAGCCTATCCAGCCAGGCCATGCTGCTCGTCGCGCTGGAATATGACGCTCAGGGCATTGCCCATGACGTGCAAATGTCCTATCTGCTGCGCACGGGCGGCCAGATGCTGGCTTTAACGCTGCTCATGGTTGCCGTGGCCGTCGCCGTAGGCTTTATCGCGTCCCGCGTCTCCGCCGCCATTGGCCGTGACCTGCGCCGCGACGTGTTCAGGACCGTCGTCGGCTACTCCAACGCCGAAATCGAAAAATTTTCCACTGCTTCGCTGATTACCCGCACCACGAACGACATCCAGCAGGTGCAGTTCGTCTGCGTGATCCTGCTGCGCATGGTGGCCTACGCGCCCATTTTGGGCATCGGCGGCATTATGCACGTTGCCAGCGGCAACACGGGGCTGGAATGGATCATCTTTGTGGCCGTGGCCGCACTGCTGGCACTCATCGCCGTCTTGATGAACGTAGCCATGCCGAAATTCAAGCAGATGCAAGTTTTGGTGGACCGGCTGAACCTTGTCAGCCGCGAAATCCTGACCGGCATTATGCCCATCCGCGCGTTCAGCCGCGAGGCATTTGAGGAAAAGCGCTTTGACAGGGCCAACACCGACCTGATGAAGACCCAGCTGTTCACCAACCGCACGATGGTCGCCATGATGCCGTTTATGACGCTCATCATGAACGGCACGAGCCTGCTCATCGTCTGGTTCGGCGGCAAGGCGATGGATCTGGGCAGCATGCAGGTGGGTGAGATGATCGCGTTCATCACCTACACGATGCAGATCGTCATGTCGTTCCTCATGCTCTCGATGGTCGCCGTCATGCTGCCCCGCGCCGGTGTGGCCGCGGACCGCATTGACGAGGTCATCAAGACCCCCTCGACCATCCATGACCCCGCTGCGCCCAAGGCACTGCCCGCGGACGGCACCCACGGCGTTGTGGCGTTCCATGACGTCAGCTTCCGCTATCCCGGCTCCGACGAGGACGCGCTCGAGCACATCAGCTTCACGGCCAGACCCGGCGAGACAACGGCCATCATCGGCTCCACGGGCTGCGGCAAATCTACGCTGCTCAACCTGATCCCGCGCTTCTACGATGTGACCGAGGGCAGCGTGACGATTGACGGCGTTGACGTGCGCGACATGACCCAGGCACAGCTGCACGACGAGCTGGGCTATGTGCCGCAGAAGGGCGTGCTGTTCAGCGGCACGATCACATCCAACCTGAAGTTCGGCGGCGACCACATCACCGACGCTGACGCAGAGCAGGCCGCCGAGATCGCCCAGGCCACGGAGTTCATCTCCGCCAAGCCCGAGGGCTTCGACAGCCCGATTGCCCAGGGCGGCAGCAACGTCTCCGGCGGGCAGAAGCAGCGCCTTTCGATTGCCCGCGCCATTGCCAAGCACCCGCAGATCTATCTGTTTGACGACAGCTTCTCGGCGCTGGACTACAAGACCGACGTGGCGCTGCGCCGTGCGCTGAAGGCTAAAACCGACAACGCCACGGTCATTATTGTGGCGCAGCGCATCTCCACCGTGCTGCACGCGAACCAGATCCTGGTGCTGGATGAGGGCCGCATCGTCGGCAAGGGCACCCATGCCCAGCTGATGGAAAGCTGCCCCGCGTATCAGGAAATTGCGCGCAGCCAGCTGAGCCAGAAGGAACTGAATTTGCAGAAGGAGGGTGAGTGATATGCCAAGACACGGACGCATGACGACGGAGCGCGCCAAGGACTTCAAGGGCACGCTGCGCCAGCTGCTGGCCTCCATGAGCAAGTATAAGCTGTCGCTGGTCGTCGTCATTGTTTTTGCTGTTCTGTCAACCATTTTCAACATTGCAGGGCCGAAGATCCTGGCCAAGGCCACCACGGCGCTGGCCACCGGCTGGATCGCCAAGCTGCGCGGCGTGGGCGGCATCGACTTTGCCTACATCGGCAAGGTGCTGCTGTTCCTGCTGGGCATGTACCTGCTGTCCGCGGCGTTCAGCTTCATTCAGGGCTGGCTCATGTCCGGCCTGTCGCAGAAGGTCTGCTACGACTTCCGCGACCAGATCAGCAAAAAGATCAACCGCCTGCCGCTGGCCTACTTTGAAAAGCGCACCGTCGGCGAGGTGCTGTCCCGCATTACAAACGACGTGGATACGCTGGGCCAGAGCCTGAACCAGAGCGTGACCCAGCTGATCACCAGCGTTGCGACGATGGTCGGCGTGCTCATCATGATGCTGTCCATCAGCCCTAAAATGACGCTGATCGCCCTGCTGATCCTGCCGGTCTCGCTGGCGCTGGTGCTGGTGGTCGTCAAGTTCAGCCAGAAGTATTTCAAGGCGCAGCAGGCGACACTGGGCGTTGTCAACGGTCAGGTCGAGGAGGTCTACTCCGGCCACAACGTCATCAAGGCGTTCAACCGCGAGGCCGCCGTGCTGGACGACTTCAACGACGCGAACGATAAGCTGTACGAATCCGCGTGGAAATCGCAGTTTTTGTCCGGCCTGATGCAGCCCATCATGAACTTTGTGGGCAACCTGGGCTATGTGGCCGTCGCCATCGTCGGCAGCATTTTTGCCGCAGCGGGCGCCATCACCATCGGCGATATTCAGGCGTTCATCCAGTACGTCAAGAACTTCACCCAGCCCATCCAGCAGCTGGCGCAGGTGTCCAACATGCTGCAAAGCATGACCGCCGCCGCCGAGCGCGTCTTTGAATTTTTGAACGAGCCCGAGGAGGACCAGCTGGCCGACCCCGCCCGCCGCGCCGACCCCGCCTGCATCGACGGTCAGGTCACGTTTGACCATGTAAAGTTCGGCTACACGCCGGAAAAGACCGTCATCCACAATTTCAGCTGCAATGTCAAGCCCGGCCAGAAGGTCGCCATCGTCGGCCCCACCGGCGCGGGCAAGACCACAATGGTCAAGCTGCTCATGCGGTTCTACGATGTGGATTCCGGCGAAATTTTGCTGAACGGCCATAACGTCAGGGACTTTGACCGCAGCGACCTGCGCGAGGGCTTCGGCATGGTGCTGCAGGATACCTGGCTGTTCAAGGGCACGATCATGGAGAACATCCGCTATGGCCGTCTGGATGCCACGGACGAGGAGGTCATTGCCGCCGCGAAGGCTGCAAACGCCGACCACTTTATCCGCACGCTGCCCGGCGGCTACCAGATGGAGCTGAACGAGGACGCCTCCAACGTCAGCCAAGGCCAGAAGCAGCTTTTGACGATTGCCCGCACGATTTTGGCGGACAACCGCATCCTGATCCTCGATGAGGCGACATCGAGCGTTGACACCCGCACCGAGCAGCGCATCCAGACGGCTATGGACCGCCTGATGCAGGGCCGCACGAGCTTCGTCATCGCGCACCGCCTGTCCACCATCCGCGATGCCGATTTGATCCTGGTCATGCGCGAGGGCGACATTGTCGAACAGGGCACCCACGACGAGCTGATCGAAGCCGGCGGGTTCTATGCCGATTTGTACAACAGTCAGTTTGAGGATGTGACGGCTTGACAAATTGACGCAGGTTGGTTCTAATGTAAAAAACGCCTAAAGGCTTCCCCCTCGGGGGAAGCTGTCCGCGAAGCGGACTGATGAGGGCAAAGCTCCCGCAGCCACCCATTTATGAGCAGCATCCGCAGGGTCGCCCTCATCCGGCCCTGCGTGCCGCCTTCCCCCGCGGGGGAAGGCTTTTCTTTTATTGACACCCCTGCTATAATAGTAACCAAAGGGGGCATTACCTGTGGATTATGCAAAACTTACGGCGCAGGCGCGGCAGGCTGCGGAAGAACTGCTGCAGGCTGCGCATCTCGAGACCGGGGACATTTTTGTGGTCGGCTGCTCCAGCAGCGAGATCATGGGCGGGCGCATCGGCAAGGATTCCAGCATGGAGGCTGCCGCTGCCGTGCTGGCGGGCGTGCTGCCGCCATTGCAGGAGCAGGGCGTCTATCTGGCCGCCCAGTGCTGTGAGCATCTGAACCGTTCTATCGTCATTGAGCGCGAGGCCGCGAAGGCCAACGGCTATCAGATCGTCTCGGCCATTCCGCAGCCCCACGCGGGCGGCAGCTGGGCCACGAACTGCTGGCAGCGCTTTAACGACCCCGTCCTTGTGGAGGAGGTCAGGGCCGCCGCGGGCATGGACATCGGCGGTACGCTGATCGGTATGCACCTGCGCCGCGTGGCTGTACCGGTGCGCTTGTCGATGGACCACATCGGGCAGGCAATTCTGCTCTGCGCCCGCACCCGTCCGCCGTTCATCGGCGGTTCCCGCGCCGTTTACAGTCAGGAGGAAGTGCGATGATTCCCGAAGCCCAGAAGCAGCAGATGGCCGAGGCCGTCGCGAAGATCCGTGAGACGATGGCCGCTGCCGCCAAGGCCGCAGGCCGCGACCCGGCAGAGGTGCGCCTTTGCGCCGCCTGCAAGACCCGCACGGTGGAGGAGGTGCGCTACAGCGCCGACCTGCCCATTGACCTTTTCGGTGAAAACCATGTGCAGGAGCTGGTCGAAAAGACCGACACGAACGCCTACAACGGCAAACCCGGGCACTTCATCGGGCATTTACAGACGAACAAGGTCAACAAGGTCGTAGGCCGCGCCGCGCTGATCCAGAGCGTGGACAGCACGCGCCTTTTGGATAAGATCGATACCGCCGCGGCCCGTCTGGGGCTGGTGCAGGACATTCTCGTCGAGATCAACATCGGCGAGGAGGCCAGCAAGAGTGGCGTGGACGCCGACAGCCTGTTCCCGCTTTTGGAGGCTGCCGCCGCCAGGGA